>OHRZ01000013.1_pt1 | contig 74625 bp, 61 predicted proteins | sample 1578621 | NCBI WGS metagenome assembly OHRZ01 (sample SAMEA3879554, study PRJEB24766) | human gut metagenome | biome: human-associated habitat; feature: feces | place: USA | collected 1985/1987 | reverse complement strand
CGCTACACGTCCGCAGGTTAGTACATATATCTCAGGTTAGTAGCGTTTTTTTGAAGAGTCAATGTTAGAGCAGTTGCATTGATAAGGTCACGAAAATATTAATGCCTTGTCGGTACGGAAACAGTTTTAAGCAGTGTTAGAGATATATTTCACTGTGTGACTTTTTAACAACAATCAGTTTTTCGACAGATTGCGGCATCGGTGAAAGCCGATGCCTTCTTTTTTGCTCTGAGGGCAAAATAAGGCATAAGCATCGGACGATTGAATTGACGATTGAATTACAGCACGGAAAGTGCGATAAATAATTTGTTATCGGCTGTGTGGCGGCTTAGTGAAAATTTACATTATTCGAGCGGTTGTAACGGCTATTTTGAATATTTTCTGAAAATTCGCCGTAAAAGGCTTAACATTTGCGCCGATTTGTGCTATACTTACAACGTGGTATACTCTGCTTCGGAAGAATATATCCTTGCCGTCAGCGGCAATAATATTGTAAACAACACACCCTAAAAGGACGTAAATATGAGTCAGAAAAAAACCAATTATCTTAATGCAGACGTTGAGCTTGAGGAAAGTACGCCTGCGGTAAAGAAAAAATCAAAGAAAAAGCAGAACAAGACATTGAATACGGTAAAGCACGTTTTAGGAGTTATCGGAACAACGTTTCTCAGCCTGTTCATGATAGTGATTATAACCTGCTGTATAGTAGCGGTAACGCTTACTGTATATATAATGCAGTTTGCCGACAGTGCTTTTGATGTTGATCTCAAGAACGTCGACCTTAGCTATACCAGCTTTATTTATGCGAAGAACAGCGCAGGAGAGCAGGTGGAGATAAAGCGTCTGTCAGGTGACGAGAATCGTATCTGGGTAAATATGGAGCAGATACCGAAGCACACTCAGGACGCATTCACGGCGGTCGAGGACAAGCGTTTCTACGAGCATGACGGCGTTGACTGGAAAAGAACGGTCCGTGTAACAATATCGACCCTGTTCAACGGTTACGGCGAGGGCGGCTCGACCATAACACAGCAGCTTGTAAAGAATATCACGGGCGACGACAGAGTAACTCCCGAACGTAAGATACGAGAGATATTCAGAGCGCTGAACCTTGAAAAGCAGTACACCAAGATAGATATACTTGAAGCGTATCTCAACCGTGTTCCTCTCGGAGGTACGGTTTACGGAGTAGGCTCGGCGGCTTACTATTATTTCGGAAAGACGGTCGATCAGCTGACAATTGCCGAAAGTGCGATACTTGCAGGTATGACACGTTCTCCGAGCGTGCTTAACCCTTATGCGAATCTTGAGCGTTCGAAGGAAAGACAGCTTTACGCACTGAAGTGTATGTATGAGCAGGGTCTTATAACGACCGACGAATACGAAGCCGCAAAGACAGAGCAGGTCAAATTCAGACTTATCGTTGAGGGCGACGCTTACGGCTATAAGGATCCCAGATATGATGAGTATTACGGAAACAACGCAAACAATGACGAGAACAGCGACGGATATGACGATGAGGATACTTATGAGGCATATCGCTGGAACGAGTACGAAATAACTCAGAACTGGTATGTAGACGCCGCCATACAGCAGGTTATCGAGGATCTGAGTAAGGCAAAAGGCATGACCTATGCAGAGGCAAAGGCGGATCTTTATAAGGGCGGCTACAAGATATATCTCAATATGGATATGGATATACAGGAGAAGCTGGAAACCTTCTTCAAGGATCCGAACAACTTCTTCTACAGCTATGATAAGACTGCAATAGAAGAAAACTGCGCCCAGGCGGCATTTGTTCTTACCGATTACAGAGGTAACGTAGTGGCTCTTGCAGGCGGTATCGGCGATAAGCCCGGTGACGGCTGCTTCAACAGAGCGACACAGGCTATACTGCCTATCGGTTCGACAATGAAACCTATCTCGGTTTACGGTCAGGCTGTAGATAAGGATATAATCAACTATTCTTCGATGATACTGGATAAATGCATCACGCTTCCCGAAGGCACAAGCTGGCCGAGTAACTTTGAGGGCGATTACGGCTCGGGCGGATATATACCGGCGTGGTATGCGGTACAGCAGTCAAAGAACACTACCGCTGTCCGTATGGCACAGGTACTCGGAATAGACACCTGCTTCAACTTCCTTACGGATAAGCTGAACGTGACAACACTTGACTATACCTATGATAAGGCATATTCACCCATTGCTCTGGGTCAGCTTACGCAGGGTATGACGCTTATGGAGCTTGCCGGTGCATATCAGATATTCGGCTCGGGCGGTGTATATTACGAGCCTAAGCTGTACAACCTTATCACCGACTACAACGATAAGACGGTTATCGAGCAGGAGCCTCTCGGTGACAGAGTAATGGAAAGCGACAGCGCATATATAACAAACAGACTGCTCAAGGCGGTTACGGATACTACAAACGGCTCGGGCAGATATGCGAAAATCGACGGTATAGAGGTAGTCGGCAAGACAGGTACTTCAAACGATGAGCGTGTTCTTGCGTTTGCGGGACTTACTGCGGATTACTGCGGTGTTATAAGACTCGGCTTTGACGATAACAAGAACATCGGCACAACGAACTATATTTATCTTGCGCAGGTATGGCACAACTTTATGGTGAATGTTGTGAACGAGGATTCCACAAAGACCTTTGCAAAGGATTCAAATGTAGTCGAAAAGAAATACTGTACCGAAACAGGACTTCTTGCAACGTCAAAATGCAAGAATACCGCTGTGGGTTATTACAAGGCGGATAATCTGCCAAAGACGTGCGATTCCACGCATAAAGACGGCGAGTATGTAAAGAAGCACGGCGGTGAAACATTGCTTGTACCCGACTGGGGTACGCAGAAAGCGGAAGAAGATACGAGCAGTACAAGCTCTAACTGAGAAAATTCAACAATGACAGCGGCTTACATCAGCCGCTGTTTTCGTGAAAGGATCATTGATATATGACATTCAGACTTACAGCACCTTGTCACTTCGGACTTGAAAAGACGCTTTCCTTCGAGGTACGCAGGATTGGCGGAGAGGATATAGCCGTGTCGGACGGACGGGTGACGTTCACCGGTGACGAGCGTGTGCTTATAAGGGCGAATATGTGCCTGTCGACCGCAGAGCGTGTGGGAATACTTCTCTCGGAGTTCAGGGCAAGAACATTTGAGGAGCTTTTTCAGGGGGTAAAGGCGATCCCTATTGAAAAATATGTCGGAAAGTTCGACAGATTTCCTATCAAGGGCTTCAGCCTTAATTCAAAGCTGACAAGCGTTCCTGCCTGCCAGAAGATAATCAAGAAGGCTATGGTCGAGCGAATGAAAAGCGTTTATAAAATCGGCTATTTTCAGGAAACCGAGGCACTGTTTCAGTTCCGCTTTTCAATAATGAAGGATAACGTCACAATGACGCTCGATACATCGGGCGAGGGACTTCACAAGAGAGGCTACCGCCGTTTTTCCAATGCCGCACCTATAAAGGAAACGCTTGCGGCGGGAATTGCCGACCTTGCAAGGATAAGGGACAACGATATTGTCTGCGACCCGTTCTGCGGAAGCGGAACACTGCTTATCGAGAGCGCGCTCAAGGCGCTTAACATACCGCCGTGTCTTGACAGGGAATTTACCGCTATGCAGTGGGAATTCTTGCCCAAGGAAATGTGGGACGAGGAAAGAGAAGCGCTCAGAGCGAATATCAGAAAGCCGGAAAACTTTAAGCTGTACGGCTTTGATATAGACCCGGAAGCCGTAAGACTTACCCGTGACAACGCAGTAAAGGCGGGTGTGGGTGAATATATTGAGGTCGAGCAGCGTGATATTGCGGATTTTACATATCCGGACGGATGTACCGCTGTGCTTTGTAATCCGCCGTATGGTGAGCGTATGCTTGACGAAGAACAGGCACACGAGCTGTATAAAGTTATGGGTAAGAGATTGCTTCTGACAGAAAACAGGAGATTATTTGTAATCACTCCCGACGGTGAGTTTGAGGAGCTGTTCGGAAAGAAAGCGGACAAGAACAGAAAGCTGTATAACGGTATGCTTATGTGCAGGCTGTACAGCTACTTTAAGGCAACACCGCACAATTAACGGCTATCGCCTTTGCCGCACGCTTGCTTGCATATTTCCCGTCATCTTGCACAAATTTCGCTTGACAGGCGCAAGCCTGCCTGCACTCAATTTATACAATCTGACGAAAAATCTGACTGCGCAATCGCACGACAATAATTATGCGGTATTGCCTTAAAAGCTGATAAAGCAATTATTATCAAGCGGTATGCCTTTGAGAAGGTGTGCCGCTTTTCTGCACTGTGAATATTACCAAGCTGTTATGGTTTTTTTGTGGAATATGTCAATTGCGGATATAACCGAGTGTTGATATACTTATAATAGACAAAGTAACTATACTTTGTCAAATTATCGGGATGTGAACAAAATCTATTTTGCACAATATTGCAGGAGGTACCGCTATGAAAATTCTCAGAACAGTCGTTTCAGCAATAGTTGCCGCCGCAGGAGTATGGCTTTGCGTGGCACAGGACACTACGCTCGACAGACCCGATTTCTATATTTATTCGGTCTGCTCATCGCTACTTATTACATTGGCTGTCGCTTTCGGCATTTTTACATTTATAAAGCACAGCTTCGGACGGTTTATCGGCGTTACTGTTGCCGTGAATGCCGCTATTTGCATATTCCACGCATACAAATACCCGTACAACGTAATGAATGTCGGCGGTTTTGCGTCGCATATGGAATGGTTTGCTTCGGCTCTGCCGTTCAATCTTCTTATTGCCGCAGGGGTGAGTGCAGTGTGCATACTTGGATACAAGCTCATCAACACTAAGCAAAGTAAAACGACGGTGTAAGTAAATATATTCCGACAGCCGCAGATTTGCGGCTGTTATTTTTTGCAAAACAATTTAATGAAAAAGCAGAAAAAACTGTAAGCCGAAACGTGTGAAATATTTCATATTTTTTGTATAAAGTTACAAAAAACTCTGTATTAAAGACGAAAATTAGGTATTATTGTTGACTTTATGGGCGAAATAATGTAAAATTACTAAATAAGGATTAAAGCGAAGGAGAGATCTCTGTGGAGAACGTATTTTTTGCACGTCAACCGATACTGGATGTGAATAATAATACATACGGCTATGAACTGCTTTACAGAAATCAGCCCGGAGTAAACGCATATACAGGAAACAACGGAGATGTAAGCACAGCAGATGTAATCAACAACGCATTTTTTGTCGACAATATAACAAGCGTTTTAGGCGGGAAAAAAGCATTCGTCAATTTTACGGGCAACCTCATAAAAAGAGGAGTGCCGAAGATGATTTCAAGCGATATACTCGTAGTCGAGCTGCTTGAGAGCGTAATGGCAGACGCAGAAATAATAAGGCGCTGTATAGAGCTTAAGAAGCTGGGATATATAATCGCTCTTGACGATTATGAATACGGCGAGAATACAAAGGCTCTGTTTGAGCTTGCCGATATAATAAAGCTCGACTTCCACACCTCCCGTGAGGCAGTGGAACGCACGGCGGAAAAGTGTATAACATATAATAAGATAATGCTTGCCGAAAAGGTGGAAACTCAGCTTGAGGTGGAATATGCCAAAAGGCTCGGCTGTACATATATGCAGGGCTATTTCTTTGCGAAGCCCCTGCTTATGACGCACAGGACAAATACGCCTATGGCAAAGACGTTCCTTCATATACTCGGTCTTGTATATTCGCCGGAGCCTGACTATGAAGAAATAGCGGCGGTCATTTCAACGGACGTTGTGCTGACGATAAGACTGCTGAGGCTTATAAACGTAATGTACGGCAGTACCGGGAACAAGATCTCGACCATTCATCAGGCACTTGTTCTGCTCGGCTTTGAAAAGCTGAAGGAATGGATATATCTTGTAGGTCTGCAAAGGCTCCAGAAGGATACTCCAGACGAGCTTATAAGGCTTGCGCTGTTCAGAGCAAAATTCTGCGAGAGCATCTCAAAAGTAATGCCGGGACAGTTTATACACAGAAAAGAAATGTATCTTATGGGACTTATGTCGGTAGTGGTAGGCACGACCGATGAACGTGATATAGGAAACGTTATGAAGGAGCTTCCGGTAACGGATGAAATAAAGAACGGTCTGCTGGGAACGGACGGACTTTTCGGAGATGTGTTCAGACTGGTAGTTGATTACGAACACGCAAACTGGGACAAAGTGGAGGAGTTTGTCAAAAAATACAACGTTGATGCACAACAGCTTGCAAACGAATATGTGCAGTGCGTCAGATTCATGCAACAATTTTATATAGGGTGAAACGCAGATTATCTATTTTTACAATACAAAAAACTTTTCTATAACGGAGTGATAATATGGCTGAAAATAAATGTGCCGCAAGTCCTGAGCCTTCGGGCAGGGATATGAGCATACTTAAAAACCGCTTCAAGCCGGGATATGATTGGGAAACTATATGCTCTACAATGCTTGAACATCTTATGTGCGGAGTTGCTATATATGAGCTTTGCCCCGACAGAGTAAGGTCGCTTTATTTCAACGAGAAATATTACGAGATGGTGGGCTACACAAAAGAGCAGTATGAACAGTATGCAGACAGCGTTACCTCGACGCTTTACGGAGATTCGGCTGAGATGATCTTTGAAAAAGCCGGACGTTCGGTAAAGACCGGAGAAATCTTTTATGCGGAATGCAAGGGCAGACGCTATGACGGCAGTGATATATGGGTGCTTGTCAAGGCAAAGCTGGTTGATTTTATAGAAAGCGAACACCCTGTATTTCTTGCAATAGTGCAGGATATGACACACAGAAAACTGGCGGAATATGAAAATGCGGTAAATCTTGAGCGTTATCGTATACTTGAGGCAACCTCGAATGCGGTCACATTTGAATATGATATTCCCGATGATATAATGACGTTTTCGTACAGCGGAGGTAGGGCGAATTCGGCAAACCGCTCCATAAGCAACTATGCGGAGGTTTCAAAACGTACAAAGATCGTATATCCCGATGATGCGGCAAAGTTCTATGCGGCGCTGAAAAAGGCGAGCAAAAAGCCTGTAAGCTGTCTGACGCTCGACTACAGATCCACGATAATAGATCAGAACAGCTACCGCTGGGTAAGGACGTGTTATTCAAGCGTAGCTGACGCCGGCGGAAAGGTAATAAAGGTTCTCGGAAGAACACAGGATATAGACGATGAAAAGCGTGAGCAGCAGAGAATGATACAGCTGGTCGAGCTTGACAGCACAACGGGACTGCTGAACAAGCTGGCAACAACAAACCACATACAGCGGCTCATCAGCGAAAAGACGAACGCAAAGAGCTTTTTCGCTATGCTTGATATAGATGATTTCAAGGCATTCAACGATACCTACGGTCACAGCTTCGGTGATGATGTACTGAGAACGGTAGGAAAACTGCTTTCGAGTAAGTTTCCGAATGCGGTTGTCGGAAGGTTCGGCGGAGATGAATTTATCGTGTTCGCCAGAAGTACGAGCGAGTCTGCCGTTGTGGATGAGTTTGAGGATTTCCTTGAGGTGTCGGGAAAGGCTGAGATAGGCGGCAAGAGGTATACGATAAAGTGCAGTGTAGGCATAGCGTGGAGTGAATCGTGCGATGTTGACTATGCACAGTATTTCGACGAGGCAGACGAACAGCTTTACAGGGCTAAAAAGGAAGGAAAACACCGCATCTGCCGCAAGAAAATCGTTTAAAATTACCGAAAACTTTGAAAAACGGCTTGTTTACGGCAAAATAACGTAATTTTGCTTGACAACGGGCATAATATGTGATATACTTACTTAAAGTAGAATATGGTAGGCTAAAGACTGAGTTCATCTCGGTCTTTAGCTTATATATAGGGCTTTTTACGGCTCTTGTCTGAAAGGAGGCTTTCAAAGTGCCGAAGGAAAAAGGCGGCAAGAAGAATCAGGCGGAAACGGTCGAGAGAATTACCGAGCAGAAGGTTCTGCCGATAATCGAGAGATACGGCTATGAGCTGTGGGACGTTATCTTTGAAAAAGAGGGTGCCATGTGGTATCTGAAGGTGCTTTTCGACAAAGCGGACGGAGGAATAGATGACGCCGAATGCGAGGAAATTACAGAACCGCTGAACAAGGCTGTCGATACGCTGTCGTGCATTGACCTTGTGGACGTTTTCGAGGTAGGCTCGCCGGGGCTTGACAGACAGCTCAGAAAGCCTTTTCACTTTGTGAAGATGAAGGGCGAACAGATAAAGGTGACCGTGCGTGACGAAAACGGAAAGACGGCGTATTATTCGGGCGTTCTCGGAGATTACGATGAAAATTCGGGCGAATTCACTGTACAGACAGAAGACGGCGAAATGAAGTTCAATGCCGCAAAGTGCAGAAGAATTGCCCTTGACGCATAAAAAATAATTAACGGAGGAATTATTAAAAATGGCTAACAGCAACACAACGGAGCTTTTTGAGGCTCTGACATTGCTTGCAAAGGAGAAGGGGATCGACCCCGCTGTGCTGATAGAGAAGATACAGACAGCACTTGTTATCGCTATCAAGAAGGAATATCCCAGAAGCGAGAATATCAAGTTTGATATTGATATTGCAAAGGGCAAGTTTGATGTGGCTATCCAGAAGGAAGTTGCCGCAGAGGTCGAGGACGATGCAAACCAGATCTCAATGGAGGAGGCAAAGACACACACCCGCAGAAAGCTGGAATACGGCGATATTGTAGCGATAAAGCTGGATACACAGCATTTCGGCAGAATTGCCGCACAGACGGCAAAGCAGGTCATCAAGCAGGGTCTTAAGGAGATAGAGCGTGAACAGCTCGTTGCTCAGTGGGGCGGTCTTCAGGACGAGGCGGTAACTGTTACCGTACTCAAGACAGAGCCGAGAACAGGCAACGCTACCGTAAACCTCAACGGAAACGAAGTACCGCTGTTCAGAAGCGAGCAGATACCCGGAGAGGTACTAAGGCCCGGCGATATGGTCAAGGTTTATGTTTCCGGCGTTTCCGCAACAGACCACAGACCTATGCTCAAGATCTCAAGAGTGAACAAGGAGCTTGTAAAGCGTCTGTTTGAGAGCGAAGTACCCGAAATATATGACGGTACCGTTGAGATAAAGGCTATCAGCCGTGAGGCAGGCTCACGCTCAAAGGTTGCAGTTATAAGCAACAACCCCGATGTTGACGCACTCGGTGCGTGCATAGGTCCCGGCAGACAGCGTATCAGCAAGGTATGTGCAGAGCTTGGCGGAGAGAAGATGGACGTTGTATTCTACAGCGAAAAGCCTGAGGAATTCATCGCACAGGCGCTCAAGCCCAGTGATGTTATCAGAGTAGAGATACCCGACCCCGAGGTAAAGGCATGTACGGCTATCGTTCCCGACAACCAGCTTTCACTTGCTATAGGCAACAAGGGTCAGAATGCGAAGCTCGCCGCAAAGCTCACAGGCTTCAAGATAGACATACGCCCCGAAAGCGGCTTCTATGAAGGAATAGAGAGCAAGCAGGAAAAGGCTGAGGAAGAAGCTCAGGCTGAGGAATAAAAACCCTTTACGAAAGGATGGATCGCTTTGGCAGTTAAAAAGATACCGATGAGAAAATGTGCGGGCTGTGAAGAAATGAAAGAGAAAAAACAGCTTGTAAGAGTTGTCCGTACTCCTGAGGGAGAGTTCGTACTCGACTTCACGGGTAAGAAATCCGGACGGGGAGTGTATGTCTGCAAAAGCCGCAGCTGTCTTGAGGCGGCGCAGAAAAAACGTGGGCTTGAACGCTCTCTGAAATGTGCGGTACCGCAGGAGATATATCTTGAACTGCTGAAAAGCATCGGAGAAAGCGACGGTGAGTAACGGCAATGAATTTTTTAAGTACGCTCGGTCTTTGCAGAAAGTCCGGACGTCTGATACACGGGTTCGATCCTGTTTGCGAGGAGCTTAAAAACCCGAAATCGAAAATTGCGGGAGTTATTCTCGCAAGCGACGTATCGGAGAAAACACAGAAGGAAATGCGTTTTTTCTGCGATAAATACAGTGCCCTGCTGTCGCAGTGCGATTGTACGATGGACGAAATCAAGTCGGTCCTCGGAAAACGCACGGGAGTGCTTGCCGTTCTCGATGAAGGCTTATACGCAAGCCTTACGGGCGAGCATAAAGGGAAATAAGCGGTACACCCGATTTATATATACAATACTAAATCTGACATAAAAAAGGGGATCAGTGAATGGATAAAAAATATCGTGTAAACGAGTTGGCAAAGGATCTTAATATTCCTGTAAGTGAAATTACGGATGTGGTACAGGAGTATTTCGGAGTACAGAAGAAATCGCAGGCTTCGCTTTCTGAGGATGAGCTGTCTGTTGTTCTCGAAAAGTATTCTCAGAGCAACCAGGTGAAGAATTTCAATTCATATTTCGCTTCGGCAAGTAAGCCTAAGACGGAGAAGAAGGAAGAAAAGCCGGCGGAAAAGCCTGCAAAGAAGGCTGAAAAGAAGCCCGAAACCAAGAAGGAAGCCGATAAGGCTGAAAAGGCACAGGCTAAACCCGAAGCAAAAACAGAGGCTAAGCCCGAAGCAAAGACTGAAACAAAGACAGAATCAAAACCCGAAGCTAAGCCCGAAACAAAGACAGAGGCAAAGCCCGAAGCAAAGAGCGACAAGCCTGCCGACAGAAAGCCTATGGGCGACCGTAACGACAGAAAGCCCTACGGCGACAGACAGCAGGGTGACAGAAAGCCCTACGGCGACAGACAGCAGGGCGACAGAAAGCCTTACGGCGACAGACAGCAGGGCGACAGAAAGCCTTACGGTGACAGACAGCAGGGCGACAGAAAGCCCTACGGTGACAGAAACGACCGCAACGGCGACAGAAGAAACGATAACAGAAACGGCTATCAGGGCAGAAATGACCGCAGAGATACTAAGCCTGCACAGCAGACAGCTCCCGCACAGCCTGTTATCGACCTTGCAAATATCAAGACAAACGCACCTCCCACAAAGCACGTCAAGGGCGAGGCTGTACAGAGAGGCGAGCAGGTCACAAAGCACGTTGACACAAGGGGCAGTTATGTAAACCTTGATAAGTACAACGAGAAGTATGAAACCATAGCTTCGACCGAGAGCGGCAACAGACGTCAGAATGACGCTTATACAAAGAAGCAGAAGATAAATCAGAAGTCGCAGAAGGGCAAGCAGCAGTTCAGCAAGAAGAAGGAAACCGAGGCTCAGAAGCTGAAGCGTCTTGAGCTTGAAAAGGCAAGAAAGAAACAGCTTGAGATACAGGTTCCCGATGAGATAGTCGTATCTGAGCTTGCGTCACGTCTTAAGGTCACAGCCGCAGACGTTATAAAGAAGCTGTTCAGCCTGGGCGTAATGGTTACTATCAACCAGTCGGTCGATTATGATACGGCTTGTATCGTAGCGGAAGAATTCGGTGCAAAGGTTACCAAGGAAGTTGTAGTTTCCATCGAAGAACGTCTGTTTGAAGAGGTAGAGGATACAGAGGAGAACTTACAGCCCCGTTCACCCGTTGTTGTTGTTATGGGACACGTTGACCATGGTAAGACATCGCTCCTCGACAGAATCAGACACGCTAACGTTACGTCCGGCGAAGCAGGCGGTATCACACAGCATATCGGCGCTTACAGAGTAAAGGCAGGCGGCAGGGATATTACATTCCTTGACACTCCCGGACACGAGGCGTTCACTGCTATGCGTGCAAGAGGTGCGCTGGCTACGGATATAGCGATACTCGTTGTTGCCGCAGACGATGGCATTATGCCTCAGACGGTAGAAGCGATAAATCACGCAAAGGCTGCAAACCTTTCGATAATAGTTGCGATAAACAAGATGGATAAGCCTACGGCAAATCCCGACAAGGTAAAGCAGGAGCTTACCGAGCATGGTCTTGTATGCGAAGAATGGGGCGGCGATGTAATCTGCGTTCCCGTATCGGCAAAGACAGGCGAGGGTATAGACGAGCTTCTCGAAATGGTAAACCTCACAGCAGATGTCCTTGAGCTTAAGGCTAACCCCGACAGACTTGCAAAGGGCGTTGTTATCGAGGCAAGAATCGACAAGGGCAGAGGTCCTATCGCAACCGTTCTTGTACAGTCGGGTACTCTCCACACAGGCGATACCATAATCGCAGGTACTGCTGTAGGCCGTGTGCGTGTAATGCGTGACGACAAGGGCAAAGCTGTAAAGGAAGCAGGTCCTTCTGTTCCCGTTGAGATAATGGGTCTTGCGGAAGTACCGAGCGCCGGTGATGATTTTGCGGCTGTTGAAGATGAAAAGCTCGCAAGAGAGCTTGTTGAAAAGAGAAAGTTCGACGCTAAGGAAGAACAGTTCAAGCTCTATAAGAAGGTCAGCCTTGATAATCTGTTCTCGCAGATCGAGGAAGGCTCGATGAAGAAGCTCCCCATCATAGTAAAGGCAGACGTACAGGGTTCTGTAGAAGCTGTTTCACAGTCATTGTCAAAGCTGTCAAACGAGGAAGTAAAGGTAGAAGTAATTCACGGTGCGGTAGGTGCCGTAACAGAAAGCGACGTTATGCTTGCAAAGGCATCGGGCGCTATCATAGTAGGCTTTAACGTAAGACCTAACCCTGCGGCTGCAGACAACGCAAAGCGTGACGGTGTCGATATAAGACTCTACAGAGTAATATATGACGCAATAGAAGAAATCGAAACAGCCATGAAGGGTATGCTTGCACCCAAGTACAGAGAAGTTGATACAGGACGTGTTGAGGTAAGACAGGTAATGAAGCTGTCGAGCGTCGGCGTGGTAGCAGGCTCTTATGTACTTGACGGTAAGGTACAGAGAAACGGCGAGGTAAGAGTTGTCCGTGACGGCATAATCGTTGCTGTTGACAAGATAGCAGGCTTACGTCGTTTCAAGGACGATGTGAAGGAAGTAGCCGCAGGCTACGAGTGCGGTATCACGCTTGAAAAGTTCACCGACATAAAGGACGGCGATATATTCGAGGCGTTTGTTACCGAGGAGTACAGAGATTAATGGCAAATTTCAATACAGCAAGACTTGCGGAGGATATAAAACGTGAGATCTCCACAGCTATGCGTGATATAAAGGACGGCGCTGTAGTAAAGGCGATGGTCGGCGTATCACGCTGTGAGCTGACAAGCGATCTGTCCTACTGCAAGGTTTATATCACAACGCTTGAGGGCGGCGACACCACGAAAAATGTCGCCGAGCATCTCAAGAAGGCAGAGGGTTTCTTTAAAAGAAGAATCAACGAGCGTGTGAAGATGCGCAAGCTGCCTCAGCTGATATTCGTGCCGGATAATTCGATGGATTATTACGAGCATATCAGCGAGGTTATAAGCAAACTGCCGAAACCTGCCGAACCCGATGATAACGGCGATGACGAAAGGTAAACAATAATGATAACAGACGTTAAAAAAGCGGCAGAGCTACTGAAAAGCAACGATGATTTTCTGATACTGTCACACGCCAACCCCGACGGAGATACACTGGGCTGTGCTTACGGCCTTTGCGGTATGCTTCAGAAGATGGGTAAACGGGCAAAGGTTATGTGTGCGGATGAAATAGCGCCCCGTATGGAGTTTTTGCGTGATACGGTGATACAGCAGAGCTTTGAGGAAAAGACCATAGTGAGCGTTGACGTTGCTGACAGAAAACTGCTCGGCGACCTTGACGAAGTATACGGCGGCAGGATATTCCTTGCGATAGACCACCACGAGAGCAGACAGGAGTTTGCAAAATATACTCTTGTAGATTCCGATGCGGCGGCGGCTTGCGAGCTTATTTTTCAGATAGCGGAGGAAATGAACGCACAGCTTGACGGTGAGATAGCGTCCTGCCTTTACACAGGACTTGCAACCGACACGGGCTGCTTCAAGTATTCCAACACGACAAGCAGAACACACATAATAGCCGCTAAGCTGATGGCTTATGAGTTTGACGTTTCCGGCATCAATTACAAGCTGTTTGATATGAAGTCAAAGGGCAGGCTGGAGCTTGAACAGGCGATAACGCAGGGAATGGAATTCTTCTGTGACGACAGGGTAGCGGTAGTATGGCTGACAACGGAGCTTATGGATCGCTTTAATGGCAGAGTTGACAGCGAGGACTTTAACGGTCTTGCAAGCCTTCCCCGTCAGGTAGAGGGCGTAATTATCGGCGCTACCGTAAAGCAGAAGGGTCCTGCTACGTTCAAGATCTCTGTCAGAACGGCAGAACCGATAAACGCAGGAAGCGTGTGCGCCCTGTTCGGCGGCGGCGGTCACGCCAGAGCCGCAGGCTGTACCATAGAGGGCAGTATGGAGTTTGTAAAGGCAAAGCTGCTGCCTGTATTTGAAAAGGCGCTGAAAGCAAATGAATGAAATAAACGGCGTAATCTGCATCAATAAGCCGCAGGATTTCACTTCGTTTGACGTTGTGGCGATAATGAGAAGGGCGGCAGGAACGAGAAAAATCGGTCACGGCGGTACGCTCGACCCTATGGCAACAGGCGTTTTGCCGATATATATCGGCAGAGCGGCAAAGACAGCCGACCTGAATCCTGCCAGCGACAAGAGATACCGTGCGACCTTCAGGCTCGGTGTAACTACCGATACCGAGGACGTATGGGGCAAGGTACTGACTAAGAGCGAAAAGCCTGTTACGCTTGCGGAAATTACCGATGCGGTAAAGGCTATGCAGGGCGATATAATGCAGATACCGCCGATGTATTCTGCGGTGAAGATAAACGGCAAACGGCTTTATGACCTTGCAAGGCAGGGAATTGAGGTAGAACGTGCCGCTCGTCCTGTCACGGTATATTCGATAGAGTTGTCCGATTATGACGAGGAAAAGCGTACAGGTACGCTTGATATTTATTGCTCAAAAGGAACCTATATCCGAACGATCATAAGCGATATAGGAAAAAGGCTCGGTACAGGAGCGATAATGACCTCGCTTTGCCGCACGATGGCGGCAGGCTTTACGCTTTCGGACTGCCATGACATTGAAACGCTTCGTAATATGCCGCCTGAGGATACAGCAAGGCTGGTACTGCCGACAGAGCGTGTTTTCTCGTGCTATGACGAGATAACTCTTGACGGTACACAAAAGAAGCTGTTCATGAACGGCATGATACTTGACTGCGGAAGAATGGATATTTCATACCCCGAAGGCACCTGCCTGCGTCTTAAGCACGAGGGTGATTTTTTAGGCGTGGCAAGGGTGAACGGGGAGAACGGGCTTAAAAGCGTATACCTTAATATATTATCTTGATTTTCCCATTTAATGCGGGACACGGAGGTTTATTCTTGATTGACATTACCGAAAATATAATACCCATCCCGCCGACAGCAACGGCACTTGGTTTCTTTGACGGCTTGCATTTAGGTCATATGAAGGTCGTGGAGGAATGCTTCAGACACGGCGGGCTTTGCCCTGCAATGTTCACGTTCCACAGCGACACGGCATTGCCTAAAAGGGAAAAGATAGAGAACCTGCTCACAAACGATATGAAGCTGGAGAGGCTCGCAGAAGCGGGAGTGCAATATATATATTCTCCGGATTTCAATTCGGTGTGCGACTACACGGCAAGGGATTTCATCGAAAAGGTTCTCGTGAAGATAATGAACGCAAAGGTCGTTGTGTGCGGATTTGATTTCAGGCTCGGAGCAGGCGGAGGAAGCGACGCTGAAGAGCTTAAATGTATATGCCGTGAGTACGGCATACAGGTCGTTATAATACCGCCGTTCAGTCTGGACGGATGTGTGGTACATTCAACGGCAATCAAAAATCTGATTAAATCGGGTGAAATAGCAAAGGCAAACAAACTGCTCGGATATGATTTTTCGATAGAGGGCAGAGTGATAGAGGGCAACCGCATAGGCAGAACCATAGGAAGCCCGACCATAAACCAGCGTTTCCCCGAAAACATAGTAATGCCACGCTTTGGAGTATATAAGAGCGTGACATATCTTGACGGCAGGGTCATGCCGTCTGTTACAAACATAGGCGTAAAGCCTACTGTTGACTATAAGGACAGTCCTCTTGCGGAAACGCATATAATGGATTTTGACGGTGATCTTTACGGCAGGACACTGCGTGTTTCTCTGCTTGATTTTATACGTCCCGAAAGACGCTTTGACAGCGTAGGCGAGCTTAAAGCTCAGCTTGACAAAGATAAAATCACCGCCAAGCAATAAATACACTGTTTTGTCACACAGGATTATCACACAGGTTTCACCTGTGCAGGCTAGAATATAGCAGATGTGCGCAGGGGGGGTACGGCTATGTACCGATACTCTGCCGGATACTTCGTTTTAAGGAGCAAAAAATGATAGAAGTAAAGAATCTGACTAAGCGTTACGGCTCTAAAACAGCAGTCAGCAATGTTTCCTTTACCGCAGAAGAAAGCGAGATACTCGGTTTTCTCGGTCCTAACGGTGCAGGAAAATCAACTACAATGAATATCCTTACGGGTTATCTTTCCTCAACGGAGGGTGAAGCAAAGATAAACGGTATAGATATTCTTGAAGAGCCTGTAAAAGCTAAGCAAATGATAGGCTATCTTCCCGAACAGCCTCCGTTATATCTTGATATGACGGTAATGGAATATCTTAAGTTCGTGTACGGGCTGAAAAAGTGCAAGCTGCCGATTAACTCGCACTTAAAGGAGATATGCAACCTTGTAAAGATAACCGATGTCAAGGATCGTGTTATCAAGAATCTTTCAAAGGGTTACAAACAGCGTGTGGGTCTTGCACAGGCGCTTGTGGGAAATCCGCCGGTGCTTATTCTTGATGAGCCTACGGTCGGACTTGACCCCAAGCAGATAATCGAGATAAGAGCGCTTATAAAGAAGCTCGGCAAGAACCATACGGTAATACTTTCAAGCCACATACTCCCTGAGATACAGGCGGTATGCGACAAGATAGTTATCATCAACAGAGGCAAGGTAGTAGCAAACGACAGCGCAGACAATCTTGCAAAGAATATGTCCGCAGATCACAAGTTGGTGATACGCTGTGAGGGAAATCCCACAGACGTGAAGAAGCTGCTTTCGGCTATTCCCGGTATGGACGAGGTGTTCGTCAACAGGGAGAATGTCGAGGAGGGCGTCAGCGAATACTTCTTAAACGCAAAGCCCGGTACGGATATTCGCCGAGAAGTTTCAAAGCGCCTTGCGTCAAGAAATTACACTCTGCTTATGATGAAGTCCAGTGAGCTGACTCTTGAAGAAGTGTTCCTCAAGATCACAACGGGCGATATATACGGTAATGTCGGCGACAGCGTTGATAAGCTGAAGCTGTCAAAGTAAGCGGAAAGGCGGAATAAAAATGTTTGCAATATTTAAAAGAGAACTGAAGGCATATTTCACATCGCCTCTCGGTTATGTGTTCCTTGCTATTTTTTACGCATTTTCGGGATTATTCTTTTATATCTTCTCCCTGTCTGTAGGCTCGACCGATATATCAAGCGTATTCCTGATGATGTTCATAGTGCTTATGGTTTTCGTGCCTCTGCTTACTATGCGACTGTTGTCTGAAGACAAGAAGCAGAAGACGGATCAGCTTATTCTGACCGCTCCCGTAAGCCTTTTGTCTATAGTAATGGGCAAGTTCCTTGCGGCTTATGCGATATTTGCGATAGGCGTTGCGGTCATGCCCGTATACGGCTTTGTAATGTCGACCTTTGCGACGGTTTCGTGGCTCCCGATATGGGGCAACACCGTAGGTCTTTTACTTCTCGGCGGTATATTCGTTTCTATAGGTCTTTTCATATCATCACTTACGGAAAACCAGATGATAGCGGCAATAGGCGGTTTCTTTATCAATCTTATGATACTGCTTATGAATACGCTGAAAAGCGCACTCCCCAACGGATTTTTACAGGACGTGCTTTCAAGCATTTCGGTATATTCAAGATACTCCGAGATAACCAACGGAATATTCAGCCTGTCAAGCCTGATATTCTTTGTGAGCGTTATCTTTATTTTCCTGTTCCTTACGGTAAGGGTACTTGAAAAACGCCGCTGGGCATAAGCGATGACTATGATAAAGGGATAAAGGAGAAAACGCATGAGTAAAATAAACGAAGCGGCTGAAGTGAAAGAAACAGCGGCTGAGAATAAAACAGATACCGCTCCTGCAGTAAAGAACGACGGCAGGAACGGCAAACCCCGCAAGAATCCGTTCAGAAACAAGAAGTTCAAGTACGGCGGTCTGTCGGTACTGTTCACGGTCATATTTATAGTGGCGGTGGTTCTGGTAAACGTAATAATCACACTGCTCGGTGACAGATTCATGCCGACGGCGGATCTTACAGATTCGGGACTTTACAGCATTGAGCAGTCAACGGTAGATTATCTCAAAACCGTGACCGATGAGGTTACGATAACGGTAACAAGCGAGGAAGCGGCTTTTACCGGAGGCAGCTCTTATTACTATCAGACAAACGAGATACTGAAGAAAATCGCAGCGGCGAATTCCAACATAAAATTACAGTATATTGATGTAGTTTCAAACCCCGGCTTTATAGCAAATTACACCGAAACCATAACCTCGAATGAAATAATGGTCGAGAGCAAGGCTACAAAGCGTGTAAAGGTGCTGACCTACGAGGACTTCCTCAGCATAACCTATAATGAACAGTACCTCAACTATTACGGTGTGAAGCAGCCCGAAAAGGTTGAAGCCAACGCAGAGCAGGCTGTAGTATCCGCTATTATGAACGTTACCGATGCAGATCCTGTAAAGGTTGCGGTTTTAACGGGCTACGGAGAAACAGAGAACACTGTTTTACAGAATCTGCTCAAGACAAACAGCTACGTTATCGAATCGGTGAACATTACGCTGACCGACAAGATAAGCGAGGACTACGATTTTGTATTTATGTTCGGCCCCGATAAGGATTATTCCGTTGCCGATATAAACAAGCTCGACACATGGCTTGACAACAGCGGTAAATTCGGCAAGAACCTTGTATATGTAGGCAACCCCAAGCTCGGTGATTCACCTAACATTGACGGTCTGCTTGACCAGTGGGGTCTGAAGGTCGAAAAGGGCATCACCTACCAGACAGACGAAAACTACACCTACAGCGGTATGAACACATATCAGGTGCTTTCAGTACCCGATACAGACTTCAGCAAGTTCACAAACAGCTCGCCCGTTCACGGCTACAATATGAGCCCTGTAACATCAAAGTGGGCGGATCAGAACGGCAACGGCAACATTACCGTACAGTCTATACTAAACACCTATGCAGGTGCTGTTATAAAGCCGCAGGACAGCGGTGATAACTGGTCGCCTGAGAGCGATGCGGAAAGAAAGCAGTATTCTGTTATAATGCAGGCGGTAAAGACAAGATATGAGGGTACAAATCCCTTCTCCAGCCGTATAGTAGCAATCGGCGGTATGGAATTCCTCAACACATCGTTCCTTCAGACAGCGTCCGTAAACAACTCACAGCTTATTATGAATATCTTCAACGTAAGCTGTAACAAGGAGGAGGGCATTACGCTCACTCCCAAGTCCTACAACACCTCAACCTTTGAAATAACAGACGCACAGAAGAACGGCCTTGTTATAGGCTTCGTCATCGTACTGCCTCTGTTACTGATAATATCCGGTATTGTAATATGGGTAAAGCGTCTGCATAAGTAAGCGAAAGGTCGGCAATGAAGAAAAATACTAAAATAATACTCGGCTCGATAATCGGCATTGCGGTACTCGGTGCGGCAACGCTCGCACTGGTGCTGACACAGCCGGAGAGCGATAACGCAGACTCAGGCACGTCAAGCAAGGAAACCGTCAGCGTGACCGATTATACGACCGATGATATTTCAACGCTCACGATAAGTAACGAGAGCGGTGAATATACGATAAACCGTTTAGGTAAGGAAAAGTGGGGCATAGATTCGATCCCCGAGGCACTTGCAAACAGCAGTGCATATTCAACCGCAATGAGCAGTGCCGGCGGCATCGGTGCAAAGCAAATCGTTGAGGAAAATGCGACAGATCTTGCCAAGTACGGCTTTGACAAGCCGACCGCAACGGTTAAAATGACGTTCAAGGATAACAAGGCTGAGGATATAACCTGCCTTATCGGTATAAAGTACGAGGGAGAAAACTCGTGGTATGTTAAAACCGACAAGAGCGATACGGTATACCTTGTAGCGAATTCAGGCGTCAGCTTTGCAATGAACAGCGAGCTGTCATACGTCAACAAGTCAACGCTTACAGCGGCATATGACTCCGAGAACGATAAGGTAAACAGGGTTCGTATCGAGCGAAAGGATCTGGATAAGGATATAGTTCTTGATAAGCTCCCCGAGGAAACCGAAAAGGAATTTTCATCGACATACGTTGCTTATGAAATGTCCAGCCACAATAATATCCTTGCAGACGATGAGCTTGACAAGGAGGTTATTTACGGTCTGTTCGGAATATCGGCTTCGGATGTGTTTGCCGTATCTCCCACAGACGAGCAGAAAAAGCAGGCGGGTCTTGACGATCCGAACTGCACCGTTACTATGGTAAGCAACAAGGAAACCGTTACCAAGCTCACCTTAGGCTCTGCTGTTTACACTGTTACAAAGAACGATGAAACAGGCGAAGAGATAAAGACGATAACAGGCTACTACGGTATGCTTTCAGGCAAGGACGCAATATATGTATTCTCGCCCGACTCTCTGCCGTGGCTTACCGCAACACCCGAAAATATGCTTTATAAGCTGTTCCTTACGCCTTATATCTATTATCTTGACGGTGTAACAATCTATGACAGCGACAGAAAGGCGTATGATTTCACGATTACGGGCGACGCTGACAAGTCGAGCTTCACATACGAAGGCAAGGAGGTAGATTCCGCTAAGTTCAAGGCATTCTATCAGTATCTGCTTTCGGCATACGCAGAGCAGATTTACCTTGACGATCTGACAGGCGACAACAAGTTCATCGCAGGGGTTACCTATGATCATCGTGAAGAGGGCAAGGAGAACGATGTTGTCGAGTTCTATGCGAGCGAGAGTGACCGTACCTGTATTATCGTTGTAAACGGCGATGTTCGCTACAAGGTAAGGCAGATATATGCGACAAGACTTCTTGAAAATCTGAATGCGCTTCTCTCGGGCGGAGAGATAGTTTCAGAGTTCTGATGCCGCAGGGCATTTATAATTGATATGTGACGACAGGGGGCGGATCTTAAATTTTGCACGGGATCTGTCCGTCACATACTGACCGTTAGTGCAACGGTGGAGGTTATTATGACAGAGCAGGAATTTTTCACCTACAAAGGTCTTCCTCTTGTAAGGAAAGACAACACTATCTATTATGGCAATATGTCAGACAAATACGTTGCCATGCTGACTGTATTATCCACCCACAAGGTCAAGGATCTTGAAATAGCCGACAAGACAAGGGTACAGCTTATGTCAACCGATCCGAAAACCCCGGCTACCGAGATAATCACAAAGACGAGCGAAAGAGGCAGTCTTTATGAGGCTCTTGATGTGGCAAGTATATGGCTTTCAAAGAATAATTGATAAAAACCGCTCCGCCGTATTTTTTACGGCGGAGCGGTCAATTTGTAGCTTTAGTGAAAGTTAACCACCGCTTGAAGCGGTGGTGTAAAATGCTTTAGCAAAAGTATTTGAGCAAAGCGAATGACAAAAATAAAACAAAGAAAATAGCAGTGGTTAATAAACAAGCATAATCGGCTTGCCGATAGCAGTGCATATGACGCAAATGACAGATTTTCGATGCGTCTTCAGACGTAAGCTGGTAATAAGCCCTTGAAGGGCTTGGTTCATACCACGCGTTTTACGCGTGGTTTTGATTTGTAGAAAAAGTCTTGTATTTGATGTGCTTCTGTTATATCATTCAGCTTTGACTATGATAATAAGCTACCGATAGTTCTTTTTGTCGGATAGCACTTCTCGGGTTCGCTATTCCATTTAATAACATTGCTGCTATTCACGCGGGAGACAACCAAAGGGATCAGGGAGAGGGACTGGGTAGATTGTCAAGTCAAGTGCAACACTTTTTAGACAAAAATTCGAGAGGGGAAAGATAGCCAAGACATTTACGAGGACGACTATTAATTAAATGAATAACTTTTTGGAATTCTTCTTCGGAAACACTTAAAAAATCAGTGCCCTTAGGATAGAAGAAACGGAAAAGATCATTTGTATTTTCGTTTAAGCCTCGTTGCCAAGGAGAGTGCAAATCAGCAAAATAGATTGTTGTACCTAAATCTTTTTCGATATTAAGAAAATCAGCAAATTCAGAACCGTTATCCAATGTGATTGTTTCAATCGGCATAGGAGCTTCCATAAGTTCAAAAGCTCTGGAGATAGCTTTTCTGATTGTATTTCTTTCTCGACTGATTGCTATTGAACCAACGAGTAGCTTACTTTTTCGGTCAACAAAAGTAACAGCGCAACCTTTACCGATACCGCCATAAACCGTATCGCCTTCAAAATCGCCTATACGGGATTTTGTTTCTACAATTTCCGGTCTGTCGTGAATAGTGTGAACCGGGTGAATTGTATTGCATTTCTTGCGATTGCCGATATACTTTTTTCCGTGACGTCGCAGAGCAGTTTTCCTTGACAAACCTTGAAGCCTGTTTTCCTTTAATGCCCGGTATATAGATGCACAACATACGATGAAACCTTGTTGTTTGCACTTATGCGCTATAATTTCAGGCGACCAAAAGCGTTTGAAACATTCAAGAATGTAAATATAAAGTTTGGTGTCCGGTCGGATGACGTGTTTCCTTACACACTTCTTTCTTCTGTATATGTAAAGTGACGTTGCCCACCACGCATTGTACCTCTTTTTATCTTTACAGTTTCTTTTTATTTCTCTGCTTATTGATGAAGCACTTCTGCCCATCAACCTTCCAATTTCTCGTACTCCTTTTCCTTCTGACAAAAATTGTTGTAGACAATTTCGTTCAGATAGTGTAAAATGTGTATAGGACTTCATACTCTACCTCCGTGCCTTTTGTTTTGTGGTAATTACATTTTACACGAAAGTGAGTATGATGTCCATATTTTTTGTGTTGCACTTGATATTATAATCTACCCTGCTGCCCCTATCCCTGTCCCTTAGGTTTTCTCCCTCGTGGCTCCCTCTTTCCTTACCCATACCCTTACCCCGCTGGGGTGTTGGCGGAACTCGTAAAACTACCTGAACATTGTATATCCTGTAAGTGCAGGGACGCTTAACGCTACATGTCCGCAGATTAGTACATATATCTTAGGTTAGTGGCGTTTTTTTGAAAAGTCAATGTCAGTGCAGTTGCACAGATACACTCACGAAATTATTAATTCCCTATCGGTACGGGAAATGCTTTCAGCGGTGTTGGCGATATATCTCACTGTGTGGCTTTAATAACAATCAGTTTATCGACAGTCTATGACCGCCGTACAGAGATGTACGGCGGTTTTTATTTACAGCCGGCTACTACTTGCAAATTTCCGCAGAATATAGTATAATAATGTATTGACATTCGAGATGAAAAACAGTATAATGCGGACAAAGAAAAATAGAAGTTTTTGAATTATATAGAACAACTGGAAAGGACAGACTAATATGAAAAATCAACACATAACTATGCCGGCGCTCGCACTGCGTGGACTTGTAATATTTCCGGGTATGATACTGCATTTTGATATAGCGAGGGAGCGCTCGATAAATGCGGTCGAAGAAGCGATAGAACACAATGACAGAAGAATATTCCTTGTGACACAGATAGACGAGGAAGTTGACGAGGTTGCGGCAGAAAATCTTTACAAAACAGGTGTGGTCGCAGAAATAAGACAGACACTGAATACGCCCGACGGCGCAAGACGTGTGCTTGTGCAGGGTCTTTATACGGCGAAGCTGTGCGGCATATCTCAGGAGGATCCGTTTCTTGTTTCGGACATCACTCCTATGCCTGCACTCAGCGATACACTTAGTGCCGCCGAAAAAACGGCTTTTATCCGCACTATCCACACAGAATTCAAGCAGTACAGCGAAATGTCGCCCAGAATGCCCATTGAGCTTTACAGAGGCATACTCGCTGAAAAGGATCTTTCAAAACTTATCGATCTGATAGTTTTCAACGTATATTTAAGAGTTGAGGATAAGCAGGCGCTTTTATCCTGCCTTTCCCTTCATAGACGTGCGGAGCTGCTTGTGAAATTTCTTGCCAAAGAAGTAGATATAGTACGTCTTGAGCAGGATATAAACGAGGAAGTCAAGGAAGCACTTGACAAGAACCAGCGTGATTTTTATCTGCGTGAGCAGATGAGGGCTATTTCCCGTCAGCTCGGCGAATTTGACGATCCGCAGTCTGAAGCGTTTGAATATATGGACAAGATTGAAGAATGCGGTTTTGACGAGGATACCGAAGAAAAGCTGATAAAAGAGTGCGAAAAGCTGATGCACCTTTCTCCCGGCTCACAGGAGGCGGCTGTTGTCAGAACATATCTTGACACAGTGCTTGATATGCCGTGGAATATTTACACACACGGTAAGACGGATATTGCGAAAGCCGAAAAACAGCTTGATCATGACCACTACGGCATGAAAAAGGTAAAGGAACGTATACTTGAAATAGTTGCGCTCAATCAGTGGAAGGACGCAGACAAGAAGGGTCAGATAATCTGCCTTGTCGGCCCTCCCGGAGTAGGTAAGACTTCTGTCGCTAAATCAATCGCAAACGCTCTCGGCAGAAAGTATGCAAGAGTTTCGCTCGGCGGTGTGCGTGACGAGGCTGATATAAGAGGTCACAGAAAGACATACATAGGTGCGATGCCCGGCAGAATTGTCAATGCGTTAAAGCAGGCAAAGTCAATGAACCCCGTTATCCTGTTCGATGAGATAGACAAGATGGGTACCGACTATAAGGGCGACCCTGCAAGCGCTATGCTTGAGGTTCTTGACAGCGAGCAGAATGTAGCGTTCAGGGATCACTATCTTGAAATACCGATAGATTTAAGCAATGTGCTTTTCATCACGACCGCAAACACGCTTGATACTATTCCCGCTCCCCTGCTCGACAGAATGGACGTTATCGAGCTTGGCAGCTATACAAGAGAAGAAAAGTTCCATATCGCAAAGGAGCATCTTGTTCCGAAACAGCTTAAAAAGCACGGCATAAAGCCGCAGGTTCGTTTTGCAAATGATGCGATATACTCGATAATCGACTTTTACACCAAAGAGGCAGGCGTAAGAAAGCTGGAAAGAAGCATTGCCAAAATCTGCCGTATGACGCTTAAAAAGCTCGCATCGGGCGAGGCTGATAAAATAAATATCAAGGCTAAGGACATTGAAGGCTATCTCGGTGCAAGAAAATATACGGGCGAAACAATTTCAAAGCAGGATGAAATCGGTGCTGTGAACGGTCTTGCATGGACCTCTGTCGGCGGTACTCTTTTACCGCTTGAGGTACTTGTAATGGAGGGTACGGGCAAGATTGAGCTTACAGGCTCACTGGGCGATGTAATGAAGGAATCCGCAAAAATTGCAGTCAGCCTTACACGATCGCTCTCCCGCAAGTATGAGATCGACCCCGATTTCTATAAGAACAAGGACATTCATATTCACGCTCCCGAGGGTGCTGTTCCAAAGGACGGACCTTCTGCCGGCGTTACTATGACAACCGCTCTGGTATCCGCTCTGTCGGGTATCCCTGTACGCAGAGATGTTGCGATGACAGGCGAAATAACGCTTCGCGGCAAGGTGCTTCCGATAGGCGGTCTGCGTGAAAAGACTATGGCGGCATGTTCCGCAGGTATCAAGACGGTGGTCATACCCGATGAGAACAAGGCCGATATGAAGGAGCTTGATGACGTTATACTGAGCAATATGAGCTTTGTGCTTGCGGAAAACATTGACACGGTGCTTAACACAGCGCTTGTAAAGCCGAATGTTACCGCCGCAAAGAAAAGCAACGAAAAGCTCCCGTCAGCAAAGCCCCGTGCTTCGAGAAAGCCGGGCAAGAATGCCGTAAAGGAAATATAACATGAATTTTAACAAGGCAGAATTTTATACGTCCTACGGGCTTTTCAGCCAGATTCCGAAATCGGAAAAAGCCGAGATTGCCTTTTCGGGCAGGAGCAACGTAGGAAAATCCTCCCTGATAAACAAGATACTGAACAGAAAGTCGCTTGCCCGTGTAAGCTCAATGCCGGGCAAGACTGTGACTATCAACTTCTATTCGGTTGACAATATCTATTTTGCGGATCTGCCGGGCTATGGCTACGCAAAGGTATCAAAATCCGAGAAACAGCGCTGGGCAGGGCTTGTCGAGGGCTACCTTGCCGATGACAGAAACCTGACGCTCGTGTTCCAGCTTGTCGATTTCAGACATCCTCCCACAGCAGATGATGTAATGATGATAAACTTCCTTATCGACAACGGGATACCGTTTGTTGTTGTGCTGACGAAAGCCGATAAGCTGTCAAAGAAGGAACGTGCCGCACGCAGAGAATCACTTATGAATGAGATACCCTGTGCCGAGGACATTCATATGATAGAGTTTTCCGCTATGAACGGCGAGGGCGTGGAAGAGATCCGTGAAATAATCGAGGACATCGAGCAGGAATCGCTTGCGGAAGAAGCCGAAACAGGCGACAGCCAATGACGGACATATATTCGCTGACTTATGAACAAGCTGAGAAGCTGCTGACCGAAAACGGCTTCAGAGCTACTCAGTGCGTCAACATTTTCCGTGACATATATAAGCGCAGAGCGGCAGATTTCGACGAAATGACGCTTACATCAGCCGATATAAAAGCACTACTATCCGACAAATATTTCTTCGGAAAGTTGAAAATCGACGAAATATTACAATCTGTAGATACTTCTAAGTATCTTTTTGAGTTATCGGACGGGTGCAGGGTCGAAACAGTGCTGATGCGACAGAAGTTCGGCAACAGTATCTGTATCTCAACGCAGAGCGGATGCAATATGGGCTGCAAATTCTGTTGCAGCGGAAGGCTCAGAAAACAGCGTGACCTTACCGCCGGCGAAATGGTAAGCCAGATACTCGCTGTCGAAAAACATCAGAATATAACGATTAGTAATATAACCGTGATGGGTATAGGCGAGCCGTTTGACAACTATGACGCACTTTGCGATTTTCTCGATATAGTAACTGTTCCGGGTGGGATCGAAACAGGAACAAAGCATATTACCGTATCGACCTGTGGACTGTGTGACAAGATGAAATTATTTGCAGAGCGAAAAGAGCCGTGTAATCTTGCGGTAAGTCTGCACGCCCCGGATGACGAGATAAGAAACAGGCTTATGCCGGTAAACCGCAGGTATAGTATCTCGCAAGTCGTAGAATCGGCTAAATATTATGTTGAACGTACAAACCGCAAGGTTCTGCTTGAATATATACTGCTTGACGGAATGAACGACAGCAGGGAGAACGCACGTCAGTTAGCGGCACTTATCGGAAATGCACGGCTGTTTGTAAATCTTATACCGTACAATCCGTCCCCCGACAGCGAGTTTAAAAGGAGCAGTGAGGAAAACATCACGGCATTTTATGACGAGCTTAAAAAGAACAGGATAAACGTTACACGAAGAAAAGAATTCGGCACAGAGCTATCCGCCGCCTGCGGACAGCTCAGAAGTGACAGAATATCAGGCGAACACAAGGTACCTTGAGGAATAACAATGAAATTTTTCTGTGAACTTAAAAAGACAGTAGACGATTCATACGATATAGAAATCGGCAGAGGTCTTTCAGACACGCTGATAAGCGATATTAAAAACGGTCTTTGCGGCAGGATAAAGAAGTTTGCCGTTGTGACCGACAGCATTGTTGAGCCGCTTTATGCGAAAGGGATATACGAAAAACTCATTTCGGCGGGCTACAGTGCCGATATGTTCGTGATACCCGAAGGAGAAAAGTCGAAAACCAGAGCGATGAAAGAGTTTGTCGAGGACTCTATGCTTGAAAAGGGCTATCGCCGTGACTGCTGTGTAATTGCGGTCGGAGGCGGTGTTGTAAGCGACCTTGCAGGCTTTGTTGCAGGTACATTCGGCAGGGGCGTACCTTTTATCAATTACGCCACTACTCTGCTTGCCGCCGCAGACGCATCGGTCGGAGGAAAGACAGCGGTTGACACTCCCCTTGCGACTAACCTGATAGGTCTGTTCAACCAGCCCGAAAAGGTATATCTTGATATTGAAACGTGGAAAACGCTCCCCGAAAGACAGCTTTCAAGCGGACTTGCCGAAACAATAAAACACGCCTGCCTTGCAGACAGCGAGATGTTCGATTATCTTGAAAAGAATATTGAAAAGATACTTGTGAACGATAAGGACGCCTGCGAATATATAGCGGAGCATAACTGCGCTGTGAAGTATAAGGTCGTAATGAAGGACGAGCGTGAATCGGGACTGCGTGAGGTACTTAACCTCGGTCACACTGTCGGCAGAGCGATAGAAACAGTCAGCGACTACAAGCTGCTGCACGGCGAGGCTGTATCAATAGGGCTTATCGCACAGGCGAAACTCGGTGAGAAGTACGGTTATATTTCTCCCGAAAATGTCAGCCGTGTAATAAAGCTGTGTGAACGTGCAAAGCTCCCCATTGCGATTCCCGATTACATCGACAAAACCGCACTGGTCAGAAAGCTGTATACGGATAAGAAGGTTCGTGACGGCAAGCTCAGAATGGTATTCCAAAAGGAAATCGGCGATGTTATGTGCTTTGGCGATAATGATTACGCTAAGCAGATCACCGAGCCGGAGATTGCGGAAGTTATAGACGAAATGTGAAAAAAAGCCTGCACAGATTGAAATGAGCAGGCTTTGATTTTAACTTTTGGTACTAATTTTTAATATATAATTTTATATTATTTTGATAATTAACGTTGACTTTTTAATTTTTTATGTTACAATTTAGAAGACCGTGCAGAACGACATATCCCAGTGACGATGGAAGATTGGAGCAAACGCCCGGATTTATTCCTGATGGCGGATGACAGAGAAGTTTTGCAGGATGCCGGAAAAATCACAGCGGAGATTGCCAAGTCCAAAGCTGAAACAGAATTTGAGAAGTATCGTGTTATTCAAGACAGATTGTTCATGGCGGACTATGACAGGTATCTGCTTGAATTAGAGGAAAAGGCGAAGAAGTAATAAAAAAGCAAATGTAAAAGCATTTTGACACGTATTTTCTGCGATGTCAAAGCCGTTTGGTAGACTACAAGCGGTGGTTATCCTATAATAAAAGTGCAAGGGAGGTGTCATGGCATGGAGCATGATATTGGAAGTAAAATCAAGGCAGCCAGACTTGAAAAGAAGCTGACACAGGAACAGGTTGCCGAAATATTGGGAGTGAGTCGTCAGACCATCTCAAATTGGGAAAATGAAAAATCCTATCCGGATATCATAAGTGTCATTAAAATGAGCGATTGCTACGAAGTCTCTCTTGACTATTTATTGAAGGGAGAGCAAAAAATGAAGACCTATTATGATTATCTCGAAGAAAGTACAAATGTTGTAAAAAGCAACGCTAACAGAAACAAAATTATTACCATCCTATCTTATATGCTTGTATGGGCGATTGCCATGATTGTGTTCTGGTTCTTTACAAGCGGAAGTGATGCTATGGGTTATAGTTTGATGTTCCTTTGGATTATTCTTCCTGTAACTACATTCGTTGTGTCCATTGTTATCGGCAAAAATGACTTTTGGAAAAAAGGAAAATGGGCATTCACCCTTTTCTTCGGAGTGATGTATATGCTGGCTGAATACGGAACATTTAAAATGGCAAACAACATTGCTTTTGACAAGCTGAATGCACCGGATTGGGGAATGATTGTAGCCGGTGCAATAATTTCTGCAATCGGTATGCTCTTAGGTTCGTTGTGTAACAAGAAGCGTAACAAGCAGAAGAATCAGGATATTTAATGTAGGGCGAATATGAACAAGTTTAGAACAGTTGTATCTATTTTGTGTGGAGTTGCAGGATTGTTCCTTGAAGCCTCGCTTAACAATGCTATTGGTGGATGTATCCTTGGCGTTTTGATTTCTGCGTTACCCCAAGATCAAAAAAGGAAATTGCCGAATATCTCGGAATGGCATCTGTGTCATATTGTATAAAACGTTATGTAGACCCTCTGGTCGAAGACGGTATTCTCGCCCTGACAGAACCAAAATCCAAACGGAGCCACACGCAGAAATATTTTACCGTGAAATAAATCATATAAAACACAAGCCTGCACGAACAAAAATCATTCCGTGCAGGCTTTAATATTCGTTTCAATACGGCTTTTTAAGCAATGTTTCTTTAAGCGAACAATACTTATCCGCCCAGCATACCAGCCACGCTTCCTTGCTTCTCGGAAGTCTGGTCAATGTCAGCGGCCACATATGATTAATTATTATCCCACGCTCTTTTAGCGTCAGAGGGAATGTGTTCCTTGCATTACGCTCGGCGGTCACGGGATGCGAAAATCCGTGCAGACCGTCCCTTGTAAATGCGCCCTTGTGCCAGTCATAAAGAAAAAAATCGTGCAGAAGCGCACCTTTTACAAGTGCCTCGATATTTATCTTCAGCTTAAGCCTCTTTGCATACATATAAGCATACAGGCAAACCATAAGGCAATGCTCATAGGTGGAAACATCGCCGTGCTGAACATACTGCTTCATCTGCTGTACCTTTTCGTTTGCAAGTATCTTTCTTGCTGTTTTTATAAATCTGCGGTCATCGTCTGTAAGCACAAACGTGTTCTTATCTGTCATCGTTCTCATCATCGCCGTTATACTCGGCAGAATCCTCTTCTTTTTTTTCACCGGTTCTTGCTTTTATGCCCGGAATGCGTGACGAAATCACATCAAAGCGCATAATATGAGTGCTTATGTTGCTTATGCTGAATGTGCTTCTCAGCTTATCGACATCTATCTGCTTTCTTGCCGTGCCGAGAAAATCAATCGCCATTACAAGCGATATAACCGTACCTGCAATACATATAAACTGATACGGCAGATTGTTCAGCACATACAATGTAATGTCCGAAACAACGTATGTAACGAACAATCCCATTACACCCCAGAAAAGCGAGGACACCAGTGATATTCTGTTTTTATAGGTTATCCTGAACATACTGTAATCCCAGAACTGCTTACCGAACATGGTTTCCATAAGCCAGCCCGTGAAGTATTCAAGCGCCGTGCAGGCAATAAGAGCCACAAAGAAAACCTGAAATCCGTTATCTCTGAACGGATGACAGATAAACAGAAGGAGCAGTCCGCCGACACCGTATATAGGAATATATGGGCCTCTGAGGAAGCCTCTGTTTATCGGCCGTCTGTGATACAGCGACTCGATAGTCGATTCCTGCACCCAGCCTGCCATACAATACATACAGAACGTAAATAGCCAATATTCAATTCCGAAATGTTCCATATTATTCTCCGATTTATAATCAATATTATGATGCTGTTCTGTTAGAAATTCTGCCTTTGGATATTGCTTTTTCCGACACAATATCCTATACTCCGATTTTATTATATAATATCTGTTAATTAAAGTCAATTAAATAAATCGCCGTTTGCCGATGTGAAATGATTTTTTGTGAAAACTGTCGAATGCGGATAATCCTCAGGAACAAAAATCGGTAAAGTTAACATTCAGTTAATAAACGAAACCCCGACCTATCTGAAAGTCGGGGTTTTACGTTCAATTCAGATGTGCATCAGTCGATCTCAACCATAACCTTCTGGTTGTATCTTACTGCTCCTGCACGCATAATGGTACGGATAGCCTTAGCTATTCTTCCCTGCTTGCCTATTACACGTCCCATATCATCGGGAGCAACGTGCAGATGATAAACAACAGTTCCGTCCTCTTTAGGCTCGTCAACTGTTACCCGGATGGCGGACTTGTCATCTACAAGGTCTTCCACCATAGCGATAAGCAATTTTTCCATTTTATTTTCCTTTCAGAAACAGCGATTACTTTTCAGCGGCAATCTTAAGGAGCTTCTTAACTGTATCTGTGGGCTGAGCGCCGTTAGCGAGCCACTTGTCAGCCTTTTCCTTGTCGATAGATACAACAGAGGGTTCCTTTGTAGGATCGTAGTAACCGATTTCCTCAATGAAACGTCCGTCTCTGGGGTAACGTGAATCTGCAACTACAACTCTGTAGAAAGGAGCCTTCTTAGCGCCCATACGTCTTAATCTGATCTTTACCATTTTGTTCACCTCATAAAAAATTTAAGTTTTAGTTTTTATAATCAAAGTGTATTGTCAAGCATTAATTGTCAACCACTATGAATTACCTGTAATCCGAAGCGGCTTACATCGGGAACCCGCCCATGCCGTTCATTCCGCCCATTCCGCCCATGGGGAACTTCGGAAACTTGCGTTTTTTGCCGCCCTTAAGTCCCATCTGCTTCATCATCTTCTGCATACCGTCAAACTGTTTGAGAAGCTGATTTACATCTTCGACCTTTGTGCCGCTGCCCGCCGCAATTCTGCGCTTACGCTTTGCGTCAATGATAGAGGGCTTTTCACGCTCTTTTTTCGTCATTGATGAGATAATAGCCTTAGTGCGATACATTCTGCGCTCGTCTATATCTTCTTCCTTGACCTTTCCCGCAACTCCGGGAATCATCTTTATAAGAGATGAGATGCTGCCCATCTTCTCAATCTGTTCAAACTGTGCATACAGGTCGTTCATATCGAACTTGTTTTCCTGCAAACGCTTTGCCAGCTTTTCCTGCTCCTTCTCATCAACATTTATCTTTGCCTTTTCGATGAGTGAAAGCACATCGCCCATACCGAGTATTCTGTCAGCCATACGGTTGGGGTGGAACTGCTCAAGGTCGTCTGTCTTCTCACCGACACCTGCAAACTTTATCGGCTTGCCTGTAACCGAAAGAACCGACAGAGCCGCACCGCCTCGTGTATCGCCGTCCAGCTTTGTAAGGATAACGCCTGTAATGTCAAGCATATCGTTGAACGATTTTGCAACGTTTACAGCATCCTGACCGGTCATAGAGTCAACAACGAGCAATATCTCATTCGGCTGAACCTCAGCCTTTATATCCTTAAGCTCGTTCATCAGGTCTTCATCTATATGCAGACGGCCTGCGGTATCAAGGATAACAACGTCAAAACCGTTGTCCTTTGCGTATTTTATCGACTCCTTCGCTATCTTCACGGGATTTGTCTGTCCCATCTCGAATACATGAGCGTCAACCGAAGCGCCGACTACCTTCAACTGATCGATAGCGGCAGGACGGTAAATATCGCAGGCTACGAGAAGCGGTCTTCTGTTCTGCTTTTTAAGATACTTTGCGAGCTTTGCGGTATGAGTTGTTTTACCTGCACCCTGAAGACCGCACATCATAATAACGCACGGAGGCTTCGATGGAAAATCAATCCTTGCCGTATCCGTACCCATAAGCTGTATCAGCTCATCGTGTACTATATCTATTACCTGCTGTGCAGGAGTAAGGCTGTTCATTACCTCACTGCCTACAGCACGTTCACTTACCTTTGCAACGAAGTCCTTTACTACAGGGAAGCTGACATCCGCTTCAAGCAATGCCATCTTGACCTCACGCATAGCTTCCTTTACATCTTTTTCATTCAGCTTACCGTGATTTTTCAGCTTGCTGAATACTTTTCCGAGCTTGTCCGAAAGTCCTTCAAATGCCATCAGCCAACCTCCTCTTTATATCGCATTCTTTATATCTTCTATAATAGATTTCATTTTCTCTTTTTCATCGGCACTGCCGACATTCTCATCTGTAAGAGCTGTCAGCTTGTCGCATAAATCGCAGACATTGCGGTACTTTTGCGCAAATCCAAGCGTTTCCTCAAGCTGAGTGAGATATTCCTCCGCTGTGCGTATGCACTTGTGAACGCCCTGTCTTGTGATGCCCATATTCTCGGCAATCTCGGAAAGCGACAGATCCTCGTCATAGTAAAGGCTGAGCGTATCATATTGCTTTTCGGTAAGCATACTGCCGTAGGTATCGAGCAGTATTGCGTTTTCGATATTCTTTGACATTTTGCCGCTCCTTTGTCCGTCCGTATTTCCCTTAACAGTCATACAGACTTACCCACGCTCCGATTTTCTTGCGTCCTTCGCATGCACCTTTGTCCGTCCGTATTCACGGTAACAGTCATACAGACTTAAGCAATTCACTGCCGACTTACAAGCCGTAAATCCCGCAAACCTTTTTGTTGTGCCGTTTTAAGCGGTGTAATGCTGTTTTGGTTTACAGCCACCTGATATATTATACACAAAGAGAGCCGCTTTGTCAAGTAAAATCTGAAAATTTCTTATAAATACTTGACTGCAAACCGATTTAACGGTATTATATACTCATAACCGACAAGGAGCGATCATTATGATAATAACAACTCTTACCTGTATGTGCGTCGACATATTTGACAATACGATAATGCCCGGAGGTGAATCGCTTAATTTCGCCGCAACAATATCACGGCTTACAGATGCGAAGGTTTATATAATCGGCGCTGTGGGAAATGACAGCTACGGTAAAACCGTCCTTGACAGCATAAAAGATTTCAACATCGACAAAACCCATATCAGAACGGAAAACGGAGATACCGCCTCAAACCGCACCTACCTTACCCCCGACGGCGACCGTTATTATAAAGAGGATTCGTGGAACGGCGGAGTGTTCTCAAGCTTTGCCCTGTCTGCGTCTGACAGGGAATTATTGCATTCGTCGGATATGGTGCATACCACCTTTTCCGGACCGAATTTCAACGATGTAATAGACTGCTGCCGTGAAAAGCGTTTTCCGCTGAGCGTTGATTTTGATATTTGCAGGGATTTTGACACGATAGAAAAATACCTTGACTGCATATCGCTTTTGTTTATAAGCGGAGATGAACCTACGCTTGAAAAAGCGAAACAGCTTTCCTCCATATATCCCAATACGGTCTTTATCGTAACGCTCGGAGAAAACGGAAGCACCGCCTTTTCAAAAGGCACGGCTTATCATTGTGCCGCCGCTGAGGTATCCGAAGTAACAGATACCACCGGCTGCGGCGACAGCTATCAGGCAGGCTTTATAGCAAGCTATCTTGCTGATGGGAACATAGAAACGGCTATGAGTAAAGGCTCGCAGACAGCCGCACAAACGCTTTCATTCATCGGAGGATTCAGATATTGAAATACGGCGGAAAAGCTAAAGCTTTTCCGCCGTCATTATTTTATATGCTGACTTCGACCGATACGCACCTTCCGCCGTACAATCTCTCGCTTAGCTGTGTCGGCTGTGCGAAGCCTGCGTACAGCGTATATCTGCCGTTTCTTACCGCTCTTACGCCGTTATCGTCAACCGTTTCAAACGCACCTTCGGGAATATTGATGCTTATCGTCCTGCTTTCCCCGTCAAACAGCGAAACACGTTCAAATGCGCAAAGGCTGTGATTTTTTACCCCGTTTTTGCTCTTTATATAGACCTGCAGAACGTCCTCCGCACTTCTGCTTCCCGTATTGGTAACATTAACGGCAAGCGTATTGTCCTTGTACGAAATATCCCAGCATTCAAAGTGCGAATAGGTAAGTCCGTAGCCGAAAGGATAAAGCACGTTGCTTTCATCGTCGCAGAAGCGATATGTCCTGTTCTTCATTGAATAGTCGGTGAAATCGGGTAACATATCCGCCGATTTATAGAAAGTGACCGGGAGCTTGCCGGACGGCGAAACCTCACCGAAAAGTATCTCCGCAAGCGCCTTTCCGCCGTACTGACCCGGATACCACGCATTTATAAGGGCGTTTCCCTCGCATTCGGTATTCACACTGCTTCCTGCCGCAAGAACTATTATAAGCGGCTTTCCCGTGTCTTTCAGCTTCTGCAGAAGAACACGCTGAACCTCAGGCAATCTGAGATCCGGCTTATCCCCCGATGCAAACTCGTTTCCTGTGTCGCCCTCCTCGCCCTCAAGAGTAGCGTCAAGTCCCACGCATACAACAGTGACATCCGCCGCCTCGCACGCCGCAACCGCCTCGGCATATCTGTCACCGGGCAGTGCAAGACCCTGAGTTCTGTCACGGAAAAGCTGACAGCCCTCCGCATAGTATACCCTGCCGTCAAATGCGTCCTGTATTCCCTCAAGGAATGTAACGCTTCTGTCGGGCGTACCGTTATAGTTTCCGAGCAATGCCGCACGGCTGTCCGCATTCGGTCCTATTACGGCTATCGAGCTTATCCTGCTTTTGTCAAGCGGAAGTATGCCGTCATTATGCAAAAGCACCATTGATTTCTCCGCCGCTTCAAGCGATAACGCTTTATTGCCGTCACAGGCGATAATATCAAACGGCAGTTCGTCAAACTCGTTATCGTCAAGCTGTCCGAGCCTTATTCTTGTCCGTAATGCGTGAATACAGGCAGTGCGTATATTCTGCTTTGTTATAAGCCCTTCTTCAAGTGCCGCCAGAATATGCAGATATGTATTTCCGCAGTTAACGTCACAACCTGCCTTCAGTGCCATCGCCGCAGACTGCGGTGCTGTGTCGGTGATTTTATGTGTAGTATGAAAATCCCTTATAGCCCAGCAATCCGACACAAAATAACCGTCAAAGCCCCATTCACGCAGTTTCCCCATCAGCTTTTCAGATGCGCACGAAGGCTCGCCGTTCACCCTGTTATATGCACCCATAACGCCTTCGACTCTGCCCTCTTTTACAAGCGCCTTGAATGCAGGCAGATAGGTTTCTTCCATATCCTTCTCGCTTACCCTTGCGTCAAACTCGTGGCGAAGCGACTCGGGACCGCTGTGTACCGCAAAATGCTTTGCGCAGGCGGCGGCTCTGAGGTATTTTTCTTCTCCCTGTATGCCCTTTACGAAGCTCACACCGAGCCTTGAAGTCAGGTACGGATCCTCGCCGTAGGTTTCGTGTCCTCTGCCCCAGCGTGGGTCACGGAATATATTTATATTCGGCGCCCATAATGTAAGGCCTTTATATATGTCGGTATCGCCGTGCTTTGCGGCGCTGTTGTACATCGCCCTCGCTTCTGTGGAAATCACCTCACCGACACGATACATCATGTCCTTATCGAAAGCCGCCGCAAGTGCAATAGCCTGCGGAAAAACCGTAGCCGTTCCTGCCCTTGCCACACCGTGAAGTCCCTCGTTCCACCAGTTATAAGACGGAAGCCCTGCCTTTTCTATGGCAGGTGCGTCATATTTCAGCTGTTGTGCCTGTTCCTCCGTACTCAGCGTATCGGCAAGTGCCTCCGCTCTCTCGTAAGCCGATAATTGTTTATCCTTATATCTTTCCATAAATTACTCCTTGAAATCCGGTCTGCCGTACTGTTAAGTTGATTTTATCATAACTTACGGCAAGTTTCAAGATGATTTTAATGTAAAATGCACGGGTAAAAATAATTGCCCCGCCGTAAAGGCGGAGCTTCATTTCCGACAGCATCGCAACCGCTCCTATTTGTTATAAGCTATAAGAAAAATATCTTCTTCCGTGTTCCTCTTCTGCACCGATCTTATTGTAAAAACTGATTGCGGGCTCGTTCCAGTCAAGGCAACTCCACTCTATATATGAAAATCCGTCCTGCTTTACAAATTTCTCTACTTCAGAAAAGAACTTTGTTCCGAGTCCGCTCCTGCGTTTTTCAGGCTTTAAAAACAGATCTTCAAGATGCACTCCTGCCTTTGCCGCAAACGAGGCGAATACGGGGTAATAAATAGCATAACCGACCGACTCGCCGTTTAGTTCGGCGATAAGCGCAACAGCTATGTTCTTTTCAAAGAGAAGATAACGCAAATCCTCCTGTGCGGCGGTCATATCCTGCGGTCTTTTTTCGTATTCGGCAAGACCTTTTATCAGATTTTCTATAAGGCTTATGTCGTTTTCAGTCGCTTTTCTGACAGTAAATTTATCGTCCATTGGAAGTCCTCCTGCTTGTATAGATTTATTATAGCGGTTTTCTGTGGCTAAGTCAATCGGATGTCGCAGGATAAGCATAAAGCAACGAAACAGAACAATCGGGAAAATGTACTCGACAAACGGTAAGGTTGCGCTATAAAGCTGAATTTTACAAGTAAAATTCTTTCAGGTCATCAAGTCGCAAAAGGCATGGATTATTTCCATAAGGCACACCTACATCAACATCTATCCAGGTATCTGTTTTAAGGATTTTGCCATTGTATTTTTTACCGTAGCTTTTTGTCGGTGTATGACCGAAAACGGTAATACAATCATCAAAATAGCGGTCGGTCAGTTCAGGCCAAGCCCAAATAAGTTCATCGGCGGTATAGTCCGCCGGGCTTCTTTCGGGCGAAAAATTATCGAGTCCGGAATGACAAAGCAGAAAATTCTTTCCTCCGACGGTCACAGTTTCGTAAAGCGGCGCTTCTTTCAGATAACCGATAATATTGCAAAGCGTTTCCGGTGATTCGTTTTGGAGTTTTCTTAATGCTTTTAAGGTAACGTTGCCTCCGCTTAACATATAGTTGTTCAGAAGTTCCGTTTGCTCTTTGTCAAAATGCTTGATACTTTCCTCCGTAATTTTATTAAATACAAAATCACAGGATAAAAGCATCGCTTCATGATTTCCTAAAATCAGCTGTGCATTCGGTTGTTCCGATAACCATATTAAAATTGCAACGCCGCCGTCATTTTGGCGGTCGATGACATCGCCCAAAACAAATAACCTATCGTTTTCGTTAAAACACGCTTTTTTAAGAAGTGCTTTTAACTTTGTGATTTCAAGTCCGTGTAAATCGGAAGTTACATATATCATTTAAGCCTCACTTATTGAATGCCGTATTACAGAGTTTTTTCGATTAAGACTGCCGCTTAATCTGTGCAATTATTCCAAAACCGTATAAAATGTCAGCATAAAGCAAGACCTATAACCGTACTTTAGTCTTGCCGGGATAAAAGTTTTTATGGCAAAATCCAATCGTTTGTTTTTCGCAGTCTTTAACATTATACATGAACAAAATCAAAATAACAAAGAATAAATCAAGAACAAATAATCATTAAACTACCCATATTCCGTATAAATTATTCAGTTGGATCTTACCATCGGAGAACGCTTAAAGCTCCACCTCAAATGTTGCGGAGTGATTGATTAAATCAAGCGCAAGCTGTGCGTCGGATAATTCATCTGTTACGGCAAGCAGGTCTTTTGTTACTTCGTCGATGTCATAATTTACATAGCGATAGTCGATAATATTACTTGCTCTGCCGTATTCTTGCTCTTCACGGGCTTTCGGTAATCTTGACGCCATTTCAGATAGCTTTTGCTTTTTAGCCGATAGCTGAGGAATAAATACAAGCATCTCGTCAATCGTGATGTCGTATCCGGGAATAACAGTTGTCGTGTTGAAAAGATTGATGGCGTGTTTTAATTTTCGGATTTTAAGAGCTAAGCTGTCAAGTTCGGCTTTCGATTCCTTGTAATCGTATTTCGGCCTGACCGATTCAGGATTTTCTCCGACACTTGCTAAAAATGTGCTTGAAATACTTTCTTTTGATTTGAGCGCATCGTATTCTGATTTAAGCTTCTTAAGCAGCTTTGCACCTTCGGCAGATGATAATTTCATTAAAATCTTCCTCTCTTTATTTTTCATTATAATTATAATCTTATCTATGTACCTTATTTGGTGCATTTCTTTTTTGCCGGATTTAACGGTTTCCGGTCAGGTCAAAAAAGCGTAAACATCGAACATTACTACTTTATTATAACACATCAAAGTTTGGGATCATACCGTTTTTTCGTGCAATACATCGTCATTTGATTTTCAAGCAATCAGGAGGTAAAACAATCTGAAGACTCCTTCATACTACTATTCGTGCAATTTTTCCCCAAGGGGGATCCACGTTTTTATTATTCAGCAACCATAAGACCGGGATTCCACCCGCAAGTTCTTCCTCCGGAAACGGTGCATAGCCGTCTGTCAGAATAATGATACTTGTCGGAAGCTTATCCTGCATGTGTTTATGAACATATTCAAAGATAATCTGAAAGTCGGTTCCGCCTCCGCCTGCAGGTTTTATTATCTTGAATTCATCCAGTGACGTAAACCGTTTCGGCTCAATAATTGCCGCATCAAAGAAACCGAGCCAACCTTCCAGTTTTCCGCCGAATTGATCAATAGCGCCTTTAACTTCGGAATAAGCGGCAGTTATCATATCGTCCGACATACTACCGGATGTATCAATCATGAAAAGGATATCCTTAGCAAGAACGTCTTTGTCATTGAAATCCGGCAGAAATAACGGACTTTCATCAAAGCGTCTATCCGGTGGAGTGAACGAATAGTCAACTACTTCTTCATGGATAAATTCATTCAAGATTGTGCGCCAATCGGTTTGCGGTTTTTTTAGCTCTTTAAGAATACGTTGAGCAAAAGCAGGGAGAAGACCTCTTGCATTTGAGGGGTCTCTGATTTCAATAGCCTCCGCCGCATCTTCAAATCGTTGGACCCACACATCTCGGAGAGTGTCGTCTTCCTCGTATTTACCCCACCGGGAGTGATCATCCCAAACTGCCGGTGCATCTGTTTTTTTGCCTTGTATTTGCTTTGCTTGTCCCGGAGCACTACCTTTTGCTTCTCCTTCTTTGTCATCGTCTCCTGCCTCGCCCGGAGTTCTGGTTAAAGCAGGTTTTGGTTTTCTGTTTTTGGGAGGTGGGGGAAGCATCGCATAAACCTGTTCTGCAGTGTATTCATATCCCTCTTTCCCATCGGGAGCTATGTGCATGGATTCTCCGTATTTTTTCAGCTTGATTGAGTTTCTGTTCATGTTATTTGACAACAGAATGTTTGAATTGACAACGATATCACAGGCAATGTTGAATTGTTCGTTATCACAATCCCCCTGACGCATACAGTGTTGCAAAACGACATGAAGTATCTCGTGCATCATAATGAAATCAAGTTCCGAGTCGCTGAGATCGTCCAGAAATTTCGGTCCGAAGAATATCCGGTGCCCGTCTGTGGCTGCTGTTTCACAGTTTTCATCAATCGAATAACTCATGTGCATTAACAGCAAGCCGTAGAAGCCATTGTTTATGAGCAGGCGCATACGAGACATTAAAATTCGCTTCACATATTCTTTTTTCTTTTCATCTGACAGAACCATTCATCAGACCTCCTTTTGTCTGCAGCCATTTACTGAATTCCGGAATGGTCATAAGTGTTTGCTTGAAATCTTTTTCAATGTGCATATAATCTTTCAGGAGAACTGCGCTGAAATCAGGAGGCATTTTATCCGCATAACGAATTGAGTTGGCAATTCGGCTCAGTTCGTTTTTATGAGTACGAGCATAACAGGTCATAGAGGCGGTTAAAGCATACATTGCATCTGTGTTTTTCGGTATGGAAGGCATTTTACCGTCGAAGATTTCTTCAATCGACGGCAAATTCTTATACACCTTTGCCCATGTCCTGAATTCAACCGCAACACCGGAGCCGACGATTCCCGCTATTAACGAATACATATCGTCAATGTTGTCACTGATGCCGTTAAGAATGTTGCTGACCATCTCCCAGGCACGTGGCGTGGGAAACGCAAGGTCTTCACTTCCCGAATCGAATCCCATAAGATAGTTTGGTCTGAAAGAAAGGAATCCGATCACTTTGTCATTGATGCCGGATGTTACAGCCCATTCTTTCCACGACTTGAAGCTGCCTTCAACTTCGATGTGCATCAAACGGTTTGCAAGCGCTTTAGGCATTTTGAACGCCACTGATTTATCTGTCGTTCTGTTACCGGCGGCGATAACGATACAGTTTTCAGGAAGCTTGTGTTCTCCTACAACACGGTCGAGTGTTATCTGATAGGCCGCCGCCTGAACAGACTGAGGAGCTGCGGAGATTTCATCAAGAAACAGAATATTGACAATATCATCACTTGCGTCCATCTGAAATATCTGCGGCTTCAGCCATATCGCAAGTGTTTTATCCGCATTTGCCGTGGGTATTCCTCGTAAATCAATCGGATTGAAAAGAAGCAGTCTTACGTCGGTCACATTGACACTTTTGCCGGTTCTCACGCCAATTTCATTTGCAATCTCACGAACTGCCTGCGATTTGCCGACACCGGGAGGTCCCCAAAGCATAGCGGAAGGCATTGTTCTGATCGGAAGCCCGTTGTTGATAACAGTGCTGTATGCCTCGCTCAGCTGATTCACCATTTTACCTACCGCCATAGAAGGGATATTTGTCATTTTAATATCGTTCATTTCTTATCTACTCCTAATTTTTTATCAAGTTTTTTGACTTTATTCTTGTATGTTTCGATTTGATTGATATAACTTTCGCCTTTTGACAGTTCAAATCGAATATCTCTCTCTTTTTCCCGGAGCTTTTCGAGATTCAGCGTCAGTTTACTGAGATGATCTCCGAGAGAGTCGAGATAATTATCAATCCTGATAAGGTTTCCTATATCCGTATCTCCGAGTTCAACGTAGTATTTCCCACTCTTTTTCAACCACACATAAGGCTTTTCAAGCGTCATATTGGCGGGAAGTACAATGTCGAATCCACGATATGACGTAAGTGTTTTCTCTTTGGTCTCCAGAACGTGTTCCCTTATCGCAGCACCGATAAACTCACGGAGCGTTTTACGCTTTTCCGCTTCTTCTTTTTTCAGCTTGCTATCCTCAACCGGAGGATTGATCTTTCTCCATTCTGTATAGAAAGCAAGATCCTGTTTGCAGTATTCTATCAAGTCGATTTGATTGTGTATCTGCCCCGGCATTTCAAGAAGCTCTTTTTCAAGTCTTATCCTTGATTCAACCAGTTTGCTCTGCAGAGCCATATATCTTGTCAGTTCATTGGCGGCTTCGACACGCTGTTTAACCAAAGGATTACCGACAGCAAGAGCTTTGACCTCTGCGTAATCCAAGACGGTATCTGCAATATCCGTGCCGCTTCGTTCTGTTAAAGAGCCGGACAGCAGCTCGGATATAAAGCGTTGTTTTGTTTCGAGAAGCTGCCAGGAGTACGCATCAAAACTTCCCTCTGTGATATAACGATAGATATGTACGTTGCTGTTTGTATTGCCTTGACGAAGAATCCTTCCTTCACGCTGCGTCATATCTGCCGGTCTCCACGGAACATCAATATGGTGAAGAGCAATCAGTCTTTCCTGAACGTTCACGCCAAGACCGAGCTTGTAGGTTGAACCGATAAGGATTCGGATATCCCCGCTCCTGACTTTTGCAAACAACAGAGATCTCTTCGTCTCGGTTTCTGCATCGTGAACGAAAGCGATTTTGCTCTCCGGAACTCCATGTAATACCAGTCTGTCCTTGAGTTCGGTATAAATGTTAAAACCGGCTTTCGGAGTTGAAGTATCACAGAAAATAATCTGTGTGCTCTTATCAGCCGAAGTTTTGAAATAGATATCCGCAACGTTTTCGGAACAGCGAGCCACCTTCGACTGATATGTGAATGACGCCATAGGATCGACAAGTCTTAAATCCAGAGCCGCCTTTCGTCCGTCTGTCGTGATTTTCAACATATTATCGTCTTTCCTGCTTATACGTCTGTTCCTGACGTCATCCGCTCTTGTAGAGATATCTGCAAGATATGCGGCGAACGCAGGAGTTTTTGACACGAGCGCATCGTTGTACCCGTCAAACGCCGGTATGCCTGCAGATTCATCAACCTGATGAAAATCGGCAACGGACGAGAGAAGAGACGTTAATTCGGGGAGGTTATGGAATTTGGCAAAACGTGTTGCAAGTCTGTACGTACTCGTATCAACGTCGACCTCAAATTCCGTAACTCGCTCGGCAAACATTCCTATCCAGCTGTCAAAGCTTTGAAGATCGAGCATACTGAGTTCACCGCTCTGAAGGTATCGCTGCATGATATACGCATCGGTAATTGAATTGGTAATAGGTGTGCCGGTTGCAAGTACAACGCCTTTTCCGTCGTTCTTTTTCTGAATCATGTGTACTTTGTCCATCATATCCTGACATCTTTTAGATCCGGAGCTGTTAATACCGAGAACGTTGTTCGTCTTTGTTTCAAACGGGACATTTTTGAAATTGTGTGCCTCATCTACAAAGAGTCTTGTTATTCCCAAATCATCTAAATACACGCCGTTATACAAATCATCCATTGCAACGGAAAGTTCGGATAAAGCTTTTGAAACCGCCTCTTGCTTTTTCTTCAAACGAGAAGTGGCTTTGTTCTTTTTGCCCGCTATTTCTGCGATATGTTTCTGCTCATCAATAAGCAGGTTTTGATAATATCCTTTTGACAACGGAATCTGCTCAAAGCAACTGTACGCTATAATAATACCATCGAAGTCATTGTCTCGTATTCTTTCGAGAACACTTTCTCTTTTTGATGGCGCAAAACTTTTCGGGTCGACACAAAGAATATCAGCACTTGGATACATTTCATGGAAAATGTTTTTCCATTGACCGACTATGTTATTAGGAACGACAAACATATTCTTTTCAGACAACCCCATACGGCGCATTTCCATTGCAGCAGCGATCATAACGTAGGTTTTTCCGGCACCGACGTCGTGAGCAAGAAGCGTGTTCGGCGTAAAAATGATACGTGCCACCGCATCCTTTTGGTAGGGATAAAGGTTTATCTGCGTAGACATATCAGGAAACCGCAAAAACGATCCGTCAAAAATTCTTCTGCGAATACAACTGAATTTGTTCTCAAAAATCCTTTCAAGTCTTTCTTTTCTTGCGTCATCCTCCCAAACCCATTTTTGAAATTCTTTTATGAGTTTCTGCTGCTTTTCAATTGCCGCTGCCGTTTCTGCTTTATTGATAACGCGCTTTACGCCGGAAGCGTTGGTGGTGCAGCAGATTTTTTCCTTAACGGCAATGGTTTGCATGTTCAGTGTCTTTTCAAGGATATGGAGTGCTTCCAGTTTGTCAGTTCCATAAGTATTGCTGACGCTGACACTGTGATTATATCTTGATTTACAAGGTATTTCCCATGTTCCGGTGATTTCATCATGTATCGTTTTCCACGATTCCATTATTACATCTTGATTGTAACAACTCCAGCCGTGTTTGAACGGATCTCCGAACAGATGAAGAATAAAATCGTCAATGATATCTGCAGGAACCCACGGAGAACCAAGCGTAATATAAATATCATTTGTCGCTACGGTCGGGGGAATGACTTTTTCAATCGCCTTTATATTTTCAGCAAAATATCCGTTGTATTCTTTATCGGCTTCTTTAGCTGCCTTCCATTTTCTTATCATGTTGCCGGACAGATATTCCTCAGAGGTTTCCCAGCCTTTATAGAAGCACTCGCCCCAAGTTTCCGGGTTCTGATAAATAGAGCCTTTCAGCGCACAGATAATTGTCTTGTAATCCTCTCCTGTTATTGAAGAAATATATTCAATATCAACCCGTCCGAGATTAGACAGACTGTACATGAGGCCATCAGAAATGCTATCAGCGTGAACTCCCTGAGTCCTTACATCCTGATTGAACACATTTTCCCAGTCGAGCGGAAGGTCCATGCTTGTAACTTCTCTGATATGGGCTTCCTTACGTTCCTTTGCTTCACGAGCTTCTCTTTCTCTTCTCTCACGCTCTTCTTGCCGTCTCTTCTTAGCTTCGATAGATTCTTTTTTTCGTTTTGCATCGGATAACTTATCAATAATCTTTGATATATCTTCTGAACTTAATGTGTTTTCCGTGTTGTCTAACAGATTCATTATTCCGAAGATGGACATCTGCTCAAAATTATCAGGTTCGTGTTTCTTGCTCATTATTAACCGCCTTTGAATACTTTGCCATTCTCTTTGAACTTATTATACCGAAAGCTATGTTCCATATTTGGTACATAATATCAAGCGCTATCCCAAAGCAAAAAACAGCCGTGAAAAAGTCACAGCTGTTTTTCTGTTTATATACTCTTTTCAGTCGTCAACCTCAATCCATTCACCGCTTGTACTGCAACTAATGATAGCACGCTGAGGCTTTCCACACATACTGCAATCAGAATTGGTGCAAGTAAATCCGGCATTATAGGACGATCCCTCTCCGACAAATAATCCGCCGCTATGTTCACTGCTTGCTACTTGCCCACAAGTTTCGCATTTATCCTTATATCTGAATTGACCGGTTTGGGAATCATACCACGTTACAACTGCTCCTTGTTCGGCATAAACGGAATATGTTGTTACATATTCACTGTGTGTTTTTTTCTCCGCTTCCGGTTTAGTTGTTGATATGCTTTCTTCTTTCATTTCGGAAGATACGGCATAAGCGGATTCTTCCTTTTTATTTGCAGAAGAATCCTCTTTTGTACCGCAACCGTTGATTACCGTCACCGATAGCCCGAGCATTAAAGCAAGTGAAATGATCTGTTTTGTTTTCATATAAATCCTCCTGTGCCGAAAATAATCGGCGTTTATTTTGTTGATTTTATTATACCGAAAGCTATGTTCCATATTTGGTACATAACAAAACAGAGCCGCATTTTACGGCTCTGTTTTGCTTGGTTGAATAAAATTGTTTTTGCAGTTTTTGCAGTGGTAAAGTTCGTCATATTCTGCCGCATAATCCACAATATCAAATGCGTCAATCTTCCGAGACAGAACATTTTCACGATTTATACACGGGTCAATGTAATTGATTGAGTGGCTCTTTTGCCGCTCTCATACAAGCCTTCCACGAGGGAAAGGCGTTGAAAACACCGGTGCTTTTGGTAATCCTTGATGTAAAACGCGCTGTTTTCCAAAGAGGGTTCCGTTCCCTCTGAAAGAACCGTTCTTGTTTCAATTTTTGCCATGGCTTACATCCCTTCTATTCATACTTCTTCAATCCATTTTCCAAAGCTTCTTTCACCCGCATCCTAAGCGGCTCGGGTGAGATTATTTCAACATAATTTGCATACTGCATCGCCCAATGCACCATAGCGTTTGGGCTTGCCTTGACGCTGATTCTGACCTTGTTCTCATCATCGGTTTTTGCAATGCGAATATCACTGCCAAACCAGTCGATAACCTGGTCGATTATTCCAATATCTGCAATAAAGTCAATATGCTCGGGTCGGTCGGTAAACATATAAGGCATAGCAGAGGACAATTCCTTGTAATTGATACCGTTTTCATAGCCGGATACATTACAGATCGGAGTAGCCTTTTTATCCGAAATATCCATATTGGTGATTCGATCCAGTCTATGAAACGCCATATTGCCCCAATATTCACTGTATGCCATAAGGTAATAGTGCTGATTATGCAAGATCATCAGATAAGGGGACACATATTGATGAGAAGACTTATGGAGTTTCTTATCGACTCCGTACTTGTTATAATCGTAATGTATTTGCTTTCCTTCTTCGATGGCTGTATCAATCAGTTCAATATTATAAAACAAAGCTTGATTATCCGTTTTATACCAATCATTGACCGAATGAATGTTCTTTACATGAGAGCGGAAATATTTATTGGAAAGTCCGCACAGCCTGTCTATTAAATCTTTTGAATGCTTAGCAGTAATATATTTGCTGCAAAGAACGCCGTCAATAAGCAGCTTGAGTTCGGAATCTTCAAAATCCCTTCTTTCGAGGTAACTACCGGTTCGCCCCGATTCAATTTCAACCCCTGCTTCTTTCAGAAGAGATATGTTTCTGCTGATTGCTTTTCGCTCGATAACAATTCCGTAGTCGCTTTCAAGATGCCTTGCAATATCGTCCTGAGTCAGAGGATGGTCATAATCGCTATACTCTTTCAAAATCTGCCAGATTCGTATCAGCGCCAGTTTTTTAGGTTCAAAGCTTTCCATAGGTTCTGCTCCTTTGTGAAAATATTTATATTTCAGTCCAAAGTACCAAAATATAATTATACCATGAAACATGGGACATATCCGGTACATTACTTATTGCTCTTTTGATTTTTTTACTTTTCCCAAAACATTTGCCATAGCAAAGGTAACAGGCTCACTGCATTTCAGCAAGTCCTCCTGCTTGTATAGATTTATTATAGCTGTTTTCTGTGGGGAAGTCAATTGTGGATTGATATATGAGCAGGCATATAGCAGAAAAGCCCTTTGAGAAAAGGAGTTGTCCTCTCTCAAAGGGCAGGCTGGCAAACCTGAATCTATCGTGCTCTGTATTTCGCAAATGCAGAGCCATTTCACTATACAAACATAAAGCTATACCAATCTTAAGATTCGCTTTATATCATCCAGATTTTCAACAAAATAGATTCCCTCCTGTCGCTCGTTGGAAGACAATCCTTTTGCAATCATATGATTCAGAAGTGCTTTCAAATCATCGTAGTAACCGTTCAGATTGTAAAGAATGCAGGGTGCATCCAGATGCTTCAAAGACACCCTCGACATTACCTCTGCAATTTCCTCCAATGTTCCGGTGCCGCCGGGGAAAGCAATAAAAGCTTCCCCCAGTTCAATCATTTTGTTTTTTCTCTCGGACATATCCTTAGTCACAATCAGTTTTGTCAGCCCGTCATGTTGATACTCATTTACAATAAATAAATTTGGCTCGACACCCGTAACATTACCGCCTGCCTTCAGTACACTGTCTGCCAATGCACCCATTAAGCCACCTTTAGAACCACCGTAAACAAGTGCGTTTCCACTGTTTCCGATCCATATTCCCAATTCCTCAACCGCTTTTCGTAAGCACGGGTCATTTCCTTCGTTTGCCCCGAGATAAACTGTAATATTCATTACAAATTTCCTCCTACAAATTCCGATTTATATTTTGCTGTTTCAGAACACGGGCAATCCCAAAGGAACTGCCCGTTAAAATATTTACTTTACTTCCGGCTTCATTGTCGGGATTTCAAGTGAAAGTATCTTATACCCTGATTTAACCTCTCTTTTCCTTACTTTGTTAATCCAAACCGTTTTCATTAAAGTACATAACCTCACATAAGATGTCATAACTTTATCTCATTTGTCGTAAAAATTATCATAAAAAAACGAGGGTGTTTTCATTGCCCGGCGAAGAAGCACATCTCAGATAACACCGACTATTCGCCGCATAAACCTTTATTTGTTTATACAGTATAACATATTCTTATTCAAAAATCAAGGAGCCTGCCACCGTGTTGTGGCAAGCCCCCTTTTTCATCGTATCTTGATTTTACCCTCAAGCTCTGCAAAGGACTCCATCTTTTTATCAACCGTCGATCGCCGGTTTATATGCTATCTATCATATAAACAGACTTGTTCCATCCGTTCATGAAAACCACTCTGTCATTGAATACATTCATATATGACGGGCGGAGATTTTCTTGTCCGAGCTTTTCATATTTCAGCTTCTCACCGGTTGCTGTATCATATACATTTACGGTTGTATCACCTCGATCATAGCCGTATAATGCAGAATCTTCGATTTCAACATCATTGGGCACACAGGTTATCAGATATTTACCGTTTGGAGTAATCCCACAATAACTGTTTTCTATCTCGTTATCAAAATATTGTACTCTCAGCTCGTTAGTTTTGTAATTGTAGAAAATAACTCCGTTTGAGCGTTCGGAAAACTCCGGATTTATCTCCGGGTCAAACGGCGACATAAAACAGATAAAATCTCCCGCCTTTACAAGCCTGCGGTTGCAGTTGCTGAAAGGGCCTATGTTTATCTGCTGTATCATCTTCCCGTTTTTATCCATAACGCAAAAATAGCAAGCGTCAAATTCATCGGTAAACGCCTCACCCTCGCAGTAATAACCCACTATTTCATTATCAAGCACATAGAAATCCGCAAAATTTTCATCGAATAATTTATCTTTATTGCTTCCGTCTGAATTCATTTTATAAAAGCAGCATTCATCGTTTACAGAAGCATTGTAATATACCTTGTCGTCGGAAGGAACATAAGTACAATGACTTATCTGCGTTTTGCTTGTTGTACTTTTATATATCATATTTCCGTACACATCGGTAACCTCGTACCATCTTTCACATTCATCGGTATCGACATAATAGTTCCACGCAGAAAAAGAGAACATTCCTTCACTATATTTTACATCCGAATCAAAAGGCTGTGATTCAGATACCGGATCATAGTAACCTCCGACTGTAAAGCAATATACAGCCTTCTTTTCTCTATCGTCATAAACTACATAATCACAAGTATAATCGTTTAAGGAGTTATCTGCGTTTGCTTTCAGCAGCAAATACCTCTGCTCTTCATCAACATATCCGACAGGGATATAGTCATAAATGTTTATGTCCTTCAGGGTTTCGTTAGCCTGATTCGGTTTACTCGTTTCATATCCGCTCTCAGGTAAAAGAACGCTGTCACCGCTTTGCTCAAAAGAAGATTTCCCCGATGCGGTCGTTCCGCTTGTACTGTCTGAATAGCTTTCCGTTGCCGATGTATTGTCTGTACAAGCACAAAGTGAGAAAGCAAGTGCCAAAGCAAGTGCAGATGTGATAATGCGTTTTTTCATTTGTGCTCCTCCGATATTTATGAAATATATTTTATCATCTTATTCGTTTTCCGTAACCACAATACTAATACTTTTACGGATATTCATTGAGCCAACCTCGGCGTTTAGCGGTACTTCAACAGCATAAATTATATCTCCCGCTTTTACATCGTCAAGCGTCACCTTGTACTCATTTATATAACCGGTTTTTGAAGCAAATCTCATGCCACCGTTATCTCCAAGCTTTATTCGCTCATGGTTCTTATAAAAATATACAGCATATTCATCAGGCTCACCGCCATATAATAGCAGAGTAACGCCCAATTTATCCGAGCTTTTATCAATAGATAAGCTGTGTTCCTGACGCTTTGCATCAAACAAACTTATCATATTTGTGCCGGATAATTTTGCGTCAGTCAGATTATACTCCTCTTTTACTTTTGCGGTTGCTAAAATGCTTTCACAATCTGACGAATATGTAAAATCGTCGATAATCTGTGGTTCTGTGTCTGCTTCAATCTCAAACTCAAAGAACGACTGTCCGGAATGTGCGTTACCGAAGCCTAAAAAGCCGTCTTTAGGTCTGTAAGACGGGTGCAAAACGGTCATCAGCTTTACTTTCAATATTTTTTCATGTTCGTATTCTTTTGTTATCTCCGGAATAAAGGTAAGAGTAACCGTCTGCTTTGTGTCGGGCTTTTGTGAAATGCTTACAAGCTCGGATTTTTCAGAGCCGTTCAGCGACAGCTTTTGAGGCACACCGTTTATAAATGCCATATAGCCAATCTCTACATCATATTTATTCTTTGCAGAATCGGACACAAAGCTGAAATTTACCTCACCGCCGCTGTACTTTACAGTTGACTTGCCTTCAATGCTGTAGTCGCTGAATGCAATTTCGGCTTCCTGATATTTGCTGAAATCATCATTTTCCGGTTCGGATTCCTGAGGTTTACTAAACGGAGGCAATGTTTCTATAACCGCTGAATCTACGGAGATATTTGTTACGGAAGCTGTTGTATCAAACGGGTTGCTCACTTGTGTTTCGCTGTTTAGGTTCTCCGATGTTTCAAATGGATTTGACACAAGGCTCTGTGTGTCACTTTCACTTGTTCCCGCACAGGAGCAGAGTGAGAGGACCAAAGCTATAGCGAATTGTGATGCTGCTGATGCTCGTAAAAGTTTTTTAATCATTTTAAATGTCCTCCGTTTAATCTAAATAATTTATGTAAATCGTCCGCCGCCGATTAACAACAATTTTCACTTATCCCACCTGCTCATCATATCTGATTTGATATAAAATGTAATCCGTATAGCTATCTTCATAAATGACAATCCGATCATCAAATGCCTGCATATTGCGTCCGCAAATTGCTTTTCCTTTGTCGATTTTTATTTCGTTTATCTTTTCTCCGGTATCAAGGTCATATACTTTTATTACATTATCGGCGTACAGAAGATTTGTATGTTCTTCATTTACGACCTCATTTGAAATAATCGTTACCGCTTTTGTACCGTCAGGAGTTATTCTTACACAACCCATTTCAATAGATTCTTCGGGCTTGAATTCGACTATCTTGTCCTGTTCACTGTCGTAAAGATACAGGGTGTCTTCTGGAAGTTGCTCAAACATAGGTTCATAACCTGTTCTTTTAGATAGCAGACAGTAGTATTTACCCAGCTTTTGTCCCATCCACGCATCATAATCCGGACTTTGTGGCATGTCTTCGGTTATTTCATTTCCTTCAAAGTCTATGACCTGTATTGAGTAGCGATTGGGATCTTCACCATACTTATTAAGAATAATCCTGTTATCAGCGAGAAGAATATTGTGACAGCATCTGTAATCGCTTTCGCTGAAAATTTTTTCTTCTTCCTTGCCATCCTTGCTGAATCTGCCTATGGAGTAGGCATCTACACCTGGCTGTTTATAGCATACAAAATACTTGTCAATCTGTTTTGAGTATACTGCTGATACATAGTAGATATTTTCGTCTAATGTAAGGTTACTTAGCCTGCTTATTTCTTCAAACTTTTCATTATATGTTACGGCGAATATCTCAATTACGTCTCTTCTATCTTCGCTCAATATGTTTTCAATATAAGTAAACTGACCGTCACAGCAAGAAATATCCCAAGGGTATATTCTGCCTTTGAAACCATTGGTGCTTTTGAAGACTTCAGATATTTCTCCTGTTGATTTATCATATACAGAGTAGGCGTAATCATAATCTGCTTCATGTTCACTGTTCTCCTGATAGAGCAAGAGATAATTCATATCATCATCTATATATCCTACCACGTTATATTTATACAATTTGCTGTTTGATGTAACCGTACTGCTGTTTTCGGGTTCACTTTCGGGAACATCTGTACTTGTGTCGGCGACTGACTGCGTAGTAGAATTTGCTATTATCTCATCATCGGGAGAAAAGCTGAGCTGGCTTGTTGTTTTAAGTAGTCTTGCCTTTGTATAATCATCAGTTAAAGGCACGGCTATAGCATAGACAATATCGTGGTTGTTGACATTTTCAAGAGTAGCAGTGAGCTTAGGTACATAACCTGCTTTTGCCGATACCGTAGCATAGTCCTTACCGTTTACTTGTACTCTCTTGTGATTTGCATAAAATAAAACATTATAAGTATCAAAATCGGTTCCGTCAAAAATCACATCACAAGTCTGGGTGTTATTATCAAGAATAAGGTGCTCAGTTTCATTATTCACGCTGAACATTTTTAATGTTGCGCCGCTGTCCATTTCACCCGCTTTTTTAAGCGTATATGACTTTAATGAACTGTCGGACGCGGGTATATTTTCAAACTCTGCATTTCCGCTAAGCTCAACAGTTTCAGCCTTTTCGTTCATTGTAAGACAAGCTGTGTATACGGTAGAGCCGGCGTTAATATTGCCAAAGCCAAAACCGACATATTGTCCCTGTGGCACATAACCGATATTGAAAATAGAAACAATCTGCAAATTCAGTTCTTTTTTATCTTCAAGCTCCTTTGTAATGCGAGGTTTTATGTTGATAGATACGTTTGTAATTTCATCTTTAGGAAAGTTTACGCTTACAGTTTCGGCTTCTTCACTCCCATTTACGGATATAAGCTGTGGTATTCCTCCGATAAACGCCATATATCCTATAGTTATGTCTTCCTGATTATTTGCGGCATTTGCCGAAAAAGTTATATTGATTTCTTCACCGTTATATTCAACATTCTGAGCATCGTTCATTTCTGAAAAGTCTAATGAAAGACTTCCGCTCTGATACTTGTCGTAAAGCTCATAGCGCTCGTCCTCGGTGGGCGTTTCGCTGTTTTCATTTTCAGATGTTTCAAATGGGTTTGAAACAAGGCTCTGTGTGTCACTTTCACTTGTTCCCGCACAGGAGCAGAGCGAGAGGACCAAAGCTATAGCGAATAGTGATGCCGCTGATGCTCGTAAAAGTTTTTTTATCATTTTAAATGTCCTCCGTTTAATCCAAATAATTTATGTAAATCGTCCGCCGCCGATTAACAACAATTTTCACTTATCCAACCTGCTCGTCATATTTAAACTGATATAAAATATAATTCGTATAGCTGCCTTCATATATGATAATCCGATCGTCAAACGCCTGAATATTGCGCCCGTGAGCTCCCCTTCCTTTGTCGCTTCTTATTTCATTTATCTTTTCGCCGGTATCAAGGTCATATATTTTTATTACAAGATCGGTGTACAGACGATTTGTCTGCTCCTCATTCAAAAACTCATGTTCGGTTATAGTTACCGCTTTTGTACCGTCAGGAGTTATTCTCACGCAACCCATTTCAATAGCTTCTTCGGGTGTGAATTCAACTATTTTGTCCTTTTTGCCGTCATAAAGATACAATGTATCCTCGGGGAACTCTTCGGTTTTGGATGCGTAACCGGTTCGATTAGATAAAAGGCAGTAGTATTTACCCGATTTTTGCCCCATCAGCGCATAATAATCGGTACTCTGCGGCATATCGGCGGTTATTTCGTTTCCGTCAAAGTCTATAACCTGGATTGAGCAACCGTCGGGTACTGCGCGATACTTACAAAGGATAATTCTGTTATCCGCAAGCAGCATTGTACTACTATAATAGTAATCGCTGTCGCTGAAAAGCTCCTTTTCTTCTTTTCCATCCTTGCTGAATCTGCTTATTATGTATTCGTCTCTGCCGTCTTTTCTATAGCATACGAAGTATTTATCAAGCTGCTTTGAGTATACGGCGGATATATAATGAATACTATCGCTTACCGTAAGGCCGCTGAGTCTGCTTATTTCTTCAAACTTTTCATTATATGTTACGGCGAATATCTCTGACGTAGCGCTTTGGTCTTCGGTCAAGTTCTCATCTATATAGGTAAACTGTCCGTTACAGCAGGAAATATCCCAAGGTGATTTTTGGCTTCTTAAGCTTTCGGTTATCTTGCCTGTTGATTTATCATATACAGAGTAAGTATAGTCAAGACCGTCTTCGGGTTCATCTGACGCTCTTTTATATAACAGAAGATAGTTCAAATCATTATCAATATATCCTACCACGTTATTTTTATACAATACGCTGTCTGATGCAGCCGTATTGCTGTTTTCAGGCTCACTTTCGGGTACATCTGCACTTGTATCGGCGGGCGGCTGTGTTGCGGGATTTGTTATTATCTCATCATCTGGTGAAAAGCTGAGCTGGCTTGTTGTTTTAAGTATTCTTGCCTTTGTATAATCATTAGTTAAAGGCACGGCTATAGCATAGACAATATCATGGTTATTGACATTTTCGAGAATAGTCGTGAGCTTCGGCACATACCCCGCCTTTGCCGATACCGCAGCATAGTCCTTACCGTTTACTTGTACTCTCTTATGATTTACATAAAAGAAAACATTGTATGTATCAAAGTCCGTGCCGTCAAACAGCATATCACAAGTCTGGATGCTTTTGTCAAGAATAAGGTGCTCTGTCTCATTGTCCTTGCTGTAAAGCTTTAGCATCGCTCCGCTGCTCATTTTACCCGCTTTTTTAAGCGTATATGACTTTAATGAGCTGTCAGACGCGGGTATATTTTCAAACTCTGCATTTCCGCTAAGCTCAACAGTTTCTGCCTTTTCGTTCATTGTAAGACAAACTGTGTATACGGTAGAGCCTGCGTTTATATTGCCAAAGCCAAAGCCCGCATATTTACCCTGCGGCACATAACCGATATTGAAAATCGAAACAATCTGCAAATTCAGTTCTTTCTTATCTTCAAGCTCCTTTGTAATGCGAGGTTTTATAGAAATTGAAACCTTGGTTATTTCGTCTTTAGGGAAATCTACATTTACAGTTTCGGCTTCTTCACTCACGTTTACCGATATAAGCTGCGGTACACCGCCGATAAATGCCATATAGCCGTCGGTTATCTTTTCTTTATTACCCGCAGAATTTGCAGAAAAGACTATGTTTATTTCCTCACCGTTATATTCAATATTCTGAGTGTCGTTCATTTCTGAAAAGTCAAATGCAAGACTTCCGCTCTGATACTTGTCGTAAAGCTCATATCGTTCGTCATATTCAGGCGTTTCACTGTTTTCGTTTTCAGATGTTTCAAATGGGTTTGAAACAAGGCTCTGTGTTCCGCTTTCACTTGTTCCCGCACAGGAGCAGAGCGAGAGAGTGATTGATAAAGCGAGTAATGATGCTATAATACGTTTTTTCATTTACGTTTCCTCCGTTATTTGTCTGAAAATTGCAATTCTCCGTCACTGTTTCTGACTATTACCTTACCGTTTGCAAGAAAAATACGTCCGTCTTTCGCCTGAGGTATTTCTATAAGATTTCCGCCAGCGTCCATATATGTTCCGTCATCGAAATACACGCCGCCCCTGTCTACCATATACGCATCACCCTTGTCGGCAAGCTTTTCTTCCGTAAAATCACTTGCTTTATACCGATAAGTGGCAGATTTGTTTGAGCAGTAAATATATTCTCCGTCTGACGCAATCGCATAGAACATTCTTTCACTGATAATCTTCTTTTCATTGTCATAGCAGACCGGATTGCCATCGGAATTAAGATAGAACACCTTGCCGTCAATAACGGAAATATCCCCGTTTATATAATTCTCGCTGAACAGCAGACGGCGCGTGCCGGTATTCAAGTCGAGTACAAACACCTTGTAGTTATTAGTCTGCAGATAGAGATTATTCTGATACTTACACATACCGCTGTAGCTGTAATCATCGCTGTCACCCGACCATATTGTCAGTAGGTCAAGGTAGCGGCTGAGACGCTGGGCATCAGGCGCGGCAAGCACAGTTTCTTTATAATAATCGCTAAGCCGTATTCTGCACACATTATCGGTATATGTGCCGCCATTCTGAAAGCTTTCGGTATAATAAAGATACCCGTCGCTTGCAAGCATATAATCAACCCTGCCGTCACAGGTTATATTTCGCAGTATATCGTCCTCTGAAAGATTCAGCTTATCGTCATATCTGATTATCCTTTGAGAAATTATATTGTATTCATCGTCGGTCTCGGTACTGAGTAAGTAATATCCTTCACTGTCATAAGCAAAACCGTATCTTCCGTCCGCCGCCGTGTTATCGGCGGTGCTCTGAGAACAGCCTGACAACAGCAGTATCAGCGAAGCGGCAACTGCCGAAATCACTGCATTTTTTCCCGGACGACAGCGCTTTATACTGCCGATATATACTGCCGCAGTAACCGCTATCACAATAACAGCTATCGTTATCAGCATAACCAGAAGTTCGGCAGGAACGCATGAATACAGCAGAATTTCAAGTCTGCCCTCGGTTACATAACAATCTCCCGTGTAATACGGCGAGCCTAGCACAAGCGAAAACGGCGAATAATACACGGCATTGTTCTGCCCGAAAAGATATACCCACACGCAAGTAACCGCCATAGGCGCAAACAGCGAAAGAGGAAGATTTTTTGTCAGCGTACAAAGCAGTACGCATACAGCCGAAATAAGCAGATAGCCCAGCAGCTTTGTCAGGTGAATAACAATAAACATTGCGATTATAGACAGACCGCCGAAAGGGGTATTTTCAAAGGCTTCAAGCGACTGTACGCCACAGCCGAGGTTTTCCGCTCCGATAACGGTAAATAATGAAGTAAGCTCTATAATAAACAGTCCGAGCCAGCCGATAAAAATGAGCGAAAACAAGGAGATGAGCCTGTACCCGCCCGAGCGTCTGCCGTTTGCGGCGGTAACGATAAGCGGCTTCATCTTTCTTTCGTAATAGCACATAGCCGCAGAGATATAGCATATAGCCATAATAAACAGATACTCAATTCCGCTTGTCATAGCGTTTGAATCGGACGGGAGCATAAGCAGATTTTCGCGGTCTGCGCTTACTCTCTCGTAGCTTGAATAAAGCAGCTTTATAGCGTCATACTTTTCGATTATGTCGGGTATCTCACGCATCGCGTTTGTAAATTCTTCGGGAGTGGCATAGTCTCCGTTTCTGTTTTTATCAAGTATATCGTTTTGCAGCTGCTTTGCGGCTTCTGCCTCGCTGTATAGCGAAAGTATAGCGATTTCCTTTTCATCGGTAAGCTGTCCGCCGTACTCCTGCATATATCCGAGATAATATTTCTGCTGCTCGTACGACATATCGCTGTAGCTTGCCTTGTACAAATCCGCACTTGTGAGCAGCTTTACTATAAAGACTATCAGCAGTACAACAAGCCCGTACTGCTTTATGTACAGTTTTTTCAGTTCATTTTTTAACAGCATTTCAGACCCCTCCGTACAGACACGACAGCAAAGACGACAGCGAGAAGTATTACTTCGGATAAAGTTACAACAACATTGAATACGGGGAAATCAAGGATATTGCAGACATTCATATTTGTGAAAAGCTCTGTCGTACCGATAAGCGTTGTGGGGTTAAGCACGCCGGGGAGAAGCTCCGAGCCGATTACAAGCAGAAATCCCGCCGCTACGCTTACAACCATTGAAATTATATCGTCTTTGCAAAAGGACGATACTGCCGTCACAAGGAATGTAAACATAAGCAGAAACACAAGTCTTAATACGAACGTTATCACAAGAGCGCCGAAAAGCGTGATATTAAACGGGGACATTTCAAATTCCTGCAAGGCGTATATCGGTGCGGAAAAGCCGTCAAAGCCGTAGATAAGCTGAAAATAAACCATATCCGAAGCAAACAGTATAAGTGTAACCGCAAATGTAAATATCGCCGCCGCTGTCAGCTTTGCAAGCATAACCGACCCTCTTTTTCCTGATGAAGATATAAGCTTATTGTAGCCTATAACATACTCCTTTGATACTATCGGAGATATTGCAAGCACTATGATAAACATTGACAGCAAGGCGGAAAACTTATAGTCGAAGATAGCCTTGTGTCCCTCGGACCGATAAAAGCCGTCGAGCGACCTGCCTTTATAGCAGTCCTCATACAGCTTTGAAAGACGGTATTCGTACCGGCTCTTATCGCTGTAGAACTCGGCGTTTGCCCTTGCATTTTCGGTTATTTCTGTGCTTTTATTTGAGTATAGAATAGCGTATTCGTAGGATGAAATAAGGTCTTTGAATAAATTTACATCACCGTAGGGGTAGCCGCAATATGTACCCTCAATCGGCTCTTCAATTATACCGTACTCTTTTAGCATCTGCTCCGCATTAGCAAGCTCGGTTTTTAGTCCGTTTATCTTTTCATCGGTTATCTTTCCGCTGTATTTATCGTACAGTATATCCGTGCCCTGTACGGCATTTCCCGAAAGAACGGCTCTGCCCCCACCCGTGTAATAATACAGCTCAAAAACCTTTACAAAGTTTAAAAGAACAAGAATGATAACACAGATTAGGAGTGACGGCTTCAGTATGTACTTTTTAAGCTCGTATTTCAGCATATCATTCACCTATCTCTCCGAAGTGGTAAATGCACACATCTTCAAGGGCAGGCTGAACATTAACGGCGTCGGGGTGCGGCTTTTCGTCGCTTACAACACGGACATTGAACCTGTCGTCCTCGCTTATAACATTGCTGACGCGCTTTGTCCGCATAAGCTCCATACCTGTTTCGTAGTCGGTGAGTACCTCCCAGACCTTGCCGTAAATTTCATTGCAAAGCTCACTTTGTGAGGCACAGCTTATCATCTTTCCGTCATCGATAAGTACAACATTCTTGGCAATAAAAGCAATATCGGTAACGATATGAGTTGCTAAAATTACTATCTTATCATTCGCAAGCGATGAGATTACATTTCTGAAGCGTATACGTTCTTTCGGGTCAAGTCCTGCTGTCGGCTCGTCAAATATAACGACCTTTGGCTCGCCTACAAGTGCCTGCGCTATGCCGAGCCTTTGCTTCATACCGCCCGAATGTGCGCCGACCTTTTTGTTGCGGTCGTCATACAGATTTACACGCTTTAAAATCCCATCGGCATAGGCTTTGGGATTATCGACCTTTACATTTTTCAGTGCCATAGAGTAGAGGATAAGCTCTCTTGCCGTAAAATTAGGATAAAAGTCCTGATTCTGCGGTAAAAAGCCGAGGTGCGACATATAATCGTGACTGTCACCGTCGGTAAAAGCAATACTGCCGCTGTCGGGCTTTATTATGCCGGTTACGCAGTTTATCAATGTGGATTTACCCGCGCCGTTGGGACCTAAGATGCCGTACACGCCTTTTTCAAGGGTGAGGGTAAAGCTGTCGAGGGCTTTTTTGCCTTTGCTATAGGATTTCGTGAGTTGATTGATTTCGAGTTTCATTTTTTCTCCTATACATGACTTAGCTCTGATTTTTATTGTATTATCACTAGTTATTCTTTGAATGGGAATGGCCAATTTAGTCTGCATTTTTTTGAATTATATAACAAAAAAATTGCGATGTCAATAAAACTGTGAAGTATGGCGTAATTTAGTGAAGTTTAGTCGATATAGTTAAAATCAAAAAGTATACTAATAGCTAAAACTTATTGACAAAGCGAATTAATTTGATGTATACTACAAAAAAGGATAAAGGAAATCCTTTGCCCGCAGTCTGTCGAAAAACCTCTATCGTTGTTAAAAATGGGTGTTTAGCGTTGCTTGCTCTGCTGGTTTTGCATCTCTGCAAAGTCAGCTGTTTGTGCCGTTGCATCGTGCAACGGCTTGGTTCAGCTGACATAAGCGTCCTTGCTTATAACTTTTGGCAAGCAACCAAAGCATCCTTGCTTTGGGCGTAGCCCCAAGGCAGGTCGCAGGGACGCCAGTCCCCGTATTCTCCCCCTTTCCGGGGGAAAGGGGGCAGGGGGATAGGGATAGTAAGTTAGAAGTTTGTTTTCAAAAACAGACTTTTTCTACAAGCTGAAGCCACAGCTTTTGCTGTGGCTTCAGTTATATACCCCGAAATTCAAAACCGATAATGCAGATATAACAAAAGCCCCTCCGCCATAAGCGGAGGGGCTGTATGCTCTTTAATTATAGCATCTCATCACTTAAAAGTGATTACTTGCTTCTCTTCTTAAGAACGATACCTGTTGTAGCAACTGCTGCTGCTGCGAGAAGTGCAGGGATAACTGCTACTGCCGCACCTGTAGGAGGGTTAACGGGCTCGCCTGAGCATTCGCCGGGGTTAACAACATCGCCTGAAGATTCACCGGGCTCAGCAGGATCTTCTGTTTCGCCGGGAGTTACAGTAGGATCATCTGAAGGATCTGAAGGCTCACCGGGAGTCTGAGCTGTAGCTTCTGTTACTGCAAATGTAACTTCGAATGTTGTGAATTCGGGAAGCTGAACGCCTGATAAAGGAGCCTTGCCGTTAGCAAAGTTTTCGTTCCACTCGTTCATAAGAGTGATTCTGAGAGCGTCGCCGCCTTCGTTGTTAACAGCGAGCTTGCTGTAGTCGCCGTATTCAACACCGTCGAACTTGATAGACTTGATCTGTACATTCTTAGCGTTGTAAAGATCCTTGTTGTTGTCGTAATCAGCCCAAGGAAGTGTTGTGTTGAAAGCAACATAGTTGCCGCCGAACTTAACGGGGCCAAGGCAGTTAGAGAAATCATATGTAAGTGTTACATCTGTACCGTCAGCCTTGAATGTTGTCTTAGGAAGTGCAGCCCATTCATCGATCGTTCCTAAAGAAGCATCGAACTGAGCGCCGAGCTCAACGTCAAACTTAGCGTCAGATGTTGAAGTCTGTGCCTTCTTCATTCCAATCTTGGGAACATACTTTAATGTACCGAGTACTGCGCCGTCAGCTCCAAGGAAATCAATTGACTTGTAAGCTATGTCGCCGCCCCACCACTCTGAAAGAGCGATCTGACCGTATGTTCCTTCAGCACCTGAAACGTCTTCAGCCTTGAAGAAAGGAGTCTGCTCAAGTCTTGTGATTGAGTTTGTAGCTGTGTCGAGCTGGATGTTGTGCTCTTCGGGCTTCTCGGTTGTGTCACAGCCGTTGCACCACTGGAGCTGGTTCCAGTTGTTTGATGCTGTGCTGAAAATGAATCCGCCGCCTGCACCCTGAGCTAAAACATCTGCTGATGCATCTGAAAAATTGACTCTTACGCCGTAAACTTCTTCTACCTTAACTGTTGAAGGAAGTACCTGAGCTAAGTCGATAATGAGATTACCGTCTGAGTTAGCACCCTTCCAATCAGCGAAAGCGCTTACTGCAAGTGAAGAAACTGCGATTGCTGCAGCGCAAACACTTGCTAAAGTTTTTGTAAACTTCATTGGTTTTGTCCTCCATAAAAATATTTTTCTAGCCTTTAAGCTATTTTTAATCATACTATATCGAGGTTTGATTTGCAAGTGGCAATTTGCACAAAAAAACTTTTTTGTTTTGGTGAAACAATATAAACATTAATGCGATTCTGTGCATTTACAGCATTAAATCTGAAAATACAACAATTTGTATAACAAAAAACTTAACATTAAGCTAAGCTCCGGAGCTGTTTTTAACTGTTTTTAATAAGAACCGTTTCGTTTGGTTTCGTTTGTATGTATTGCAAACGTTGCATTTTCTTTATCCTGCTCCGCTTATTATGTTCCCCTTGACTAATCGCCACGTTTAATGTACAATATAATAGAGCAAATATGCCGACAGCACGCTCTTCGTACCATATATTCTGCTTCCCGGCAGTCAAAAATCAATATATGGTTATACTGCACAAAAAACATTCGTATTTTTTTACTTATCCGATACACAGAATTTTCATTTCGAGTGAAACTTTTTCTGAAATTCAGCCTACTACAAAGTAGGTGACAAAGTGAGGTGAGCCGATGGGCGCAGAGATTCACGGAGGTCACGAGAATAACGAAGAATATTTCAACCGTGTCTATAACGAAACCTGCAGATCCGTTTCCCGTTTTGTAGTCAGCAAATGCGGAAACAGAGAAGATGCGGAAGATATTATTCAGAACGTCTATACACGTTTCTTCAAGCGTATAAGCGAAAAAGGACACGAGGACATCGAAAGCCCGGAGGCTTTCCTTATAAATATAGCGAAGTTTGAATGCCGCACCTATTTTTCTGGCAGGAAGAAGGACGACAAGGTTTCCTCCTTTTCCGACTATACCGAAGAAGAAATGGTCGCTATCGAGCGTGAGATGTCCAAGCCTCAGCAAAGACTTGAGGACGTTATCAGCAACAAGATCGTTGCAAAACAGATTTTCGATGACATAATGAAGACCGATGAACTGACAGGTCAGATATTCTACCTTCATTTTGCGTGTGATATGAAGCTGGAGGATGTAGCGAAGGCACTTGATGTCAAGCTGTCCACCGTTAAAAACAAGCTCTATCGCACAATAGAAAGACAAAAGAAAAAATTCAAATTATAACGACTTACGGAAGGGGGCTTTCAGATGAATACAAACGATTTTTACAAAGAACTGATGAGTGAGTATTCGTTTGATTACGAGAAGATAAGAAAAGCCGCTATGGGTAAGTCTGTACAGGCTAAAAAGAGCAGGCTGAAAACGGTTTGGCTTTCTGTAGCAGGTGCCGCAGCCGCCGTAGCTATCACATTTTCAAGCGTTGCCCTGCTGAATTCCGGCAGTCCTGTTATCGTTTCACCGACAACCTCGATAAGTGCGGAAGACCGTTTCAGAATGGCTATGGAGGCATACAGCAAGGCGGAAGAGAACACCGAAGATGTTTTCCTTTATGTTACTTTCAGAAATACAGTAACGCCCGAAGAAATGCAGAGCATTTTAGCTAAGGCAGACAGCAAGGGTAATATCCGTGTTACAGAGGTTTATCTTTCCGACAATACAAAGGTAAAGGGCAGCGAGGCTATCGCCGCATTGTTCGATGAGAACGCTAAGGATATTACAGCAGTAAAGGTATATTGCCCCGGCAACTTCCTTATAAAGCTGACAGCGCTTGACGGCGTTTACCTTGTCGAAACAGAAGATTCCTTCTCAAAAGATGATTTTTCTGCGATAGATACAAGCAGCGAATATGATTACTACCCCGACTACAGCACAACAGAGCCGGTCACACCGCCCGACGCTGTTCCCGGAGATACGACAGAAGTTTCCGAGTAAAAACTTTTCCCTATATATTATAATAGTATACCGCCTGTAAGACTTAACGGTTTTACAGGCGGTTTTTTGCATTTTACAAACGCCGTGTAATCGTTTTAACAAAATTTGCGGATAAGCCCATTTAGCTATTGACTTTTTCCGTGAAAACCATTACAATATGATTGACGCAATAAAAAACGGCTGTCCGTACCTCAAAAAACGGGCAGTCAGGGAAAGAAAGGTACCTATGAAGAAAAGAATGCTCGCCGCAATTTTAAGCGGCATAATGGTGATAACGGGAATTTCCGCCTGCTCGGGAAATGCTGCAACATCATCTGAAAACAGCTCGGCTTCAACAACGACAGCTACAACAACAACAGCTACTACAACAACGAAAGCCGAAACAACAGCGGCGACTACCACAACAAAGGCAGAAACAACGACCGTGACCACAACCACAACCACTACTACAACGACAACAACGATGCCGGAAACCGCCGCAACCACAACTACCACAACAAAGAAGCCGGAAACCACCACTGCAAAACCGGCAACAACCACAACAAAGAAAACCGAACCTGCACCTGCCGCAACAAAAGGCAGCTCTGTTCAGTTCTCACAGAACTTAATGCCCGGCTGGAATCTCGGCAATCAGCTTGAGGCAAACTCGGGCGGAACACCGGGCGAAACAGTGTGGGGCAACCCCGTAATTACCGAAAAGCTTATCAAGCAGGTAAAGGCACAGGGCTTCAAGTCCATCCGTATCCCCGTATCATATCTTTCTAAGATAGGCGCAGGTCCCAACTACACTATCGACTCAAAGTGGCTCGACAGAGTACAGGAAGTAGTCGATATGTGCATTGATAACGGACTTTACGCTATAATCAACGTTCACGGCGACGGCTACTACAGCGTAAAAGGCGGCTGGCTTCTCTGCGGCGAATCCGCTTCCGAGCAGAAGACTATAAAAGCCAAGTACGAAAAGGTCTGGGAGCAGATTGCAAAGCGCTTCAAGAACTATGACGATCATCTCGTATTCGAGTCTATGAACGAAGTGTTTGACGATTCATACGGCAACCCCACTCCCGAATACTACAACAACATCAACGCATACAACCAGATTTTCGTTGATACGGTAAGGAAGTCAGGCGGCAAGAACAACGTCCGTTATCTGCTTATCCCCGGCTGGAACACCGATATAAATTACACAACAGGTGACTGCGATTCATATACAATGGAAGCAAAGTTCGTTATCCCGAATGACAGCAGGATAATGATTTCCGTTCACTACTACAGCCCGTGGGAATTCTGCGGAGAAGAAGGCTATGATACCTTCTATAAATGGGGCGACTCGGCCAAGAGATTTGTAAAGCCCAGACAGAGTGAATCGCTTGTAAACAGACAGTTCGATAAGCTCTACAACGCATTTATCAAGAACGGTTACGGCGTTGTAATAGGCGAGTACGGCTCAATTGACAGAACGCACAAGGATAAGAGCAATACTACATACCGTGCTTATTTCGCAGAGTATGTGAATTATGCCGCTCATCAGAGAAATATAGTTACTGTTTACTGGGACAACGGTTATAACGGTAAACACGGCTTCGGCGTATTCGACCGCACAAAGTGCACAGTAACCCAGCCCGAAATAATCAAGGGCATCATAAACGGCGCCAAGGCGACAAAAGCACCCGCCGCACCTACAGAATAAATTTAGCCGTAGGCTGAAAAAATTTGTATAATTTTCCGCTTGCTTTTTCGGAAGAAATGTAGTATAGTAGTCTTTGCAAAAAGAAGAAAGGAATGATACTTATTATGAAGAAATTAACCTCTGCGGTCACAGCCGCAGCAATGTCGATATTACTTGGCATCACCTGCTTCGCTGAAGAGATCGGTGCAAGCACAGTAGTCGGAGCAAGCAGCGGCAACACAAACACAGGCGTTCAGTTTGACCCTACAATATATATTGTTTGCGGTGTTGCTCTTGCAGTTGTTATCGCCGTAGGCATTATAACAGCCGTACTCAGTAAGAAGAAAAAGAATAAGTAATTTCTTTGCGAGCCTCCCACACACGAGCCTCGTTCTTCTTTTCACAATATCAACATAAACTTTCAGCAAAGCTACACCATATACCCCTGTTTATCAGCATAAAATGGAAAATATTCGCTTGACTTTTTGAGCTTTTTGGGATATACTATATTGTGTACAAAGAAACAACAGTACATCTCAGACGACAGCAGTACAGCGTTACTCTACTGTCGCACGGAGGGTAAAAATGAAAAGATACGCAGTCACTTTGTTTATTGCGGCGCTGACTTTAGCTTTGGTGCCGGCTTTAAGCGGATGCGGCTCGGATAATACATCATCGGACAATTCAACACCAGACATATCATCAACAACACCGCAGAGTACCGACTCAGAACCTTCGTCACAGCAGACAACGGTATCGGATATAATATCGCTCCCGGAAAGCTCTGATAACAGCAGTACAATAAATGACCTTCGCACTCAGATAGTGTCAACCGCAGAGGCTCTTGTCGGAGTCGATTATGTCAGCGGTATGGCAACGCCTGAGCAGGGCTTCGATAATTCTGGACTTATATATTATGTCCTTCGTGAAAACGGCTTTATCAATTGTCCGAGAGGAACAGCCGCACAGAAAGAAATGGGTACAACCGTAGCGCTCAGCGAGATTGAGCCGGGTGACATCCTTTTCTTTACCGATAAAGATTCAGAAACAGGCGAGATGATTGACTTCGCCGGAATATATACAGGTAGCGGCAGGCTTATTTACAGCCCTTATCCGGGTGAAAAGGTAAAGTTTGCCGACCTTAACAGCTCTTATTGGCAAAACTGCTTCAGCTGTGCTGTAAGAGTTGCTTAAAACCGATTATGACATTGTCCTTCATATAAAACTACAGGAATGCCGTCTGCTTTGCAGACGGTGTTTTTGTATATTTTAGGAAATAACTGCGAAAGAATCGATTTTGTTACCTTTTTGTAACCGTTGTAACCGTTTTGTAACCATTTGTAACCAAATTGTTACCATATTGTAACCGAATTTTAATTGCTTTTTGCTTTTTTTGTGATATACTTAAATCAAGGACAGAGAACAATATAAAACGATAAAGCAAAGGTCGTGATATTATGAAAAAGAAACTATCATTAATCTTGGCAATGTTTACAGTTTTGGCTTTGGCTTCACTTACCGCTTGTTCCGGAAACAATTCTCCGTCCTATGAAAGCGGAAATGATCCGCAGAACAGCACTCAGAGTTCCGTAGCGGAAAGCTCTGACAGCTCTTCCGACAACACGTCGAGTGAGGATAACTCCTCTGATGATACGTCAAGCGAAGACAACTCTTCCGACAACACATCGAGCGAGGATAACTCTTCCGACAACACATCGAGCGAGGATAACTCCTCCGACAACACATCAAGCGAGGACAACTCTTCCGATAATACGTCGTCAGACAGCACCGAGTCGCCCGCTCCCTCAGAAAAAGGTGATGCAATAGCAAAGTCGGCTTATGATATGCTCGGTAAACCATTCACTGAGGGCGGATACAGCGCAGAAACAGGTTTTGATAATTCGGGACTTATCTACTATGCGCTGACATCAAACGGTGTCGATTGTCCCAGAGGACTTACCGCACAGAAAGAAATGGGAACTGAAATAGCTCTTGAAAAGCTTGAAAAGGGCGATATAGTTTTCATAAAGGACGGCGACTCGTTCTTTGGCGGTATATATACCGGAGATGACACGATAGTGTTCAGTCCGTATCCGGGACAGAAAGTCCGCACCGCAAGCATGAAGTCGGTATATTATACCGACAACTTCTTAAAGGCTGTAAGAGTGGATTAAACGCTTTTATCGCAATTTTCCTTACTTTCCTAACAATTTCGCAACGCTTTGAAACAACGCATTTCAGTTATAGCAACGCACAGAAAAATCATACTACCGCATATATCTTCCGCCTTGCTTTATCACACTAATTTTTCCGTAACATTCCGCAGCATTTTGCAACGCATTAACATCATCATATAACATCAACACATCGCTGCATAGCAGCAAATTCTCCTCTCTTATATATTATGCCCCCTCGGACAACCGAGGGGGCAAAATCTTTTTGCGTATAAACCGTTTACCGCTTGATTTTCACTGTTCAAACTGTTACAATAAGACTAACGATTCACATTCAGCTTAGAAGCCGAAAGGAAACACAGATATGAAAAAACGCAGAATTTTATTCAACGATAACTGGAGATTTACCCTAACCGAACCGGACAGTGACGGAAAGACGCTTGAAAACGCACATTGGTATAATGTTGAGATACCGCACGACTGGCTTATCGGCGATACAGCGAATCTCTATAAGTCCGGATGTGGCTGGTACGAGAAGTATTTCACCGTAGACGCTCTCGGAGAAGACGATTGCTATATCCTGATTTTTGACGGCGTATATATGGATACTACCGTTTATGTAAACGATAAAGAAGTCGGCAAGTGGAAGTACGGCTATACATCCTTCAGCTTTGATATAACCGATGCTCTGAAAAACGGCGAAAACCGCATTTTAGTCAGAGTAAACCATAAATCCCCGAATACCCGCTGGTACAGCGGAGCCGGAATATACAGAAACGTGTGGCTCAGAAAAACCTCACGCCGTCACATCGTTGAAAACGGTGTCTATATCAGTGCAAAGTGCAGTGATACAGACCGCAGAGAACACGGCAAATGGAAGACTACTGTACAGATAAGCCTTTCCGCCACTGTCTGCGGCTTGATTTCATATACATTAAGAGATCCCGAGAACAGAGAGGTTTACGTTTGCGAACGCAGACTTTGCGGCAAGAACGATAAGCTGGTGTTCTATATGGACGCTCCTAAATTATGGGATACGATTACACCTAATTTATATACCCTGTCCGTGATACTTTATGACGATAACGGAAACAGGCTTGATGATACCGTTGAAAAATTCGGCTTTAGGACCACAAAATTCAGCGCAAACGAGGGCTTTTTGTTAAACGGTATTCACCTCAAGCTGAACGGTGTTTGTATGCACCACGATTTAGGTGCACTCGGCGCTGCGGTAAATTACGACGCTACCCGCCGACAGCTTGAAAAGCTCAGGAATATGGGCGTAAATGCTATCCGCACCAGCCATAATCCCCCGTCAAGAGAGCTTATGGAGCTTTGCGATAAAATGGGCTTCCTCGTTGACAGCGAGATATTCGATATGTGGGAGCTTGCCAAGAACGAGAACGATTATCACCGTTTCTTCCCCGACTGGTATAAGAAGGATGTTGAAGCGTGGATAAAACGTGACCGTAATCACCCGTCGGTTATAATGTGGAGCATAGGCAACGAAATATACGATACGCATAAAAGCCCCAGAGGACTTGAGGTCGCGAAGATGCTTTGCGAGGAGGTCGAAAAGAACGACCCTATGCACAATGCCCCGCCCACGATAGCCTCAAACTATATGCAGTGGGAAAATGCACAGAATGTAGCTGATTATCTGAAGCTGGCAGGCTATAACTATACGGAAAAGCTGTATGACGAGCATCACGAAAAGCATCCCGACTGGGTCATTTACGGCAGTGAAACCGCCTCGACGGTACGCTCAAGAGGCATATACCACTTCCCCTATGATACAGGCTTACTGGTATATGACGATCTGCAATGCTCCGATCTCGGAAACAGCGTTGTAAACTGGGGAGCTTCTCCGCTAAGATCCTTCGCTATGGATGCCGCCGCAGAATATTCTATGGGACAGTTCGTATGGACAGGATTTGACTATATAGGCGAGCCTACTCCCTACAATACCAAGAATTCATACTTCGGCATCATAGATACCGCAGGCTTTGAAAAAGACTCGTTCTGGTTCTATAAATCGGTATGGGATATAGCCGAAGAAAAATCCTTCATTCACGTTTCTCCTTGCTGCTGGGATTTCAACGAGGGTCAGCTTATAGACGTGCTTGTTTATTCCGACCTTCCGTTTATCAGACTGCATTACTGCGGAGAGATGTATGACGGAAAGGTGATAGATCACCTCACGGAAGACAAGCTCTGCGCCCGCTTCACAGTGCCGTTCCATAAGGACAAGCCGCTTGCGGTAAGAGGCTATCTCAGCCCCGACTGCGATGCTGACGATTACGAAAAGGAGGAGGTTCTTTTTACCTCTCTCGACCCCTACAAAGTAAATATGAGCCCCGATGTGAACGAAATAACGGCTGACGGAAGATCGCTTGCGTTTATCACCGTAACCGTTGACGATATAATGGGACAGGAAGTTCAGAATGCGGTAAACAGAATAAAGTTCACCGTAAAGGGCGCAGGCAGACTTGTAGGACTTGATAACGGCGACAGCACCGACTATGACAGCTATAAGGGCGACCACAGAAAGCTGTTCTCAGGAAAGCTCCTTGCGATAATCGAATCCACCTTTGAAACGGGCGACATAGTTATCACCGCCGAAAGCGAGGGCTTGAAGCCTAAAACGATAACTATAAAAGCGGTAGCCCCCGAAACAGAGCCGCAGGGAGTAAGCGTTGTTACAGAAAACGCATTCCCCGCAGTAACTACACCCTACACAAATGAAATTCCCGTAAGAAAAATCGACCTTTTCGACAGCGAGCCTCGTACGCTGACAAAGGAACGTGATACTGCCGAAATTTCGGTAAAGATATTCCCCGAAAACGCAACCTTCCGTGACATAGAGTTCAAATGCTGTACCGATAACGGAGTTGAGATAAGCTTTGCAAAGGTAGTTTCGTTTGACGGAAATACGGCAAAGCTTAAAGCGTTCGGTGACGGCAAATTCCGCCTGAGAGCATATTCAAAGAACGGTACCGAAATTCCGAAGATCATCTCCGAGCTTGAATATACGGCAGAAGGACTCGGAAAAGCAGAAAAGGATCCTTATATCTTTATTGCCGCCTGCCTTTGCGATTTCTCGAATGTCCCCGTTATCACGATAGACAGAGGCTCGCTCGGCGGCTTTAACGGAAGAACGACCGTCGGCTTCAGCTCCGTTGATTTCGGTGGCGGAACAAAGAAGATCACGATAAGCGTCGGAAACAGCGGCGGCGGTGAAGATTATCCCGTAGAGCTGTATCTCGGCGATGCCGACAACGGCGGCAGATATATCGGCACATTTGCAATAAAGAATAACGGCGGCTGGGACAGAGCATACCCCCAGACCTTCGATTTGCCGTGCAGAATAAGCGGAACACACGACATCAGCTTTGTTATAAATAATTTCTGCATATTCGGCGGCTTTGAGTTCGAAAAGTACGACCGTACCTATGCGGAAAACTCTGCGGCAGACAACGATAATCTGTACGGCGATGATTACAAGGTAAACGGCTCGTGCGTTGAGGAGATAGGCAACAACGTTGTTATCGAATTCAACGGCCTCGATTTTGCAGGCGGTACGGATAAGATAACCGTTACAGGCAGAACACCGCTCGATAACTGCACGATTCAGCTCAGAGTAAACGATGAGAACGGCGGCCAGACCACCCGTCTGCTCGAATTCCCCCACGCAGACGAGTACACGCCGGTAACGTTTGACATCGAGCATATCGCAGGCAAGAACAACATTGCATTCGTATTCCTGCCCGGCACACAGTTCGACATGAAATCGTTCAGATTCACAAAAACCGAAGATTAAGCTAAAGCCACGGCATCCGCCGTGGCTTCTGTCTGCGAAAAACTATATAATTATTGAAAATGGGTGTTTAGCCTTGCTTGCTCCTCCTGTTGCACTAAACCTTGCCATTCCCACAGCCATCTTATAAGAACATCTATCCTTCGCTTCGCACCAACCCTTCCAAATCCGCACCACCACACCTGCTTTCCGTAATGCCAACATTTATATGCAACGATATGCTTTCACATTCGCACTATCCCTCGCCTCGCACCACCACCCTTGCCTCCCCTCGAAAAAGGGGAGGTGGCACGGCTGTAGAGTTTTTTCGGCTTGCTGTACAGTATTCAGATAGTCTTACCTTTATGATTCTGAAACAATTCCAAGCCGTGACGGTGGGGATTGTTCTCCCTTAGCACCATCAATGAGATTTTCCGCACTATCCCTTGCCTAACACTAAACTTGCCTCCCTTGTCAAAGGTGAGGTGCTGTCGCCCGAAAGAATTCGGGCGACTACCGGAGGGATTGCTTTACACCACCAACCCTCCCAAAAACGCACTACCCCTTGAAGTGCTATACTAAAATTGGACACATGGGGGGAGAAAAACAGAAAGGCAAGGTGTATAACCCGCCGTGGCTTTTTCCCGCCCACCAACTAAAAACCACCTCTTTTTTCCAATCACACTATCATTTACAACCCTTCCGCTATGGACTTTTTGTGAAAAACGTGCTATAATATAAACGATTATAAACAACTGCACCGTGTTTTAATGCTTTGACAACGCAAGCGGTCAGACACAAGGAGGTGTTCGGAGCAGATGACTTACGAAAAGTCCTGCGGCGGTATTGTTTACAGAAAATTTCACGGCAATACGGAAATATTGCTTATAAAGCACATCAAGTCGGGCTACTGGTCATTCCCGAAAGGACACGTTGAAAACGGCGAAACCGAGGAAGAAACCGCAAAACGTGAAATAAAAGAGGAAACCGGCATAGACGTTTATATTGACTCAGGCTTCAGAGAAACAGTTACATATTCGCCACGCAAGGACGCAAAAAAGGAAGTAGTGTATTTTGTCGCCCGTGCAAAAAATTATGATTACACCCCCCAGCTTGAAGAAATTTCTGAGATACGCTGGGTAGGCATAGGACAGGCGCATAACCTGCTCGTCTATGACAACGATAAGCTGATAGTAAATAAGGCAAAGAGCTTTATCGCACTTATGAAATGAAGAAAAATTGTGTTTTGAGTAAAAGAAGAAAATGCGAAAGGAAACCCACATGACATACGAACAGGCATTTGAATACGTCGGTACTTTCACTAAATCCGGTACACCCGTAAAGGACCTTATAAGATTTGTTATTCTTATGAGGCTTCTCGGTAATCCGCAAAACGAGCTTAAAATAGTTCACGTTGCAGGAACAAACGGAAAAGGGAGCGTATGCGAATATATAAGCAACGCTGTAAAAGCAGACAACAAGAGCGTAGGAAAATTCACATCGCCCTATATTGATTGCATCGAGGAACGCATACAGGTAAACGGCAAATATATCTCACGCCCTGCCTTTGCACTTCTTTGCGGACAGGTGAAAAAGGCAGTCGAACAGACAGGCTTTGACGGATTCTCACAGTTTGAGATACTTTGCGCCATAGCCCTGCTTTATTTCTATAAGGAGCAGGTAGACGTTGCCGTTATAGAAACCGGCATAGGCGGACTTCTTGACTGCACTAACGTTGTAAATCCCGCTGTCAGCGTTATAACGTCGGTAGATTTCGATCATACCGATGTGCTTGGCGATACGCTTACCGAAATAGCACGCCACAAGGCGGGCATAATAAAGCCGTCCGTTCCGTGCATAGTATATCCCGAACAGGCAAAAGAGGTAATGCGTGTCATTGACGATAAATGCCGTGAGTATAACTGCGAAGAAATTATCCCCGATATGTCAAGAGTGCAGACGCTCCATATGGATATTACCGATGTGTTCTTTTCGTACAAGGGCATGAATTATCACCTCATTATGTCCGGTGAACATCAGATAAAAAATGCACTGTGCGCCATAGAAGCCTGCCGTATTCTGAATATAGAGTACAGCAGTGTGTTCACAGGACTTGAAAGATCCGCCCTCAGAGCCAGAATGGAGGAGGTAAGCGTGAACGGCGTTACCTGCATTATAGACGGCTCGCACAACCCTTCCGCAATGAGAGCCGCCGAAAAGCTGCTGAACTGCGACAAAAGAAAAATACACGCCGTAGTCGGCATGATGGCAAACAAGGACTGGCAGACCGCCCTTAAAATAATTCTCCCCCGCTTCGAAGACGTGATATTCGTTGACGGCTTTATGCCCGGATGCGTACCCGCTTCTCAGCTTACACGCTTTGCCATAGAGCAGGGAGTACGTTGCACCGCCTGCGGCGACCTTAACAGCGCAATATCGCAGGCGACGCTAAAGGCAGGAACAAAGGATATAGCGATGGTCACAGGCTCGCTCTATCTTGCCTCCGCCGCCGAAAAGATAATCAACAAGTAAATACGATTAAAGCCGCCCGTTAACCGAGCGGCTTTATAAAAACAAAAAGCCGACCCCGAAAGGTCGGCATAATATCAATATAGCAACTTTACCTGTAAGCCGAGTTTTGTCGTGTGCGATCATCTATCTACGCCCTGCGTCGCCGCAGACCTCAAGCCACCTTAAATCGGGACCGCCGAGCAGACGGTTTACCCCCGAAACCAATCGGTGTTGCATCGGATAGGGTTTACAGACAGGAACAGTCGCCTGCCCCGTGGTGAGCTCTTACCTCGCCTTTCCACCCTTACACTGTAAAAACAATGCGGTATATTTCTGTTGCACTCGCCCTGGAGTCGCCTCCGGCTGCCGTTAACAGCTACCCTGCTCTGTGATGCTCGGACTTTCCTCACGGTTTTCACCCCGTGACCGCACAGTAAAGTTGCGATAGTTATTGTATCATATTTTCTTGTAAAAATCAAGATGGTTTTATAGACGATAGGTTAGTAGAAAAAGTGTGATTTTCAATATGAAGTGCAAATTTCTATCCCTAACCCCAAACCCCTTCCCCGTGGGAAGGGGCTGAGTGTGGGGCTGCCGC
>OHRZ01000010.1_pt1 | contig 76077 bp, 60 predicted proteins | sample 1578621 | NCBI WGS metagenome assembly OHRZ01 (sample SAMEA3879554, study PRJEB24766) | human gut metagenome | biome: human-associated habitat; feature: feces | place: USA | collected 1985/1987 | reverse complement strand
TAACGCTACACGTCCGCAGGTTAGTACATATATCTCAGGTTAGTAGCGTTTTTTTGAAAGGTTAATGTCAGTGCAGTTGCACTGATATACTCACGAAAATATTAATGCCTTGTCAGTACGAAAAATGCTTTCAGCAGTGTTGGTGATACATTTCATTATACTGTTTTAATAATCGGCTTTTATTTTGTCACTTATCGCTTGTCAAACTCAGCGTCAACTGCAGAAAGCGCTGCGGCAATTACCTTATCCATATCGTAGTACTTATACTGTCCGAGCCTGCCGCCGAAGATAACATCGGGACGGGTAGCGGCGAGGGCCTTGTACTTTTCGTAAAGAGCATTGTTTGCTTCGTCGTTTATCGGATAATAAGGCTCAATGCCCGGCTGCCATTCGGCTGAATATTCACGGCTGATGACTGTCTTTTCCTGCTTGCCGAATTCAAAATGCTTATGCTCGATAATTCTTGTGTAAGGCACTTCTCTGTCGGTATAGTTTACTACTGCATCACCCTGATAGTTATCGGTGTCAAGTATCTCGTTCTCAAACCGTACCGAGCGGTAACCGAGTGCGCCGTATCTGTAACCGAAAAATTCGTCTATCTGTCCTGTGAAAACGGTCTTTTCGGCTATGTCGGGGTTTTCCTTGATAAATTCGAAATAGTCGGTATCTGTCTTAACGTCAGAGCCTGCAAGCATCTTTTCAATTATCTGAGTATATCCGCCTATTGCTATGCCTTGATAGCGGTCATTGAAATAGTTGTTGTCATAGGTGAATCTGAGCGGCAGACGCTTTATTATGAACGCAGGAAGCTCGGTGCAGGGTCTGCCCCACTGCTTTTGCGTGTAGCCCTTTATCAGCTTTTCGTAAACGTCCGTTCCGACCAGCTTCAGTGCCTGTTCTTCGAGGTTCTGCGGCTCGCCTATGTTAAGATTTGCTATCTGACCGGCTATTATCGCCTTTGCTTCGGCGGGCGTCTTTATTCCCCACATTTTGCTGAAGGTGTTCATATTGAACGGCAGATTGTAAAGCTCGTCCTTGTAGGACGCTATCGGGGAATTGATGAAGTTGTTGAAATCGGCAAAGCGGTTCACATATTCCCATATTGCTTTGTCTGACGTGTGGAATATATGTGCGCCGTATTTGTGGACGTTTATCCCCTCGATATTCTCGGTGTAAATGTTGCCTGCAATGTGATTTCGCTTGTCGATAACAAGGCACTTCTTGCCACGCTGTGTTGCTTCATAGGCAAAAACCGAGCCGAAAAGCCCTGCTCCGACTATCAGGTAATCAAACTTTGACATAGTTCCTCCTTTTTATAGCTTAAAATCAGAATTACTTTATCCTGTCCATAATCATCCCTACCACCTGCTCTGCCGTGGTGTTAAGGCAATCTATCGTTATATCTGCGTAGCGGTTGTAGTACACCTCACGCTCGGCAATTATTTCCGCTACCGTTTCGCCCGGACGGCAGGCTATACCTCTCGTCTTTATATTCGTAAGACGGCGGATAAGCTCCTGCTCGTCAACTCTGAGATATACGCAGATGCCGTTTTCTTTGAGATGTGCCATACCTGCGGAGGAAAATACCGCAGAGCCGCCTGTTGCGATTATCGCTTTTTTATCGTTTATTGACAGCAGTGCCTGTTCTTCCGCCTGCTTGAAGCCGTCAAGTCCACGCTCGTCGATTATGTTCTGGAGCTTTGTTCCCTGCTGTTTTTGAATAACAAGATCGGCATCCACAAAATCATATCCCATAGACTTTGCAAGCAGTACGCCGACAGTGCTTTTGCCTGCACCGGGCATTCCGATAAGAATTATGTTTTTCATTTTTGTGTCCTTCTCTTTTGTTCTTTGTATCAGCCGTTATCGGCTGTCATTACTTTCTCATAGTAGTACCAGTTATCGCCGAGCGATGAAGTTTCATTGTCGGATATATCCTTTGCAGAATAGATAAGCTGTTTTGTGTTGCCTGTGTTGAAGCTGAAATGCACTGCATTATCCTGCTTTTCTATGCCGTAACAGTAAGTATGGCACAATACATCAAGCTCCTCCGTCAGCTTATCATAAAGCGGCTCGCCGTTTTCATCAGCCGATATGACCGACTTTTCAAAAAGTCCGCCGTGAGCGGCTGTAATCTTGTAGTCGGCAATATCGTTGCCTGCGCTTACAACGCTGTCAAGTATCGCTGAATATTTCGACTTTACCTGAAGTATCTCACGCTTTTCGCACTCGGTGATACCTGCTCTCAGACAAATATCCCTCAAAAAGAACGAGCCTATCAGCAGTACAAATACTCCGACAATTACAACGGCTGTTATAACTTTACGCTTTACACTTTTTCTTTCAGCCATTATTCTCACCTTCTTCGCTCACGTTCTCTTTATCGCTGTCTTTATCTCTGTCTTTATCAACCGACTGCATTGCCGCAAGTGTATCCGCAAGCAGTGCAAGCGGTCCGCCGTGTTTATCCGTGCCGTTTACACGGAAGTTAGGCTTGTCGGTGGCAATGTTCAGCATCATATCCTTGCCGAATTTTCCTCCTACCGCCGAAACACGTTCCATCGTTTTCTTATCGGTCTTTTCGGGATAGAATATCATAACGTCGCCGCTCTGGATTATTTCGGTCAGGTGCATCTTCTGAGCAATCCTTCTCAGCTTTGCAACCTCAATAAGTCCCTCGACCGCCCTCGGCACATCGCCGTAACGGTCAATAAGTTCATCGGTCACATCGTAAGCGTCCTCGTCATTTTCTATCATCGCTATCTTTCTGTAGCAGTCAACACGCTGTGCCTGATTAGAGATATACTTTTCGGGAATAAACGCATCAATTCTTATATCAATAAGGCACTCCGGAGTAATTTCGGGGGCTTTGCCCTGCTGTTCTAAAATCGCCTCATTGAGCAGTTTTATATACATATCATAGCCGACAGACGCAAGATGTCCCGACTGGCTCTGACCGAGAACCGAGCCTGCACCTCTTATTTCAAGGTCTTTCATAGCTATCCTGAATCCCGAACCGAAGCGTGTAAACTCTCTTATTGCGTCAAGTCGCTTGGTGGCGATCTCGCTGAGCACCTTGCCTCGTCTGAATGTGAAATATGCGTATGCACGGCGGTTTGTACGTCCGACACGGCCTCTGAGCTGGTGGAGCTGGGCAAGTCCCATACAATCCGCATTTTCAATGATAAGCGTGTTGCAGTTGGGTACATCTACACCGGTTTCGATAAGCGTTGTGCAGACAAGCACATCTATCTCGCCCTCGATAAGCCTTCTCCATACATCGAGAAGCTCTTCCTCGCTCATTCTTCCGTGTGCTATTCCGATATTCGCTTCGGGTACCATAGAATGAATATCTGCGGCGCAGGAATATATGCTTTCAATGCGGTTGTGGACATAGTAAACCTGTCCGTTGCGGCGAAGCTCCTTATTTATCGCCTGCGCTATAACTCCTCTGTCATGCTCGACAACGTAGGTTGTTATAGGGTGACGGTCGCCGGGCGGAGTTTCAATGACGCTCATATCCCTTATTCCCGACATCGCCATATTTAGCGTTCTGGGAATGGGGGTTGCAGATAATGTCAGAACATCTACGTTTGTGAACGCTTCTTTCAGCTTTTCCTTGTCGTTTACGCCGAAACGCTGTTCTTCGTCTATTATGACAAGTCCTAAATCCTTGAACTTAACATCGTCCTGCACAAGCCTGTGTGTGCCTACTACAAGGTCAAGCTCGCCTTCTTCCAGCTTCTTCAGAATTATCTTCTGTTCCTTTGCCGTGCGGAAACGTGACAACAGCTCAACTCTTATATCAAAGCCCTCCATACGTTTTAAAACCGTCTGGTAGTGCTGCCACGCAAGAACGGTAGTCGGCACAAGTATAGCGCACTGCTTACCGTCACCTATACACTTGAATGCGGCACGGAGTGCAACCTCCGTCTTTCCAAATCCTACATCTCCGCAGAGAAGACGCTCCATAGGGGCGGTACGCATCATATCGTGCTTTATTTCCTCTATACAGCGGAGCTGATCGTCCGTTTCAACATAGCTGAAATGATCCTCGAATATATGCTGCTGCTCGGTATCGGGGGAAAATGCAAAGCCCTTCGCTTTCATACGGCGTGAATACAGCTCGATAAGCTCCTTCGCCATCTCCTGTGTTGCCGCTTTTGCCTTTGTCTTTGCCTTTTTCCAGGTATCTGTGCCAAGCTTGTTCAGCCTTACCGTATCCGCATCTCCACTTCCTATATAACGTGAAATGAGGTCAAGCTGGGTAACGGGAACATAAAGCACATCCGTACCTGCGTATTTTATCTTTATATAATCCTTTGAAACCTTGTCTGCTGTGAGCTTCTGAACGCCCTCGAATACACCTATGCCGTATGAGCCGTGTACTACAAGATCTCCCTGAGAAATATCGCTGAGCGAACGTATCTGTGCGCCCTTTTTGAATTTCTTCTTAGGAGCGGAGGTTTTTGACGATGACGCACTTGTACGGGTGAGTACGGCTATTTTTTCTTCCGGATATTCAAAGCCTGCCGATAATATTCCCTCGACTACCGTAATTCTGCCGAGGTAGAATTTCTTCGGGTTTTTGGCATAATCAGCCTTGTAGCCTTTATCGTGCAGATCCTCCGCAAGTATCTTTGCCGCTTTGTCCGTACCGCCGAAAATCACGCAGGAATAGCCGTTCCTGCTGTAATTGTCAAGCTCCTCGAAAAGCATTTTATACTCTCCGCTCCATGCGGAAAGCTGTATCGAATCTACCTTCAGAATATCGCTGAGGTCGATTCCTCCGCCTCTTATGAACGTATCCATATAAAGCCGCACTTTATTCTTTACCGTGTCCTGATATTCCGCTTTGCTCATCAGGTACCTGTCAAGTCCCTTGCACAGAACTCCGTCCTCGGTAAGCAGCTTAAGATCCTCAAGGTGAGCCGAGATAGCTCCCTTTGCCGCCTCTGCCGCAGTAAAGGATTCGCTGACTATAAGAGTGGACGCATAATCAAAAATACTGCCCGGCTCTTTATAGCAAAGCGGAAAATAACGGTTAAGACAGCATACGGAAATACCGTCACGCAGTCTTGCTATATCACGTCTTATACGCTTTGCCGCTTCATCGTTCTTCTTTTTGTTCTTTTCGGTCTTTTCGAGAAGCGTCTGCAGCGTCCCCGAAAGAACGCCCTCTTCAAAGATGGTTTCTCCGCAGGGTGTTATGCTGACGCTCTTTACCGTATCTATTCTTCTTTGCGTATCAATGTCGAATGATGCCACCGTGTCGATCTCATCGCCCCACAGCTCTATTCTGACGGGATAATCACTGCTGACGGGGTAAATGTCGGCAAGCGAGCCTCTGAACGAGAACTGTCCTTTGCCCTCAATCATGTCACAGCGTGTATAGCCTGCACTGACAAGCGTCTTTGCAAGCTCATCGAGCTTTATCTCATCGCCTGCTTTAAGCGTAACAGTGTGCTTTTTCAGTACGTCTTTCGGAACGGTAAGCTGTACCGCCGCTTCAGACGAGGATATTATCAGCCTTGCCTTGCCCGAAAGCGCCGCAGACAGCGTTTCGATACGCTTGTACTCGTACTCCTGCGACTGTGCCTCAGTATCGGCAAGGGTCAGATCCGACGCAGGAAACTGATATGCGGCAGTATCACCGCACATTGTATTTATATCCTCTGTGAGCTTTGCCGCAGATGCCTCGCTCTCGGTTATGACAAGTATCGGCGAGGGAAGCTTTTCATAGCATAAGGACGCTAAAAAGTGTGCCTTGTGTATATGCGAAAGCCCCGTGACCAGTAAGGGCACGGGTTCATCGCTTAAAATATGTGCGACTGACTTTTTGTACTCGGTCAGCGTGTCAGCCATATTTTTAAGAAGTTCCATATTGTCTGTCTTTCTGTAGTTTTAAGGGTTATTCTTACGAACTGTATTTATTCATTGCCATGTCTATTTTGCCCGCAACTATGAGCCTTGCGGCTTCGGCGGCATTGTCGAGCGATTTCTCAAGGTTTTCGCCGTCTTCCTTCTTAAAGCCTGATAATACCCAGTCGGCAAGCGGAAAATCAGGGTGCGGCTTTGCGCCTACGCCTATCTTTATACGGGGGAAAGCGTCGCTGTTTGTGTGCAGGATTATGCTCTTTATGCCGTTATGGCCGCCGTCACTGCCTTTTCTGCGTATCCTTGTTCTGCCGACATCAAGCGAAATATCATCGTACATCACAAGTATATTCTGAGGGGGTATCTTATAGAAGCTCATAGCCTCGCCTACCGCCTCGCCGCTGTTGTTCATAAAGGTTGACGGTTTCATTATAATGCAGTGCCTGCCCTCAATCGCACAATCGGCTATGAGGGATTTGAATTTCAGCTTTTTTATCTGTACGCCGAGTTTTTCCGCAAGGGTATCCGCCGCCATAAAGCCTGCGTTGTGCCTTGTGTTCTCATACTGAGTGCCGGGATTGCCAAGCCCCACTATGAGATATTCGACAGCGCCCTGCGGTGCAGGCTCTCTGCCTGCGGCTATCTTATCAAATATATCGGATAATGACATTCTTATTTGTCCTTTGCATTTGCTGTTACCGACGGCTTTCTGAGATAAGCTGTTGTAAGCTTATTCATAAGACGTGCGGATTTTTTATTTGCGGGCTTTTTCATTCTCCACGTCCAGTTTCCTCCGACAGTCGAGGGAACATTCATACGTCCCCTGCCGTCAATGCCGAGAATGTCCTGCATCGGAATTATCGCAAGTGCGGCAGGGCTTGCATAAACGCTTCTTATGAAGCTGACGTTCTTATGCTCCAGAAAATTTGCGTTTATGTAGCTCTTTGCCATCTTTGCGGCTTTCACATCTGCTGATTTAAGCCAGCCCATTATAGTATCGTTATCGTGTGTGCCTGTATACGCTACGCAGTTATTTACATAGTTATGGCACAGTTGAATACTGTCCTTGCCTTCGCTGTTGAAGCCGAACTGTAAAACTCTCATACCGGGGAAGCCTGTATCGCTGAGAAGCTTTTTTACGCTGTCGAATATATCGCCCAGATCCTCCGCTATGATATTGACATCGCCCAGCTTTTCTCTGACCGTGTCGAACAGCTTCATACCGGGGCCTTTTTTCCACTCGCCGTATTCGGCTGTTGTTGCATCGGCAGGAATAGCATAATAAGTGTCAAACGCACGGAAGTGGTCTATTCTCACCATATCATACAGCTTCATTGCGTGGTCTATTCTTGACAGCCACCAGTTATAGCCGTCACGCTCCATAGCGTCCCAGTCATACAGCGGATTTCCCCACAGCTGTCCTGTGGGTGAGAAATAATCGGGCGGTACTCCTGCAACAAGAGTGGGTCTTAGCGAAATATCTATCGTGAACAATTTCGGGTTTACCCACACGTCCGCACTGTCCATTGCGGCATATATCGGAATGTCGCCTATTATGGATATGCCGTTCTTGTTGGCGTATGCTTTCAGCTTGTTCCACTGGGTAAAGAACATATACTGTACGAAACGGTGAAATTTGATGTCCTCTATATGTTCTTCCTTGAATGCGGCAAGCACTTCGGGCTTTCTGAAGCGTAACTCCTTGTCCCATGTCATCCACGAACGCAGTTCGTTATGCTGTTTTATCGCCATAAAAAGCGCATAGTCCTCAAGCCACCAGCTCTGCTCCTGAATAAAAGCAAGGTAGGAAACGTCCTCCTTGAACGAGAAAAATGCCTTGTGGAGAAGCTCTTTTTTCTGTGCAATCACCTTGTCATAATCTACTGTGGACGGATCCTCGCCGTATTCTCTGCCCTTTATGTCATCGGGTACAAGAAGTCCCAGCTCTACAAGCTCCCACAAGTCTATAAGCAGTGGGTTTCCTGCGAATGCCGACGGTGACTGATAGGGTGAATCGGCATAGCCTGTCGGGTGTATCGGGAGTACCTGCCAGTATTTCTGTCCTGCCGCTTTCAGCCAGTTCACAAACTCAAAGGCAGGTTTTCCGAGTGTTCCTATACCCTCGTTTGCGGGGAGGCTTGTTATATGCAGTAATACTCCGCTGCTGCGTTTAAGTTCCATAATATCGCCTTTCGGTTCTTGTTCTTACTTTTCGTCATTCATGCTTGTTCTGAACGGGGCAACGGGGATGCCGTTCTTGCCGTACAGCGTTACATCGCCGTAATTTGTCCAGAGGTAACGTACATATGCAGGCTTCTTTACTTCATCTGCGTAGACGCTTATCGTTCCGTCCTCGTCTATAACGGCGCAGGCAGGCTTATATTCCTTATCCGTGCCTGCAACCTCAAAGCCTGTTATGCCGTTGTCGCCCTTTATATCAAAGCCGCTCTCTGCGTGGTCAAAGCTGATAACAGCTCTGTCGCCTGTTACGGTCATGTCCTTGTAAATAGGGCCGAATGCCTCCGTTTCATTATCGCCGTAAACGTGGTGCATAGCCTGCAGGTAAAGTCTGTGACCTACCGGTACCTTGTTCTTGGGGTGTATCTCATTGAATTCTCCGCAATCGAGAATAACCGCAATACCCGTATTCTTTACCGTCTTGAAGGTACGCATCTGTGCCTCTCTTATAAGACACCAGTGCTTCCAGTCGGGGTCGGCTTTATAGCGGTGCATCGGAAGCTGTACAAACATGAACGGAAGCTCATCATCGCCCCAGTCATCTCTCCAGAGCTGAATAAGCGCCTTGAACAGCTTGAAATAAGTTTTCGGTCTGTTGTCGTCCGTTTCACCCTGATAATAGATAACGCCCTTGATAGTATACGGGCATACACGCTTTACCATACTGTCATAAAGCGCTGTTGCGTGGAAGGGATTTAAAGGCGTCATAGGGCCGGGATACTTGCTTACACCGCAGTAAGCCTGGCACTCGTCCCACGTTCCGTCGGGATGTGCGCTGTAGAACTCTACCGACTTCTTCTGCCACTCTTCCTCATATTTCACATAGTCAAGATATTCCTTGTCCATTTCCTCTCTTGACCTGCCTGCTACCGCATTGTCAAAATCGTCAAGGTATGCCTTGAGGTCTGTATCCTTTTCAAGAGATTCACGGCTCATCCAGTAGCTTGCGCTTGTACCGCCCCAGTTACAGCCGATTATTCCGACAGTAACGCCAAGCCTTGCGGCAAGCTCCTTTGCGTAGAAATACGCTACTGCGCTCCACGCTCTTGCGCTTTCGCTGTCAAAACAACTCCAGCCTGTGTTTTCTTCGTCACGGAAGAACTTTTCGTCCATGTTGCAGTTTTTCTGCGTGTAGTAATAGCGGACGTTTTCGGTCTTATCGTTAGCAAGAAAATCTTTGCCGCCCATGCAGTTCTGAAGCTCAAGCTCCATATTGCTCTGACCGCCTGCGAGCCATACCTCGCCAATCATAACGTTACCGAATACGATAGTTTCTTCACCGTTGCTTATCTTCATCTCATAAGGGCCGCCTGCTTTCATCGCAGGAAGTGTAACACACCACTTTTCATCGGCTACCTCTGTTACCGCTTTGTTTCCGCATATCGAAACTATAACGCTTTCGCCGTTTTTGCCTGTGCCGAATACTCTTACGTTCTTCTCTCTCTGAAGCACCATATTGCTGCTGAATACCGCAGCCGCTCTGAACTTAGCCATTGTTTACGTTTTTCCTTTCCGTTTTGACTTTTATACGCTTTCTGCCGGTTTTGACGGCAGGGATTTTTTTATTGCTTTTTTCCTGCAACGCAGGATATTTTTCCTTGATAAGCGAGGAATAAAGCTCCTCGTCCTTTTCTTCGGACAGCGTGTATTTCTTTATCCATCTGTATTCGCCGTCTGCTTTCTTCTCAAACCTTACCGTGACCTTTACGGAGTGTTTGCTGCAATGCACTACAGCCATATAATTCATCGGGCTGAGCCATATCAGCCTGCTTTTCAGCGTAGCGGGTTTACCGCAGACAGGACAGATATAGCGGTTAAGCTCGGATAATCTCGGCACTGCGTTCATACGGGCGGTCTTTACCGTACCCTCCGAGATCTGTCTTAGGCTCAGGAAGGGATTGCTGTGAACATAATCTATCTTTTTCTGCAGCTCTATTTCGCTCGGTATGTCGTTTATCTTAGTAAGAACCAGTGCGGTATAGTACGCATCGTTTATTGCGCTGTGGTAGTCAAGCTCCTGCTGTACGCCGGTTATCTCAACGGCAGATTGAAGTGTTATCTGCGCTCTGTCTATCCCGTACTGCCTTGTCATCAAAGGCTGAAGGTTGAACCATTCGGGAAGCCAGCCGGTGTCCCTTTCGTAGAACTCGCACTGCTTTACAAGCGTAGGTATGTCATCGGGTCCCCACGTTACTATAATAACGTCTTTTCCGAATTGCTCGAGCCATTTTCTGAAGCTCTTAAGCACCACTGTAAGATCGTGGGCGTTCTTAAGGTCATTTTTTGTAATACCCGTTAGCTTCTTTATCCTGCCTTTAAGCTCGGTATAATATCTCGGTCTTACATATTCCGAAAAGAAATCCTCGCTTACGATACCGTCTGTCACGGCAACTGCGCCTATCTGTATGATTTCCACCTGTAGAACTCTTGTGCCTGCTATACGCATTTTTTCTCTGCATACGGGCTGGCTCCATTCCAGGTCAAGTACGATATATGTCACCTGTGTGCCTCACCTCCTGTATAAACACTCATAGCCCCGCAAAAGCAATGCGGGGCATTATGGTTATATCGCTACTTCGATTTTTTCGTCGAAATCGTGATATTTATAGTCTTTCAGCGTAAAGCTGTTTTTAGTGAATTTATAGAAATCGGTTATATCCTCTACAACCATTTCGGGTGCGGGATAAGGCTCTTTTTCTATAATGCGTTTTACTGCGTCGATATGTCTGTCATAGATATGTGCGTCCGCTATGACGTGTACAAGCTCGCCTGCCTTAAGTCCCGACGCTTTTGCGAACATTATCAGAAGTGCGGCATACTGGCACACGTTCCAGTTGTTCGCAGTGAGCATATCCTGTGAACGCTGATTGAGAATAGCGTTCAGCGTATCTCCCGTCACGTTGAAGGTCATACTGTAGGCGCACGGCGCAAGTCCCATCTCGTGCAGATCCTTATGATTGTACATATTGGTCATTATACGGCGGCTCGCAGGGTTGTGCGAAAGATCGTACAGCACTCTGTCCACCTGGTCGAACTCGCCCTCGGGATAGATGCTCTTCTGTCCGAGCTGCCAGCCGTAAGCCTTGCCTATCGTGCCGTTTTCATCAGCCCACGAATCCCATATATGAGTGGAAAGATCCGCAACTCTATTGCTTTTTTTCTGATATATCCACAATATTTCTTCTATTGCGGAACGGTAGTAGATACGGCGGAGCGTCATTACAGGAAATTCCTCCTGCAGATTATAACGGTTTACCACGCAGAACTTTTTTACGGTATGTGCGGGTGTGCCGTCTTCCCAACGGGGTCTGACCTCGCTGTTTGTATCCCATGAGCCGTGTTCGATTATGTCACGGCAGTTTTCTATAAAATATTTATCGGCTAAACTCATTATAATCCCTTAAATTAATTATTTAAATCAGCTTCCAAAACGCTGAAATCAAAAACTATTTATATTTTTGATAACAGCTTTGTTGTCGAGAAATCTACCTGGTCTATCGTGCGGCTCTCGAACATATTGAGGCTGTCGATACCGCTCATATTGTAGATAGAAACACCTGCGCTTGAAGCGTATGTCTTTACGTTTTTAAGCAGTGTCTGTGCTTCCTCGGGATAATCGTACTTCTTCTCGTCATTTACAAGAGCCTCGTCATAGCTTGTTATCTGAGCATCGTAAATTCCGTCAAAGCCGTAGATGTATATTTCCGAGAAGCCCTCATACAAGGCAAGCTGTAAAGCAATATACAGATCATCGACACGTCTTAATGCCTCGCTGTGCTGTGTAGAGCCGAATGACGGCAGTTGAGGGATAAAGCCGTTGCCCATTATATTGAAGTAGGTAGGCTTCTTTTCAAACTTATCCTCAAATACGGTCACATTGCTTGCGACAAAGCAGTCCATAGCTTCGATATACTTGCCGTTTCCGAGATAATGCTCGGCATTTGACAGTATGTACTGTGTAGGACGGAGAGGTGTCTTGCTGAAGAACTTGCATATACCGTTGTAGCTTATGCACTTTTCGTTGAACAGCAGGTTCAGCTCATCGAGCTTTACGCCTTCCTTATAGCCGATAATAAAGCAACGCTGACCGTGGAACTTATCCTTGCATTCGGCGAGCTGCGGCTCGGTGCGGCGGACATCCTTTTCGAGCTTGTTCTGTGTTGATTTGTCGGAGATATTGAACAGTGAGCGTTTTATCTTCATATATGTGCCGAGGAAGCCTACAGGCTGATTTACAAGGCAGTAGTCACGCTCTGTAAAGCCGTACTGCTGTAAACGCTTTTCGATAGACTGCGCACTTCCTACACGTCCTGTCATACCCTTGAGATACACCTCAAGTTCATCGTATGACGATGAAACAAGAACGTAATACGCCTTTGACATACCCTTAAGCTCGGTGATACTTCTGATAGAATTATCGTCCTTTACAAGCGTGCGCTCATCGTTTGTAGCCTCAAACGCAAGCTCGGGAACACGGACGCCTTTTTTTCTGAGCTGACCGAGAACCTTTTTCAGTATCTCGCCGTTAACGCCCCGTCCGTCACCCAGTATTACCAGCTTGCGCTGACCGATAATCTCGATATTCTTGATTATCTGCTTTTTGTAGTTTCCCGCCTTGAAAAACTTTGTCAGCTTTGCATTGGTAAGAGAATCGTACGTCATCATAATTGTTCACTTCTCCTTTTCGAATATATATTTCTCTGAATTTCCGCCCTTTAAACCGCTCAGCGATTAATCCTCGCTGAGTATGAATGGAAAGTCTGATTTTCAATTTTATAAATCTCAAACTCTCCCGATTGCTGTGCTTTAAGCTAAACCCGAAAACACAATTCACAACTCAGCGATTAATCTTTGCTGAATATAGATCTATCAATCTTCGCTAAATATTAAACTATCAGTCCTCGCTGAGTATGAACATATCATAAATAACCTTGATAGCCTTCTCGAAGTCAGCCTCGTGGATACCTACTATGATATTAAGCTCGCTTGAACCCTGGTCGATCATCTTTATGTTGATATCTGCGTGTGATAAAGCCGCAAATATTCTTGTAGCAGTACCCTTCTTGGACTTCATGCCACGTCCTACTATAGCGATAAGTGCAAGATCGTTCTCTATCTCAATATGGTTGGGGTCTGTTACCTCGCATATCTTTTCAACAATGTCGGGGGTCTTGTCAACGTCCTTGCCGTCAACGATAATGCTCATTGTGTCGATGCCTGTGGGGATATGCTCAAAACACATACCGTTAGCCTCAAGCACTGTAAGTATTCTGCGTAAGAAGCCTATCTCGCTGTTCATCTCATCCTTTTCAATTGAAATAACGCTGAAGTGCTTTTTACCTGCAATACCCGTGATTATGTGCTGAGGAGGCTCGTTGTCCTCTGCAACTATCATTGTACCCTTTGCCGAGGGGTCGTTGGTGTTGCGGATATTTATCGGAATCTTTGCGCTTCTTACAGGGAAGATTGCGGCCTCGTGAAGTACCGACGCACCCATATAAGACAGCTCACGCAGCTCTTTATATGTGATAGACTCGATGACCTTAGGCTCGTCAACTATTCTGGGGTCTGCGATAAGGAAGCCGTTTACATCTGTCCAGTTCTCATAAAGCTCAGCGTTGATAGCCTTTGCAACGATAGAGCCGGTAACATCAGAACCGCCTCTTGAGAATGTGCGTACCGTGCCGTCGGGGTTAGCTCCGTAGAATCCGGGGATAACAGCGTGTGAAAGACCGTGCAGTACAGACGCAAGGCAGGTATCTGTGAGCGTATCGTCAAACTTTCCGTCGGGACGGAAGAATACCACCTTTGCGGCATCTACGAATTCATATCCCAGATAATTTGCAAGAATGATACCGTTCAGGTATTCGCCACGGCTTGCGGCATAATCCTTACCGGCTTTCTTGCGGAAATTGTCTATAATTACTTCATACTCGTCATCAAGTGAAAGAGTAAGTCCTAAATCGCTTATAATTCCGTTGAAACGCTCTGCGATAGGTGCAAACTGATTGTATGCGTTCTTGCCCTCGTTTGCAACTGCGTCATAGCACGCATAGAGCATATCAGTTACTTTTATATCGTCCTTGAAACGCTTGCCGGGCGCACTGGGAACTACATATCTGCGTTCCTTGTCGCTTCTGATTATATCAGCTACCTTGCGGAACTGATTTGCGTCGGCGAGTGAGCTGCCGCCGAACTTGACTACCTTACTCATTTTTTAATTTCCTTTCTTGTATACCGTTTACGTCCCTTTTTATGTTGATTTTTACGGATTTTATAGTATGGGACTATATTCTATAATATTTTACCACAGTAAAAAGCAAAAATCAATATGTGAAGGTGAATTTTAAAGGGTTTGAGGTAAAAAAAGGCACGTTCTGCAAAATGAGCATTATATATCTTTAAGGTTTGTGTGTTTTTCTAATAACAGTGACAGTGCGGTTTTAGTGACAATGTCACAAAAATATTAAATTCTTTGTAATAACGGAAAGGCTGTGAAATGTACTGATTATGGGACAGATTTTCTTGTATCATTAAAACAAAAGGGAGGAAAATCATTATGAACGAACCGATTTATTTTACAAAAATTCTATTCAGAGAACTATGTCTTGGAGAGAGAAGAATTCTGATTGACCTGCCGAACAAAGAGCTTTCATACGGTGCGTATAAATCAGTGAAGAATTCCACAGCAGGATTCAAACGGCACGAAGAAAACGAGCATATAGTTCTTCCGTGTAAAATCATCAATAACTGCAAAACGGATTTCAAAAACGAAATAGTGTATGACAGCCGTTATAAAACAAAAGAAGTGTTTTTAAAAGGGTTCAAACTATCCTCAAAAATTATGAATGAATTATTACCCTTGTGTAATGCGCTTGATTTTGAGCAGTACAGAGATAAAGAGCAATCAATGACAGATCCGGGATATATCGGCTATCGTGATGAGTCAATCCTGATTTTTGAAGGTATCACAGACAGCTGTCTGCCACTCAATAGAATCTTTATGTCGTATTATTATGATGAAAAGCATATTCCTCCGACCGAAAAGCTATACAGATATATCTGTAAAAACATCCTCGAAAGAGATAAAGAATGTTCAGAGTGGATGTGGGAATACGGTAGCTTTTCATTGTTTTTCTGATTTAAAAAATCAACGCCTCCTGTTTAAATTAAGGAGGCGTTGTTCTTAATAATTGAGTTTATTATCAGACAGTAGCAAGCGCCGGAGTTTCACTCTTCCTCAGCCTTGCCGTCTGCTTTTGTGCCATAACAAGCTCGTAATATACGCCCTTGCTTTGTAAAAGCTCGGTGTGAGTTCCTATTTCGGCTACTTTTCCCTTTTTAAGCACTATAAGCCTGTCGGCATTTGCAAGCGTTGACAGCCTGTGAGCTATCGCTATTGTTGTTCTGCCCTTTATCAGCCTGTCGAGAGCGTCCTGTATCTGCTTTTCGGTCTGTGTGTCAAGCGATGCGGTAGCTTCGTCAAGTATAAGTATCTTCGGGTCGTGCAGTATCGCTCTTGCAATAGCTATTCGCTGACGTTCGCCGCCTGAAAGATTGTAGCCACGTTCTCCTACAACGGTATTATAGCCGTCAGGCATACGGGTGATGAAATCGTGGCAGTTTGCCGTCTTTGCGGCATTGACTATTTCCTCAAAGCTCGCATCGGGCTTTGCATAGCGGATATTGTCAAGCACCGTACCGCTGAAAAGATACGTTTCCTGCAACACTACTCCGACCTGCGAACGCAATGAATTCTGCGATATGTCACGCACGTCCGTGCCGTCTATCAGCACCTGACCCGATGTAGCGTCATAAAGGCGCATAACAAGGTTTATAAGCGTGGATTTGCCGACACCGGAATGTCCGACTATGCCTATCATCTCGCCTTGCTTTATGCTGAACGAAACGTCTTTCAGCACCGGGTTATACGCCTTGTAGCCGAAATATACGTTTTTAAACTCAATATTGCCCTTTATATCAAGGCTGACAGCGTTCTCGGTGTCGCTTATATCATTATCCTCTTCGAGTATCTCAAACACCTTTCCTGCGCTTACTCTTGCCTGTGCAAGCACTCTGGGCAGGCTTGTAAGCCACTGGATAGGGCCGTAGAGCATAGCGACATAGGTTGTGAACTGTATCAGCTCACCGAGCTGCATCTCTCTGCCGAGTATCATACTGCCGCCGAAGAACAGCGCACAGAACTCGCCTATGCTGAATATATAACGGATAGGCGGCTGTACCATATACCAGAGTATATCGGCTTTCTTCACAGAGTCAGCCCATTTCGCAGACGCATTTCTGTACGCTTCTATCTCTCTGTCCTCGTTGCCGTAGTTCTTTACAACTCTTATACCGTGCAGAACATCGTGCAAAAGCTCGCTTGCACGGCACTGGAAGCGCCACACTCTGCCGTATCTTACACTTATCGCATTGAACGACTTTACCGAAAGGAAAGCCGCAAGCGGTAAGGGAACGGTAATTACTATCGCCAGCTTCCAGTTTGTGATGAACATAATTATCAGAAGCGCCACAAGTGCGGTCGTCTGAAAAATCATGTCCTTGCCCTGCCTTGTCATAAAATCCTGCAATGTTGCCGCATCGCCCGACACACGATTGATAAGCTCGCCGGGAGTGCGTTTTGCGACATTGCTCATGGATAGCTGCTGGGTCTTGTCGAAAATATCACGGCGCAGATCCCTGCCGTATGCCGTTGATATTTTATAGTTGCACACCTCCTGCAGCAGCCTGAATCCCATAGAAGACAGGTTAAGCACAAGAATGCACAGCGTTATCTTCCAGAAAAGCCCCCAGTCGCTGTTATTCGGCACTATAAGGTCGTCTACCAGTATGCGCTGGAACAGCGGATTGATAACGTCAAAAGCATACAGCACAAATGTTGCGAAAAGCGACAGACCGAACTGCACCTTGTACGGTGCAAGCCTTTTTACGAGTTTTAAAAACACGCCCTTTTTTGCATCGCAGAACATACATTTACTGCTGCCTCTTAGTGCCGCTCCGCACTTCTGACAGCTTGGCTCGTCTGCGTCCGTATGCTCGGTAAATTCGCCCGTAGCGATGTAATGCTCATATATCTTTGCAAGCTCCGCATAGCGCATATAATACTTCTGCGAGAACTGACAGACGCATATATCCTTGCCGTGCATATCCCTTACGCACAGCATCGAACAGCCGATAAGCTGTTCTACCGTTATCTTGCTTATATCCGATACGGCAAACTCCCGTACCGCTTTATCGTCATAATATACCGTGAGCTTGTCCTTTGTGGCAGTAAGATGTCCGTTTGCGTTTTTAGCCTTTTTGTCTATATCAAACGGCAGTGAAAAGCTCACGCTGTCAATATCCACGCCTTTCGGTACTGACAGTTTCAAATTCATTTATACCCGCTCCTTTCTGCAAAGTCAGTAAATGCGGTATCAGATGAACAGCTGGAGCTTTTTGATGCTTGCCTTGTCCAGCCTGTCAACATCGGGTACGCTGTAGCGGTTTCCGTCTGCGTCCGTCACGGCAAGCATCTTTCCGTGTATCACTCTGAAATTATGCCACCAGTCATACACGGCTATTTTCTTTTCACCTGCCGTAGTATCGGCTTCAAGGAAAAGATACCCCATCTGATTATCCGTTATCCTGTGAATCTTCTTTATCTCGGGAATGTAGTATTTGAGCTTGAGGTAATCATCGGCTGTCTTTTTAGTATCAGCCGCCAGATCATCAAGATCCTTTATAACGCCTATCTCTTTCCACTCGTCTTCCTCATTCTTATAGCTTACGCTTATATACCTGTTTTCATCGTTGAACGGTACGAGCCTTGTAAGGTCAACCTTTTCATAATCCCTGCCGTCATACGAAAACTCAAGATAGCCGCTTTCGGTTTCGGTAAGCCCGATTTTATCGGGAGAAAGAATGTTAAGCGTATCTACATCATAAATTGCAGTTGTATTCTGTTTCATAAGCGCTCCTTTCTGCATCAGTCAAGTCCGACAGATTTCAGCGACTCGCTTTGCAGCTTATACAGCTCGAAGTATTTTCCGTTTGTGCGTATCAGCTCATCGTGAGTTCCGCTCTCCTTTACCTCGCCGTGTTCGATAACATACAGCTTGTCTGCGTCACGGAGCGTTGAGAGACGGTGTGCTATCGCTATTATCGTTCTGCCGCTCTTGAGATTATCTATCGCACTCTGTATCTTACGTTCTGTTGCGGTGTCCATAGCCGCCGTAGCCTCGTCAAGTATAAGTATATTCGGCTTCTGTATCAGCGCACGGGCTATTGATATACGCTGTTTTTCACCGCCCGACAGGCTTACGCCGCCGCTTCCCGTTACTGTATCATACCCTTCGGGGAGCTTCATTATAAAATCGTGAGCGTTTGCGCTTTTTGCCGCTTGTATCACTTCTTCCATTGTCGCATCGGGTCTTGCGTAACGGATATTGTCAGCGACAGTTCCCATAAACAGATATGTTTCCTGTGACACAACGCCGATATTCTTTCTGAGAACGTCAAACGGTATCTTCTTTACGGGTATCCCGTCTATCGTTATCTCACCCGATGTCACATCGTACATTCTTGATATGAGATTGATGATAGTTGATTTACCTGCACCCGTCTTGCCGACAATGCCGGTAAATCTGCCTGCCTCGGTAGCAAACGACATATTTTTAAGCACCGGTCTGCCTGCCTCATATTCAAACGTTACATCTCTGAAACAAATATCGCCCTTCAGAACACCGTCCGGTATAACGACAGGCTCAGCAGGCGGCTTCACTGTAGGCTCGCTGTCGAGTATTTCGAACATTCTGCCTGCGGCATCGGTACACCTTGCCCAGTCGTTGCCCATATACATAAAGAAGAATATCGGATCCCATATTACACCGAAATAGTTTATTAGCAGTGTCAGTCCGCCGAGCTGAAGGTTACCCATCAGCACAAGAGCAACGCCAAGGCAGTATATAACACCGCTGAAAACGGCATATATTCCGTGCTGTACGGGGAAGAAATGAGCGCTCCTCTTATCCCTTGCGTATTCAGCCGAATAAAGATTATCATTCTTCCTGCCAAAACGGGATATTTCCTGTTCCTCACGGGAAAACGCCTTTACTACCCTGTGTCCGTTCAGTGCGTCCGACAAGGTAGACGTAACTCCTCGTCTTGCAATATCACGGTTTCTCCAGTGCCTTCTCTGACCTCTCAGCCAAAGCACCTCGCACAGCAGTACAAAGAACACCGCAAGGAACATCGACAGCGATATTATCGGGTTCACCATAAGCATAAGCACGACAAGCCCTGCTATCTTTATCATATTCGCAATAAACTGCGGAACTATATCAACGAAAAAGCAGTACACGTCAAAGCTGTCACGGTCTACCCTGCCCATAAGCGAGCCTGTCTGCTTAGTCGTGAAGAATGACAGCGACAGCTTCTGCATAGAAGCAAAAATATCCGTCCTCAGCTTATGTATTACCTGCGGTGTTATCCTGCTTATAATAACGCCGTAGATCATCGAAAATCCCGTAGACAGCAGTGAGAATGCCGCCATAACGAGTATAACGAACAGTATCTGCCCATGCAGACTTCCGCCTTCACTCAGAACGTCATCGTACAGCATTTTTGTGCCAAAATAGGGAGCGATAAGTCCCAGCGCCACCGATACCGCTATCAGAGCAAGTATCACCGTTATCTGCTTTTTGTAGTCGCCGAACATACCGAGCAGACGCTTGAACACCCATGTACGCTTTGTGCAGTACGGGCAGAAGGCTCTGTTCGGGTCGGGATATTTTCTGTTGCACTTCGGACAATACAGTGTCTTGTCGTCAAGTGCGGAATCGTCGGGCGTTTCGCCCTTTTTGATCGTTTCATAACGGCGGCAGAACTGCTCGAATTTTTCGGAAAACCCTCCCGAAAACATAGCAAGCTGTTTTTCCGTGCCGTCCGTCATCTTCGCCATCAGCCTTGCCGTAAACTGATAGCGGTCAACATACAGCTTTTCGATTTCCTCCATAGGATATTCGCTGAAATCCTTGAAATCGAACTGCGTGTCAAACGTCTTTTTATTCTTTACAAGTCTGTCATAGCCGGATAACAGATAAAGCGTTTTGTTATCAAACGTGATGTAGGTGTCATAATAACACCCCTCGCCGTCCATATCTGCTTTTACGCAGTATAACAGCTTATCCGTATCGACCGCCCTGACAGAAAAAGCTGCCTGCACAGCGGCAGACAGCTTATCAAAATACTTCATTCATTCACCGTTTCTTTCCGACCGTAAATGAGGTCTTGCGAAACACAAAAAGATACGGCATCAGAGCAATTTACCTTTTGCCTGCCGTGCGTGTGCAATATCTTTTTATGTATTTCAAACGTTACGGCAGCCGCAATAAACCGGCAGATCGACAGATGCAGACCGTCCTACAAGGCTCATTACAGGCTTCCGTTCTTAGAATTTTCTTCTGACAGCTTATCTGTAAAAGAGCATAGCATCCCCTTGTTACAGATTTGCCCATGTGGATATTATATTAATTCCGTTCCTGTTTTCCTTGTATGTCGGTCAATGCTTATTATCTGTACATTGTGCTTGCCACTTCGGCAAGAATGTCCACACCCTTTTCAATCTGTTCGTCTGTGGGAGTGGAATAGTTAAGTCTGAATGACAGACAAGGAGCGTTTTCATCAGTTAAGAATGCGTTGCCGGGAACAACAGCTACCTTGTTCTTTACTGCCTTCTTGCAGAAGTAAGGCATATCGCCGTCGGGAAGTGTACCCCAGATAAACAGACCGCCCTCGGGTTCTGTGAACTTTATGGACTTGGGCATCTTCATCTTGAGGTTTGTAAGCATAAGATCCGACTTGCGCTTGTAGATCTCTCTCAGCTTTTCAAGGTGCTGTTCAAAATCGTTTTCGGTAACGAACTTATAGGTGATCATCTGCGGCAGGATAGAGGTGTGAACGGTTGAAACCTGCATACAAACTACAGCCTTAGCGATTACATTCTTGGGGGCGCAGAGGTATCCCACACGCAGACCGGGGGCAAGCGTCTTTGAGAATGTTCCTGCATAAAGAACGTTACCGTTCTTGTCGAGCGACTTTATGGTAGGCACATTTTCGCCTATATAACGAAGATCGCCGTAGGGATTGTCTTCAAGGATATATACGTTGTACTTCTGAGCGAGCGCAAGTACAGCCTTACGCTTTTCAAGGCTCATTGTCTTGCCTGTAGGGTTCTGGAAGTTGGGTATGAGATAGATGAAAGCCGTTCTGGGATTCTCTATAAGAGCCTTTTCGAGCTTGTCGATATTTATACCGTCATCTTCCATCTCAACGCCTACAAGCTTTGCATTATAGGAACGGAATGCGTTCAGCGAGCCGATGAACGTAGGAGCCTCGCAGATAATCGTGTCACCCTCATTGCATATCTCCTTGGTCACTACCTCAATAGCCTGCTGTGCGCCCGATGTGATAACCACATCTTCATCATTCTCATTGAACATACCTTTTTTCTTAAGGTCGTCCTTTATCCAGTTACGAAGGGGTGTATAGCCCTCCGTGATAGAATACTGAAGTGCGTCAATGGGCGTGGTTGTGAGTATTTCATTTGTTATACGGGCGATCTCTTCGGTGGGGAAAGCCTCAGGAGCGGGATTGCCCGCCGCAAAGCTGATTACCTCAGGATCTGCCGTAAATTTAAGTATCTCTCTTATTGCTGATGGCTGCAATGTCTGTACTCTGTATGAAAATGCGTTCATATTTATATGTCGGTCTTACCGCCGCATAAACGGTATGACCTTTCCTCCTTGCATTTATTTTGTAATGGGTGAGCGGCATATTGGGTCTGCCGCTGTTACAATAGCTATATTTTATCACACATTCAAGCGGATTGCAACAATTTTTACAGCAAACAGCTTTTGATCACGGCAGATTGCGGATGTATTTCGGATTTTCACGGATCAATTACTTAATTCCTAACGAAAAATGTTGACTTTTATTAAAAAACGTTTTATAATTTAGGTAACGGCTTTTGCCGTGTAATTCTGAAAACGGAATATTTAAATACTATTCGGAGGTAACAACAATGGCTTTTTGCAACAAATGCGGAAACCAGCTCCCCGACGGAGCTAATAACTGCCCTAACTGCGGCGCTCCCGCAGGAAACACACAGCAGAACACACAGAACACACAGAACTTTGTAAACAACATGATGAACACAAACGATACGACATCACAGTTTGATCCGCAGGATATAAACGATAACAAGGGTATGTCCGTACTTGCTTATATCGGATTCCTGTTCCTTGTTCCCCTGCTTGCTTGCCCTAACTCGAAGTTTGCTCGCTATCACACAAACCAGGGACTTGTGCTGTTCCTGTTAGAGTTTGCATTAGGTATTGTAACAGGTATATTAGGTCTTATTCCTATAGCAGGTCTTATAATCGGCGGACTTTTAAGCGCAGTAGGCGGTATCTTCACTCTTGTACTTATGATTATGGGTATCATCAACGCCGCACAGGGACAGGCTAAGGAGCTTCCCCTTATCGGCAAGATCACACTGCTGAAGTAATTTGCATAACATATCATATAAACAGCGTTGCCCCTGTCTTTCTGACGGGGGTTCAGTTTGTAGAAAAAGTCTATTTTTATAAAAATAGAGCAAATTCTCTATCCCTAACCCCAAACCCCTTCCCCGTGGTGAAGGGCTGTGTATGCTTTGTTGGCTCTGCATCGTGCAGAGCCTTTGTGCATACACGCCCGGCATCCTTGCCGGGCTGAATGTGGGGCTACCGCCCCTAGACCCTGTCGGGGGCTACGCCCCTGCGACCCCATTTTTATCAACGATAGAGGTTTTTCGACAGTCTGTAACGGGCGGACGTGCCGCCCGTTTACTGAGCTTATCAGTGGTGGAAAAGTCTGATTCCCGTGAATGCCATTGCGATACCGTACTTGTTGCAGGTGTCAATAACATTATCGTCACGGATAGAGCCGCCGGGCTGTGCTATGTATTCTACACCGCTTCTGTGCGCTCTTTCGATGTTGTCACCGAAGGGGAAGAATGCGTCTGAGCCAAGCGCTACGCCCTTCATTGTTGCAAGCCATGCTTTCTTTTCTTCTGTCGTGAATACGGCGGGCTTTACCTTGAAGATGTTTTCCCATGCGCCGTCTGCGAGAACGTCCATATAATCCTCGCCGATGTAAAGGTCGATAGCGTTATCTCTGTCGGCACGTCTTATGTTATCTACAAACTGTAAGCCCATAACCTGGGGTGACTGTCTTAAGTACCAGTTGTCAGCCTTTGTACCTGCAAGACGTGTGCAGTGGATTCTTGACTGCTGACCTGCGCCGATACCGATAGCCTGACCGCCGCAAGCGTAAGCTACGGAGTTTGACTGAGTGTACTTTAATGTGATCATTGCTATTGCAAGATCTATCTTTGCGCTCTCCGGTATATTCTTATTCTCGGTCACAATGTTTGAGAACAGCTTATCGTCAATAACCAGCTCGTTTCTGCCCTGCTCGAAAGTAACGCCGAATACCTGCTTACGCTCGATAGGCTCGGGAACGTACTCGGGGTCAATCTTGATTATATTGTAGTTGCCCTTTTTCTTTGACTTGAGAATTTCAAGCGCTTCGGGATCGTAATCGGGAGCGATAACACCGTCGGAGACTTCACGCTGTATTATCTTTGCCGTTGAAACATCGCACTTGTCCGACAGAGCGATGAAGTCGCCGTATGACGACATTCTGTCGGCGCCTCTTGCTCTTGCATAAGCACAGGCAAGGGGTGACAGCTCGCCGAGATCGTCTACCCAGTAAATCTTTTTTAATGTGTCCGTAAGAGGCAGACCTACTGCCGCACCTGCGGGTGAAACGTGCTTGAAAGAGGTTGCGGAGGGAAGACCCGTAGCCTTCTTAAGCTCGCTTACAAGCTGCCAGCCGTTGAAGGCGTCCATGAAGTTGATGTAACCGGGCTTGCCGTTAAGCACTTCGATAGGAAGTGAATTTCCGTTTGCCATGAATATTCTTGACGGCTTCTGATTGGGGTTGCAGCCGTACTTTAACTGAAGTTCGTTCATTGTAGTAAAGTTCCTTTCGCTTACTTGTTTTTATTGATTATGCGTGATTCGTACTTGCCTGTGGCAATGTCGATATAACGTGTAAAGAGTGAAACCTTGTTGTCTGCATTGAGGTTTTCCCATACCATTGATGTGAACGTGTCTATATCCGTATCGGGAATAACCACTGTTTTAGGCTCGCCTTCGTAGCTCGGTAGGGGATTGCCGTCACACTTGTAGGTGTGAATGAACTTGCCCTTGCCGTTTAAGGGATTGCTGTAAGCGTAGGTGTATCTCTGACATGATGAGCCGTCGCCGTCTGCGCTCTTCAAGATAGACATTGCGAAATTCATATCGCCGTTGTCAAGGTGGACTATACCGGAAATTCTCGGTGTGTAGTTGGGTTTGTCATCTTCAAATTCTCTTGTTCTGAGAGCCTGCTCGAATGTCATCTGCTTGTCCATAAGCTCATAGATAGTGTCGGTCTGGTCGCCGTTTGTAACTATCGTCTTGTTGCCGAGAACTCTTACGGGTGCATAAATGATAAGGTGGGGATCTTCCATCTTGCTTTCATCGAAAGCCTGTGTTCTGATGCCCTCACCGTCCTCTACAAAAATTCTGTTACGGCTGTTTTCGCTTCTGCCCATAATAAAGTAGGCGATTACCGCTTTTGTGCCGTCTGCGGATTTTCCTATCACGATGCCTCTGCCGTGATAAGCAAGAGAGTTAAGCTCTTTTTCAAGTGTTACAACTTCCATATAGCCTCCTGTTGCGGTTTTGCGTGGAACACGCAGTTTTCTGAATATAACTTGTTATAACGTCCTCAAAATCCCGTTTTGTCGGGATAATGCGGACATAAGGTTCAATCATCGATAACGGTTATGCCGTCCTTTACGGTTATCTTTCCCTCGCAGAAAAGACGTGCGGCACGGGGAAGAATCTTCCACTCAGCCTGCTCCATAACACGTTTCTGAAGAACTTCGGGGGTGTCGCCGTTTCTGACCTCAACTGCCTTTTGCAGAATGATAGGTCCTGCGTCACATTCCGCTGTTACAAAATGAACGGTAGCGCCTGTTACCTTTACGCCCTTTTTAAGTGCTTCCTCGTGAACGTGAAGTCCGTAGTAGCCCTTTCCGCAGAAAGAGGGGATAAGGGCAGGGTGAACGTTTATCATCTTATACCTGAACGCATCGCATACCTGCTCGTCAAGTATTGTCATAAAGCCTGCGTAGATAACAAGGTCAGCCTGTTCTTCCTTTAAAGCGTCAGCCATAGCCTTGCTGTAAGCGGCAACATCGGCATAGTCACGTCTTGCGAGCACTCTTGTCTTTATGCCGTTATCTGCGGCTCTTGTCAGTGCGTAGGCATCGGGCTTTGACGCAATAACGCAGGTGATTTTACCTCCGCCGAGTCCCTCGGACTTTTCAGCGTCAATAAGCGCCTGCAGGTTAGTTCCGCCGCCCGATACAAGTACAACGATATTTTTCATATTACTCAATTATGATGCCCTCGTCACCCTTGATTATTTCACCGATGCAGTAGCTTTCAACGCCTGCATTTCTGAGTATCTGTACAGCTTCATCGGCATCGTCCTTGTCAACTACAACGGTCATACCGATACCCATATTGAAAGTATTGTACATATCGTGTTCGGAGATGTTTCCGACTTCCTGTAAGTGCTTGAAGATATAAGGCACTTCGTAGCTGTGCTTTGTGATCTTTGCTGTGAAGCCGTCGGGGAGTGAACGGGGAACGTTTTCGTTGAAGCCGCCGCCTGTGATATGCGAGATAGCCTTTACGTTCTTCTTTGAGATAAGCTCCAAAATGGGCTTTACATATATCTTTGTAGGTGTAAGGAGCGTTTCGCCGAGAGTCTTTCCTGTGGGGAGAACTTCATCGAGAACTTCCTTGCTGTTTATGTTGAACACCTTTCTTACAAGAGAGAAGCCGTTTGAATGAACGCCTGTGGAAGCAAGGCCGATTATGATGTCGCCTTCCTTTACTGTGCTGTTGTCGATTATCTTCGACTTGTCAACAACACCTGTCGAATAGCCTGCGATGTCATATTCGTCTTCGGGCATCATTCCGGGATGCTCAGCGGTTTCGCCGCCTATAAGCGCACAGCCTGACTGTACACAGCCGTCAGCAACACCCTTTACTATAGCGGCTACCTTTTCGGGTACGTTCTTGCCTATAGCAATATAGTCAAGGAAATAAAGAGGCTTTGCACCGCAGCAGATTATGTCATTTACGCACATAGCGACCGCATCTATACCGATCGTATCGTGCTTATCCATCAGCATTGCGAGCTTGAGCTTTGTGCCGACACCGTCTGTACCCGAAACGAGTACGGGTTCTTTCATATCTGCAATATCAAGCTGGAACAGACCGCCGAATCCGCCTATGCCTGTAAGTACACCGGGGATATTGGTGCGTTCAACGTCCTTTTTCATCAGACGAACACCTTCGTAGCCTGCGGTAACGTCAACGCCTGCTGCTTTATAGCTTTCTGAAAAACTGTTCTTCATAATAATAATTCCTTCCGTTTGGGGACTGATGTCCTTATGTGGTGGTTTTTTCTTTGCTTTCGCTGATTTTTCTGTCGAATTTATCCTTGTGCATTTCCGTGGGAATATTCGTGGGGTATTCTCCGCTGAAACAAGCGGTGCAATAACCGCATTCACAGCCGTTTGCGTGTACCGCAAGCTTCTTTGCGTTTTCCACGCTCAGATAGCCGAGCGAATCCGTGCCTATTATGTCGCTGATCTCTTTTATCGAATGATGACAAGCGATAAGGTGTTCTCTCGAATCTATGTCGGTACCGTAGTAGCAGGGATTGAGGAACGGGGGAGCGGATACTCTCATATGAACCTCGGTGGCTCCCGCATCACGCAGTAATTTTACAATCCTGCCGCTTGTGGTGCCTCTTACTATAGAATCGTCTATAAGAACGACACGTTTGCCTTTTACGACACTGGCAACAGCGTTCAGCTTTATACGCACCTTATCTTCTCTTGACGATTGACCGGGAGAGATAAAGGTTCTGCCGATGTATTTGTTCTTGATGAAGCCGATGCCGTAGGGAATACCCGACTGGTGAGAATATCCTATGGCGGCATCTATACCGGAATCGGGAACGCCGATTACTATATCCGCCTGCACGGGATGCTCAAGCGCTAAGAATGCGCCTGCACGAAGTCTTGCCTCGTGCACGGATGCACCCTCTATGACCGAGTCGGGACGTGCAAAGTAGATATATTCAAAAACGCACAAAGTATGCGGACGCTTGCCGCAATGATCTTTTATTGAGCGTACTCCGTTTTCATCGAATACAACAATCTCGCCGGGGAGTAAATCTCTTACAAACTTAGCACCGACCGAGTCAAGAGCACAGCTTTCGGAGGCAACTATATATGTTCCCTCGTTTGTTATGCCGTAGCAGAGCGGTCTGAAACCGTTCTCGTCACGGGCGGCAATCAGCTTTGCAGGCGACATTATAACTAGCGAATATGCGCCGTTTATCTTATTCATCGCACGGTTGAGAGCCTCCTCTATAGACGGAGCCTCCAGCCGTTCCTTCGTTACAAGGTAGCTTATAACTTCTGTGTCGCTTGTCGTATGGAAGATAGAGCCTTGTTTTTCAAGCTCGTGACGTAACTCGTAAGTGTTTACAAGGTTTCCGTTATGGGCGAGAGCCATTCTTCCTTTATAATGATTTACCAGAATAGGCTGGGCATTAAGACGTGCATTTGCTCCGGTCGTGCCGTAACGCACATGACCTACCGCCATATTGCCCTGTCCAAGTCCGTCAAGGCGCTCGGGAGTGAACACATCGTTCACAAGTCCGGTGTCCTTGTAGGAGTTGAAAACGCCGTCATCGTTCACAACGATGCCGCAGCTTTCCTGTCCTCTGTGCTGTAATGCGAATAATCCGTAATATGTTGTTGCGGCAACGTTGGTCTTTTCTTTTGCGAAAACACCGAACACGCCGCATTCTTCATGCAAACCGCTTGTCAATGGAGTCATTCCTTTCCGTTCCAGCAATAAGTGCAAAGCTCACACTGTGGCTTGCCTATTGCCCGTACAGTTCCGTCAAGCGACTGGAATTCAAGCGATGTCAGCTTTAGTCTGCGGCATATTTCGTCACGCAGTTTCTTTCCACGCTCTGTGTTGGTGTCACTGTACTCGTCGATAAATCTGATACCATCTGCACCCTCGGCCTCATCAATTATCTGTCTTGCAATCAGCTCCATCTCCGATGTGCTGCGGGAGAAGTTAAGATACTTACAACCGTACATTATCGGAGGACAGGCGCTGCGCATATGCACTTCCTTAGCACCGTTCTCGTAAAGGAACTCTACTGTTTCTCTCATCTGAGTTCCTCTTACTATGCTGTCGTCAACGAACAGCAGCTTTTTACCCTCAATAAGCTCATGGACAGGAATCAGCTTCATTTTAGCTACCTGATTTCTCATTGTCTGGTTGGTAGGCATAAAGCTCCTTGGCCATGTGGGAGTGTACTTGATAAAAGGACGTGCGAACGGGATACCGCTCCTGTTTGCGTAGCCTATTGCGTGAGGTACGCCCGAATCCGGAATACCGCATACATAGTCAACGTCGGGAAGCTTGCCGTTCTTTATATCGTTCTCCGCCATAATCTCGCCGTTGCGTGTACGCATCGTTTCAACGGTCACACCCTCATATACCGCATTCGGATAGCCGTAATATGTCCACATGAACGAGCATATATGCATTTTGCTTTCATCGCCGTCGCTCAGCACTTCACAGCCGTCCGCAGTTATCATATCTATTTCGCCGGGACGAAGCTCTTTATATGTGCTGTAGCCGAGCTTCTGGAATGCAAATGACTCGAGGGATACGCAGTATCCGTCGCTCCTTTTTCCTACAATGATAGGAAGTCTGCCGTACTGATCTCTTGCGGCGATGATTCCGTCCTTTGTAAGAATGATAAGGGACATTGTACCGTCGATCTTGCTCTGGGCATATTTTATACCGTCGGTAAAATTGTCCTTCTGTGCAATAAGCGCACCGATGAGCGAGCCTGAGTTTATACTGCCGCTGCTCATTGTTTCAAAGTTTGCACAGCCGCTCTCGAGTAGCTCGGTTGAAAGCTGTTCGGCATTTCTGATTATGCCGATACTGCATATCGAATAAATACCGAGCTTTGAACGCACCAGCAGGGGCTGAGGGTCGGTATCGCTGATACAGCCGATACACAGCTTTCCCCTCATATCCGTAGCGTCCTGTTCAAACTTTGTTCTGAACGGTGAGTTTTCAATACTGTGGATAGCACGCTGAAAGCCTCTGTCGGGGCTGTATGCGGTCATACCGCCTCTGCGTGTTCCGAGGTGGGAGTGATAGTCTGTTCCGAAGAAAACATCGGTTATGCAGTCGTTGTTTGACGCCGCACCGAAAAATCCACCCATATATTATCCTGCCTTTTCCTGTTAGATTCTTTTCAATTGTCGGGATTACTTGCCCATAAGACGCTTCATTATTTCAGCGTAAGCGTCCTCAACACCGCCCATATCACGACGAAAACGATCCTTGTCGAGCTTCTCGTGAGTTGTGCTGTCCCAGAAACGGCAAGTATCGGGAGAGATCTCGTCAGCAAGGATTATTGTGCCGTCTGAGGTCTTACCGAATTCAATCTTGAAGTCGATAAGGTCGATGTTGAGCTTCTTGAAGAAGTCGAGCATAAATTCATTTACCTTGAAAGCGTACTTTGAGATAAGGTCGATTTCTTCCTTTGTTGCAAGACCGAGTGCAAGCGCATAGTAGTCGTTGATGAAAGGATCGCCCAGATCGTCATTCTTGTAGCTGAATTCAAGTGTGGGGCAGAGGAGCTTTGTACCTTCCTCGATGCCGAGCTTCTTGGAGAAGCTGCCTGCGGCTACGTTTCTTACGATTACTTCGAGGGGAACGATGGAAACCTTTTTAACGAGTGTTTCTCTGTCGTTCAGTTCTTTAACAAGGTGAGTGGGAACACCTGCTTTTTCAAGCAGACCGAACATATAGTTCGTCATTTTGTTGTTGATAACGCCCTTACCTGAGATAGTGCCTTTCTTGAGGCCGTTGAATGCTGTTGCATCATCCTTGTAGGATACGATAACAAGGTCGGGATCATCGGTTGCAAATACCTTCTTTGCCTTTCCTTCGTAAAGCTGTTCTTTCTTTTCCATTTTGTTTATCCTTTCTTCAGCGGCTGTGCCGTATTTATTGATTACATTATATATAGTACACCGATCAAAGCTCGGCAAGTACCTGCTCCATTTTTTTGTCAGCCTCAAGAACCTTTGCGGTCTGTGCTGCACGGTATGCCTTCATCTTTTCCATAAGAGCATCGTCTGATACTGCAAGGATCTGTACGGCGAGGAATGCCGCATTTGCCGCACCGTCAATAGCTACTGTAGCAACGGGAACTCCGGCGGGCATCTGTACTGTAGACAGAAGTGCGTCTATGCCTTCGAGTGCGCTTGCTTTTATCGGGATGCCGATAACGGGCAGGGGAGTCTGACCTGCGATGGCTCCGGCAAGGTGAGCGGCTTTGCCTGCGGCGGCAATGATAACGCCTGTGCCGTTCTTCTCAGCGTTTCTTGCAAACTCGGAAACCTCTGCGGCGCAACGGTGAGCGGAGAGAACACGAAGCTCTGTAGGAACACCGAAGTCCTTAAGCACCTGAGCCGCTTTTTTAACGATAGGCAGATCGGAATCGCTGCCCATTACTATGGCTACTTTTTTCATTTACGAACATCCTTTCAGAAAATAAATAAAGCTGTGTAATACAATTGCACAGCTTAAAAAATACACTTATTCTTATAATACGGCGTAGAAAAAGACATATATGAAAATTTACCGAGGCTTATCAAAGCTGTTGTAAGCTGTATTTTATTCATAGATCCCATGCTTTCCCTCCGTACTTGTTACTATATCATTTTACCTTATTTTAATAACAAATTCAAGTGCTAAAGCAGAAAATCTCTCAAATTGTGCTTTTTCAACAATAGTCGCACTTTGTTTTTGTGCTATATGTACATTAATTACTTTATAAACTTTTTGTGAACTAAATTAACATAAAATCGTTTACACAGCGTTACAATTGATGAATTTCCGATTATAGAGCGGAAAATCGGGAAAATCAGTAATCGAGTTTCATCTGAATTGTTACAAAGATGTAACAGATTTTTGTGCAAGATGACGGAAAAACAGCAAAAAAACAATTTTTGTAATCGTTTACGGTAAAAAAACACAACTTAGAGCTTAAAATGCTTGCAAATTTGTGAAATGTGTGATATGATTATGTCAACGAGGAAAAAGTGAACAAAACTTTTGACAAGCTACAGGTCTTTTTAGTGAATTATCCATTGTTGCATATACGGCAGTATATACCGTTATGTCACAGGAGCTTCAACCGGAAGCCTGTTCTTACCGGAGAATTGTTTACGGCTCCTCTTTAATGAGGCCGCAAGGTCAGGCAGTGAAAGCGATAGCTATTCACAACAATGAATACTTCTGGAGGAATTACCAATGAAGAAAAGAATTTTAGCAGCTGTATTAGCATCTGCATCAATTCTGGGCGCAGTAGCAGGCTGCTCAAGCAACGCTACAAGCTCAGCAGGATCTTCTACAACAGATTCGAGCAAGACTGAAGACTCAAGCAAGACTGAGGATTCAAGCAAGACTGAGGATTCCAGCAACGCAGGAACTTCCGATAAGTTCACACTTAAGGAAGGCGAAGGCAAGACTCTTAACATCGCTGTATGGAACGAAGAGTTCAAGAATTACTTTGAGAAGTACATAAAGGCTAAGATGCCTGAGGGTGTTACAGTTAATTTCAAGATCACTGAAAACAAGGACAATGCTTATCAGAACAAGCTTGATGAAGACCTTCCCAAGAACGAAGCTGCATCTGCTGATGACAAGATCGATATGTTCTTATTCGAAGCTGACTACGCTCTCAAGTATGTTAACTCAGAGTACACACTTGATGTTAAGTCACTCGGTCTGACAGACGAAGATCTTTCAGGTATGTACCAGTATACAAAGGACGTTGCCACAACTCAGGATGGTTCAAAGGTACTGAAGGGTGTTTCATGGCAGGCAACTCCCGGTCTGTATGCTTACAGACGTTCAATTGCTAAGGACGTTCTCGGCACAGATGATCCCGCGAAGGTACAGGAAGCTCTCGCTGACTGGACAAAGTTTGACGAAGTAGCTGCTAAGGCTGCTGACAAGGGTTACAAGATGCTCTCAGGTTATGATGATGCATACAGAACCTTCTCAAACAACGTTTCTGCTCCTTGGGTAAACGACAACAAGGAAATCATCGTTGACGCCAACATCATGAAGTGGGTTGACCAGACTAAGACATACACAGACAAGGGTTACAACAACAAGACTTCTCTTTGGTCTGATGCTTGGGCTGCTGACCAGGGTCCCGACGGTAAGGTATTTGGCTTCTTCTACTCAACATGGGGCATCAACTTCACACTTGCAGGTAACTCACTTGCAACTAAGGAAAAAGACGGCGGTAAGCTCGAAGTAGGCAACGGCGGTTACGGTGACTGGGCAGTTTGCTACGGTCCTCAGGCTTACTTCTGGGGCGGTACTTGGATGGCAGCTGCAAAGGGCACAGACAACGCTGCATTAGTTGGCGACGTTCTGAAGGCATTCTGCTGCGACAAGGACTTCGGCGTTCAGTTCACAAAGGATACACAGGACTACTACAACAACGAAGCTGCAATGAAGGAACTCGCTTCTTCTGACTTCAAGTCAGCATTCTTAGGCGGTCAGAACCACATCGCTCTGTTCGTTGAAACAGCTCCCAAGATCGATATGAGCAAGATTTCTATCTACGACCAGGGTCTTAACGAGACATTCCAGGCTAAGTTCAAGGAATACTTCGACGGTACTGTTGATAAGGATACAGCACTCAAGAACTTCTATGAGGCTGCTATTGTTAAGTATCCTGAGCTCAAGAAGCCCGCTAACGCATAATAAAGGCTTTGTGGCTTAAACAATATTGACCTTCATCTTGACTGCGGGTTCTGTGAATTCGCAGTCAAGTATGTTAATGGGGCGAATTACGGATGTTTCCGCCTTATTAACATACTTGACTGCTCAAGATGGAGAATATACCGAGATTTTTATAAGGAGTGTTTTTATGGCTCAGGCATTTAATGCAGGAAATGTGCCGGTAAAAGCCAGAAAAGGACAAATCGGGAAATATAAAAAATGGGGCTACATATTTATGCTCCCGTTCATATTAGTTTTCCTTGTTTTCCAGGCTTGGCCGCTTATTCAGACTTTCTATTACAGTATGTTCAAATACTTCAAGTCGGGTCTTAGTTGGATAGGACCGGAGTTTGTCGGATTTGATAACTTTGTGGCAATTTTTGATATGAGTTCAGGTAACAATATACTTGCACTCACATGGAATACGCTTATCATGTGGGTACTGGGATTTGTTCCGCAGATAATCATTTCATTACTTTTTGCTTACTGGTTTACTAATGTAAGACTTCGTTTAAGATGTCTTGGATTCTTCAAAACTGTAATGTATATGCCTAACCTTATCATGGCATCTGCATTTGCAATGCTGATATTCTCAATATTCTCCGATATCGGACCTATCAACGAGCTTATCAAGCACACTACCGGCGGCGAGGCTTTCAGATTTCTCAGCTATACGGGCAGTACGATGGGACTTGTAGCGTTCATGAACTTCATTATGTGGTTCGGTAACACGACAATTCTGCTGATGGCGGCAATGATGGGTATCAACGAATCTGTTATTGAGGCAGCTGAAATCGACGGTGCAAGCAGCTCACAGATATTCTGGAAGATAACGCTTCCTCTTATCAGACCTATACTCGTATACGTTATGATCACTTCGCTGATCGGCGGTCTTCAGATGTTCGATGTACCGCAGATCCTTACCGGCGGTCAGGGAGGCCCGAATAACACTACCAAGACGCTTATCATGTATTTGAACGAACAGATCGGTACATCTAAGAACTATGGTATGGCAGGTGCGCTTTCAGTAATTATATTCATTGTATGTGCGGCACTCAGCCTGGTTGTTTACTACTTCTTTGCTGCTGACAGAAGCAACAAGAAGTCTAAAAAAGGAGGTAAGTAAGTATCATGGCAAAAAAGGAAAAGGTACTTGAACATACCTCAGCACTTCAGCAGAACAGAACAGATCCGGATATGAAGGTAAAGCCTACGCTTATAATACACAGAATAATCTGTTATATCGTTCTTGTCTTCTTCTCAATCCTGTGTTTGTTCTTCTTCTACATCCTGTTTGTTAACGCAAGCCGTTCACATTACGATATTATGTCCGGCTTCTCGTTCCTGCCGGGAAATCAATTTATCAATAACTTCCAGAGTGCGATTTCAAACTCAACGATACCTGTAATAAACGGTGTTATCAACAGCTTGATCATCGCAACGTGTACAGCGATATTGTCGATTTATTTCTCGGCAATGACAGCGTATTCAATTCATGTATATGACTTCAAAGGTAAGAAATTTATCTTTAACTTCATATTACTTATCATGACGATTCCTACACAGGTTTCTGCGCTCGGTTTCTTCAGTATGTGTACCGACTTGGGCTTAAGAGATACATATATCCCTCTTATAGTTCCTGCTATTGCAGCTCCTGCAGTGTTCTTCTTCATGATTCAGTACATGAAGAGCTCGCTTCCGATTGATATTATCGAGGCGGCAAGAATAGACGGTTCGGGCGAATTCAGAACATTCAACACGATTGTTCTTCCTATGCTGAAGCCTGCTCTTGCAGTACAGGCAATATTCAGCTTCGTTGCATCATGGAACAACTACTTCCTTCCTTCGTTGATTATTGATACATCGACAAAGAAGACAATGCCTATCATGATCGCACAGCTTCGTTCAGCAGACTTCTTAAAGTTCGATATGGGTCAGGTTTATATGTTCATTTTCATAGCAATCATACCTGTTATCATCGTTTATTTCTGCTTATCGAAATTCATCATCGCCGGTGTTTCACTCGGTGGTGTAAAGGAATAAGACAATTTTCGGTTAATATATTAAATACAGAAACGGCATCGGAAATTTTCCGGTGCCGTTTTGCCGTATATAATGCCGTGACAGCAGTGCGGTATTTGCCTTGTGGCATACAAGCTAAGAGTGTATGATGCATAAGAAAATCCCCTGTTAATCGCTTAACAGGGGATCGGAGTTTATTCGGTTATGGATTAGCCAAGTCTTGCTTCGAGATCAGCGAGTTCCTGCTTTAAGCCGTCGGGGAGCTTGTCACCGAACTGCTTGTAGAATTCCTTCATCTCTTCTACTTCCTTCTTCCAGAGGTCTCTGTCAACTGCGAGCAGCTTGTCTTCAACTTCTGATGTAACCTCATCCTCGATACCCTTGAGGTTGATGTCACCCTTCTTAGGAAGGTAGCCGATAGGAGTCTTTTCAGCGTCGATTGTACCTTCACATCTCTTGATGATCCAGTCGAGAACTCTCATGTTGTCGCCGAAACCGGGCCAGATGAAGTTACCGTTCTCGTCCTGCTTGAACCAGTTAACGTTGAAGATCTTAGGAGCCTTGTCACCGAGCTTCTTGCCCATATCAAGCCAGTGTGCCCAGTAATCAGCCATGTGGTAGCCGCAGAAGGGCTTCATAGCCATAGGATCGTGACGGAGTACGCCTACTGCACCTGTAGCAGCCGCTGTTGTTTCAGAAGAAACTGCAGAGCCTACATATGTGCCGTGCTGCCAGCTGAATGACTGGTAAACCAGAGGAGTTGTTGCTGCACGTCTGCCGCCGAAGATGATAGCTGAGATCGGAACACCCTGAGGATTGTTGAACTCAGGTGAAATGCAGGGGCAGTTCTGAGCGGGAGCTGTGAAACGTGAGTTAGGATGAGCGAGCTTGTTGCCAGCCGCTGTGTATTCCTTACCGTTAACCTTGTTGCCCTTCCAGTCTGTTGCGTTCTCGGGAGGATTCTTGTCAAGACCTTCCCACCAAGCTGTCATATCATCATTGTTGATAGCAACGTTTGTGAAGATTGTGTTCTTTCTTGTAGATGCAAGTGCATTGTAGTTGCTCTTTGCGTTTGTACCGGGAGCAACACCGAAGAAGCCGTTCTCGGGGTTGATAGCGTAAAGTCTGCCATCGGGACCCTGCTTCATCCATGCAATATCGTCACCTACTGTGAATACTTCATAGCCTGCCTTCTTGTATCCCTCGGGAGGAATAAGCATAGCGAGGTTTGTTTTACCGCAAGCTGAGGGGAATGCTGCTGTGATATACTTGATGTCGCCATCGGGCTTCTTAACGCCGAGGATAAGCATATGTTCAGCCATCCAGCCTTCCTTCCAGCCCTGGTAAGAAGCGATACGGAGTGCGAAGCACTTCTTGCCGAGCAGTACGTTACCGCCGTAAGCTGAGTTGATAGACCAGATCGTGTTGTCTTCGGGGAACTGAACGATGTATCTCTTTTCGGGATCAACGTCAGCCTTTGAGTGAAGGCATCTTACGAAGTCGTTGGAGTCATCGGGCAGGTTCTTGAATGCCTGTGCGCCCATTCTTGTCATAATGTCCATGTTGAGTACAACATAGATAGAGTCTGTCAGCTCAACACCAACCTTAGCGATAGGTGAGCCGATAGGTCCCATTGAGTAGGGGATAACGTACATTGTACGACCCTTCATAACGCCGTCATAGAGCTTTGTCAGCTTAGCGTACATTTCCTTAGGATCCATCCAGTTGTTTGTAGGACCTGCATTCTCCTTCTCTCTTGAGCAGATGAATGTTCTGTCCTCTACACGGGCAACGTCGTTTTCAGCTGTTCTGTGATATAAGCAGCCGGGGAGCTTTTCCTGGTTGAGCTCAATCATCTCGCCTGTTGCGATAGCCTCGTCACGAAGCGCCTTGAGCTGCTCCTCGCTGCCATCGATCCATACAACCTTGTCGGGCTGTGTGAGGGCTTTCATTTCTTCAACCCACTTTAAAACATTCTGATTCTTTGTCATAACCGATTGTTCTCCTTTTCTTTATTTTATCAGCTTATGCTGATGAAAGTCATTCGGTAGGGAATTACTGATACGGTTCATCGTACCTTGTTCCCCATTTACTATTATAAACTATTTTTTGCAATAGGTCAATAGCAAAATTGCAAAAACGGTAAAAAAATTGCACAAAGTAAGCGTAATGCAACCGACTTTTTAATTTACGTCGGGAAAACTTATTACACGGCTGTATAACAGGTTTTCTTAATGTCACGCTACCTTGTGCTTTTTATTTTACTATTTTAATATCTACTGATTTTAAAGGAATTAAATGTCAGCTTTAACTTCCTTGCGAAGCAGTATTATCGCAAGAAGGTTCGGAATTGCCATAAGGCCGTTGAAAAGGTCGGATACGTCCCATACGACTGTCGCCTGAATCACTGCTCCCACGAAAGCGGTAACAATGAAAATTGCAAGATATACGCCTACCCACTTCTTTGTGAAAAGGTAAACGAAACAGCTTCTGCCGTATATCCACCAGCCTGTAACGGTTGTTATCGCAAAGATGAATGTTGCGATACTGAGGAAAGCACCGGCAAAGTCACCGAGCCCGTCCTGGAATGCTATCAGCGCCATATCAAAACCAACGCTTGATTTCTGATCTGCACCGCTTGAAAGAATGCAGAGTGCTGTCATAGTGCAGATAATGATAGTATCAATGAAAACCGAAAGCATTGCCCACATACCTTGCGTATGGTGCTTGTCGGCGCTTGAGTTTGCGTTAATCATTACTGATGAGCCAAGACCGGCTTCGTTTGAGAATACGCCACGTTTTACGCCCCACTTCATAGCCTCGAGCATTACAACACCGACAGTTCCTCCGCCTACAGCCTTGAATGAAAAAGCTTCTGTGAAAATGCGTGCGAATACAGAAGGAACATTTTCAATGTTCATTATAATTACAGCAAAACAGCCGAGCAGATAACCGCCTGCGGCTATTGGGATTACCCACGATGTGACTTTACTGAGGCGGTGGATGCCGCCGGGCGCTATTGCGGCAATTACTCCGGCACAGAGGATTCCCGATACCCACAGAGGTACTCCAAGACAGTTCTGAAGCGCCATCGAAGCCGAATTCACCTGAGCCATATTGCCTATGCCGAAGCTGGCACCTATACAGCAGACAGCAAACATTCCCGCAAAGAACGCACCGAGTTTTCTGCCGCCAAACGCTTTTTTTATGTAGGCGAACGGTACGCCGCCCGTAAGCCCGTCCGATTGCACGGTTCTGTATTTTGCACCGAGATAGTTTTCGGCAAAACTGGTAGCCATACCGAGAAGTGCGGAGATCCACATCCAGAATATTGCACCTGCACCGCCAAAAGCAATAGCGCTTCCTATTGCGATAATATTTCCTGTTCCTACTGTTGCACCGAGTGCGGCGGTGAGGGTTCTGAAAGGCGAAACCTTCTTTCCGTCAGCCTCAGGCTGTTTTGTAAGGAGTGTACGCTTTATTATAGTAGGGAAGTGCAGTACCTGCAAGCATCTGGTTCTTATTGTGAAGATAATTCCCGAACCTGCAAACAGTATAAGCACCGGTATGCCCCACACTATGTTTTCGTTTATCCACTCTAATATTTCCATACTGACTTGTTCCTTTTCATCAAGCACAGACGTGGGTGCCTGTACGTTTTATATATTGATTGTATTCCCGAATATCACCGATTATGACGGCAAAGCTTCACATCACGATATAATCTCGGCATTTCAGGGTAATTTCCGATTAATAATAGTATATAAAAAAAGTAAAATCTGATAAAATTTTGAATAGTTACTGCTTGTTAATAATTAAAAGCAAAAGTATACAAGTCGAAAAATAACCCCTCCGGTTTTCCCGGAGGGGCGTAAAAACCTATTCTATTCCGACTATTCAAAATTTTTGGGCTTTTAGATTATTTCGTGCGGATTATTCGCCGCAGTATTCCTTCTTGTAGTATTCAACAAGGCCTACGAGATCCTCGTAACGCTTCTTGGAGTTAGCAACTGCCTTATCGAACAGTACGTTAGCTCTTTCGGGGTTAGCACGCATAAGAGAGTTGTAACGAACTTCTCTCATCATGAATTCCTTGTAATCGCCTGTAGGAGCCTTGCTGTCGAGCGTGAACGGATTTGTTCCTGCAGGAGCAGCGGGGTTGAATCTGAACAGATGCCAGTAACCTGCCTGTACAGCTTCCTTTTCTACCTTCTGAGCGATTGTAAGGCCGCCCTTGATACCGTGGTTGATACAAGGAGCATAAGCGATAACCAGTGAAGGACCGTCATATGCTTCAGCTTCTGCGATTGCCTTTAAGCACTGGTTCATATCTGCGCCCATTGAAATCTGAGCAACATATACATAACCGTACTTCATAGCGATACCGGAGAGATCCTTCTTCTTAACGTCCTTACCGCCTGCTGCGAACTGTGCAACAGCACCGATATTTGTAGCCTTTGAAGCCTGTCCGCCTGTGTTGGAGTAAACTTCTGTATCGAATACGAATACATTTACATTCTTGCCTGATGCGAGTACGTGGTCAACACCGCCGTAACCGATGTCGTATGCCCAGCCGTCGCCGCCGAATATCCAGTTGGACTTCTTAGCGAGGTAGTTCTTAGCCTTGAGAACTGCATTCTTTTCAGCGCAGTCGCAATCAAGTGCCTCAAGAGCAGCTACGAGATCCTTTGTAGCAGCAGCGTTTGCCTTACCGTCGTTAGCTGTTTCGAAATATGTGTCGATCTTAGCCTTAACGTCAGCGTTTTCAGTCTTTTCAGCAATTGCCTTTAACTGACCCTGTGCTCTGTGTCTTAATGTGTCCTGAGCGATGAACATACCGAGACCGTACTCAGCATTATCCTCGAACAGTGAGTTGCCCCAAGCGGGACCCTTGCCTTCCTTATTTACTGTATAAGGAGTTGAGGGAGCAGAGCCACCCCAGATCGATGAACAGCCTGTAGCGTTGGCAATGTACATTCTGTCGCCGAAGAGCTGTGTGATGAGCTTAGCGTAAGGAGTTTCTCCACAGCCTGCGCAAGCGCCTGAGAATTCGAGCAGGGGCTGCTTGAACTGTGAACCCTTAACTGTTGTTTCCTTGAACTTCTCGTGAACCTCGGGCTTGTCGGCTACTTCCTTAACAGCGTAGTCGAACATAGGCTGTTCGTTCATCTGAGAATCAAGTGACTTCATAACGAGTGCCTTGTTCTTAGAGGGGCAAACCTGTGCGCAAACGCCGCAGCCTGTGCAGTCGAGAACAGAAGTTACCATAGCGAACTTCATGCCGGGAAGACCCATAGCGTCCTTCATCTTTGCACCTGCAGGAGCCTTAGCAGCTTCTTCTTCGGAAAGAATTACGGGACGGATAACTGCGTGAGGACAAACGAATGAACACTGGTTACATTCGATACAGTTCTCGGGAATCCACTCGGGAACGTCTACTGCGATACCACGCTTCTCATAAGCTGCAGAGCCCTGGGGGAATGTACCGTCAGCCATGCCTACGAATGTAGATACGGGGAGCTTGTCGCCTCTCTGAGCGTTAACGGGGATAAGGATATTGTTAACGAAATCAACGAGATCCTTTCTGTCACCTGTAGCTGTGTGAACGGGAAGTGTACCCTCAGCGTCAGCCCAAGATGCAGGAACGTCAACCTTGATAACCTCGCCTGCGCCCTTTTCGATTGCGGCGTAGTTCATTTTAACAATGTCGTCGCCCTTCTTAGCGAATGACTTGTAAGCAGCCTTCTTCATATATTCGATAGCATCTTCAGCGGGGATGATGTTAGCAATTGAGAAGAATGCAGACTGTAAAACAGTATTTGTCTTGTTGCCAAGACCGATCTCCTTAGCTACCTTGATAGCGTTGATGATGTAGAAGTTGATGTTGTTCTTAGCGATGTATGCCTTTACGGGAGCGGGGAGCTTCTCGTCAAGCTCGTCAACTGTCCACTGGCAGTTGAGCAGGAATGAACCGCCGGGTACAACGTCCTCAACCATATCGTACTTGTCGATGTATGAGGGGTTGTGGCAAGCTACGAAGTTAGCCTTGTTTACAAAGTAAGTTGACTTGATAGGCGACTTACCGAAACGAAGGTGAGAAATCGTAACACCGCCCGACTTCTTTGAGTCGTATGCGAAGTATGCCTGAGCATACATATCTGTGTGGTCACCGATGATCTTGATAGAGTTCTTGTTAGCACCGACTGTACCGTCTGAACCAAGACCCCAGAACTTACAGCAGGTTGTGCCTTCGGGAGTTGTGTTGGGGTTCTCACCGATGGGCAGTGAAAGACCTGTAACGTCATCCTCGATACCGATTGTGAACCTGGGCTTTTCTGTGTTGTTGTATACTGCAATGATCTGAGCAGGGTTAGTATCCTTAGAACCAAGACCGTAACGACCTGTGAATACGGGTACATCCTGGAACTTGCCTGCCTGCTTGAGAGCCGCAACAACGTCGAGGTATAAGGGTTCGCCGAGTGCGCCGGGTTCCTTTGTTCTGTCAAGAACTGTAATCTTCTTAACAGTTTCGGGAATAGCAGATACGAAAGCGTCAACGCTGAAGGGTCTGTAAAGTCTAACCTTAACAAGACCAACCTTCTTGCCCTGAGCTAACATATAGTCGATTGTTTCTTCGATAGTATCGCAAACAGAGCCCATAGCGATGATTACCTGCTCAGCATCGGGAGCACCGTAGTAGTTGAACAGCTTGTAATCTGTACCGATCTCAGCATTTACCTTGTCCATGTACTTCTGTACGATAGCGGGTGTAGCTTCATAGTACTTGTTGCTTGCTTCTCTTGCCTGGAAGAAGATGTCGGGGTTCTGAGCTGTGCCGTGCAGAACGGGCTTCTCAGGATTGAGAGCTCTGTTTCTGAAAGCGTCTACAGCTTCGTGGTCGAGCATCTTGTCGAGTGTTTCGTAGTCCCATACTTCAATCTTCTGGATTTCGTGTGATGTTCTGAAACCGTCGAAGAAGTGAAGGAAAGGAACTCTTGCCTCGTATGTTGAAAGGTGAGCTACAGCACCGAGATCCATAACTTCCTGAGGGTTAGTGGAGCAGAGCATAGCATAGCCTGTCTGACGGCAAGCGTAGATATCGCTGTGATCACCGAAAATAGAAAGTGCGTGTGTTGCAAGAGCACGAGCGGAAACATGAATAACGCTGGGCAGTAATTCACCTGCAATTTTATACATATTGGGGATCATGAGCAGTAAGCCCTGTGATGCTGTGTAAGTTGTAGTACATGCACCTGCTGCGAGAGAGCCGTGAACTGCGCCTGCTGCGCCGGCTTCTGACTGCATTTCTACTACCTTTACTTCCTGTCCGAAAATGTTCTTTCTTCCGGCTGTTGACCAGGAATCTGTTACTTCAGCCATTACTGAAGATGGTGTAATGGGGTAAATCGCTGCAACGTCAGTAAACGCATAAGACACGTGACCTGCGGCGTTGTTACCGTCCATAGTAAGTTTTTGTCTTCCCATGGGAATCGTCCTCCTTTGTTTTTGCATACGGTCATACCAAGACGTATGCTTTCAACTTAGTATTATATCATAATCGTTCCGGAATGTAAACCTCTAAAAGTGAAAATTTTCAGAATTTTTTAGTTTCCTGTACAATTTTTTGAGTCAGCTTAAGCTAACTGGATATAACTGTCTTGAAAGAATGTTTTCCGCCGGCAACGCAAAATATGCTCTGTATAAGATGTGACAGGCGTATTTCCGCTATCTGTGCGGTTAAGGCGGCTATGCCGCTGCGAGCGGATATCTGCTGTTTCGATAATCTTTGTGAAAAGTAAGAAAAAATTTCCCGCTCCTCCTTGAAATAATCGCCGATTAATGATACAATATTATATATAAACTTACTATGAAATTCGCTGCAACAGCAGTTTTAGGAACGGAGCAGAAAAATTGATCCAGTATTTAAAGGATATCTGGGAGAATATACAGAGTGTTTTTGCAACAATGGGACTTGTTGATTATCTTGATATTCTCCTTCTTGCCTATCTCATATATAAAGGCATTAAAATCATCAAGGAAACACGGGCGGAGCAGCTTATCAAAGGTATAATTCTGCTTGCTATACTTTTCTTTGTCGTAAACCAGTTTCAGCTGAAGGCGATGAAGGTTATAATAGAAACCTTCCTCAATGTCGGAATTATCGCTATACTTATTGTGTTCCAGCCTGAGCTTCGCCGTGTGCTTGAAAAAATGGGACGAACCACAAAGGTGAAAAAGCTGGCTCTTAATTTCGAAAGTAAGACGGATTCGGCGACCGCCGACATACATAACTGTATAGAGGCTGTCTGTACGGCTTGCGAACAGCTTTCGCAGACTGCTACGGGCGCACTTATCGTATTCGAGCGTGAAACAAAGCTCGGTGAGCAGATAGACACGGGTACGATAATCAACGCAACACCAAGCCCTGAGCTTTTCGGCAATATATTTTTCCCGAACACGCCGCTGCACGACGGTGCGGTGATAATCCGTGACAGCAAGGTATATGCCGCAGGATGCTTCCTGCCTAAGCCTCAGAAGGAAGAACTGATTTCAAAGGCTCTCGGCTCACGTCACAGAGCGGCTATCGGTATGAGCGAGGTTTCAGATGCGGTGATAGTTGTTGTTTCGGAAGAAATCGGTACTATATCTATAGCCGAAAACGGAAGTCTTACACGCTTTTACAATAAGGATACACTGCGAAAGCTGCTTACGGCAAAGCTGATTCCCGAAAAGCCCGAAGCAAAGAAGATGAAGGGTAAGGCTTTAAAAAAGCATAAGAAAAACGCACCCGATGCGAAAAAAGAACAGGGGGCGGATAAATAATGAAGGAATGGATCAAGAGTTTTTTACGGAATTTTGTAAAGAATCTGAAGAATATTATATTTGCGCTGATTATTGCAATCATTGTATGGTTTGCAATCTCTATGCAGATATTCCCCGATGTCACAACTCACGTCAGCGATATTCCGGTTGAAGTCAAGGCTACGGAATATATGGCGGAGAATGCGCTTTCCGTAACGAACAGTTATGTTGATAAGATAACCGTACAGGTAACAGGCAAAAGATATGAGGTAGGAAACCTTACCGCAAGCGATTTTACAGCCAGTGCGGATCTGTCGGCTATCACAGCGCCGGGTGAATATAAGGTAAAGGTTAACGTAACACCGGTAAAGGAAAACAGCTGTACGGTTGACGATGAGGGTCTGAGCGTTAAACTCAAGGTCGAAAAGACGGTATCAAAAACGTTCAGCATTTCCGACGGCAGTATGAAGGCTGTGGCTGAAGGCGTTACAGCTACGGCGGGTATGAAGATAGACAGCGTTACCGCCGAGCCTTCGACCATAACGCTTACGGGCGACAGCACCGCAATAGACGCAGTGAAATCGGTCGAGATACGTTCTGTATTTGCAGGCGAAACCTCCGAGTCGGTGTCTTCAAAAGGTCAGATCGTTTTGCTTGGCAGTAACGGAGATATAATCGAAAATCCCGATATAAAATACGACAATGAAAGCTACACCGTGAATATAACGCTGTATAAGCAGAAAACTCTGCCTCTTACGGTACAGTTTACGAATGTTCCGTCAAACTTTGATTTAAGCAGTCTTAAATACAGCATCTATCCCGAATCGCTCACTGTTTCTTCACCCGATGATTCGCTTGATTCACAGGAGAAGTTCGAGATAGGAACGATAGATCTCAGTCAGCTTACGACCAAGTATTTGCAGAAGTTGACGCTTCCGATAGCTTTACCCGAAGGATATAAGAATATCAGCGGAAACACCTCCGCTATGGTTTCGTTTGAGGATGCGGAGAATTACACGTTCCTCAGCTATACTGTCCAAAAGGACAATATCCGTATTATAAACGCACCGGACAATTTTGATGTCGATGTTCTTACAAACGAGCTCAGTGTCAATGTTACGGGTCCGGCAGATGAAATAGCGGCGCTTGCGTCAAAGGATATTTATGCGACGGTTGACCTTATGGGAACTACTCTTACAGCAGGGCTTAAAGATGTGACTGCGGAATTCACGTTGCGTGGAACCAAGGTCAGAAGCTGGGTTACAGGAGAATACAAGGTATCTATACAGGTAACCGAGAGAGCAGAGGATACTGCGGATTAAAATCGGAACGGAGATGTTTTCTTGAATATTTCATTGCTTTCACAGGCGGTCGGTACGTCTACCGATCCGCTTGAGAATGCGCAGGAGCAGATAAAAGAAGCGGAAACGTTTTTTAATCAAATGATAAACGCTTTTGTAGGATATCTGCCTACGCTGATTGCGGCGGCGATAATACTGATAGTAGGAATAGTTATTTCCAAGCTCGTGCTGAAAATGATGAGCAGGGGTATGAAACACGATGTTATCGACAAGACTGTTTCACGCTTTATTTATTCATTGGTCAGAATACTGCTTTATGCGCTGCTCGCTACTATTGTTCTTGCCGTTCTCGGCGTTCCGATGACTTCTATAATAGCTGTGATAGGTACGGCAGGCGTTGCTATCGGACTTGCGCTTCAGGACAGCCTTTCAAATATAGCGGGCGGATTCAGCATAATGCTCACAAAGCCGTTCAAGATCGGAGATTACATCAAGGTCGATGATGTCGAGGGTACGGTCGAAGCAATCAATATGTGGTACACCGAGCTTCATTCATATGATAATAAAGCTATCTTCTATCCCAACGGGCAGATAACATCAAAGAAGGTCACCAACTATACAACGCTTGGAATAAGGCGTGTGGATATGGTCTATACGATTTCTTACAACGCCGATTTCAGAAAGGCGATGGAGGTCCTCAAAAGCATCACAGACGCTCACGAGCTTATACTTAAAGAGCCTGAGCCGAAAATCAGGATAACCGAGCTTGCCGAGAGTGCTGTAAGAATAACCTGTTATCCGTGGGTAAAGGCTGAGGACTACTGGACGGTATACTTTGACCTTAACGAAGCGGTCAAGGAGCAGTTCGATGCGAACGGTATCGAGATACCTTATAATCAGCTTGATGTGCATCTGAAAAAAGACAATCAGGATGCCGCTGCTAAAAAATAAAGCAGGCAATAATGCTTTCGCAGAGCTGTCGCAGGCTCTGCGAATTGTTATATCGGACGATATACGGTAAGGGAAAATTGATTTGCAAATGAGAAAAGGAGTTTTTGTGGATAAGATACATCTGAAATCACCGTCAAACTGGATAAACGATCCCAATGGATTTATATATTATAAAGGTAAGTACCATTTGTTCTATCAGCATTTTCCCTATGCGCCGGTATGGGGCAGAATGCACTGGGGACACGCTGTAAGTGACGATCTTGTTACATGGGAGCATAAGGGGATAGCTCTTTATCCTACCAAGAAAAATGACAGGAGCGGATGCTTCTCGGGCAGTGCGGTCGAGCATGACGGGAAAATGCATATTTTTTATACCGGAATAAATTATCGTGAGGAAGATCCCGAAAATATCAACTGCGCACTGAATTACGGTTTTATAGCGTCGCAGATGAAGATCGTTTCGCAAGACGGATATACCTTTGATAATTTCAATGCGAAAACTACGATAATCAATCCTTTGCGTGACAGCACTTCAGGCTCGGAATCCGACACCAGAGATCCTAAGGTATGGCGTGGCAGTGATGCGTGGTATATGATAGTCGGAAGCACCTATGACAATAACGGAAGATTCCTGTTTTTCAAAAGCGAAAATCTCGAAAACTGGGAATATGTGAATTATTGCGAAAAAAGAGGATTCGGCTGTATCTGGGAATGCCCGGATTATTTTGAAGTCAACGGTAAAGGCGTAGTAATCTTTTCGCCCATCGGAATACTTGATGATAATATGACGTATGATTCAGCGGCAATATGCTGTTTTGCGGATTTTGATGAAAAAAGCTGTAAAATGACTATGAGCGATGAATACAGTATGTTTGATTACGGCATAGACCTGTATGCACCGCAGAGCAATACGGACGAAAACGGCAGACGTGTAGTTGTTGCGTGGGCGAGAATGCCTGAAGCGGTAGGCGATAATGAGAATAAACGCATAGGTATGATGTGTATACCTCGTGTGGTTGACGTAAGAAATAATCACATATATTTTTCACCTCACCCGAACATAAGAAAAGCCTTTTCAAAAAAGAGCGGCAAGCCTTCGCATAAATCGGGATATATGCTGAAAACAGCGATAAACAACGGGGAGAGCATAAATATCGGCGGTTATATCATCCGCCGTGAAGAGGATATTATCATAACGGATCGTACAGCGGTTTTTATAAATGATAAAAATTACAGGCTTATTGCAAAAACACCTGTTGTGAAAGAGGGAAACAGTCTCGAAATATATGTCGACAGCAATCTGATAGAAATATATATCAATGACGGGGAATATGTGCTGAGCAGTGTGGTTTACGGATTGTCGGATATAATTGAAGGCGGAGAATACGAGATTTTCGTAACGGAATAAATATCTGAAAGGAAATATATCATGGAAGAAAAGAACACAAATGTTTCGCAAACGGAAGAAAATCCGGAGCAGAACAGCCCTGAAATATCGGCTGAGAATGAAAGCACGACCGAAGCGGCAAAAGCCGGCGTTAAGACGGCAGTGCCTAAATGGCTTATCGTAATTATAGCGGCTATGGCGGCGATGATAATAGGGCTTTCGGTAACGCTCGCAGTGATTCTTGCGGGAGGGAAAAACGTCGATGAATCGTCATCATCGCAGAGCGGCACATCCGCAGATAACAGCGAAAACTCATCATTATCCCAAAGCACGCAGAGCGATATTTCGACAGACAGCTCGCAGGGTGCTGTAACGGAAGACGGCATTGTCCTGCAATATTCCGTAGATAATTCGTGGGGCGACGACGGCAATCTGAATTACGGAGTTCAGTTTGGTATCACCAACAATACAAACAGCGGAATTTCGGGCTGGGAGCTGGTCGTTGAAATAGACGGTCTTAAAGGCTGTGAGGGCTGGAACGGCACATACAGTCAAAACGGAAATACGGTAACTGTGACAAATGCCGAATATAACGGGGATATTCAGCCCGGCTCTACTGTGGTTATCGGCTGTAATCTGAATACGGACAAAGAACTGAAAATAAACAGGGCAGAGCTTAACAAAACGCAGTGCGTTGTTAAAGCGGGAAATGTAAATCAGAATAATCAGAATAATCAGAATGCAAACGGTAATGGCACTTCCGAAGCAGATGTTGACGCACTGCTTGAAAGAAGCAAGGACGGCGAACAGGGTGACGACTGGCTACATACGGACGGAAACAAAATCCTTGATAAAGACGGTAAACAGGTGTGGCTTACAGGTGTGAACTGGTTTGGATATAATACCGGCACGAATACATTTGACGGCTTATGGAACAGTGAGCTTAAGTCGTCCGTAAAGGCTATTGCCGATCACGGATTCAACCTTATCCGTGTGCCGATGTCGGCTGAGCTTATAAATTCGTGGGCGGCGGGAGAATATCCCAAGGCAAACTACAACAATGCCTACAACACAGAGCTTAACAGTATGAACAGTCTTCAGATATTCGATTATTTTCTGAAGCTGGCGGAGGAGAACGGCATTAAGGTTATGCCGGACATCCATTCCGCAGAAACAAATGCTTCAGGGCATACGGTGAATCTCTGGTATACCGACAAGGTAAGCGCAGAGGATTATTACAAGGCGCTTGAGTGGATGGCGGAACGTTATAAGGATAATGATACGATATTAGCGTACGATCTCAAGAACGAGCCGCACGGCAAGCCCTATGAAGCGGATAAAGCGGCGATATGGAACGATTCCGATTCGGCTAACAACTGGAAATATGTTGCCGAAACTGCCGCATCAAGAATACTTGCCAAGAATCCGAATGTGCTTATAATGGTAGAGGGTACCGAGATATATCCGACAGATATTAAGAGCAACAAGGATTTCAGCTCGACAAATGACGATGATTACTATTTCAACTGGTGGGGCGGTAACCTCAGGGGTGTAAAGGATTTTCCTGTCGATCTCGGAAAATATCAGAATAAGCTGGTGTATTCTCCGCACGACTACGGTCCTACGGTTTATCAGCAGCCGTGGTTTGAGGGCGACTATGATTTTGACAGCCTTATGCGTGACTGCTGGCAGGACAACTGGTTCTTCATCTATAAGAACAATACCGCACCGCTTCTTATAGGAGAATGGGGCGGATTTATGAAGGAGCCTAATCTTAAATGGATGACCTGTATGCGCCGTCTGATAAGCGAGAACCATCTTAACCACACGTTCTGGTGCTACAATGCCAATTCGGGCGATACGGGCGGACTTGTGCTTGATGATTTTTCAACGTGGGACGAAGAAAAGTACGCATTTGTAAAGGAGGTCCTGTGGCAGGAAAACGGCAAGTTCGTAGGTCTTGACCATAAAATCGCACTCGGTGAAAACGGTATCACGCTGAAGGATGCCAAGGGGCTTTAGAGCCTGATAAGCGATGAAATTTAAATGCCGATAACGTCATATCCATCCTTGCTAAAAGGGCAGGGATGGATATGATGCGAGGCGAATAATAAAATATGTATCTGCTTTACGGGACGTTTATCGTCACAAAATGGCGGCAATTTTAAGCTGTAAAAGAAAATCGAAAAATTTTCAAAAAAGTCTTGACATTTCATTTTTATTGTGTTATAATATACAAGCGTCAATGAGATGCGTGCTTTTAAAGCAGTTAATGAATATGCGGGTGTAGTTCAATGGCTAGAATCCCAGCCTTCCAAGCTGGTTGTGTGGGTTCGATTCCCATCACCCGCTCCATAGTTTTCACGAAAGTGAAAACTTATTTATTTTGATAAATATGAAAATGCAGACCATGCGCCACTAGCTCAGCTGGATAGAGCAACCGCCTTCTAAGCGGTAGGTCACAGGTTCGAATCCTGTGTGGCGTGCCATTTATGGTGGGTGTAGCGTAGCTGGTTAACGCGTCGGATTGTGGTCCCGAAGATCGTGGGTTCGAGTCCCATCTCCCACCCCATATTTATTAAGAACGAATGCCGCCTGCGCTGGCTTATAGTGCCGGCGGCATTTGTTTATACTGGGATATAGCCAAGCGGTAAGGCAACGGACTTTGACTCCGTCACTCGTGGGTTCAAATCCCGCTATCCCAGCCATGTGTAAATCCTCTCTGTCATTGCGATTGAGGGGGTTTTACTTTTTAGAGATTTGGTGGGGCAAGGTGTGATTACGCCTTATTGATAACCCAACAATCATAAATGAAAATCAAAATTAAAGCAGTTGACAAGAGAAATTTATTATGCTATAATATTTAAGCTGTATTCAGATAATTGCAGTATCGAGGTGTAGCGCAGGTGGTAGCGCGCCTGCTTTGGGCAAAAAACGTGAGCGCTGCCGGTGGCAGAAAAAGCGAGCGTTTTTAGGCGCAGCGGTCGGAATGTCGAGGCTCACAATTGAGCCGAAGAGATTACGGGAACCGCAAGAGGGCGGACAAAGCAGGGAAGAAAACAGAGATATAAGAAAAGAATTGATATAAAAATATCGAGGTGTAGCGCAGGTGGTAGCGCGCCTGCTTTGGGAGCAGGATGCCGCAGGTTCGAGTCCTGTCACCTCGACCATAACAGGACACCGATTTTGATACAATGCGTATCTTGATCGGTGTCCATTTTCTTTATCCGAAAGTCCTTGTTTAGTGGGATTTATCAACACAATTTAACAAAAGCAGGCTCTGCGATGACTGAAAAACGGTCACGACAGAGCCTTTTCTATTTTTTACTTTTATACTATTTAACGAAAGGTCGTGAGGGTGTGCATTTTCGGCAAGGGGGTGTGCACTTTTAAATTATTCCAATCACTTTAAAGAATTGCAAACCATCTGTTTTCTGCCGGTCATTTTTATCAGACTCGCAGCATCATACAATCTTGTCCACTGCATTCTGAATCAGTTCAGCCTGACGCAGAGTTATTCCGCCGCCGGCTGTACCAAAGCTATGCGACTGTGGAATGCCCAGTCCGACAGGTGACTCACGGAAAATGAGCTTATACAGCACGCAGGCGGCGATATAGTTTCCGAGATTATTCTGATGACCGTTATCACCACACTCTTCACCGGGAACGATGTACGGATCTGCCTCAGATATGTTGTTTTCGAGAATGTATCTGTATACAGCTGCCACCGGAGCCAGCAGAGCGCCGGTCTGATCTGCAAGCTTTGTGTACCAATCCATATTGGCCTCGGTCATCTGCTTGTTTGTAAGAGTAAGAATGTACGATGCATTTTCACCATAGTATGGATCTCCCTGTTTTCCTTCGTGCCATGGCTTAACTCCCATATCATAGAAAAAGCCGTAACGATAAGCATGAGTGACCCACAATATCATCCGAGCGTGCTTGTCCGCCGTTTTACCGGAAAGTATCTTCGCACCGTTGAGCATACTGTCTCGCATAGAATAATCAGTCGCTCCGACCTTGCAGCTGTAAGTGGAAACCGCCTCGTCACTGTTGCCTGCGAAAACACAGAAATCATAGCGTTCGTTTGCCGCAAATACTTTATCGCACTGAGCGGAGCGTTCCTCGCAGCCCTCCACAAGCCCTGCATAATGACTTATTCCCGTGCCGCCCCAATAGCTATAAGCTATCTGTGCATTCCAGCCGCCCATTTTTGCCAGCTCCCGAAAATAGTAATATGCACTGTCCCACAGCCCTGTGAAGCTATGCCCTGCAAACATAACACGGGGTCCCTCCGCTAAAAATTGAAGCCTGACTGTAATGCCTTTTTGTGGAAAAACATAATTAAATATCCTTATCTTTTCATCATTGGGAGTGTAGTCATTCCAGACAAGCGCATGGTGCGGTTCTCCGTGATATATTCCTTTGTTATGATCATACAGCGCAGGAGTTATACACATTTCCTGCCCCTCATAATACCCGACTGAATTGAATGCGCCGTCCTCATCAGCGACATCTCCGCTGTGCCATACCGAATCGTGCTCAATACCTCCGATGTGAGTAGTTACAACGAGCTCATTATATATTACAGTCATATCAATATTGCTTACACGAAAGCTGTTGCGGTTTTCAATGCTGACAGAAATTCCGTTTTCCGCATATTCCGCATTCACAAATAAGTTATAACTATCTTTCATTGTGTCCTCCTATTTGATGAAGCCGACCTGACTGCATATTTCCTCGCAGACCTTGATTTTTCTCTGTTCGTACAGCTTTTTCCGATTTTCTACAAGGTTATTTCCGTAAGAATCTATCGACACTATCAGCGGTCCGAAATTCTGTATTTTACAGCTCCATAGGGTTTCCGGCATTCCGAGGTCGCGCCATTCAGAACCGGTTATACTCTCAACGGAAACTGCGCCTATCACCGCATTCCCTGCCGGGAAAATACAATGCACCGCCCCGTATTCACGGCAGGCGCGGACTGTATTTTCGCCCATTCCGCCTTTTCCGATTATGACCCTGACGCCTGTCTGCTTAACAAATTCGTATTCGAATTTCTCCATTCTCATACTGGTGGTCGGTCCGACGGACACCATTTCAAATCCATTTTCCGTTTCACGGACGATAGGACCGGCATGGAATATCGCACCATCAGCGACATCTACGGGAAGCTGCATTTTTTCCTCCACGACACGCCGATGAGCGACGTCCCGGCAAGTGGTCATGCTTCCGCTCAGGTAGAACATATCGCCGATATGGAGCGCTGAAATGTCCTCCGCAGTCACGGGCGTTATAAGATGTCTGATACCGTCAATTATTTCAGTCATAAGTTCACCCCCGAATGAGAAGTTACGGTGTAGTTCAGCTCGCTGTCAAAGATTATGTGCCCTCTGCGGTGGCTCCAGCAGCCGACGTTCACGCCTACCCCGATGACCGACGGGTGACGTGCGGAGTTCTCTACATTTACGCCCATCACCGAGCATCTTCCGCCAAGCCCCTGCGGGCCTATTCCCAGACGGTTTATTCCGTCCTCAAGCAAGCGTTCAAGTTTTTTGGCGTTTTCATTTGGATTATGCGAACCGATATCACGCATAAGCGCCTTTTTTGACAGAAGCGCCGCTGTTTCCGCAGAAGTCCCCACACCCACTCCCACAAGCAGCGGAGGGCAGGCGTTGATCCCATAGCTTGTCATAGTATCAAGTACGAATTTGACTACTCCCTCGTACCCCTCGCCGGGCATAAGCACAGTTGCCCTGCCAGGGAGAGTGCAGCCTCCGCCAGCCATGTATGTGAATATTTCGCAGCGGTCGGAACCGGGAACAATATCCCATAATATCGTCGGAATACCATTTCCGGTGTTTGTCCCGGTGTTGTATTCAGCAAAGGTCTCAACGCAGTTATGCCTCAGCGGAGCAGTTTTTGTCGCACGAAGCACGGCTTCCCGGAGTATGTCAGATAATTCGTCTATCAGACTGAAATTAGTTCCGCAGCGCACCCAGAACTGTATCGCCCCGGTATCCTGGCAGCACGGACGATCCAATTCCTTTGCAAGCCGAAGATTTTCAAACATAGTGTCATATATCAGCCGTGCGGGCTGACTGTCTTCTTTCTGACGCAACTCCGACAGTTTTGACAGGACATCGTCAGGCAGTATTTTTGCATTGTGCGATATAAAACCTGCCATCAGTCGAGTCATAATTTCAGCGTTCTCTGATTTCATATTGCCCTCCAAATCGTATATTGTATCCAAAACACGATTATAGTATATCAGCAAAAGCCGTAAAAGTCAAGACTTTTACGGCCGATTTATTCATAGTGAGTAAGCATATCATTCATGCTTCTTTCAATATGGCTGCGCATAAGCTCGGCAGATTTTTCACTGTCATGGGATTCCAGTGCGTAAAGTATTTCACGGTGTTCCGCAAGGGAGGTACAGGCATATTCAGCTGTCGAAGCCGTGCTTCCGAGCGAAAGTCCGTTCCACATTTCCATGAGGATATGGTACATTCTGTCATTGTCGGACGCTTTCCATATCTGCTGATGGAAAGCAAGATTGAGCCGGCTGTATTCTCCATATCTGAGTTCTTCAAGGCATTTTTCGGCTTCATCAAACGCTTTTCTTATATTTGAAACGTCCGCTCCGGCAGCAAGACGCGCTGATTCTGATTCCAACAGCGCTCTCACACCGTAATGATCACGAATGTACTTTTCGGTCACGCCGAGGACTACTGCGCCTCGGTTCTGGCGAAGCTGTATAAGTCCGTCACGCTCCAGTTCGGCGAATGCGTCCCGTACGGGGGTAGCTGATACTCCCAGAAGCCTTGCGGTGCCGTCAATAGTGATTATCTCTCCCTCACTGAACTGCCGTGACAGAATAGCCTTGCGGAGTTCGGAAGTCGCCTGTTCTTTTGCTGTGGGAAGTTTTATCGGACTCAGCATTTTTCGTTCTCCTTTCTGCGTGAATCAATCACAAGCTCAGCCAGCTCGTTAAAATAAATCTTGAGACACTTTTTTCTTGCAGCACCCTGTTCACTCAATATTTCTGAAAGCAGCGCCGCCTGATGTTCTGCATCGTCAAGGGAACAGGCATAGGCAATGTAGTATTCCGTACCTCCGGACAGCAGCTTTTTCAGATACGGGTTGCCGCACATATCGGAAACAGCGTAATGAAACCGGACAGGCTGCAACATATCAGTCTGTGGAACGCCATTACGCATAGCCATTATTTCAGCGTCGCAGAGAATACCGAATATCTCACGGATATCATCATCAGAAAGCTCAGCTGCTACCATATGCCGTGTAGAAAGCCGTCTGGCAAGTCCATGGTTTTCGAGGATATTCAGAGCCTCTCTCACCGGGATACGAGAGGTTTTAAGCTGCGCAGCGAGAGTTTCCTGCGTAAGCGTTTCGCCGCCCGGAATACATCCCGAGAGTATCTCCTCTGCAAGCTGACGTGCTATGTATTCACTTGTGCGGTTGTGGGTTATTTCGTTCATACAAACCTCTCGATACTATATTGTATTTTTTATTATAGCACATTTTCACGATTTTGCATAGACTGCGGGATATATGTCAATTTTAATAAAAGATATTCTGAATAAGCATATATATTTAGTAAAATTCACTTGACAATCGGCTGAAAAGATGGTATAAATAAACCAAAGAGCTTCTCCGGAAAATATCCGGAGATGGAATAACGGATTGTAAGTTTCCATGTCATGATTTATCTCAACCAATACAGGACACCGATTTTGATACAATGCGTATCTCGATTGGTGTCCGTTTTCTTTATCCGGAAGTCCTTGTTTAATGGGTTTTGTCAACGCAATTTAATGAAATGCGGTAAGGGTGTGCGTTTTCGGCAAGGGGTGTACACTTTTTAATTATCCCTAAAAATAACAAAAAGCCGCAAGCCTTGCTCATTAAAATTGAGCAGTCCTGCGGCTCTGTTATTTTATTTTACTTATTCTGATCTTAGTACCGCTTCCGTAAACATCTACTTTTAACCCATTACAGCAACATCTGCATATAGTAAAATTCAATCTGTGATTCAGAACTGTGAATTCGACCACTAAGAATATATAAACTTGGAGTGATAAGTATCAAAGCTTTTCAGAAGTAAGTTTTACGCAGAATGTTTAAGATTTACGCCAACTGAAAAGCCACTATGCCCACGATGCAGATAATACTTCCGATTAAATTGAGCCGTGAACGCTTTTCTCTGCGGATCAGACCTATCACGAAAAGCGTTACAAGGATCATTGGCTGAATGAACGAGTAATTTGCAAGGCTTATAGATATAACCGCATTTTCAAGCAGCATTCCGAGCGTATTGGGAATTCTGGCAAGCACTACCTTAACAACGCCGCTTCGATTATTCTTAATAAGCTCTCTGATATGAACTCTCGGCAGCATTATCAGCGAAATTATCACCATAGCCGGAAGAAGCTGCATTGTTGATGAAGCATACGGAGAGAAACTCCTTATAATAAGCCCATACCCATATTTTGAAACAAGATACAGCACCAATGGCAGAATTATCTGTTTATAGTTTACACTGCCACATTTAGACGACTTTGCAATAAATACAAGGCCTGCGGCTGTTGCAAATATACAAATCAGTTTGATAATACTGAGTTCAGACCCGAAAAGGATATCAGTGAAATAAGACGCAAACAGGGTTATCCCGAGCCACGCTTTCAGCTCAAAGGCGGAAAGCTGTTTCAGCACCCGTGCGCTCATCTGGAATTCAAGCATTTTGCACATTGCAACCAGCAATACCGCTAAAAATGACTGCCAAGTCAAGCTGAAACTTAAATTCTGAAACGGCAGACTTAAAGCAAGGAAAACCGACATCGACGAGCACATCAGAAATGTAAATTCATCGCTTGAGAAGTTGGCTTTGGCGGCGGCGTATTTATCATTCAGCGAGCATATTGTATAGCAGGCTGTCACGGCGAGCATCAGAATAACAACGTTCATAATTGACCTCTATTATGATGAATAAAACATACTGACACGTTTATTTACCTGTCCAGAATGCATAGTCGGTTCTTGATGTTCCGTCGCTGAAATATGCTTTAGCACATATTTTGTTCTTCGTGCCCGGTTTTATCTTTATATTTTTCCACACGAAAACAGTGTTCTCGTCATCGGGAAGTTCGCATCGGGATATTCTGCCGTGCGAAACGTCATTTATACAAAGCTCCACTGCGTCCGCATTTGAATATACCTTTACAAAAGGCACATCACAAGCTCTGAACTCATGCCTGCGTTCAGTTATATAAACGGTTTTTTCGCTGCTCCATACGGATCTGTAAAAGAAATATACGTCCTTTGGAATACGCTCCCTTGTGCAAAGTCCCTTGTCGTTGAGCGACTTTGTATCTCCCTCTGTTCGCCCGTAGGACGCAAAATCGAACATACACCATATAAATTCAGCCCACAGGTACTTTCTGACCGAGAATTGTTTCCACAATATCTCATGCAGCTGCGACTGATAGTTCTCATAATGCCGTACTCCGACAGGGTCTATATCGCTTTCCCAATTCACATTGTCCTTGTGCTGCGAAATCGCCCCACCGCCGCCGTATTCGGAAAGGCAGACAGGGCGCTTTTCCTTTTCGTTATGGTATAGATCAAGCCATTCGCCGAAATTCTCCGCACTGCCGGCCTCCTTATACCAGCCAAAATAACGGTTATACCCTACCACATCGGCAGGAAGCTCCAGAAATCTGCCGTAAAACTGATTGTCTGCAAAGGTTTTCAGCCTTGTATCGTCCTCTTTGCAGGCAATTTCATAAAGCTCGCTGTAAAGCCCGAATATTTCATCGGTCATCTGGTGAAGTTCGTTGGACAATCCCCAGACAATAACTGACGGATGATTGTAATTTTGCCTGATAAGCTCACGAAGCTGCTGTTTTGCGTTATCTCCAAAGCCGTCTGAAAGAACATGAGCATCGCTGTCATCGGCAGACATTTTATTGATTATGCCTATCTCCGTCCATACGCACAGACCCAGCCTGTCGCATAATGAATATTCGTGGTCACAATGCTGGTAGTGAGCCATTCTTACAGCGGTACAGCCCATGTCACGAATGATATGATAATCCCGCTCACGCTGAGCGTCAGTCATTGCACAGCCGGATTCGTAACTGTCCTGGTGGTAGTTCACCCCATGGAGCGGATATGGATTGCCGTTGAGGAAAAATCCGTTATCGGCATCTATGCGGTACGAGCGTATTCCGAATTCCTGTTCAATGCTATCGACGGGTTTCTCGTTGCAGAATAAGGTTATCTCCGCACGATAAAGAGCGGGAGAGTTTACTCCGTCCCAGAGTTTTGGGCAGTTGATTTTTCCCGAAAGCGTTATCCTGTCTTTGTCCGCTCTGCCGAAAAACTCCGTTACAGGCTTTCCCTGCAGATCATATATCACAGCCTTAGCCTCTGCGGTTTCTGCTTTATCCAGCTTGACAAGTATGCCTATATCAGCAGATGTTTTAGAAATATTGCGTGGGGTTATATATACTCCGCAGGAGCCGCTGTCGTTCAGAGCAATATGAACGGAATCAACTATTATCAGTTTTACGCCCCTGTATAAGCCACCCATTTTTGTGAAATCGCCATTGTCGGTTATCGGCGCAATATGATCGGTGGGAGCATTCGATACGATAACAGCTATCAGATTGTCTTTGTCCGGGTATATATAGTCCGTAATATCAAATCTGAAAGCTGAATACCCTCCGCTGTGCTCTCCTGCAAACCTGCCATTTATATAGACTTCCGCAACAGTATTTGCACCTTCAAATTCCAGATAGAGTTCTTTTCCGCTGCATTCTTCAAAACTCAGCGCAAGGCTTCTGCGGTAGCATACAGTTCCACGGTAGTAGTCCCCACCGTCTGCAGCTGTCATTCTGCCTGCGCTGTCTTCGGAATTGTATGTATGCGGAAGTTCAACAGGCTGCCATGATGTATCTTCATATTCGGGAGAGATAGCATAATCTTTCGATATATTCATTTCTGCCGGAAGCTTTGTGAATCTCCAGAAATCGTTTAGTTCCCTGACTGTTCTCAAAAAAATCACCCCTTCGTATTTTAACAGATTATAACGCTTATTGACAAACGAGTCAATGAATGATATTATTAAGATATAACGATTTTAGCACAGGCGGTGAATTAATTTTGAAATTCTACGATTATCCGATAATCAGTAAAGAAGGCAGTCTTCCCGTCTTTTTGGTGAGCGTAGGGCTGAACGAATGGCAGTATCATGTTAAATGCGGCAATGGTGACAATTATGCCAAGGCTCTTTATTGTACAAAAGGAAGCGGCGTACTTATAATAAACGGGGAGAAACATATAATAAATCCGTACACCGCATTCTTTATCCCTGCCGGCTGTCCGCATGAGTATTATTCAACGGACGAATCCTGGGATACGCATTGGATAAAACCGTCAGGAAAATCCTGCACTGATATGCTTAAAGCACTCGGCTTTGACAAGCCGAAAATCTTCCCTCTTCCAAAGGAAGAAATTACATATCTTGACCACTGTTTCAGATGTATGCACGAGGCGCTTCTCTCTGACAAGGTTGACGGAAATTTCAGAGCGTCGGGCTATCTGTACAGCTTTTTTATTGAATTGAGCCGCCTTGCGACGAAAGGAAAAGGCAGTGTACAAATAACCCCTGCGGTAACGAAGGCAATCGCTTATATTGACGAGAACTATATGAAACAGCCCGGTCTTGAATCCATAAGTAAAGCCGCAGGCGTTTCTTCGCAGCATCTGTGCAGATTATTCAGGCAGACCCTGAACTGCCGACCGATGGAATACATCACAAAGCGCAAGATACAAGCAGCTAAAATGCTTCTGGCGGAAACGCAGAAAACTGTCGAGCAGATAGCTGAAGAAACAGGCTTCTGTGACAGCAGTTATTTTTGCAAGATTTTCAAAAGGTTCGAGAGTATTACTCCGTCACAGTTCAGAAGTATAGAACAGGTTATGTGAAATCCGCAAATTGACCGCCGGCATCGTATGAAAAACAAAAAGGCATCACGTTTTAATACATGGTGCCTTTTTCTATTGTAGCTTTGCATAAACCTGCCTGATATGATCAGTTGTTTCTGCGTCCGGCTCTGTTCAGCAGAAGGAGCGATACCATAAGTATCAAGGGAAATGCACAGCCTGAAAGCATACCTTTCTGCATATCATTACCTGCATTCTGGGTGATATTTCCTACAATAGCAGGACCGAGTGCTCCGCCGAGGTCGCCTGCCATAGCGAGAAGTGCAAACATTGCAGTTCCGCCGGTGGATATTTTGCCTGAGCAGATGCTTATAGAACCGGGCCACATGATACCTACCGAGAATCCGCACATTATGCAGCCGAGAAGTCCGATTACAGGTATTCCCGACAGGGAGGCGGTGATGTAACAGATCAGACACAGCATTGCCGAGCCTATCATGAATTTCATAAGATCGAGCTTTTCGCCGTACTTCCCGTAGAGTGTACGGCTTATGCCCATCGTCACCGCAAACATACACGGTCCTGCAATATCACCGACTGATTTAGTCAGTCCGAGAGCGGATTCTGCAAATGCCGACGCCCACTGCGCCATTGAAAGCTCAGAGGCTCCGGCACATACCATAAGCAGTATCGCAAGCCAGAACAGCGGTACTCTGAGCAGGTCACGGATACGCATTCCCTTGCCGTCCTCGACAGGATGTTCAATGGGACATACTGAAAAATTGTATATGTTCACAAGCGGAATTATCGCCCAGATGCAAGAGAGCCACTTCCAGTTTTCTATGCCGAAAACAGTAAAAAACAGTGTTGAAATGAGTATAACTCCGACCGAACCCCAGCAGTAGAATGAATGCAGCAGGCTCATTGCGGCTTCTTTATGCTCAAACGGGCAGGCTTCAACAATCGGACTTACAAGCACCTCGGTCAGACCGCTTCCCATTGCATATATGATCGTGCTTACGATTATTCCTGCGAACGGGTCGGGAAGCAGTTCGGGCAGAAAGGCAAGTCCGATAAGTCCCAGCGCCGAAAACGCCTGCGAGCCGATAACGCATTTCCGATAGCCGATCTTGTCGGCGAAACGTGCGCACAGCACGTCTATGATAAGCTGAGTAACAAAAAATACCGACGAGATAAGGGCAATTTTTCCAAGCGGGATACCATAGTCATTGTGAAACGTGAGAAATAGAAGCGGGGCGAAATTAGCCGCTATTGCCTGCGTGATGAATCCAAGATAGCAGGATATAAGTGTTTTTCTGTAATTTACAGCCATATTGACAAACTCCTTGACGATTGATATAATCAGATTATATAGCAAACATCATAACATTTCAATGCACAAAATCACATTTTTATTACACAATATCGTAAATCAGGTGAGAATATGAGTGATGAAATCAAAAAGGACAGGATCATAACGGACGAAACCTTGCGTGAAACCGCAAATCACGGCAGCGAAGAATATCCCTTCTGCTACTATTATGAGGACATCTGGGATTTCGACTTTCACTGTATCGACTGGCACTGGCACCCGGAGGTCGAATTTGTTTATGTACAGCAGGGCAAGGCTGATTTTCTGGTGGGCGGAAACAGGTATGTTCTCAGCTCCGGTGATGGAATCTTTATAAACTCTCAGGTGATACACAGGTTTGAAGCCAAAGACAGCACTATCATTCCGAACATTGTTTTTTCACCTGTTTTGCTTGCGCCGCAGGGCAGTCTGATATACAGCAGATACATCAGACCGATAATCGAATCAACTACTGAATGTGTGATTTTTTCCGCCGAAGAAACAGCACACCGCAGCATTATCGAAACAATGAGGTCGGTATTTGCCGTGCAGGGTTCAGGCACAGCGTCTGAAATGAAAACGGTAGAACTGTTACTTAAACTATGGCGTCTTTTATATGAAAGCATACAGATAACAGACAGCGGTCTTGTGTCCCTGCATTCCGCACAGACGCAGGCTAAGCTTCAGATAATGATGCAGTATATTCATGATAATTACAGCGGTCAGATAACACTGGACGATATTGCCCGAACAGTTCTTGTAAGCAAAAGCAGTGTTCTCAATATTTTCAGGACTTACCTACACACATCGCCGATAAATTACGTTGTAGAATACAGGCTGAAACGTGCGTCAAAGCTGCTTATTGATACCGAAAACAGCGTTTGTGCCATAGCGCATGAAACAGGATTTGAAAACATCGGCTATTTCTGCCGTAGATTCAAAAAGCTGTACGGCGTTACACCGATATATTACAGAAATCATTGCCACAGTGCAGAGTAAAAATCAGGTTACGCTCCGATTTTCATTTTCACGATTTGCCCCAGTGCCATCGCCTTATCTTTCTGACTGCGGAGATTTTAAAAGTCGTAGAAATACGGCGCTTTTTTGTTCGGGTAGTATTCAAGAAGGCATAAAGTTATGTGAGCAATGGAAGAAGACTATTCTGTCTATCACTGCTTGCTCCTGCCGTGTATAATGAGTATATAAGTGTTGCGTTCTAAATACTTATATGGTATAATGTCAAGGGAAAGGGGATGAGAAGTAATGCCTTTTTCATACAAACCATTATGGAAATTGCTTATCGACAGAGACATGAACAAAAAAGAACTTATGGAATTGGTAAACATTTTGAAATCCGCCATGGATAAGATGGGACGATCAGAGACGGTTTCCCTTGAAATAATTGACAGAATATGCAACTGCTTTGATTGTATCATTGAAGATGTCATCAAACATCGTCATAAGGAAGGAGGGCAAAATGGGAAATTGTTATTCAAAAGCGGCAGCAGCCACCTTTGTTTTGAACAAGGGCGAACCCATTCATAGATGGTATTCCTATTTAGAAGGATATTCTTCTTGCTTGATTGACGATGTTGTGATGGAGATTGGACCGGAAAACATCCATGCAATTTACGATCCGTTTTGCGGAACAGGCACAACATCCTTAGTTGCGTCTTCTCACGGGATTAAATCCTATTACTGTGAGACAAATCCTTTTATGCAGCAGGTTATTGAGGCTAAAATCAATTCTGTTAAAAGGCTGAGAGACTCAGGTGTCCGAAGTAAATATCTTAAAGAATTCTTAAAGGAAATAGAGAATTACAGTTTTCAGCTTTGCTTTGAAGCGCCTACATGGGGCGGATTTGAAAAATTCTTTGACGCCGAGGTTCTGGCTCGGTTGCAAGACTTAAAGAAAAAGGTTGATAGTATTCCCGACGAAGATACGAAAAGCATTGCCTTTATTCTCTTAGCATCTGTTACGGTCAGGGCTTCAAAGATGATTCGCCAAGGTGATTTACGCTTCGCAAAAGAAAACGAGAAGAAAGACGAAGACAAAGATATTCTTTCTAATTTCATTTGCAAACTTAGAATAGCCATTGAAGACATTGAGAGTGATAGCTGTCCTACATTAGCAGAAACTATCAGATTGGCGGATGATTCGAGAGATATTGAAGTCGAAAACCAGATTGACTGCGTTATTACTTCGCCTCCATATCTTAACGGCACCAACTATATAAGAAACACAAAACTTGAGTTGAAGCTATCCGGTCATGTTCTTAGTGAAAAGGATCTGCCACTCTTTCATTCCAAGGGAATTATCGCAGGCATAAACAATGTCTCCAATCGTAATACGGGCTTTGAGATTCCAGATGTTGTACGCCCGTATCTTGAAGAATTGGAACCTGTTGCATACGATAAACGCATTCCGATAATGGTTGCAGGCTACTTTAATGATATGCAGAAAGTTATCGAGCGTCTCTCACACGCAATGAAGGACAACGGCTACTTTATCATGGATATTGGAGACTCACAGTTTGCTGGGGTTCATATTCCTACCCATGAGATTCTGACAAAAATCTGTGAATCTTACGGATTCGAACTGTATGGAGAGGATATTCTAAGAGAACGCCGTTCTAAAAATGGCATGGTTCTTTCTCAGAGACTATTGAAATTCCGATTTCATAAGAAGGATTCACCTCTTGAAATCTTCTTTGCGGAAGCGCAGAATTTTATGAATACTATGCCATATAAAGTTGCACCGTATTCGGGACGAAACTGGGGACATTCGTGGCATTCTTTGTGCTCGTATCACGGAAAGTTGAAGCCTGCAATAGCTCATTTTTTAGTGGAACAATTCACCGAGCCGGGAGATATAGTCGTTGACCCTTTGAGTGGAGTTGGTACAATTCCGTTAGAAGCGTGCTTGCAAAATAGAGTTGGCATTGGAAACGACCTCAGTGAGCTCGCATATTGTGTTACAAAGGCAAAAGTAGAGAAAGCTGATGAACAGGATTGTTTGGAAGTTCTTGAACAATTAGACTCCTACATCGAGGTCGAAAAACAGAGCGATGAAATCTCAGGGCTGATCCAAAAATATGAAAACTTTGGGTTCAATGGGAAGCTGCCTAATTATTTCCATGAAGACACTTTTAAAGAAATACTTTGCGCACGAAAATATTTTGTTTCAAGAATCAGAATACTTACATCTGCTGAAGCAATGGTTTTTTCGTGTTTTCTTCATGTTCTTCATGGTAATCGCCCTTATGCATTGTCACGAAATTCTCATCCTCTTACGCCTTATGCCCCTACAGGGGATTTTATCTACAAAAATGTTGTAGAGCATATTAAAGATAAATTGCTTGCTTCATATAAAAAGGGGAATTTTGAAAGCTATTGCTCCGGACAAGCAATATATGGGGATTATCAATATCTTAGTACCTACAATATCTCTGCTGATGTTGTGATTTGCTCACCTCCTTTTGCTGATTCGATTAGATTTTATATGCAAAACTGGATGCGTCTTTGGCTTTGCGGTTGGGAAGAAAACGACTATAAAGAAGCCGAAAATGCGTTTCTCGACCAGAAGCAACGCAAGAACTTTGATGTTTATCTGTCCTTCTTCAAAATGTGTTACGATATTCTAAAGCCCAACGGTAAAGTAATTCTCCACCTTGGCAAAACTGAGAAAGTGGATATGGCAGAGGAATTATCTAAGCGAGCTACACCGTATTTTATAGAGGTGTATCGAGGTACTGAAAATGTCCAAGAAATTGAAAAGCACGGCATTAAGGATAAAGGCTCAACGGTGGAACACCAATATTTGTTTTTGATGAAGAAGTAAAAGAGAAACGGGACTGGAAAAGATCCAGTCCCGTTGAAATAATTATCTGATTGTTACAGAACGAGGATAGTGACCTTTCTTCTTGCGGTATTTTTCTGCGAGGTCAATTTTTCCAGCGATAATTCGCTTCAAGGAATCGTTTACCTTGTCCGCAGTTCGGATTCCGTCTCTTACCTTTTGATAGTCCGGGTGCATCAAAAACTCGTCATAGAACCATACAACATTTTCAACAAGCAAGTCCAGTACCTGCTGATTAACCTCTTTCTTGTGAAGCTGAGTCAAAGACAAGCCAGTAATTTTACTCAGTCGAACAAGTTCTTCTTCGGTATAATAATCTACAGGAAAACGGTCGCTCTTTTGAGAGTTATGGCTACTACACAAGCAGGTAGCAGTTTCGTCAAGGCGGTACAAATACGCCAACGGCATGGTGTGGTCTAAAGCCATATCCCCCAACGCAATGGGGTCAGAGTCAGGCCCACACTTGAAACATCTCTTGTCGAACTTTTCCCAAATGTATCGAGAAAACTCCTTCTTAGTGCGGTGCTCAAATTCAAAATGAATAAGATTTCTGTCCAAGAGCGTATTTACCAAAACCTCAATAGCCCTTCGTCTTAAACCATCTTCTTTGAATTGCTGAGCATTACGCTGAGGATTCAAAGGAGCATTAACAAAGAACTTCTTACATGCTTTACATTCAAGCTGATGTCCATAATAGGATATAACCTTACCATCTTCAATTTTGAGCCCTTCGAGGTCACTTGTTTTCAAATCAGATCTGTTCTGTATCTTGTATGCTCTGAAAGTCGAATGAACGCACGGAGCACGTTTCTTGCAATGTAAGGAAAAACTCAAGGTCTTTAACTCGTCATCAATATTGATGGGTAGATAACGACCACAGCGATTACAGCTCTTTGCAATAATGCGCTTACCCTCTATGAACTCTTGGCCAGAAGTGAGATACCAGTCAACCGGCAAATCAGAACGAAGATAGTACAGATAAGGCACATGCATTCGGGTCTTCTGATAAAAGCTCGTTGCGCAAGATGTGTCTTGAAATTCCTCCTTGGACACCACATCAAAATCAAAAGCGAAGAAATCCAAAATATTACCACGCTGGCTTGATATGGTCATTTTTACAGTGGCATCAATAATATGAGAATCTTTGTTGATGAGTTGTTCGGCGTGAATGCCAATATTTGACCAGCTATTAGCTTCGATGGTTTGCTCCCACCCATCTCTGAAGGCATACCCTTCTCCTTCATAGCAGAAACTCATGTCCAGTGAGATGGTTGCTTTCTTTGAGGAGTGAATATATCCACCAAAGGCGAGAATCGAAATACCTTTTTCAAACAGTTCAACAACCTCAACAGAGGATCGGGAAAAGACAAATGTTACAGTATCGCTATCACAAACATACCGTTCTGCGTGGAGGACAAGGCATTCGCCGCCAGTTGTTTCATCGCAAGTGTGATAGCCACTCTCACGAGTTACTCCTCGTCGGTGATATGTGCGCAAATCTTTCTGTGCCATAAAATATCCCCTCTTTATAAATTTTTAAATAATTCACTCAAGGTAATGCCGAGTCCGTCGGCTATTTTCTTGATGTTAACGATTGCAATATTTCGTTTTCCAGATTCAACGGATGCGTAGTATGTTCTATCCATATCAATTTTTAAAGCAAATTTTTCTTGACTCAATCCTGTTTGTAGTCTTAATTCGCGAATTCTGTTTCCCAAATCGGTAGTTATCATCGGATAAACACCTCCATTTAATATTATATTAAGTCAACGGCTAATAAATCAACGGACTATAAGCAACAAAAAAATGCGGGGCTTCCTTGTTAGACAAAAGCGTCGTAGAAATACGGCTTGTTTTTTTATTCACCATACTCCGACGCATATAATTATCTTTCAACATAACGAACGGTATACATACAGGCATATTTGATATAACTGTCTGATAATATTCTAAAAATATGCAATTAATATACATAGTGCTATTTTGATATTGAAGCATATATGAATACAGCGACTGATTTTTGCTTTATTCAGCGAATAGCGTTAGTTTAAGCTGACTTATCATATTATAACGGTAAGGCACTTACAAATTACCTATATTTCGATTTTTACTTTTTGAATGTAGCTATTTAGTGAGGCATTAACATTTTTTTACTTGCATCATACAGTTTAAAATGATATAATACAAAATGAGGTGTATAATATGAGGATTTGCTATATAGATGATAACGAAGAATATCTGAACAGTTTCAAAGATAATTTTAAAGATGTATTATGTGAAAATGATTTCACTTTTATGCGGCATCCGAATGAATATATCGGCTCAGCAGATGTTGCTGATATAGTTATGCTTGATGTAGAGCTCGGCAGCGAGGGTAACGGACTTGATTATCTGGATTGTATCACGAAGAAATCCGGTTATACCCAGATAGTGATCATCACCGCTTATACCGAAAAATACATAGAAGATATTTTTATGCAAAAAGAAAATGTCGCAGGGTTTCTGAAAAAGCCTATCGATAAGGAAACCTTGCTCAAGGTCTTTGCTAAAGCAGAGACGCTTATAATAAACAAAAAAGCGAAAATAACCGTTAAAACAGGAAAATATGAATATGTGACATTGAAAGCGGATGATATTTTGTACATTGAATCTGCCGGTCACAATCTCAATTACATTACCCGCACAAATGAGTATACAACGCAGGGAAAGCTGGATGACCTTATTGAGCAGCTGCCGTCGTTTTTTGTCAGATGTCACAAGAGCTATTTTGTCAATCTCAATAAAATCAAAGGCTTCACGGGCGATTATATTCTTATAGAAGGAAAGCCGGATATTTCCGTGTCACGCTCCAAAAAGGCTGAATTCATAGAAGCGTACAGAAACCATCTCCGGAAATAAAACGGGCGGGAAAATATGAAAATTGTTAATATTGATAATGTATATGCGTGGCTGTATCTTTTTTCTTCTGTGCCGCAGATGATTTTTACCGCATGGGCGTTTTCACGATGCTTTGAACTGAAGGTATCGCAGAAAATATATTATATTGCTTTTACAGGACTTTCCTTTGCTCATCTCGTTCCACAGATATTTTTCGGCTTATATGTCCCTGCAAAGACGTTTGTCCTGCTTGCACTGCAGATAGTCCTGATGTGGCTGATGTCAAAAAGCGGTATAGTTAAAGCAATTATTTTCAACGGCTTTGATATGGTTATCAATATGCTGCTGGAATTTGCAATATTCTTGAGCTTTTACGGGATTTTTATTACAAATAACGGTATTACTACAGATGTATATACTAGCGAAAGAGTAGTGAGCTCCGTGCTTTTTACAACGCTTTCGCTACCGTTTAAATACCTGCTTGCTACTGTATGGAACAAGATAGCCGGGAAGAAACAATCAAAGCTTCGTATGAGCCTTATAGCTTTTCCTGTAGCGCAGGTGCTTGTTATCACAGCAATCGTATCAAGCTTTTCGCAGGTGTATATGAATATACTTAAAGTCGATATATTGCTTGTCACAACAATAGGTCTTGTGATTTTTGTGATTGCTGACCTTATATATATGTTCTTTATTTCGGATATTGAAAAGAAGAACGCACTTGAGCTTGAGGTAAACTCGCTGAAATATGCCCGTCAGCTTGAAGAACAGCACTTTAAGCAGATAGAGGAAAAGCGTTACGAGGTGGCTAAGATACGTCACGATATAAACAATCAGCTTGCAAGCATAAAAAGTATGGTACACAGCAGATATATAGAGCAGGCGGAGGATCTGATAGGTGAGCTTGAAAATACGGTGAAAAATACGCAGGAATATCAGTATTGCTCGATACCGGTAGTAAATGCGGTAATATCCGAGAAGAATAAAGAGGCTGAAAAGTACGGCATACGGCTTGTAACAAAGATAGACATTCCCGATTCCGCAGGAATAACACAGCATCATCTTTGCAGTGCGTTTGCAAATATGATCGACAACGCTATCCGTGCGGAGTGTGGCTTTACGGAAAAGGACAGCGACAGGAAAATCATCAATGTCGATGCGGTGAGCGATTCGGTAAGCGTTTATATAACCGTCAGGAATTATGTATCGGGTGTTGAGATTTTGCGAGAGGACGATTCCTCGCTTCACGGTTACGGACAGCAGATACTCGGCGATATAGCCCAAATCTATTCGGGAAGGTTTGAAAAGTCGGAAAAGAACGGCGAGTATATCTGTACGCTTATACTCGGTAAAAAAGCGTACAGCGAGGAAATGATATAATTGACAGCCTAAAGAGTAGGTAAATCCACCTGCTCTTTTTTATTTTACAATAAAAAATTATTGAAAAACGATAAAAATCTATTGACAAACGAGAATGTTAGTGCTATAATTCAAAAAAAACAAAGGCAGTGCCTTATGAAAGGATATGATTTTTTGAACAAAAAGAATTTTTCGGCTACTTTATCTCTCGTGCTTGTCAGGATAGTATTCGTGCTTATAATCGTCTGCTGTATATTTGCACCTTTAATTGTCCGGGTCTACGATAACGGCATCATTGCACTGACAGGAAGCTCGGTGTATCTGCCTATGATAATCACTCTTTATCTTGCGGCGGCAGCAGCACTTGTGATAGTTACGGCACTTGACCGTCTGCTTTCAAACATAAGGCACGACAAGGTGTTCATACCCGCCAACGTGAAAATATTACGGCTTATATCGTATTGCTGTTTTGCCGTAAGCGTTATCTTTATCTATTTCAGCTTTATAAGACCGTTTGCGTGGCTTGTGGTTATAGCGGCGGCATTTTTCGGACTGATACTGCGTGTTATAAAGAACGTCTTTGAACAGGCAATCGTAATAAAGGAAGAGAACGACTTTACTATCTGAGCTGTGAGGTACTGATATGGCAATTGAAATAAATCTTGATGTAATGATGGCAAAGCGGAAAATCTCATCCAACGAGCTTGCCGCCGCAATAGGAATAACACCTGCAAATCTGTCGGTGCTGAAAACGGGCAAGGCAAAGGCAATAAGATTTTCAACGCTTGAAAAGATATGCGAGGTGCTGCAGTGTCAGCCCGGAGATATTCTGTACTATAAAGGCGGTGGAGAAAATGAATGAATACTATAATTTTGCGGGAAATGCGGAGCAGTGCGGTAACGTTCCGCCGGTGAATGTATACGGCAGAGCAGACGGGCAGTTTGTACAGCCTCAAAGGCAGATGCAAGGTCCGCCCGAAGCGAAGAAAGTATACGGCATCCGTGACTTCATATTCGCTGTGATGACCGTTATAATCGGCTTTATAACACTGAAGCTGTTCTTTACCGAGGGAGAAATATTCCCGTTTGCAGAGGTTATAGCGTCGGGCTGGTATCACGTTATAGTGGCGACCCTTGCGGTTATGGCGGTAATATATATCGGCAAAAAGCCGACCGCTTCACAATGGGCGATTTTCGGCTGTGTGATGCTGTTTTGTGCTGTTCCCGTGTTTTCGTCGACAGGGCTTGTACGATTTTTGTCGTGGGTATATGCCGCAATACTGCTCTGTTACTTTGCTTACAGCTTTATAACATCAAAACCGCTGTTTTCGGATGGATTCTTAAGGGAAATATGCGAGGCTGTATTCGCAGTGCCGTTTGCAAACTTTTCCGTCGCACCAAAGTGCGTGGCTGTTCCTTTTATAAATAAGGAAAAAGGAGAAAAAAGCAAAACAGCGTTATATATTCTGCTCGGAGTGCTTTGCTCGATTCCTGCCGTGCTTATAGCGTGTACGGCACTTTCGAGCGCCGATGATAATTTCAGAAGATTATTATCAGGTATAACAGGCGGATTTTTTGACAACTTTTTCACTAACGTTATAATTCTTGCGGTAAGCATACCGCTGTCGTTCCTGCTGTTCGGAGCAATGAGCGGTGCGAAAGGCAGAAAGCGTAAAATGACAGGCGACACAGGGAGAGCGGCAAAGGTGCCTGCTGTCGCAATATGTTCTGCGCTGACGCCGCTTATACTTATCTACCTATTGTTCTTCGCTTGCCAGCTACCGTACTATCTGAGTGCATTCGGCGGAGTTCTTCCCGACGGCTACAGCTACAGCGGATATGCCAGACAAGGCTTTTTTGAGCTGTGCGGAGTGGCTGTGCTTGACCTTCTGGTAATATTTCTTGCGGGTGTGCTTGCAAAGAGAAACGAAAACGGCAGAAAGCCCGTTGCCGTAAGAATATACTCGGCGGTTTTCAGCCTGATTACGATACTGCTTATATGCAGTGCAATGTCAAAGATGATAATGTATATCGGTGAATATGGGCTTACCGGGCTTAGATTCTACACATCGTGGTTCATGATACTTCTCGGCATAGTTTTCCTTGTGCTGATATTGCACGAGATATTCCCCGGTATGAAAACAGTGGCAACGCTTTTTATATCCTTTACCGTAATGCTTGGTGTGCTGTGCTTCTGCGACCCCGATGCAAGAATAGCTCAGTACAATGTCGAAAGCTATCTCAGCGGTGAAATTGCTGAAACAGATACAGGCAGTCTTGCTATGCTGTCGGAAGGAGCCGCTCCTTATGTAGAGCGTCTGAAAGATAGCGACAGTGCTTATTACAACTGCTGTAACCGTGTATTGATAACAATGAAGGAGAGCCGGACTTCAGGCGTGTACTTCCCCTTGTCGTTTACTTCTTTAAAAGCAAATGAAATATACGACAGGATATAAATTTTTTTGAGGGTGGCGATTTTTCGCATTAAAATGCCGATTTAGCTATTGACTAATTTTCAGCGTTATGTTATACTAATGTGAGAAAGATTATCAGTTTATCCACGGAGGTGTAATATGACGATATTCTATGAGTTTGAAGGTAAGCTGTATGCTAATATAACAAACAGATGTCCGTGTTCGTGCGTTTTCTGCATAAGAAAGAACGGCGACAGCGTTGCGGATAATGACAGCCTGTGGCTTGAGCACGAGCCGAGCTATGAAGAAATTATCAAGGCTTTCGACGATTTTGATAAGACAGGACTTCACGAGCTTGTTTTCTGCGGTTACGGCGAGCCTATGGAGCGTGCCGATGTTCTGCTTGAGGTCGCAAAGTATGTAAAGCAGACTACCGATATGAAGATCCGTATCAACACAAACGGACTTGTTGATTTTATCAACCCTGCGTTTGATTCATACAAGATGAGATATATAATAGATTGTATTTCCATAAGCCTTAACGCTCCCGACCCTGAGAGCTATCTTGAGGTCTCACGTCCTAAGTTTGGTCTTCCGTCATTCAATTCTATGCTTAATTTTGCCGCAACGGTAAAAACTATCGTGCCTGAGGTTATGTTTACCGTGGTTGATATAATAAAGCCCGAGCAGATCGAGCAGTGCAAGGAGCTTGCAGAGGGGCTTGGTATTCCTCTGAGAGTTCGTCATTGGGTTACGGATAACGAGAGTTATACCTGACAGGAGGGCAGTATGAATTATTCTCAACAGAGAAATTGCATAATGAATATCGTTGTTTCGAATCCTGTCCACCCTACCGCCGAGCAGGTCTACGATATAGCCAGACGCAGTTATCCTAAAATCAGCCTCGGTACAGTTTACCGTAATCTCAATCAGCTTGCGGAACACGGCATACTGAAGAAAATATGCAGCTCTTACGGAAGCGTGCGTTTTGACGGCAGGACAGATCCGCATTTTCATATGATATGCAGCTGCTGTGAAAAGGTCTTTGATGTGGAGCTTGGCGAAATGATGTGTCTTAATGACAAGATACGCACAAAGTATGACTTTGATGTAACCGAGTACGAGATAAGCATCAAGGGTATATGCAGTGAGTGCAGAGAGAAGCTGGGTAAAGGCGAATCGGCGTGAATTATCTCGAAGATTATATAATTAAAGTGGGCAATTTTGTATTTGCTCACTTTGTTTTTATCTGAAAAAACAGGGAAAAGCTATCAATCTATTGCTTTTTTATCCGAATAAGGCTATAATAAATAGGATAACTTAAAAAGGAACGTGATACAATGCTTATAAGAATAGCAGGTACGGTCAGCGAGTCTATTGTAGACGGACCGGGAATAAGATATACAATATTTACACAGGGCTGTCCGCATCACTGTGAGGGCTGTCACAATCCCGAAACGCACGATTTCAGCGGCGGAAGGCTTGCGGATACCGACAAGATATATAATCACATTGCGGAGAATCCTCTGCTGAAGGGCGTTACTTTTTCGGGAGGAGAGCCGTTCTGTCAGCCTGCACCGTTATATGACCTTGCAAAGAGGATAAAGGAAAATACAAAGCTCGATATAATGGCATATACCGGGTTTACTTTTGAACAGCTTGTGGAAAAATCAAAGACGGACGAGGATGTTAAAAATCTGCTGTCGGTAGTGGATATACTGGTCGACGGCAAATTTATACTTGCCCAGAGAAGCCTTGAACTGCATTTCAAAGGAAGCCGTAATCAGAGGATAATTGATTGCAAGAAATCACTGGAAACGGGTAGTGTTGTAATTAAGGAGTTGTGATGAAGAAAAGAACGACAATTCGCATTTCTGCGTTTTTGCTGTGCTTATGCTGTGTTTTTTTCACCTCGTGTAAAGAGGATGACGGCAAGGGGTATGTGTTCGGTTATGATATATCGTCAAATCCCGGAAGCCTTGACCCTCAATACGCTTCGGACAGGGAATCATATCTTATAATCGGCTCGGTGTTCGAGGGCTTGTTCAGGATCGGAGCGGACGGGAAAGCGGAAAAAGCGATGGCTGAAAGCTATACCGTTTCGGATGACGGGCTTACATATAACTTCAAACTGAAGCAGGACAGATACTGGACAGACGTAAACGGCTACAGCAAGAAGGTCACAGCCGCCGATTTTGTTTTCGGCTTCAGAAGATTATTCCTGCCGGAAACCAGAGCACCGAAGGCGTCGGAATATTTCTGCATAAAAAATTCCGATAAGATAAACAGCGGAGAAGTTACCGACCTGTCACAGCTCGGAGTTACGGCACAGGGGGATTATTCGCTTACAATAGAACTGCAATATACCGAGCCGTCATTAGCGATGCTTCTTGCTATGCCGGCGGCTATGCCGTGCAACGAGGAATATTTTATCAAGGCACAGGGCAAATACGGTCTTGATGCAGAGCGAACTCCATCAAACGGTCCGTTTTATGTAAAGACGTGGAATTATGACGCTTGGAGCAACAATAACAATAACCTCGTTCTTCGCTACAGCGACAAGTATAATGAGCATGACGAGGTAACTCCGCTCGGACTTAACTTCTTCATCGAAGATAATCATATTACGGATTTCACCGACGGAACATCGCAGAGCATCGTTCTTTCGGGCAGTAAGGCAAAGAGCTATCTTAACAAAAATTATATCTATGACGAATTCTCGACCGCCGTTTACGGCATTACAATGAACACATCAAATTCGATATTCAAGAGCGACAAGCTACGCTACGCCTTACTGTATGCGACTGACACCGCAGAGCTTGAAATGCCTTTCGGATATACCGTTGCTGATGGTGCGGTGCCTCCGTCCGTTAAAAATTCGCTCGGAAGCTACCGTGAAGTTGTTGGCGGCAAGGCAGTGGTAAAACCCGATGAGATAAAGGCATATACGGCATATCAGAGTGCGTGTGCCAATATAGACAAGGCGGATTTGTACAGCGTCAATATAATTGCTGTCGAAAACCGTGACGAAGAAATAGGCGAATCGGTAAAGGGTATTTTACAGCAGTGGCAGGCAAAGCTCGGAATGTATTGCAGTATCTCATATATCAGCGAAAGTGAATATGACGAGAAGCTGAAAAACGGCGATTACACTCTGGCACTGACACGTCTTAACGGCAGTTATAATTGCCCTGAGGCGTATCTTAACAGCTTTACGGGTAACGTGAACAAATACAGTGCTATGAACAGCGATTATTCAAAACTGCTCGAAAAAGCGTCACAGGCGAAGGATGAGAAGGAGGAATATGAGTTGTGCAGACAGGCGGAAAAACAGCTTATATCCGACGGCAGATTCATTCCCGTTGCATATATTACCGAATACTTTATCAGTACGAAAAACTGCGAAAATATAATTTATGACGCATTTACAGGACAAATCGACTATCGCAATGCGCTCTATTTCGACTGATAATATGACAGCAAAGAGAAAAAACGATAAAAATTACGGGTATTGATTGACTTTTTATTATAGGTATGATAAAATCAATGTAAGCGTTTACAAAGGCAAAGGAGGCAAATTTGTATGGAAAATAGAACAGAACTACAGCCGTACAGCGTCCTTATGTCAGTATACAGCGGAGAGATCCCTGAGTTTTTCGCTCAGAGCCTTGAAAGCCTGTATGTACAGACTTATCCTGCGGATGAGATAGTTGTCGTATGCGACGGTAAGCTTAACGAACAGCTTGACGGAGTGCTTGAGCAATACAGCGAAAAGTTCGGCGGTAAGCTGAAGATACATCGCCTTGAAAGTCACGGTGGCACGGCAAAATGTGCTAACACAGGGCTTGCTATTTGTAAGAATGAATATATAATGAAGATGGATTCCGATGATATATGCCTTGAAAACAGGGCGGAGAAGCAGATGGATTATCTGTCCCAGCATCCTGAGATTTCGATACTCGGCAGTTTTATCTGTGAGTTCAACAGCGATACAGGTGAAGATATTGCCGTAAGAAGACCTCCGACAGAAAACGACGAGATAAGAAAATTTGCAAAACGCAGAGCACCGTTCAATAACCAGACGCTTGTATATAAAAAGTCGCTTGCACAGTCTATCGGCGGATACTGCGAGGAGCTTGAACGCTGTGAAGATTATGACTTTATGGTGCGTATGCTGATCGGCGGTGCGATAGCGGCAAACATTCCCGAAGTGCTTGTACGCTACAGGGTAACAGCAGGAAATCTGAACCGCAGACGCAACTGGCGTAATACAAAGAGCTTTATTGCGGTCAGAAAAAAGATAAGAAAGATGGGCTTCTCCGGGTTTATGGATTTCATTATTCCTTGTGCAAGCCAGATAGTTCTGTTTATTGTACCGGGCTGTGTGACCGGATTTATCTATAAAAAACTGCTCAGAAAATAAGAATGACCTTTGCAAAAGCAGAGGTCATTTTTATATGCAAAAACGGCATCGGCGTTTTGCCGATGCCGTTTAAACTTACTTCTTCGTTCTCGCCGTAACTACTGCAGAATAAGCGCTGTACTCATTTACATTGCCTATCGTCTTGTATGCACGGA
>OHRZ01000006.1_pt1 | contig 80217 bp, 90 predicted proteins | sample 1578621 | NCBI WGS metagenome assembly OHRZ01 (sample SAMEA3879554, study PRJEB24766) | human gut metagenome | biome: human-associated habitat; feature: feces | place: USA | collected 1985/1987 | reverse complement strand
AATCCACCTTATTTTTATAGTACTTCTTTAAGCGTGAGATACAATGATTCAACCCAAAATCGTCTTCACATTTTGTTAATAAGTCATCAGATACCCACCCATTTAGCATACATAGGACATTAAAAACTCCGTCCAAGTCGTGTTGACTAATTCTTTCGCGGAGAATGATACTATAATCTTCATCAACCATAGCGGGAGTAACAACTATCGTATATCACCAATCGCATTCAAGACCTTCTGCATCTGGTTCTCCAGACGATCGTATTTATCTTCCAGGTCATTGACTTTTTTGTAGTAGGTTTCGTTGATGTTTGGCATCTTGGCACTGATATGCCATTCCGCATGAAGGATGGAATGTATTTCTTCCTCCTGCAGGTTAAAGTTCGGATAGTTGGCCTTATCCACGTTATCGGACATACAGACGATGAAACCGTGCTCATGAAGCCTGTTCTTGACGCGCTTGATATAGGCGCGACCCTCACGGTCGCTGATAACATACACGTGATTGTCCGGCATAAATTCCCACTCACTTTTATCCAGAAGTCTGACAATAACAAAAGAACTGTCCAAAATCGTGGGAGTCATACTTTCGCCCTTTACCCTCACGCAATAGTACTGGCAATTCTTCTTTAACATGACGGACGGCATCCTTATATTATCATAAACCTCCAAATAGCCGGGATTGTCATAGCCCTCGCATCCGGCGGCCACCGATATGTCTACGATGGGCACAGACCGGTCATCATAGTCGCCGTCTGCATCATCACGCGCGGGGATGACGCTTTTTTCCATCTGTCCCCTACCTGTGAGCAACCAATCGAGGTTAATATCGAGATTTCTTGCGATTTTTTCAAGAAAGTCGAACTTTGGCATGGTAGAAGTCCTATACCCTCTTACGTTAGCCTCATTACTTCCTATAATAGAGGCAAATACGGTATTCTTTCCTTCGCCGTATCTATTGACCAACTGAGTTATTCTATCGTGAATAGTTTCGTTCTTATCCATATAAACCTCCATAAAATCGTGAAATATTTCGATTTTTACTTGCTTATATCGAAACTTCTTTCGACATTTGCAACATGTTTAACTGAAACAGCGGTAAATATAGTAATAATTTTAATAGGAACTGATACATGAGACAGAAAATTGAATTGAATGCACAGGGAAAGGCTTTGTTGGCCAAAACCTTCAATGTGACGGTACAGAACGTAAGCCAGACCCTTTTATTCCATCGAAACAGCGTTCAGGCCTGCCGCATCCGCGAGGCCGCTCTACAGCATGGCGGGAAGCTCGTGGAAATTCGCGAAGTACCGGCTGCACCGCGCACCGTAAAGATTCTGAACCAGAAAGGCGAAGTGATGCGCGCCGTCGTCGTGGAGGACCACCCGACGCTGTGACGAACTACCTATAGGTAATCGGGCGACTACTACCAAGTAGTTCACCAACTACTACCGGGTAGTTGGCCGACTACCGCCAAATAACCAAAGTGATTAACCCTAAAAACAGGAGGACAGACAATGAAAACATTCAGACGCATACAGAAGATTGCGGCAGCCGTCGGGCTGGTGTACGGATTTTGGATCAGCAACCAGATGGAGGCCACGGGGCAGGACATCCGCACGGGGTTGCTGCTGGTGGCACTGAGCATCGTGGTGCTGCTCGGCATGGTGCTCCCGGGGAAGAACCCCGAGCAGCCTACTCGCCGGAACATCTACGGCGACCGCGTGTCCCGATAAGCAAAAGGCGGACAGGAACCTTCCGGACGGATAACAAAAGTGTGAAATGTCATAGACTACATAGGTGAATACTTTCAGGGTATTGGTCGGATGAAAAGATTGGGAAGGCGGCCTGCGGCGGGTTCCGACGCCCCGCTCCGCACAAAAAGAACCGTGAAAAAAGACTGAGATATGGAACTGTATGGTACAACAATCTGCGTGACGTATGATGAGCTGGTGGGCGGTGGCATCCTCAGCAAACCCAGTTACGACAAGTATGTGAGGCAGGGTCGCCTGGAAGTCGTCCAGAAGGGCGGCAACGGGCGCAAGGCTCTGATAGCCTACGCGGGCATGCCGCCCGCCGTGCTGCGCGCCTACAACAGCCGCCATCCGCACGCCAAGGAAGATATGGAAAAGCAACTGAACTGCAAGAAGCTGGAGAACCGGTTGAAGTCCGACCCGCAGGCCGACGACTTCTACCGCAGCTACGAACCGAAGATAAGCCAGGACAAGGTGGAGAAACTGGTCCTGAACGCCCGGGTGATGAACGCCATGGCCGAGAGGGAAAAGGAGATGAAGACGCTGCACTCGAAAAGCGGTTTCAAGCGCCCCCGCCTCGTAAAGGACGGCGTGCTGGCCCTGTGTGCCGACCTGCGTACCCGCTATGGCCACACCCTGCCCCGCAGCGAGGCCCGCCTGTGGGAGAAATTCACGGCCTACAAGCGTGACGGATACCGCGTGCTGGTGGACGGCAATACGGGCAACCAGAGTGCCCGCAAGGTGGGCCCCACCGCCGGGCGCATCCTGCTCCGCCTGAAGCGCAGCCACTTCCCGCAGTACACCGACCGCCAGATCTTCGACGAATACAACCGCATCGCCGCCGAAAAGGGGTTGCCCGTGATAGCCAGCCCGCAGACGGTCGTCAACTACCTCTACCGCCCGGACGTGAAGCTGTGGTGGTTTGCCGAGGTACACGGGCAGGTGGCCTTCAAGAACGAGTTCATGCCGCAGTTTGACACCCGTCTGCCCAGCCTGCCCAATGCCCTGTGGTACGGCGACGGCACGCGCCTGAACCTCTACTACCGCGCCTGGGACGAACGGCAGAAGCGCATGGTGGCCCGCACCATCGACGTGTACGAAGTGATGGACGCCTGCACCGAGGTTTTCCTGGGCTGCGCCTTCGGCCCCGAAAACTTCCGCAGCCAGTACGAGGCCTACCGTATGGCTGTGGAGACCTGGAAGGTGAAGCCCTACGAAATCGTGACCGACAACCAGGGCGGGCACAAGAAGGAGGAGGCGCGCCAGTTCTTCCGCCGCATCTGCCACCTGCACAAGACCACCATGCCCCACAACGGCCAGTCGAAGAGCATCGAGTCGGCCTTCGGACGCTTCCAGCAACAGGTGCTGCACAAGCTCTACAACTTCACGGGACAGAACATCACCGCCCGCAAGCAGGACAGCCACGCCAACATCGAGCTGATCATGGCCAACATTGCCCAGCTGCCCACGCTGGAGGAGATGAAGCAGCAGTACCTGGCCTGCCGCCGGGAGTGGAACGAAGCGGTTCACCCCACCAGCGAAACGGGCCTCACCCGCCGGGAGCTGCAGACCGGTGCCTGCCACCCCGAAGCCGAACCGATGGACGACTACCAGACGGCGGAAGTGTTCCGCCTGATGTCCAAGGCCAGCGTGAAGTACGGCAAGCACGGGTTCATCTTCGAGATAGACCGGAAGGAGTACCGCTACATGGTATATGGTGACGACGGCCTGGTGGACATGGACTTCCACCTGAGCAACATCGGCAACAGCTTCCGCTACCGCTACGACCCGCACGACATGACCCTCATCGAGCTTTGGCAGGAGACGGCCACCGGACTGAAATACGCCGCCACGGCCACGCCCAAGGTGGCTGTCCACCGAGCCACCGCCGACCGCACCGACGCCGAGAACCGGCACCTCTTCGCCCAGCTGCAGGCCAACCGCCGTGCGCTGGTGGGCCACTACCTCAGCTCCGAAGAGCTGCTGCTGGAGGACTTCCTGAGCGAGGCCGGTTCGCGCCTGGTCATCCCGCGCCCCGTAGGCATCGGGCAGAAGAAGATGGAGGAATACCGCCGCGAATACGAAGAAGGCCGTCTGCTGCCGCCCGTGGCACAGCCGGACATCGCCCCCTACGAGCCCGAAGACACCGGCATCGCTTCGCTGGGCGAATACACCAAAGCGGCCAGCAGGCTGACGGATGCGGAGATGTACGAGGACTTCATCTAAATATCAAATATCAAATATTAAATATTAAATATTAATTAAATACCATTCAAACAATGAAAGAACTTACACTGAAAGACAAGGACGCCATCCGCGAGGCGCTGACCGACTACACGCGGAACTACCCCAGCCAGAACCGCGCCGCCGAAAGCATGAAGGGCGTGAGCGCGGCTACCATCAGCCAGGTGGTGAACGGCAAATATCAGAACATCAGCGATGACATGTTCATCCGTATCGCGCAGCAGATAGGCTACAGCATGGACCGCTGGGCCATCGTCGAGAGCCAGACGTGGCAGCGCATCACCTTTGCCATGACCGACGCCCAGCAGTGGAAGAACGTCAGCTGGGTGGTGGGCGATGCCGGATGCGGCAAGACCACCGCCGCCATCGAGTACCGCCGCACGCACCGCAACGTGTTCTACATCCTCTGCTCCGAGGACATGCGCAAGAGTGACTTCGTGCGAGAGATAGCCAAGCAGGTGGGCGCGCCCACCGACGGCACCAACCTGCGCGACATTCTGGACTATGCCATCTCGATGATCAGCTTCCTGGACCGCCCGCTGCTCATCTTCGACGAAGGCGACAAGCTCACCGACTCGGTGTTCAACTACTTCATCTCCATCTACAACCGCCTGGAGGGGAAAGCGGGCATCATCTTCCTGAGTACCGACTACATCAAGCGGCGCATCGACAACGGCCTGCGCTACAACAAGAAGGGTTACAAGGAGATACATTCGCGCATCGGGCGCAAGTTCTTCGACGTGAGCGTGGCCACCGAGCAGGATGTCTATGCCATCTGCGCCGCCAACGGCCTGGACGACCGCAGCGAGGTGAAGCGCGTCCTCGGCGAGGCACGCATGGGCGAGTACGACCTGCGCCGCGTGAAGCGGGTGGTGCATGCCTGCAAACGCATTCTGGAAACCAAGAAAATGAAGGACGAAGCATGAAGAACGGAGAACAGACACAGAAACCGCTGACCTTCCAGCGCAACGCCAAGGGCGTGCAGGAGATGCTGAGCATGAAGTTCGACACGCTGGACTTCGAGGGCGAATGGGCCGAAGCCTTCGGCGCGCCCGAGCGGCGGGGCGTGTGGTTCATCTGGGGCAATACGGGCAACGGCAAGACCTCCTTCGTGATGCAGCTCTGCAAGGAGCTTTGCCGCTTCGGCCGCGTGGCCTACGACAGCCTGGAGGAAGGTGCCTGCCTGACGATGCAGAACACGCTGCGCCGCTTCCGCATGCAGGACGTGAACCGCCGCTTCCTGCTGCTCGACTCCGAGCCGCTGGAGCAGCTGAGCCTGCGCATGGACCGCCGCAAGTCGCCGGACTTCTACGTGATAGACAGCTTCCAATATACCCAGATGACCTATGCCCAGTACATCCGCTTCAAGGAGGCCCACCGCGACAAGCTGCTCATCTTCATCAGCCATGCCGCCGGAAAGAACCCCGACGGGCGCAGTGCCAAGAAGGTGGCCTACGACGCCTCGCTGAAGATCTACGTCGAGGGCTACCGCGCCTTCTCCAAGGGCCGCTTCATCGGTCCCCGCGGCTATTTCGACATCTGGCCGGAAAAGGCGGAGGAGTACCACGGGAAAATGAAGAATGAAGAATGAAGAACTCTCAACTTTCAACTCTCAACTCTCAACTCTCAACTAAAATGGAACGCACCATCACCCCCCAACAACTGAAAGCCCTGCACGCCTGGTTCACCCGTGCGGGCTGGGATGCCGACGAGCGGCACGACTTCATCGAAACCATGACCGGCGGCCGCACCCGCAGCACCCGGGAGCTGACCATGCGCGAGGCCTCGGACCTGCTGAAGCGCATCAACACCGACTACGAGGAGCGCGTCAAGTCCCTGATGCAGCAGGAAGCCCGCGCCCTTTTGCGGAGCATCTACCACCTGAGCATGCAGATTTCCTTCCTCAACAAGGGCTTTGCCTCGGACACGCCGGAAGACCGAGAGATGAACAAGGCGAAGGTCAACCAGTGGGCCCGGAACAAGACCAAGTACCGCAAGGACATCAGCCGCATGACGGTGAACGAGCTGCGCGACGTGAAGCAGCAGCTCGAGGCGATCGTGAGAAAAGAAGGGAAAAACAATGATTAATGGTAAATGACAAATGGTTAATGGCCGGATGCTAATCACTGACCGTTAACCGCTAACCACTGATATATTATGGTCAAGAAAGAAATTATAGAAGACGTATTGAAGGCTCTGCGCCGCAAGGGCGACCCCGTCAGCCTGGAGCAGTGTCGGGTGATAGAGAACCGGTGGACGGACATCGAAGTGTTCAACCACTATCTGGCCGGAAAGAGCGACGGGGAACGGAACATGGTGACGTATTGGGCCTGCCGCGACGCGGCGCAGTTCGTTCACGGACAGCTGGACGTTTCCGCGCTGATACCGGAAATGGAAGTCACGCCCTCACAGGATGAAGAGCCGGACAATGAACCGGGAATGGTCACCCTCAGCCGAAAGGAGTTCAACAGCCTGTTGAGGCGCATCGAGAAACTGGAGCGGTGGACAGGACTGAAGCGGAAACCCGAATCCCCACGGCTGAAACCGCTTCCCCAAGGTGCCGACCTGAACGACTATGTGCAGCAGAGCGACGTGTGCCGCCTGACTGGGTTTGACAAGAAACGGATGCGAGGCTGCGTGGACCGCGGGGAGATAAAGGCATGGACGAAAGGACGCTATGTGTTTTATAGGCGCAAGGATGTTGAATCTTTTATGAAGAAAGTCCATGCAACGAAGTGACGACCTGATCAGCATCCGCACCCACGAAGAGTGGAAGATACGCCGGAAGATGGAAGAGTGCCGGGAGCGGATGGACTCCCTGCGCCGGTGGCTGCTGGACCACACTTCCGCCCCCGCCGCCGAATTCGACGAACGGCTGGCCGAATACCACGCCGAAAACTACCGCTACGACGTGCTGCTCAGCCAGCTCAACACCGAAGACAACCGAAGGAAACCCATCCCCGACCCTATCCCCGGACGAAGGAAGGAAAAGAGGGGATGAGGAATGCAGAATTATCAATTTTCAATCATCAATTTTCAATTTTATTATGAGAACCAAGAAAACCGTACTCCAAGGAGTGACCCGCGAAGCCGCCGAGCAGGCCTTCGCCGAATTTGCAAAGGCAGATGCCCAGTACCAACAACTCACAGCCCGCATGGACCTCGAAGTGACCCGCATCCGCGAGAAGTATGCCGACCAGCTGGCCGGCCTGGCCGATACGAAGGAACGCAGCTTCGACCTGATGCAGGCCTTCGCCACCGAGCACCGCGACGAACTCTTCGCCAAGCGCAAGAGCATCGAAAGCACGCACGGCGTGTTCGGCTTCCGTACCGGCAATCCCAAGCTGAAGAACCTGAAGGGCTTCACCTGGGCAGCCGTCACCAATCTGGCCAAGGAACTGCTGCCCCAGTACATCCGCACCACCGAAGAGCTGGACAAGCAGTCGCTACTGGCCGACCGCGACAAGGAAGACGTGGCCGAAATGATGCCCCGGATAGGCGTACAGGTAGTACAGGAAGAAACCTTCTTCGTAGAACCCAAGAAAGAGAATGATGAAAGGCAGTCCTGACCAACCCCGCTACGGTTACCGTCGTCGCGGACGCTGCTTCTACATTTACCGTTACACCTACAACGGAAATCTGTGCGTCGGTACCCACATGGACACCAAGCTGACCGAAGAAGAGGCGCGTGACGAAGTGTATCGCCTGAACGGATGGAAAAAGAAGAAATGAAGACATGACACAGCTTACCTGGCACATCCTGCAACCGAACGACAAGCCCCAGTGGCTTGCCGTTCTCGAACGGAACCTGACGGCTACCGTCCGCCCCATGAACCTCGAGCCCACGCCACAGAACTGGCGACACCTGAAGGCCTACATCGACAGCAACATCCAGAGCAGCCGCGAGCGGGGCCTGATCCGGGCGGAGAAAATAGAGACCAAACAAGTGACCGACGAAGGGGTGACCGCCATCCACCTCTTCCGGAATAATACGGTGATGGCGGTAATTAAGTGGGAATAGTTATGAAGAAAGAAGATATAGAAATAGCTGCATTAAATTATGACTCTCGTTTTGTTGTAAGTAAGGGGTTCATTGCAGGTGCAGAGTGGCGCATCAATTCGGTTTGGAAAGACGCATCCATAGAACCTACCGAGAAAAAGATGCTGGTTATACTTGACAGAATAGGAGATATGTGGGAATGTGACTACTTGACCGACCCTATGCCTAATTACGCTTGGAAAGTTTTTGTGAAGGAAGCTGCAGTCTTAAGGTGGGCTTACAAGGAAGACCTGTTACCTAATAAAGAGGAATAGTTATGGACAGATATTATAAGATACCAAAAGATTCGGAAACAGGTAAGAAGCTGAATGAAGTAATACGAAAGGCAGAAGAGTTCGAGGCGTTGCGAGTTGACTTTGCAAAAAAGTACAATTTAAAATACACTTATGGAAGCAATTTTTATCTGTGTTCAGTTGTCGGTGTTGTTTTTAACGACACTCCTGATAAAACAAACTGGAGGCTTGCCAATGACCGGATGTGTTACATTCCACGCAAGAGGACAAAGGATGATGAATTGTTGGACAGATGGAATGAACTGCAAGAAAAGAAAATACCCCGGTCTGCGATTGATAAGATAATCGGAGGTAATGACGCTTTCAAACAGTGCGGTCTTGACTTTTCATTCCCTGACTGTTTTTATGTAACTATTGGCGACATCAACGCCTATGACATTCCAACAGATTGCATCGAGATCAGTAACATCGAATATCTGAATTTAAAAAAAGAACAATGAAGAAAGTATATATCAGCGGCGCCATAGCTGGGCACGACCTGGTCGAGCGCAAGGCCGCATTCAAGGCGGCAGAGAGAGAATTGGCAGAGATGGGCTTTGCACCGGTGAACCCCTTCGACAACGGCGTGCCCGATGAAGCCCATTGGCGCGTACACATGCGGGCAGACATCGCCCTGCTGGTGCAGTGCGACTTGATCTACATGCTGCGGGGCTGGGAACTCAGCAAGGGCGCGAAGTTGGAGCACGACGTCGCCACTTCGTGCGGCATCAATGTACTGAAGTACGAATGATCTACCGCGAGCCCCGTAACCTTATCGTCCAGGTGGAGGACGGCCTGATGGGCCAGGTCCTCTACTACTGGACCTACTACAACAAGCCGACCAAGCTCCTCATCCTTCGCGCCAACACCGAGGGACTGACGGCCATCAAGCTATCAATGAACAATGCCGACGCCGGTTCCTTCGTCTTCATCCTCGCCGACCGCCTCCACGTGAGGCTCTACGACGCGGACACCAAGCAGCCGGTACAGGTACAAGACATTTTTATGTAACGAAAGGAAAACCTATATGACAGAAGCAAAAGCCATGAGCATTATCAACGAGCACGAGGCACTGGTGGTAGGTGTCACCTACAACATCCTCTTCACGAACGACATTGTCTGCGCCGCTATTATAGACATGATGAGCGAGCTGCGCAACTCACCCATCTACCGCCACAGCATCAAGATGAAGGCACGCCTGGCCAACGAAAGCCGCCACAGCTACGAGCTGCGGCTGAACGAAATCATCAACCGTTCCAGCGACTTCTTCGCGTCGGCCAACGACGCCTTCAGCAGCCGTGTGCAGCCATTCGTGGACCATCTGTACTATGCCATTAAGCAGGAATTTGACAACCACCAGCACCCGCACTCCTCCGTACTGGCACGCATGGAGCTGGCGCGTACGCTGGCCACCTACGCCTGCATCCAGTTCGACGAACGCATCAGGATGATGCGCGAGCGCGACCGTCAGTTTGCCTGCTTCCGCGTGGACTTCCTGCGCATCACCGCCATCAGCCAAGCCATGGACCACCTGATGGAAGCCGTGCCCACCAGCTGCACGATAGACCTCAACACCATCCGCGTGAAGCAGGCCGTCTCCGCCCTCCAGAACAAACTGACCGACGCAAACAACATTGCGGAGGCTATTTCTGCATAAGATTATGAAAATAGGTTTACTCGCTATTGACAGTAATTATCCCAACCTGGCGCTGATGAAAATCAGTGCCTATCATAAACGTGCTGGCAATGAAGTAGAATGGTACAATCCTCTGGAGCACTACGACAAAGTTTATGCAGCTAAAGTATTTACATTTACTCCGGAATATGGATATTTCATAAATGCCGAAGAGGTGGAGTATGGCGGAACCGGCATCGACATTCACAAGATGCTTCCGGAAGGGATAGACAGCTGCACGCCGGACTACAGCCTATACCCTGCTATCAACCGTCGGACGGCCTACGGATTCCTGACCCGCGGATGCCCTAACCGGTGCAAGTGGTGTGTGGTGCCGCTGAAGGAAGGTAACATACGGCCTTACATGGATGTGGATGACATTGCCGTGGATGGCCGGAACAGATTGGTGCTGATGGACAATAATGTGCTTGCTTGCGATTACGGGTTGCAGCAGATCGAGAAGATAATCCGCAAAGGTTATCACGTTGATTTTAATCAAGGACTGGATGCACGTCTGGTAACAGAAGAAGTCGCCCAATTGTTGGCCTGCGTGAAATGGATCAAACGTATTCGTTTTGGATGCGACACTTATCAGCAAATAGCCGAATGCGAAAGAGCAATTGATCTGATACAGCAGCACGGATACAAGGGAGAATTTTTTCTTTATTGTATTTTGAACGACAACATTCAGGAAAGTTATTACCGCGTAAGTTTCTGGAAAAAGTACAAGAAGGTTTTGCCTCATGCGCAGCCATACCGTTCGTTGACTGACCGCAGACACGTAATACCGCAATGGCAGGCAGATTTGGCACACTGGGCCGACCGTAAAGAGATTTATCGTACTTGTGATTTTTATGATTTTGAACCAAGAAAGAGATTTAAATGTATAGAGTATTTTAAATAATAAACATATCTTTGTCTCGTAGAAGTTTTGCTTGTGACGACAAGTGAGAAATTAAAAAAGAGGCAACCCGATGAAGGTTGCCTCTTTTTATTGGTATCATTTTCGTGGACTCACGAAAATGGTCTTTTTTACCAAAGTAAAGCATTAAACAATTATCTTTGCAACAGAGGTTTAGTTTTTGTCTTTGTCTTATGAATCCGCAGCTCAGTCTTTTCCCCGGCAACGAACTGTCTTACAATGACACAGGACGGCGCAGCAGCCTTCCGCTCAAGCGGAGTGTGGAAAGCCGTGCCGACCGCATCCACCTGCGCAACCGTGTGCTGGTGGCCCGCCTGTACTACTGGCAGGAAATCATGCGCCGCCGCGCAGATGACGTAATGATCATCCTCTCGGAGAACGAGTTTTTTGTGGACGAACGAACCATTCAGAACGCGCTGGTTGAGCTGGCAGACTATTACACTGACCTCTGCCGCCGACACGTCACGGCGCGGCAGCTCCAGCGAAAATACCCTTCCTTTAAATTTTAATCTACAACCGCTGCCTCGAACGTCATGCGATACACCTTCAGCCCGTCTTCACGCCGTTCAGGCACGCAGGAGGTGCGGCTGTAGGGCTGCTGAAAATGGTCGAACCACCGGCCGTGCAATGCGTCCTTCACTTCCTGCAGCACGTCGAAGCGTCGCAGGGCTACGTCGCGCACCTGCCCGGGGGTGCGGCTGTTCAGGGAAGCGCAGTCGTTGAAAGCAATCTGCAAGGTACAGGTCAGTGTGCACCGCTGGGGGCCGACCACCATGGCACTGAGGTTGCGGGCCGACGTGACGGCCACTTCCACCAGGCAGCACGGCCACGCCACGGGCGGGCGGTCTTCGGTATAGTAGTCCAACTGCCCTTCCTGGGCATCGACCCAGCGAAGGGACTTCACTTCGGCCAGGGCGGTAAGTACGTCTTCGAGATAAATCTTTTTCATAAATGGTTAATGATAAATGTTAATGATTAAGGAAGGATGCTTTTGAACAAGGCTTCCGCCTCCCGTTTCAGGATGCGTTCCAGCTCGGGGCAGGTTCCCAGAAACTGACGCTGAGGGATGCGCATCATCCGCTTGTGTGCCTTCACCTGAACCGTCTTCCCCTTCTTGGTGCGACGGTCATGGGCGGGAATGACGACGCTGCCCGTGAAGCCTTCGTTGTGCACTTGGGCATAAGGTACCTTGCTGTTTCCCGCCGAAATGACGACCTTATTCGGAGTGATCTGAGACACGCGGATACTATTAAGCAATGCCCCACTACGCACCATCAGCGTGCCCCGTCGGGGCTTGTATTTGGGGCTGACAGGCTTCCAGGGCTTGCCGTCGAAGGCTTTCTCGGAAAAACGGGTACGGCTATATTCGGCGGCTTCTTCGGCCACGAGATCGGGTAGTTTGTTTTCCATCACTTGCTTTATTTCCTGTGCAAGTTCATCAGTTACATTCATATTTCTTTGTATTTTGATTGAAAGTCAGTATATTTGTAATAGTCAGAAGTATTTTATTTGACTATCAGTGTATTATATGAAACTCGCATGAGAATGGGCAACGGATAAGAAAAATGCAAACTGTTTAGAATCACTATATTCCTCATGCTGTCAAATAACTCTTTATCTTTCTGCAAAGATAGTGTTTTTCCTCTGAATACCGGAATTTTCCGGGTATAATCTTCATGGTGATTTCAAAAATAATCCAAATCAAGAATGACATCTATACCGTAGCCGAGTTCACGTAACTCACAGGCAAAGGTAACTCGTGTTCTTTCGTACAAGCAAGGTCAGGCCCTCCGGGTGGCGTGGAAAAATCATCCTCGCCCCGGAGGGCTTCGGTATTTTTCCCACCAACCTTGCATGTACGGAACACGACCTTTTAAAGCCTGTAGTTACGGGAACTCCGGCCCCGAAAAGCCGGACTAACAAAAAAACAATGTCATGTTACAGGCAACCAAGAACAAGTACGGTATCGAAACGCTCAAAAGACTGAACGTTTCATACGACCATCAACATTCGCTGACACAGGAAGATGTGGATATGGTCAACAGTTATGTGGAACTCATCGAGCGGACGCGCTCGGAAATCAAACCGCAAATCGGTGACAGGCTGGTGTATGTAACCGAACACGGGGATTATTACGGAAACGCCCTCATTGATGACAAGTATGTGAAGGATGGATGTCTTTCCGTATGCGAGCAGCCGTATGTCCCCTTCGTCTGGGAAGAAAACGGAAACATCCGTCTGAGTGTCAGCGGGGGATCATTTCACTCTGTCAATCCGAAGGATTTGAAATTCCAGAAATGGACGGAGGGAGCCTTCAAGGACTGGGGACATTGCGGGGCGTGCGCCAACGGAACGGTGGCATTCACGGCAAGAGTGCCGTTGTGGTTCTATGCCGAACCCAATCCCAAGTACGGGGACTTCACGACCGAAACCTACCGGAAACTTTACCTTAACAAAAGGAATGAGCCGGAAGAAGGCTACCGTTATCATGGCGACGGGATTGCTTTCCGTGATGAGACCGAGTTGCAACAATTCCTGCAAGACTACGAAGGAACGGTATTCAAAGGGAATTGGAAAGATCAAATCGTAGTATGGTGCTTCCGCAGGGAATATGTCTTCCTGCCTCTGTCGGAATGGGAAAAGATTGATGCCCCGGCGGTGGAGCGAAGACTCAATTTCCATCCCGAGCAGGTGAAGATTGTCAAGGACATGGAGAAGCACATCACTTATTTCCACCGTATCAAATCACAGGATTTCTAACACTTAAAATCAACCAGATATGCAAACGACAACATCATTCAAACCCGGCAACGCTCCCGACCTGCTTTCAGGCATATTGAGCGTGGAAGTGAGAAACGAGGACAAAATTACCGAGCAAGACCGCCTGTTTTGTCAGAACCAGCAGGATATGCTCTACAAGACGCTTGACCGGATAGACCGCTGGTATGCCATCTTCAAGGAAGAGGCGGAACAATACCGAACAGAACGGGACTTCTCATACGACGACAACGGGAAAATATCCATGCGTGACCTCTACTCGCTCAGAAACGGGAAGGACGATTATTCACACAACGAGTTCAAGCCGTTCGATGTGCTGAACGATTTGGTAGACAAGAACCACAATGCCAACTCGAACTTCGCCAACCGCATCATTGCCTACTTCAACAGGACATACAACGTATCGGTGCCTGAGCAAAGGATAGATGAAAAGACACTCCGCATGGGCTTCCGTCCGGTCTATGGTACATACGTAGATGCAGTTATAGAGCATTTAGGCGGCAAGAGTTTCCGTGAAACGGCGGTGGAGGAACTGCTTGCCAGAGTTGCCAAAGTAGTCAAGCCTTCCTGCTGGAGCAAGGTCAAGACGGAGCTGAAAAAGGACAAGATTGTTTTTCCTGAAATTCTCCGCTTCGATGATTATTATATGCAATACCACCAACGGTGCAAAATCAGCTACAATTACGATGGTGGATTGGAAACCTTATGCGCTGGTATCGCCTACGGTGCGGATGACGTACTGTGCGGTAACACGAAAATGATTATCCGTTTCGATGACAATGATGTGTCTGTCAATGACTGGTACGACCTCACGACCACCAACGCCGAGCAAATCCGATTCTACAAGAACGGACGCATCGATGTCAAGTTCAAGGACAGCGCGACAGCCGAAAGTTGCTTCAAACGCCTCCGGCTTGATGAAATCACATTACCTGAGAACTGAGCATGAGACAAAATCCACTGCACCCCGTAAGGCAACCCTTGCGGGGTGTTTTCATATTTAACTATAAGCAATTCAAGATATGTACGCCATCATACCCCAACAGATACCGCAAGACAAGCGGGCCGAGGTCAACGAAAAGATACTTTTCGCCATAGACTCCGGCAAAGACCTTATTCCGGCGGAAAGCATCTACAACTGCTATACCGGCATTGGCGGGCTGCACAATCTGAAGCAGTCCGACTTTGCCAACTACAACGAGTATGCGGAGGCCAAGAAGGAGTTTGAGATGGGACAGTTTTTCACTCCGCATGAAGTGTGCCGGGATATGGTGGATATGCTATGTCCGGTTTTGTCAGAAATGATTCTTGATATGTGTTGCGGCATGGGTAATTTCTTCAACCACCTGCCGAACCTTCATAATGCCTACGGTTTCGACATAGACGGTAAGGCGGTGGCTGTTGCAAGATACCTCTACCCGGACACCCATATTGAGAAATGCGACATCCGGCAATATTACCCGGAACAACGCTTCGACATCATCATCGGCAATCCGCCTTTCAACCTGAAATTTGATTACAGACTGTCACAGGAATACTATATGGATAAAGCCTACGATGTGCTCAACCCGGCAGGCATCCTGATGGTCATTGTTCCCTGCTCGTTCATGCAGAGCGAATTTTGGGAGAAAAGTCGTGTGGCAAGAGTAAACGATAATTTTTCCTTCGTCGGACAAGTGAAACTAAACCCTAACGCATTCGCTTCTACAGGAGTCCATAACTTCAATACGAAAGTAATGGTGTTTCTGCGTGAGTCGCTGCATATTGAGATGCAGCCCTACAAAGCAGATGAGTTCATTACCATGTCTGCATTAAAGGAGCGTATCTGCGAGGCAAGGCAGATGAAACACAAAATACGTTTCGACCTGATGCGCGAGACCAACCGGATTGACAAGGAGGAACTGGAGGTGTTCGAGTACAAACTCGCCAAGTATATGTACGAACTGAAAGCCCACACCAAACTGAACAAGCATATCGCCAAGGCGGAAGCATTGGTCACGAAATTCCGTAACCAGAAGCCGCCGGAAAATGCCACCCGGGAGCAGGTAAACCAATGGGAGAAGAACAAACTGACCACTACCAAAGTCCTCGGTATCATCCGCAGATACATTACCTCGCAGAATGTCGTCCCACGCAAGGAAATAGCTTTGGTAAAGACCTCATACGGCTTCAAATTGAAGCAATATGCCCCGCGATTATTAGACAAGGTTTCGCACAAGGCGGCAAGCATCAACGATCTTGTTCTGGAACGAGCAGAACTTCCCATGCCGGAACTGCTGACAGAAAAGAATATGCGTCAGATTCGTGCGGCGGAAAAACTGATACGCAAGAAACGCAGGCAATACGAAAACCAGAATAGACAATTTGCAGATATGCAACCAGACCCATTTCTGCAAGAATACCTCGACCGCACCACTTTCAGAAACAAGGACGGAGAGGTATGCGAGTTTACATTACTTCAAAAACACGACCTGAACCTTGTCTTGCAGAAACGCTACGCTTTGCTGAACTGGCAACAAGGCTCCGGCAAGACAGCCGCCGTCTATCACCGCGCCAAATACCTGCTCAAGTTCCATAAGGTACGCAATGCCGTCATTCTGGCTCCAGCCATAGCCACCAATATGACATGGATACCGTTTCTGACAATCAATCGGGAGAAATTCCGTATAGTCAGAAGTAATGCCGATTTGGAAACAGTACCGGAAGATGTGTTCCTTATCCTTTCCACCTCTATGCTCTCCAAACTGAGACGTGGGCTGTCAAGGTTTGTCAGACGCACATCCGGGAAACTTTGTCTTGTTTTTGACGAATCAGACGAAATAGCCAATCCGTCATCACAACGGACAAAGCATATCCTGAGCATTTTCCGCCGTCTCAAATACAAGATACTTGATACGGGAACCACCACGCGCAATAATATCGCAGAATTATATAGCCAATTCGAGTTGCTGTACAACAATTCTGTCAATATGGTTTGCTGGTGCGACCGGATATACCATGAGAACAGGGAGAAAGAGATAGAGGAAAAAAGCAATCCGTATTACGGAGAACCGTTCCCCGCCTTTAGGGGGCATGTGCTTTTCCGTGCCTGCCATTGCCCCGGGAAATCCACCGTGTTCGGCATAGAGAAGCAGAACCAGGATGTGTATAATAAGGAGGAACTGGCTGAACTTATCGGAAATACCATCATCACCCGCAAGTTCAGGGACTTCGCAGGCGAGAAATACAAGATACGCACCCACACCGTCAGCCCGGCCAAGGGCGAGCATGAGGTTTACCGTGTCATCATCGAGGAGTTCTGCCGTATCTGCGAGCTGTATTATAACAGCACGGGAGATATAAAGAAAGATGCCGGTCTCAGGCTGATGCGGCAGATAAAGCTGCTTATCAAAGCCTGTTCCGTACCGCACCTGATAGAAGGTTATTTCGGTGAGGGGATTCCGAACAAGACAAGGTACATCGAGAGACTGATACGGAAGATTCCCGGCAAGGTGGCCGTCGGCTGTACCTCCATAGCGGCATTCGACCTTTACGAAAGCCATCTACGCGAATGTTTTCCGAACCGTCCGCTGTTCGTGGTCAAAGGAGACGTGGCATTCAAGAAAAGGCAAAGCATCGTGACGGAGTTCGACTCCACCGTCAACGGCATACTGGTCTGCACACAGCAGAGCCTGAGCAGTTCGGTGAACATCCCCACCTGCAACGATGTAATCCTGGAATCGCTCCAATGGAACATCCCGAAGATGGAACAGTTCTATTTCCGTTTCATACGCCTTGACTCTAAGGAGCTGAAGGACGTGCATTATGTCACTTATAAGGATTCCGTAGAGCAGAACCTGATGGCGCTTGTACTAACCAAGGAACGGCTGAACGAGTTCATCAAGACCGGAGAGGTGAAGGAACAGTCGGACATCTTCGAGGAGTTCGATGTCACTATGTCCGTTATCGAGAGCCTGCTGGTCAGGGAACGTGACAGGGAAGGCAAGATACATATCAGCTGGGGAAGCCAGCGCATAACCGGCTAAAAATGAAAAATTATGAGTAACCGTAGATTCCATTCCACAGGCAAAGGTAACTCCGCACCCTTACCGGCTGGGCAAGGTCACGCCGCAAGCGGTTTTCGGGAAAATCATCCTCGCCGGAGGCTCCGGTATTTCCCCGAAAAACCCTGCACAGCCGGGGTGCGGACCTTTTGGTGCCTGTGGAATAAAATCCCCGGTTCCGCATCAATAACTATAATGAAAAAGATTATGGATTTGAATCAGGCAGAAGTGGCAGTGACCACGCAGCATCTTATCGACATACGGCAGAAAAGGGACAACCTGCTGCACATGTCCGATTTCGGCGACATGGGGGAATTTCTATGTACCTGCTCCGACCTCTTTCCGGAAGAGGAAACACCGGAATACAGATACACGAGATGGGAGGAAATCCCGGACCTGCTTATCAACAGGGAATGGCTTTGTCCCAACTTCTTTGATATAAGGGAGGCTATGGAGCAGCTGGAGGAACCCGACAAGGATTTTTTCTTCGACTGGTGCGACCGTTACGGACACGACATCAGTACGGAAGACCCGCACCTGCTGGTAGCGCATTACCTGGAATTGTTCGGGAACACGACCTATATCGACGATGACTCCAGCCCGGACAGCGGGGATGACAGCCTGCTGTATTATCCGGGCATATCAGGCAACTATTTCGACACGGGCATTCCCCGTTTCGAGGTATTCGATGACAATTACGATTAAAAGACAAACGCTTATGAACATCAATTTTCTCGGACCGGTCTTACCGACAGACAGTTTCACGCAGATGGCTTTCGTGGAAATCCTGAACATCATCCTGACCTCCGACAACATCGTGGACGTGAACCGGATGCTTATCGGAAGAAACGTCAATCCCGTCTTCGGCTCGTTGTCGGGACATTTCCGCTGGTCATACGCAAACGACCATTTCACGCTGTGGCAGCGTATGGAGTACAATTCGCCAGTCTGTTTCGGGCAGCGCATATTCAGCATCCATTTCGGTATGCTGGCAAGCCGCGACAGGAAAAGGGATAATATGGTAATGAACTAAAAAACTACATTATGAGTCACCAGATAATTACGAAAATGGCATACAATGCCCAAACCAAGCAGATTGAGACTTGGCAGCATTCCAACAACGTATGGCCGAAAACAGACCATTTTTATGCAATGAATGTAAAAACGGACAAACAGATGTTTGAATTCATAAAATTGGTGGCAGACGGTTCGTGGCAGGGACGCAAATGGAGAAAAGAGTTCGACACCCTTTTTGAGGAATATCCGGAACTGGTCATGTCATCATACGAACACGAGCTTGAAGGCAGGCCCTGGAAGGAATATTGTGCCATTTGCCGAAAACATGAAGGACTTGCCGAAAGCAAGTGCAGTGAGATCGTTGCGCGGTTCAAACAACTGGTCGGGATTGTCTGACCCAAACAGATGAATATATGGAAGAGTTGAAGATTTCAAACCGGCAAATAGCGATGATGGCTTTCGACAGGCTTCGCAAGGAAAACAAGAAGGATTCCGCACTCCGGCTTGCCCGTTGTCTGTTGCAAGGTACAAGCATATCGCTCGGCATTGGTGATATTGACTGGGACATTGACACAGCGATACGACAATGCGGCGGAGAGCCAAGGACCGGTTACAGGTACACTGCGTATTTCCACTTCAACCGGAAGACGGAGATGGAAAAGGAAAAATATGACGGGATAGTGAAAGAACTATATGGATAATGATACAACACAGAGGCGGCCGGAAAGGTCGCTTCTGTCATTTATAACGGTATGTACGGGAAAAAGAACCCTGCCGTACACAGGTGCAGACAAATGGAAGAACAGAAAACGCTTACGTTGGATTTCGTGAAATCCCTCATGGAACAGTCCTACACGCTGGTATGGACGGATTATAACGACAACCTCGACAACCACCTTGATGTCATCCGGAAATGCCTGGACAGGCGGAATTGCGATTGTCTGTGGGAAAAGGCGGGTGAATGGTATGGCGATGCGGAATGTGAAGCAGTTCATGGAATTATGGAAAAACTGAAAGAAGAATGCTTTGTGTTCAACGACTTTGACGAACATGAGGTCGATGCCTTTTTTGATGAATACGAGGATGAAATCCGGGACGAGATTTACAGCCGGAATGATTCGGATGTGGTGAAAGACCTGATAAGGAACACCGACGACATTCCCATCCAGGTGGAGATGCTTTCCAACTACGACTGCATCAACTCCAACTGGTTTGAATCGCAGGGCGGTTACAGCTACGAGGAATCCTACTTCGGGGATATGGTAGACAGTCTGAACCTCAATCCGGCGAAAGTGAAGAAACTCCTGACGGGGCATGGCTGCAAAGTTTACGGACGTTTCCCGAACCGTAAAGGCAGGAACGGAAAGGAACAGGTCTCTTACGAGCAATTTTACACGGAACTTATCAATTCCTGTTGCGGCGCGAACCTGCTGACCTATATCGGCAAGGTTAGCCTGAAGGACTTGTACGATGCAGGCTTCTCGCTGAAAGAGGTCATTATCCCCAAAGGGAACTGTTGCGGGCTGTTCAGTTCCACGTATGGCGGCGGAAGCCTTCTTGAAATGGAACTGAAACAGGATGTGAAACTCAAACTGGAGGTCAAAGGCTGCAATGGCTTCCGGTTTCGTCTGGATGACGAACGCTCCAAGTATGACTGTTCCATACAACATGTATATGGCGTGGACGATTCGTTTTTCAACAATGCGGTCAGCATAGTCTCTTAATGGTAACTCAAGTATAAACAATCAAATCATAAAAATTATGGCAAAGTATGATGTAAGAGTAAGGTATGCCTTCGAGGGTACTTACACGGTAGTGGCTGAAGACCACGATGAAGCAAGGCAAATGGTGTCTGAGGACTGCGGACTGGTTCTGGGCAGTAATATCCACACGACCCTTGATGATGAAGATGTGGACTGGAGTTTCGGTATTCACCCGGACACGCAGATTCTTTCCGTGGCTCAACGAAACAAAAGGGATGTTCCGGCATTCATTGATTTCAGTGGCAGAATCGAGGAATTACGAGCGGATATCATTGAGGCAATACGGCAGTTGCTCCATGACCACTGCATGAACGAGATTCGGTTCCCGCAAGAAGAGAGCGACCCGGTCTGGGTGATATGGTTCGACAAAAACGGTGATCCATACGAGTGTCGAGTGACAGGGCTTCGTGTGACAGACAGTAGTCTGACGGTCATTGCCGAAGAAAAGGAAGGCGGTTATGAGGTGGAATGTTACAGCCCGTTTGAACTTGGGACGAGGAACATTGACTGGCTCCATGAGATGTACGAAGCTGTATGGCAACAATTGGAAGAAAGAATGGATGTCGAACCTGAAACGGAAGAGTCATGAAATACCATGCGGAAAATGCGGTCTCCAGCTTTTTCTACTATATGTGGAACGCCTGGAGCAAAGAGGAATGTAAGATTGTGTTCGGTGGAATGTACAAGCATTTCTGGGGAAAATGGAATGCACATGCCGAAAAGTCCATCTATGGTGCGGCGGAACGATTTTATTCCGAATTGTCAGAGAACTATCAGAGGCTGTTGGTGGAACGCGCCATTTCACTTTACGACGGCAAGGCTCACCGGAAACGACCTGATGATTCGGAAGTATATGTCTGTTGTGAATGTGGTTCGCAACAGGTTGAGATACAGGTTTGGGCAGATGCCAACACCTATGAATATCACAGCGATGTGGATGATGACAGTAACGGAAAATGGTGTACCGAGTGTGAGGGTCATATACATTTTTGTTCCAAAGCCGAATTCATCCAAAAAATGCAGGCTTGGTGGCAATCCTGTGATTCCATTACCAAGGAACGAATTTCAGGATTAAAAGGGTGTAATACTGATGAATGGTGGGGCAATCTGGATTATGATGGAAAACGAAATGTCTATAGCGAGCATAACCCTAATAATGAATAATATGGGAGAAAACATCATTGACTGGGTTTGCAACTCATGCAGTTGCGGCAAGACAGAAGCGCAGGAGTATCTGGATTCCGAACTTCAATACCTGCGCGAGTTGCAGGACATGGACGATTTGAGGGAAGGCGACATAGAACTTGCTTGCAGCAATCTCGGACTTGACCTCGACTATCAGGAATATTTCATCAACCGCCTCGCTGGGGCATAAAAACTTACGATTATGGCTTATTTTCAGAACATACACAGTCTGGCGGACTTGAAGAAGGAATACCGCCGTCTGGCATTGCAGCACCACCCGGACAAGGGTGGTGACACTGCCGTCATGCAACAGGTAAACATTGAGTTTGAAAAACTTTATGACGTGTGGAAGGACACTATGGTTGTGTCAGCCAATTCCACCGGCTACGAATACGACTATTCCGGGGCTTCTGCAAAGGAGTACACAGAGTATGTGCATAACGAATACCGTTGGAAAGGCCGTAATTACAAGGGGCAGCACACACCCGAAGTTGTGGAACTGGTACGGGCCTGGCTCAAGGAAACCTATCCCAGATACAAGTTCTCCGTCAGGCGGGAGAATTACAATTCCATTTACATCAAGCTGATGAGCGCGGATTTTGAGGCGTTCACCAAAGAATCCGGCAAGGTGCAGGACACCATCAACCATTATAACATAGAACGGAATCCCGACCTTACAGACCGTGCGAAGGAGGTGATGATGAATGTCTGCGACTTTGTCATGTCGTACAACTTCGATGACAGCGATGCCATGACGGATTATTTCCATACCAATTTCTACCTGACATTGGGCATAGGCAGTTACCGGAAGCCTTACAAGGTGGAATTTCCGAAACTCGCCTGCAAGGGAAAGGATAAGCCGGAAGTGTTCAAGCATCCCGAAGGGGTGGCACACAAGGCATTGCGGCAAGTATTGGGTAAAGCCCGTTTTGACTTTATCACAAGTCAAAGACACTCCGGCAAACTCATTCTCGGTGAGGATGCCTATGGTTCTCAAGGCGAGCATTATTTCTGGCCGAAAGAGTATTCAAGTGCCAAAACCGCGCAAAAACGGATTGACAAATTGGAACAGGTCGGAATGCGGTGCAGACTCACAGGGTATAATGGCGGATACATCCAATTCCTCGGATATACCCTGGAGATGGAGGCTTTGCTGGAACAGGAACGGAAAGAGGTCATTATTGCACATCAGGCATGGCAGGCAAGGCAAATACAAACTAACTGAGACAACTCGAAATGTCAAAACAAGAATGAATCATGAAAGCGAAAGTATTGAAATACAAGTTTGACGGAAATACCGTCGTGGCTCCGTACATGGAACTGGAAGCGTATGCGGAAAACATCTATCTCTCGTTATCGGACAAGAACGAATACGGGAATGAAAACTATGATTATTTCCATGTGGTCTGCAAAGTTGAGAACGTTTATTTTTCTTGCGGGCAGTATTCCAGGGAAATGCTTGGAAGGGAGGAACAAAAAGAAAGACTTGTCAAGTATTGCAAAAACTGGATCGCGAATACGCTTCAGGATGCGGAAAACGGGAACCATGTATCCCTTTTGTCTATCCGTGTTTTTGAAAAACTCGGACTTGACACAGTTCCTTTGCTGCAAGCCCGTGAAGCGTACTGGAAGAAGCAGGAACAAAGACAGCAGGAGCAAAAAGAACAGGAAGAGGAGAAACGCAGGCTGGAGGAAGTGAAGTGGCAACAGGAACTTGACGAGGAGAAACAGAAGTTTCTGAACGGGGAATATATCCCGGCAAATATGTTCCTTGAAATAACCAAACGGGACGGCTTTGAAATCCATATACGGACCAAAGGGACATTGAACCGTCATGTGTGCGGATTGGATAAATCCGGGAATATCCGCTTCTATAAGAAACGCGGTTGCCGCACACCCGATTTTTCCGGGTGCCACAAGGCTGTTGCCGCCTACCTGGTCTTTCTGGAATCACATGAAAACTAATCATTCCTGACATGGCACAGGAACGAATGGACGATTGGATGGAATATGCCAGAGAACTGGCACATGCCGAGCGTGAACTGCGGATTGAACGCTGGGTATTCATTTCCATCGAGTGCAAGGATGAAGCCGGCAACCCAGTCCGGCTTCATTCGTATGATCTCCCGAGGGAACTGCACGAGCGTTACCGTTGGGTAGTCCGCTGGCGTGAAGCCCGGTTGCAATGCCTATACCCCAAAAGGCAAATCAACACCTATTATAGTTATTATGACAGACGTACCGGACTCCGTACCGATTTTGGCTCCTCACTGTCAAGACTGTCAGCAGCCAAAGCCCAAATCTCCATCGCGGAGCGTAAAGAACGTGAGTATATCCAATACCAGCGTACAAACAACCTGTTCTTTGATGAAAATACAGATGAACAGCTGGTACGGTTCCGTGAAAAACTGCGTATGAAAAAGGGAAAATACACGGCATTGGAACATGAAATCCGTTCTGAGGTGAAATCCATGCAAAAATTGAATCGGATCTGAAAAAACAGGAAACAACGGGGCTATTATTTTATTTCCCACCCTGCAAAGGTAGCCCCGTGTCCTGTGTATCCTGCAAGGTCAGGCCCCTGCGGGGTTGGCTGAAAGAAAATCATCCTCGCAGCGGCTGCGGTATTTTCTTTCGCCAAACCTTGCCGGATACGGACACGGGACAGTCAGGCAGGCGAGAAATAAAAATACCGGCTCCCGGAGCCGGACGTGTTTAACGAATAAAATACAAAAGTCATGAAAATCCTGAATGAAGAACATTTCGAGAATGTAAAGCGCTATGCAGAATCCATCGGTGACACCTCGCTCCAGAAGTGTCTGGACAGGCTGGAAAGCTGGGAGAAAAATCCCGACCATCCCAATGAAATATCGCTCTACTACGACCATGCGCCGTATTCGTTCGGCTTCACGCAACGCTATCCCGATGGAAGAACCGGCATCGTGGGAGGTCTGCTGTATCACGGGATGCCGGACAGGTCATTTGCGGTCACATTAGAACCGACCCACGGATGGCAGATACATACCTGATCGGAATAAAAAACAATAACAGCAACATAGTATTAACCTCATAAATTTCAAGATTATGGCTAATTTGGCAGTATTGGAAAGACAACAGCAGTTTGATTTCCAGCAGAACGGAATCGAAGTGATGGACTTCGAGACACTACAGCGTACCTACAAGGAGAATGACATCTACAACAACCCGGTACAGGGCATCTACCATTACCAGGTCATCCAACGCATGATGGATATCTGCGAGAAGCACAACCTGGACTATGAGGTGGAGGAAATCTTTGCCGCCCAAAACCGGAACAAGACACAACCCGGTGTGAGCATACTCCCGCAAGTGGAACAAATCCACGGTGAAAAGGCGGTGGAAGCGCATATACTCCGCCGCATCTTCACCACCATCCGCATCAAGGACTGGGAAACCGACGAACTGACGACTACGCTTGTCGTGGCCTATCATCAGGACGGGGTACAGGCGGCCATAGGCCCTTGTGTGAAAATCTGCCATAACCAGTGCATCCTTTCCCCGGAAAGGAGCGTGTGCAATTATGGAAAGAAGAAGGTGACTACCGAAGAGTTGTTCGACACCGTGGACGGCTGGATGGCGAATTTCGAGGTGAACATGAACGAAGACATCGGGCGCATACAGCGGTTGAAACGCAGAATCATCTCTTTGGAAGAGGTCTATATGTACATAGGACTGCTGACGGCACTGCGTGTTTCCCATGACAGTTCGGACAAGAACCTGTCATCCTCCGTAGAAACCTACCCTCTGAACCAAGGGCAGATATCGGTATTCACGGAAGAGGTGTTGAAACTGGCCATGACGAAAGGGCAGATTACAGCCTGGGATCTCTACAATATCGCTACGGAGATATACAAGCCCGGCAAGACGGACTTTCCGGCACTGATCCCACAGAACGGGGCGATGGCGGAACTATTGTTGTCACGCCTGCCCGAAGAGGCGGAAATCATGGAAACCATACCGGTAGGTTGAACGGATGGATACCATTGAAACCACAAAAGAGGGAGAACCTGACGGTCTGATGCCGAAAGATACTCCCTCTTTTTTTTTACTTCTTAAAAAGCAGCATATATTCCACTTTCCTTCTCCGTTCAATGCTCGGAATCACTTTCCCCTTATAGCACCGGAATGAGACATACTCGTTGTAAATGTCCCTGTCCCCGGCTTCCAGTTTTTTTATCAGTCTGCTCTTGGGTATCTTGCCATAGCCGACCAGACGGTAGTATCCCACATTATAAGATAAGGTGGCGACCAAGGCGTCCTTTCCAAAACGACTGCACATCCTGCACAGTTTCCTCAAATCAGTCCTCAGTAAGGAATCCGCCTGTGCCTTGCTCATATCCGGACTGAACGTCTCTCCCGGCAAAAGTTTGTGCCCCCAACCGACATAAGGCAGGTGGTTTCCGTGCCAACCCTCGAACCGCTTGATGCAGGCGACCGCCTGCTCAAAAAGAGAATCCGGGATTTCCATAGCGGAAGGAGGCGAACCGCCTCCTCTCCCTGGATGAGCCACCAGACAGTTACTGGTTAAAATCAGGCATATAGCCGCTACAATCATTCGCATACCGTAACCGTTTCAATGTTCACCAAAGGATTTTTTACAAGTTCCCCACCGGTTCGGGGAATTCTGCCGGTTCCTCCCGTATCATCTTCCGCGTCATCCTTTTTCTCGTTGTTGAAATCAAAACTGCGCAGGAATAATTGGGCAGGCTCTCCGTTGTCCTCGAAGTAGATGTCAATACTCTGCTGGTCCTCGCACTCGGAAGTGTAGTACAGCCGGAACACCTCCCTGTCAAGCGGATAACGGTCATTGGGCAGCAACACCATCCCGTCGTCCATACGGAGCGAGCCCTTGCCGTCAGGCTGGAAATAGCGGATGGTGTAGCGTGCATCGGAAAACCGCCCCTCGCGTTTGAGTTCACACCGAATTTCAACGGTCTCGCCTTTCACGATACGTTTGGGCACGGGCATTGTCTCCACTGTGAAGGGATATCCCTGCTGCACGTCCAGATCATTGTCACAGGACACCAGGGCTACCGCCACCAATGCCACGAGCATTGCCGAAAAGATAGCGGCAAACGCATTTTGTTTATTTCTCTTTTTCATGTTCATTGTCATTTTAATGGTTGTTGTTTCTGTTATTCTACCATTCCGTCCCAATGTTGCAGGTATTCGTTCAAGTCCTTGAACCCCTTGTACAGGGAGGAACAGTCCTCTATCTTGTTGCCATAGCGTTTGCGGAGGGCTTCCAATGTTCTCCGCCCCGCCTCGTCCCGGTCCAGATAGCAGTTGACCCGGTCGTACTTGTCAAGAAAACCATACGAGCGTTCCAACAACGCCACCGAGTTCAGCACGAGATAGTCATCGCCGCAGCCCAAGCCGAGCACCATCCATGAGAGATAGTCGATGAACCCCTCGAAAAGGTTGCAGGTATCAGAACCGTTGTCGATAAACGATATGTCCTTTGGTGACATACTGCCCTTGAACAGACGGCTGCGCAGTTCATACCCGCCGCTGATGTTCCTGAACCCGATGGAGAAGTACCTCTTGCCATGCAAGGTATATCTGACTTCCTCGCAGTTCGGCAACGCCACATCGCTACAAATGCCACGTTCTTTTAAGTAGTTAAGCAGGACTTTGTTATACAACGGGCCGAAGCGGACTTTAACGAAGCAGTTTTCCTCATCGGATGCGGATTCTGTACGCTTCTCCTTCGGTCGAAAAACGGTCTCGGGTGTAATACCACCAAATACCTCCGAAATGAATCTAACCTGTGATTTGAAATCGCCGCTGCCGGTAAATTCTCCTGCAAGTGAGAATATGTCTCCGCCGCGCCCGATACCGAAGTCCTGCCACACATTCTTCAGGACGTTTACCCTAAACGACGGTGTCCGTTCTTCCCGGTAAGGGGCGGAATACCACCATTCATTCCCTTTCCGGGCGGTCGGCTCATGTCCCATCCGCGCCAGAAAATCCGTGATGGGAATCTTCCTTATATCTTCTATATTCATAAGCCATGACATTTTAGTTGATGATGAATTTCACGCCCAACCCGAATTGCGTAGTGAATACGGACAGTGAGCCTCCCCACAGGGCACGTTCCCTGACGCTGGCGAGCAGTACGATACGGTCTGTGACATAGGTTTCAAGTTCCAAGGTTATCGCCCCGCCATAGACAAAGGCATCCTTGACAAGCAACTTCGAGCCGTCATACAGCATCTTGTTCCCCCAATTCACGGTTTCATAACCCGCCATAGCCGATCCGCCGATGGAAAGGAACAGTGTCTTGGACGGGTCGGACAGGAATTTCAGGTAGTAACCACCCTCGGCAGTGAACTGCGCACGAGGAACGGCAACGCTCCGATACCCGTAATTCTTCAGCAGGTATTCCGCGCCGACAACCCAGCGATTGGCTTTCTTGGTATATCCCGATACCGCGAATCCAACATAATGGTTCAAGGGAAACTTGGAACCTTCCGCGAGTCCTCCACGCAGCTCCACGCCCTTCATGCCGGGGAGACAGCGTTGGGCGTGTGCCTGCCCTGAGAACAGGGTAAGCGACACGACCGCTACTAACATACAGATGACCTTACGCATGGCTACTTCACTTTAAGTTCGTTAATTACCTTGGCTCTCACAATATCCTCGTTCTCTACAATGAACGACTGGTGACGCCCACCGCTTTTCTCGTTCAGTTCCACGACCAATACCTTGTCGGCAGGAATGGTGAACTTGTCGAAAGTGAACACGGTACGTTCGTCCTTATTCCCGGCTACCAAAGTGGCATAGTTGTAAGCTCTGAGAGGGAAAATAATCTGCTCCTGGATGGCTGTACGCTTCATCACCTTTTTATCCACAATCTTGAACGTCACGAAATCCACCTCAAAAGGCACATTCGACTGGTTGCGTACCTGCGTGTGAAAATAGAGCAGCCCGTTGTGGGTGTAAATACCGCGCAGGAGGTACTGGATGCCGAAAGCCTTACTGCCGATGTGCTTGACATGGCGTTTGTTCTCCTTGTGAATGCTCTTGTTGATCAGCTGCACGAGTTTGGGAGATTCACTGCCCAGTTCCTTCAGGTAGATGTCAAGCGCGTTGTTCGGACGGTTCACCTTGCTTCCGTCATGGATGAAGTCTTTCATCTCTATGTTCAGCAACAACGGCTCGTCCGCATACTTGACATTGAACGTGTAGAAACTTCCGCTTTCGGTGATGACAGACATGTTTGTCTCGTCACGGAAATTCTTGACCACTGCTTTGACTCGGATGACATTCTCCGCACCGTCGGCCTTCCCTGCCACAAGGTTCGGGGAACCGAGATCCACATAACGGACGGCGGACGGGAAGATGATGTGCGTGGTCTTGTCGTAGGTCACTTCCAGCCCATACGGGGGAACCATCCTGTCAAAGGTGAGTTTCCGGGTCAGACCGTGATAGAGGTCGCCATCCCCCTGACCGGGGTAAATGTCCGCTGTCAGCGTGGCGTCATTGGTTACTGCCGATGTAGAATCGGCTGCATTCTGTGCAAAAGCACTCACTACGCCCGTCATAAGGGCAAACATTACAAAAATCTTTTTCATGTTCTCTGAATTTTAATGGATTATTATTGATTGTCGTTCTGGTAAAGCATCAGGGTATAGCCGGACTTGAGGTGTACCTTTTCCTCCCTCATCTTCCGGGATATGTACTGCGAGACTCCCTGTATGGCGCCCCTGCCGAGTTCGGAGAGCAGCTGGTCTCCGGCGGACTGGTTGGTGATGGATATGCTCGTTCCGAGGTTCTGTCCCAAGTTGGCCGCCACCTCCTTGGCGGCGTTCGCCTCCATCGAGCCGGGAATGAAGATGCCTTCCTGTCCGTCATTGTCATACACGGCAAGCTCCACGGGAATGATGATGCCGTCATGCTCCACCTGTATAATCCCGATGCCGAGCCTTTCGCCCTGTATCCGTCCCTCGCCTGTGACAAGGGAGTTGCGTGGGAGGACATACTTGCCGACACGCATCGGCTCCAGAAGCCTCAATCTCACACTTTGGCCGTTTCTGATGGTCTGGTCGCCATGCACGCAGGCACGGATGGTGTTCCTCGTATGCCCGTCAGCCGTCTTTCCCACGGCGGTATGGAATCCAGCATGTCCGGTCTGTGCCAGCCGTGCCAACAGTACGGAATCACTGACGAGTTGCGGAAGCGACGACACCATCGGTGTGGAGACCTGCCCCACGGGAACGGCTTTCGCCTTCCGACCGTTGGAAACAGGCTCTGCTTCTTCCCGTTCTCCCGTACCTGCGCCATCCTTGCCCGGCGTATACTTGGCCGCCAATTCGTAGGATTTCTCCAGCAATGCTACCTGCTCATCGTAGGTCATCTGTACGGGTTGTTGTACCGCGGCAGCCTGCTTCAACTGTTCCACCTCGGCTTTCAACGCCTCCTTTTCGGGGTCTTCCCTCGGTGTCTCATAGAAACTGCCGAGCGTGGCATTGATGTCGTTGTAGGCGGACGTGGACGAGGAAACGGCTCCGTTCCTACGGTTTCCGCTGCCATGATAGGATACATTTTCCGGTTCACTTTCCTGCGGTATTTCCACGACAGGGCTGATTGTCTCATTCTGCCTGTTTCCGTTGGTAAACGCGGAGAAATCCTCCAGCGTGCGCATCTTCTCATCCTGCCTGCGTTTCATGTCCGCCTGCTCGTAGGCGGCAATCTTGTCCGCTTCGATACCCGCCCCTCTCGGATCGGGCAGTTCGGAGTTGAAACCGGCGTTCCTGTCCTCCTTCAGCCTGTCCTCCTTGGACGGGGCGAAAATCAGCCACATACAGCCGATGAACAGGAGGAACATTCCGGCAAAGACCAGGTATTTCCTGATTTCCTGCCGCTGTTTCAAGTTGTTCGCATCGTTACTCATTGTCTCATTTGTTGAATTGATAAAAAAACTCTTCCATCTCGCGGATTTTACTGTCCGTAAGGGTGTCCGCCGGAACAAAGTCCGGGATATCCAACGGTGTTATCTCAATGACTTCCCGTCCGGCATCCTCACGCCCGATGTCATAAATGGCGCGGAAAATCATGTAGAAATTCCCAAGCGCGAACAGGACTGTCAGCACGACGATGGTTATCATTCTCTTTTCAGGACTCAGCCCGGCGCAGATACCGCGCAGTTTTTCTTCGGCCAAGTCTTTGATTTTTACAAGCATCTTTTTCATACATTCAAAATTTAACGGTCATACACTCTTATGTCCCTGTTCTCCACCACACGGAAGGCTTCGAGGATGAAACCGTGCGGGTTGTTGTCACTGCGGGTGGAGTTGAGCAGCCTGCCGCGTGTGACGAGGCTGCGCTCCGTCACGCTCTTCTCCCGGATGATGGAAAGGCGGGCATACGTCACCACCTCATACGGGTAGGTATTGAAGTCGCATTTCACGCTGTCAATCCCGATGCGCTGGCTCATGTTGCCGGAAATGACCCGGTTGTAGTAGCCCTGTTCCGCCAAGTCCCGGTAATGGGCATACGCGGAGCGGTCACACAGGAACATGGCACGCTGGATGTTGCCCTCAATCGCGCCCTTGTCAGGGGCAAGCGAGAAAAAGAGTTCATGGAAGCGTCTGACATGCTCCCTCGCCTCCACGGGGCGGTTCTGTTCCAAGTCCTGCGAGAGGGCGAGCATGAGCGACTTCCCCTCGTCCAGCACGTAGATTTTCTGCCTCTGCGCCTCGGCAAAGCCGTATGCCTTCCACACCGAATATCCCACAAGCAGGGTACACGCGCAGAGATAGACGATACCGAACAGGCGCAGTTGTCTGAAACTGGTTTCGATGTTCTTTAATGATTTGAATTCCATTCCAATGTCGTTTTAAGATGGTTATTACTATTTGATAAGCCTTCCTGCGATATTGCCCACCGCTGCACCGCCGGCTCCTGCCACCACGGAACCCGTCTTGGATGCCGTCTGGGTCACGTTCTTGCCGTAATTGCCTGCACCGCCTCCTGCCTGGATAATCCAGTTGGCCACGGTCGGGATGGTGAAATACCCGATGATTCCGATAATCAGGAAAGTGATGTAGACCCCGTTGGAGCCGTCCGGGATGAAGTTCGGGTCGGAAAGCTGTTCGATGTCCTGCTGGAGCATCAATACCTGTATCCGTGCCAGAACGCTGCTGAAGAGGTCACTCACCGGAAGCCATAAGTAGATGCTGATATAGCGAACGAACCACTGGCTGAGTGAGGCCTGGAAACCGTCCCAGCAGGACAGAGCAAACGAAATCGGTCCAAGAATCGAAAGCACGATCAGAAAGAATGTCCGCAGTGTGTCGATGACAAGGGCGGCAGCATTGAACATGAGTTCCAGCAGTTCGCGGAAGAAATTCTGCACCGCCTTCTTCATGTTATACATCGCACGGTCTATGTACATCCCACAGGCCTCTATCGCGTCCAGCGCACCCAATTCATCCAACTTGTTGTCGAAGGATTCCTTGTCGACCAGGTAGGCCGTTTCGGGATTGCGCTTCATCGCCTCGAACTCCAGCCTGTCCTTCTGCGCCCGGTACTCGTTCATGTCGAAGGTCTGTGATTCCAGTATCGAGTGCGTCCCTTTCACGATGGGCGACATAACACTGTTCAGCGTACCCAGCACAATAGTCGGGAAAAACATGATACATAATCCCAACGCGAACGGACGGAGGAGAGGAAAGACATCCACGGGTTCCGCTCTTGCCAATGACTGCCATACCCGGTAAGCCACGTAGAACAGGGCGCCAAGTCCCGCGAGCCCTTTCGCCACGCCCGTCATCTGCGAGCAGAGCGGCATCATATCCGTGTAGAGGTTTTGCAGGATCTGATGCAGGTTGTCGAAATTTATTGCCAACAATACCATAAGCGAATCGGATTAGGAATTACCAGTAGCGTTCATTCGGTGAGCCGTAAAGGGCCATCACGCGGTCCAGGTCGTTCCGCTTCTTGGCACGCAGGTAGGAAACTCCGATGTTCTTGTTGGTATAATACTGCACCAGACTGCGGTATTGCAGCATGTCGGTGTAGCAGCGGTCGATGATATCCATCCGTTCCTTGTCGTTCATCGAGAGTCCGTTCTCGTTGACCACCGTTTTCAGGTCGTTCAGCAGATGTGCGCTCTCTTCCAGCAGTTTCGTGTAACCGATTGCAATGGCACTCAGTTCTTCCGGCGTGAAATAAGGGTCACTGAGCATACGCTCGAAACTGTTCACGTAGATGTCCGTGATGTCGCCGACCATGAGGATGGTCTGCTGTACTTTACGAGCGTCACGGACAAGGTTCTTGACTTTGCGCAGGCCGTCATAATACTCCTTGCCTTGTTTGTAAATCTTCACGGTCTCCTGAAAATTGTTGAGCATATTGCCCGCGGTGGAAGACGTGTGAACGATGTTCTTGGCGGCATTGATGATGCCTTGTGCAAGATTGCCGGGGTCGCTTACGACCCATTGCGCTTTCGCTGTGAGGCTGACGAAGAAGCAGCCCATACACAGCATGAGGATTTTCTTTTTCATGATGTTTCTGTTTTAATTGGTGAATAAAATTCTGTTGAAATTCAAAGTCCCATTTTCCGCCCCTTGGACGGCGGGTTGCGGAGAATCGGTTTGTGCACCTGCTTCGGACGGTCCACCGCTACCGTTTTTTCCTTCCCTTGCCTGATGGAAGCGAAAAACTCATCGGCATACGGTCTGCGGCCTGTCATCTTCACAAACCGGGCATCCAGTTCCCGGTATGCTTTCTCCGCTTGACAGGAGCGTTCCGTGGCGGAGGCATTTTTGTCTATGCCGTACTTGACGAGAAAGGCAGGAGTGATATGGAGGATGTCATGGACGGAATCCGGCAAGGCGGCAATCTGTCCCAACTTCTCCAGTTCCTTGTTCATCTTGTCGAGATACGGTGCAGGAGGTTTACCGCACAAACTTTCAAAGACCTTTTCGACTGTGCGGGTCAGCCTTGCATCTACTTCCAGGATGTCGGGAACTTCACCGGTTTCTCTTTTCCGCTTGTATTCAGCAGGCTCCAACTCTTCAAGTTGATGGAACAGCCGGTAATCCTCTGTAAATCCGTAATGGTCACAAATGGATTTCGGAATGTCCCAATTCTGCATCAATGACCAATAAAGGGACGAGATGACTTCCTCGCGTTTCCTTTGGTCTGATTCCAAATCGCTATACAGACTTGTGATTTTTAGATGGTTTATAAAATGTTTTTCTCACGTTTGCTCTCTGCCAACTGCTTGATGGCAAGCTCGATATTGCCGCCCAACTTTTCGGAAAGACGGAACAGTTCCAGCTTTTCCGTTTCCTCAGTCGTGTAGCAATAATATTCCTCAAGCGATACCTCGGTGGCATAGACCGCCGACTGCGTACCGCCCAGACCGATCCACACTTCCTTGTACTTTCGGGAAGGATTATTCGCCATGTTGATGGAAAGGATCTGCGCACGTTCCTTGTCGGTCAGACCGAGCAATGCCTGTATCTCATCGAACTTGTTCATGTACTTGCGCTGGTCAAGGAGAATCTTGCAGTCACTGTTGTTGATGATGGTACTTTTGACAATCGGTGAAGAAATAATGTCCTCGACCTCCTGCGTGACGACAACGGCCTCGCCAAAGAACTTTCTGACGGTCTTAAAGAGATACTTCAGATATTCCGCCATGCCCTCCTTGCTGATGGCTTTCCAGGCTTCTTCCAGCAATATCATCTTACGGATGCCTTTCAACTTTCTCATCTTGTTGATGAAGGTTTCCATGATGATGATTGTCACAATCGGGAATAGCACCTTGTTGTCCTTGATGTTGTCTAACTCGAAGACAATGAATCGTTTATTCAGTAAATCAAGCTGTTTGTCACTGTTCAAAAGGTAGTCATACTCGCCGCCTCGGTAGTAAGGTTCCAGTACGTTCAGGAAATTGAACACGTCAAAATCCTTCTCACGGGTACGCTTCTCCCTCAGAATATCCTGATACTCGTCGCGGATGAACTCGTAAAAACTGTTGAAGGAGGGCTTGATGCTCCTGTCCTTGCGGATATTCTCTAAAAAGAGGTTGACGGCATTGGAAAGCGCCACCTCTTCGGCCCTCGTGGGCGGTTCGTCTTCACGTTTCCACAAAGTGAGAATGAGCGTCTTGATGGATTCCTTCTTTTCGATGTCGAACACACCATCCTCCACATAGAAAGGGTTGAAGGCTATCGGGTCTTCCTCCTTATAGGTGAAGTAGATGCCGTCCTCACCGTGTGTCCGCGCATGGATAAGGTTGCACAATCCCTGATAGGAATTGCCGGTATCCACCAGCAGCACATGGGTTCCCTGTTCATAATATTGGCGCACCATGTGGTTGGTGAAAAATGACTTGCCTGAGCCGGACGGTCCGAGGATAAATTTGTTACGGTTGGTAATCGTGCCGTTCTTCATCGGCAGGTCGGAAATATCCAGATGGACGGGCTTTCCCGTCAGCCGGTCCACCATGCGGATACCGAACGGCGAGAGCGAGTCCTTGTAGGAGGTCTCTCCGATGAACAGGCATAACGCCTGCTCGATGAAGGTGTGGAAACTCTCCTCGAACGGGAAATCACCGGCATTGCCGGGTATCGCCGCCCAGAACAGTGTCGGGACATCGACCGTGTTGTGGCGCGGCTCCGCCTCCATGAGTGCCAACTGGCTGCCGACATCGTTCTTGATGCGCTTCAGTTTCTCCCGGTCGTCGCTCCAAGCCATGACATTACAATGTGCCCGGATGGAGGTCAGCCCCTTGCTGTGCGCCTCGTTCAGGTATTCCTCAATCCATTCGCGGTTGATCTGGTTGGAACGGCTGTAACGGGAAAGCGAGTGCATGTTCCTCGCAGTCTGCTCGAACTTGCGCAGGCTCTCCGCCGAATCGTCGATGAAGAGGTACTGGTTCACGACATGGTTGCACGTGAGCAGGATGCCTATCGGTGCGGCGAAAGAGAGGCGGCAGTCGCTCCGGTCGGTAGACAACCGTTCGTAACGGCAGTCGGTAGCCACGTTTGAGGGCAGGTCCTCCGGGTCGGAAAGGGTGTGCAGGCAGAGGTAGTTGTCGCCTATCTTCATCTCCCCGGCACCGAGTGACAGATCCTGCAAGCAGGCGGTGTCCTCCTGCGAGAGCGAGAAGTATTTCTCGATGATTCCAGCAGAGGTGTCCGTTCCCGTGATTTCCTCGTCCGTCAGGCGTGTCATGCGAAGCAGGCCGCTATCGTTGACGATACGCTCAAACTGCTCACAGCTCTCCATGAACCGGGTGACGGTCTCCCTGTCCGTCATTTCCTTCGGGATGATGAAATTCCGCGTGAGGGCGTTGAAGCTGCTGGTCGTGCGGCTGCGCTCCTTGGTCGTCTTGGTCAGGAACAGGTAGCAGGTGTGCTGCAAATACGGGCGTTCGTTGAAATGCCGCTCGAAGCTGCGGCTAAGGAAACTCAGGTCATCCTTGCAGATATCGGGACGGTAGCTTTCCTCGATGAAGAAGTCCTGCTTGTGCACGATGCTGTAGTTCGGCAGCATCTTGATCGCTTTCGCCCAGGTTGAGTGGACGGCCTCGTATTCCGCCTTTGTGAGCGTGAAGAGTTCGGGCAGCTCCACTTTGTAGGCCACGGTAATGTCCGCATCTTTGCTGACGATGCACCCGTGTTCCACCGAGAGCAGCGGGAACTTGCTTTCCAGCGTAGCTGTTTTCATTACGTTTCTCATACTTTTCTGTTTTTTGAGGTTGGAGAAATCAACCGAAGGAACTTCCTCCGGTTGATGATGTAGCGGGGATGGCTGCGCAGCGCGTGGAGTTTCATAAGCCCCCATTCGCCGTACTTCGCGTTCATGCGGAATGTCACCCAGACAAGCACCGAAGCGGAAACGACACCGAAACCGATGCAGACCCACTGGTCGATACCTGCCATGTACATGATGACGAACACCACGAACAGGGCAAGCAGTCCGCCCGCGAAGACGAACAGGTACTGGCTCTTGAGTCCTTTGAACTCCGGGCTGCGGCCTATCCCCTTGTTGACTGGATACTTCGCCATGTTACAGGAAGAATGAACGTAAGATGGTGGCGGCTACGATAAGGAAGATACAGGCTCCGAACCAGCTGGCGGCGGTCTTGCTTGTGTCAGGGTCGCCCGACGAGAACTTGGAATAGACCTTCACGCCCCCGATCAGGCCGACAACGGCTCCGATGGCGTAAATCAACTTGGTGTCGAGTAGGTCAGCCCCATTGCTGGGGCTTTCCCCTCTAAGAACCGTGCATGAGAGTTTCCCCTCACACGGCTCAAGCAACGCATTGCTATTCTTACTGAAGGAATAGTTCTGCCTCATTTCCTACTAATCTTATTAGGGTTAGACTTCCTTGGTTTGCAAGAGCTATGAATGAGAATCTTGAACGGTTTACCGTTGATGGTTTCCTTAATGGTAGTCCACCTACGTTCATCGTCAATAATCTCTCCACAGATAGGACAGCGCATCCCTTGATGAATCCAAATCATGCGCAGGAGGTCATCAACTTCACGAAGTTGATTCTCCGTGTTCTTTGATTTTCTTCTTGCATAATAAGGAGCATCCGCAGGGTCATAAGGATTGACATTCGTTCTGACACGCACATACTTTTGGATTGGAGTGTCTGCCAGCCGCTTCAATCGCAAGGTCGATTCTTTGCCCGACTTCTTGTTCTTGGTAGTGGCGGCAAAACACCAATCCCGTCCGTGCAGTTGTTTGAAATACTTGTCTTTAATCCAATGCATTCCTTTCTTGGGATGTCTGCGTCTTGCCCATTGCCAAAGCGTTTTGTAAATCTCGAAATCCACTCGTGAGAATGCTTTTGATGATGCTCCGTATCGGTAGTAATTCGCCCATCCGGGTATCATGTGATTAAGCATTCTGATAAGGGAGGAAGCCTTAGCCGACTTGTTACTCTTGATTTTGGTGCGTACTTTGTCGCAGAAACTCTTCATCGCATTCTTTGATGGTTTGGTCAGAAGTTTTCCATTCGATTTGTACTCGCGGATGTTGAAGCCAAGGAAATCGAAACCCTCACTGATGTGAGTTATCTTGGTCTTTTCCTCAGACAGCATGAGTCCTCGCTCTGCCATAAATTCCCTTATTAAGGGTAGGATAACCGTTTCTATGGTTTCCTTATCTTTGGCAGTGACAATGAAATCATCGGCATAGCGTACAAGGTTGATTTTCGGCTCAATCCATTTACGTCCACCGTATGCGGTAGGCATAGGTTGCCAATATGGTTTCACTGCTTTTTGCACGAGAGACTGTAATCCGTCAAGAGTCATGTTTGCAAGTGTCGGAGAAATTATACCTCCTTGGGGTGTGCCCTCATCGGTCGGGAAGAGTTCACCATTGAACACATAGCCACTTTTCAGCCATTTTCTCAGCACCTCCTTATCCATAGGAATATTGTTGAGGAGCCATTTATGGCTAATGTGGTCGAAGCATCCTTTGATGTCACCCTCCAGAACCCATTTGGGAGCCACGTCTCTTGAAAGTACATTGTGACACTGGGCAATGGCATCCTGACAACTGCGATATTTACGGAATCCATAGGAGTGCTGGTCTCCAGTGGTTTCTGCAATCGGGTCGAGAGCCATGAGATACAATGCCTGCATCGCACGGTCTTTCATAGTCGGTATTCCCAAAGGACGTTTCTTTCCGTTCTTTTTCGGGATTTCGACACGGCGCAATGGCATCGGCTGATAGCCACGGCGTTTCAGTGTGTCAATCGCTTTGACTTTGGCCGCATCGGTTGACCATCTTACACGGTCAACTCCTGCGGTGTTCTTACCCTTGTTAGTAGTAACCCGAACCACGGCAAGATAACGGCCGTAGAACGAGTGGGTCAACAGCCACTGCAAAGACTTGACTTTGCCATGTCTGTCTTCCCTTTGAGCCTTTACAATACGTGCTTGCAGCTTCCGAACATAGTCCTCGGCTTTGCGTCGGTCAATGCTTTTCCAACGCTCCGCATCGGTGAGAACCACATTTTCAGGTGCACACGTTTCTTTCGATTCGTTCATTTGCTTTCCTTTCTTTAGAAGTTCTATAAAGTTTATTGTAAAGAGTTACCTTGTGGAAGTGGGCACACTTTCGTGTCGGATGATGTGGCTCTATGCCATACATGGCAATGAGGTCAATCCGTATCCGCTCCATTACAGAGCGGCATTCGCTTTTTCCACGTTCCTATATCCGCACCCCGTATAGGCTCGCCTTGCGGCTTGCTTACCACTTCCGAAGAAGCGGAGAGATACGGACTTACCACGTTCCGTGTAAGTGACTGTGATGGGTTAGGTCCGTCCTATTCACCGGCAGTCTTGATGTCCGTGTGACCCCACCTGGACAGGAGGTCAGCCGACTGCACACCTTTTTGGTTCAAGCCTCAGACTTCACTCCGTGGAGAGAAGTCAACAACATCATTAGGCTTGTTCTTCGTAACGATGTTTATCAGACGTTCACACTAAGTTGACCATACCATCAAGTCTTGCCCCTCGGCAGAACGATGTTATCCGCCATTGACCTCGGCTCACGCTTTGGTCTGTTCCTTTCGGAAAGGGTACTTTGTCAGGGCAGCTTCGTACAAAATGATTACTCATAATGCACGTACCCTCAGACTACTGCAAACGGAATTGCAGGTGCAATCAATGCTTCTCTAAGCTAAAGTTGCACAATCACTTACACAGTTTACGTGTCACACTCCCGGGTCGAAGTAGGAAGTGACCATGTTGGTGGCTTCCGTAATCCCGCCGATACCGTTACCCTGGGCGAAAGCCCCGACTGTCGCAAGCAGCATGGAAACTGCCGAAAAGAATCTTTTTTTCATGTGTCGAAAATTTTAATTGGTGAGACAAAAAATCATTTCGACAGCGAATATATAGCGTTTAATTCATTGATTTACAAATCTTACGATACGTGTCATCGTATGTCATCACGTTACATCGGCAAGGATTTTCCAAACGATGGAAAAGAAGATTTTGGGCAGCGGGTGGAAGGAAAAGGCGGAAGATAAAAAACGGCCACTCTCCATGAAAAATGAGAAACTACAACTTGTCCGAATCACAAAAAAGCGAAGTCTGAAAACCGGACGGCTTTCAGACTTCGCTTCATGTCATGTGAATGCTGTTTACTCTGCTACGGAATCGGAAGAGATGGCACGCTGTTTCCTCCGTTCCTCCTTTTTCTCTTTTTGCAGCTTCTTCTTGGTCTCCATTTCCTTCAGAATCTGTTTCAGCGGCTTGACCGTTTCCCGTTCCTCACGCTTGAACCGCTTGAAATAGATATGCTCTATAAACTGCGGAAGCGGTGCTTTCCACGGTTCCTGCCTGTGGTTGTCTATCTTTCCGAGCTTGTCGGGGTTCAATCCCAGTTCACGGGCCATCTGCACCTGTTTGTCGGAAAGGCGGTGGCATTTCTGCGCCACCATCCATTTCTCCAATATCGCTTTTGTCACTGCCATAATCATTCATTTTTTGCAAAGGTACGAATCCTGCCATTATGATAACGATATGGCTATTTGAATTTTATCCGATGATGGTTTCTGAAAATGAAAAGGCACACCGATATCACATCGACATGCCTTCAAAAACTATGACAGCAAAAAGAAACAATTAAACGAATTTATCTATGTTGAAAGCCTCCACCTTCTTGGATGCGGTCTTTCGTTTTGCCAACGGTCTGCCCGATTCATCCAGACATTCGCTGACCAGGCGGTTTACCTTTTCCTGATTACTCAATTTGTCCGTGAGAAAAGATAGCATAACCGTATCGTGCATCTTGTGATGTATGGTAGTGGCTGCACGTATGGCTTTCTCTTCATCTGGATTTTCAGACATCAGCACCTCTGCCACATTGTTTATATCCTCAAAGGTCATGGCTGTGTCAAAATCAGGGTCAGGTTCAGCATCCACAGGAGCCATCAATTCTTCTTTTTCCTCTTGGGTGAGACCTTTTTCTTCCTGTATTACATCATCCGAACCGATTTCCTCATCTTCCTCTATAGGCTCTTTTTCCATAGGTTCGGAACGTGTCGGAGTTTTTCTCGCCACTTCCGGGTCTTCGAGATAGACAATTTTTGTCTTGCCGATTACATCTTCAGTAACAGCAGAAGACGGCTGTGCCGTTTGCCTGTTCTGTGCGTCGGTCTTTTTCCTGCGCCTCGCCTTTTTATTGGCCTCACGTGCTTTTTGTTCCGAAAGTTTCTTCCGATATTTCCATAGATTGATACGGACTATGCGCATCAAACGGTAGGCTTTCTCCCAGATGCCATACATTTCCCGATTGAAGATGAATATCCACAAATGCCGGAATATGAAAACCGCACACATGAGTTTTACCGTGAAATAAATTTTTGCTTCCATGGCTACAGGGGTTTATTTATGGATTCCGTGTATAATTCAGACATCTCATCCTCATATTTCGTCAGATGCTCATCAATGATTTTGCTTACATATCCGGACATGGATGTCTCCGGAGCGACAACAGCCAAGAACCGCTTGATGAAAGCATAGCTGTCCCTGTTTATGTAAACCTGGATTCGATTACCTATAGGGTGATTTACCAGATATGTCATGCGATACGATGAATCTTCAATGATTTGAATTGAAGACGTGTTGATGGCATCCTTTAAGGCAGGTGTATAAGCGGTGTCTTCCCAAGTATCCGGTTCCGCTTTGCCGGAAGTTTCAGGCGGAGGAACGTGGACGTGTTTTCCGGTGCTTTTGCTCTTGCGCATTCTTTTGTGAATGAACAATCCGAAACTGCAAACTGTGTAAACGATGCAGGCAATGGCCGCAACGTGAAAGATAATCTGTGTCATGACTAAAATGGTTTTAATGGTTTGTAATATTCTTTATTATACAATTCGTTGATTTCCTCCCAATGCTGCCGGATATGGTCAACGAGGATGTTGCTTATATATCCCGATATGCTCATGTTCGGAGCAATGACCGGAAGGATGCGCTTGATGCATTCGGCCACCTCGCGGTTTATATAGACATGGGAACGGTTGGATGCCGGGATGTTTACCAGATACTTGTCTTTATAGTTACCTGCTTCATCTTTCTTTTTTCGAGGTTTTACAGGGGGTGTGTGTTCTGACTGTATCTCAACCGGTTCGGTAACTGGAGCATGTTCCGGATTTTTGACGGGTACGGATTCCTGTCCGGGTTGTTCCGTATTCTCGTTCATGGGTTGCTCCCTGCCGAAGACTGGAATGTCCCCGACAATGATATTCTTGAGGATATCCTCATTCACTTCCACTTTTTTCTTTGTCATACGTGTTCCAATTTAAGTTTGACAATAAGCTCCTCCGCCAGTTCCTTCAGACCGCTTCCTTCCAATTGCTTGGGAGGAGGAGGCAGCAGGGTGCAGCGGAAAAAATCACGTTTCGCATGGGTGATTTCTTTCTCGTAGCGGCATAAATCGGGAAGTTTGCTGTCAAGGACAGTCAGATGCAGTTCCCTCATGACCTCTGCATAGGATTTGTAAATTTCCACGTTGGTACGTTTTTTCAGCTTGTTCCAGAAAAAGAAGATATCCTTGAGCGGCACATCTTGCGTGTTCTTGACATAATCAAGCACCGTCGTGGAAAAGGCGAGTGTGCTCTGCATGATGATAAGATCGGGAGTGGTGGGAGTCAGGACATAATCCATATTGACGATGGTGCGGAACACCCCCGTGGCTTCCACCGTTCCGGGCAAATCCACAAAAATCAGGTCATAGTCACCGCTTGCGGCAAGCTTGTCCGCTGCTTCCCTTGCCTTCTCGGAAGTAGCCCCGACAATAGGATAGGCCTTCTTTGGTACGCGATTCCATTGCTGCTGTAGCAATTGTTGAAAATAGGCACTGTTGGCAATGGCTTTTTTGTCCCGTTCCCTCATGCGCACGAGGCTGTGCTGTGGAGAATCACAATCAATGATTGCCACGTTCAGGTTTTTCTCGAAATGGAGGTAGCTGGAAAGCACTACCGTCAAGGCCGATTTCCCGACACCTCCCTTTTGGTTGCTGACTGCAACGAATAAAGGATCTTTGCTCATAATCTTTTCTTTTTACGGGTTATTGAATATTTGTCTGTTTCATCTGTCAATCCGTGAACGCTTCCTTCCAACCGACCACGGTATGCTTCATCCGTTATTCCGATCGGTAACTTATCCGTTATCGCATCCTTCCGTTAATGGCCGGTCTGTTGGTCATGACATTCCGATATCTGTCATATCCGACATTGCTTCCACTATCCGGACCGATAACGGAAGCATCAAACAATATGACCATTATACCATTATCGGAAGCGCGGTTTCATCCGTTCACGCTGCAAATAAAAGGGTATTTTTTCATACCAGCATTATGTTTCAAGGGAGGTGACGACCTATGTCATCGTTTGTCATCACGTTACATATAACTCGCTATTTCACAACAGTATATACCGCCGTAACTTTGCACCGACAACGGAACGGACACCGCTGCGGGGCTTTCCCGAAGCCGAAGAATGAGGCCGGAGGGTCAAACACAATTTGACGGAAGGAAAATTCATGTTCAAGCGAACATAGCAAGTTGTGTTTTGAGGCACCCGAAATAAATTCGGGCACTCAAAACAACTTGCCGCTCGCCTGACGGCTCAGGAGGGATTCACTCCAAAGTCGTGAATCCGGGATGGAAGATCAGAAACATAAAACATCAATGCGTATGGAAGAGAACAAGAGGAAAAAATTAAAGAAAGGTGTGGGACGGAAACCAAAAACCGACCCTGCCGTGTACCGTTATGTGGTACGCTTGAACTCGGAAGAGAACGGGCGTTTTGATATTCAATTCCAGAAATCCGGATTGAAAGAACGCTCTAAGTTTATCAAGACGATGATTTTTGACAAGGAAATCAAGGTCGTTAAAATCGACAAGGCGACGATGGACTACTATATCCGCCTGACCAATTTCTATCACCAATTCCAGGGTATCGGCAACAATTACAACCAGACGGTAAAGGCAGTCAAAAGCAATTTCGGGGAGAAACGGGCATACGCCCTGCTCCGCAATCTGGAAAAAGCGACCATAGACTTAGTGGTGCTGAGCAAGCGGATTATCATGCTGACCCGCGAGTTTGAAGAGGCCTACCTCATTAAAAGGAAAAGGGAGAAGGAATGACATGGTGGCGAAAATCAACAGGGGCGTTTCTCTTTACGGGGCAATTGCCTATAACCAGCAGAAAGTGGATGATGCCACCGCACGGATCATTTACGGGAATCGTATGATTACCGATGTCACCGGCAATCCGGAACAGGTCATGAGGCAGACGATGTGGGCATTCGAAAACTACCTGCTTGCCAACCGGAATACGGAAAAGCCCGTACTGCACATATCACTGAACCCTTCATTGGACGACCGCCTGACAGACTCCCAATTTGCGGATTTGGCAAAGGAATATATGCAGAGGATGGGATATGGCGACCAGCCCTACATTGTATATATACACGAGGACATCGACCGCCACCATATTCATATCGTATCCACCTGCGTGAACGAGAAAGGGGAAAAGATTGATGATGCCTACGAGTGGAACCGCTCGATGAAAGCCTGCCGGGAGCTGGAACGGAAGTTCGGACTAAAGCAGATAGAAGACAAGCGGAAGGAATTACTGAAGCCATACCTAAAAAAAGCGGACTACCAAAGCGGTGATGTAAAGAAACAGGTTTCCAATATCGTCAAGAGCATTTTCGGCACTTACCGTTTCCAGTCTTTCGGGGAGTACAGCGCGTTGCTTTCATGCTTCAATATCGAAGCGAAGCAGGTGAAAGGCGAATTTGATGGAGTACCCTATAACGGTATTGTCTATACCATGACGGATGACACGGGCAAACCGCTATGTACGCCCATCAAGTCTTCCCTTATCGGGAAACGCTACGGTTACGAGGGCTTGGAAAAACGCGTCGGTTACAATGCCCGCGAGTACAAGGCGGGGAAATGGCAGCCGAAGATTCGGAACGAAGTGGCTCTTGCCATGCACGGTTGCCGTGGCGACCGGGAAACATTTGTCCGTTTGCTTGCCGGGAAAGGTATAGACGCGGTATTCCGTGAGAATGATAAAGGACGCATCTACGGTGCGACTTTCATCGACCACAAGAACAGGGAGGTCTATAACGGCTCACGGCTCGGCAAGGAGTTCTCGGCAAACGCCTTTGAACGGCTCTTTAATAATCCTGACAACATCCCGGATCTGGATGCTCCCATGCCGGACACCGGTCTGCAAAGCGGATTCTCCTCCGATATGGAAAGTGCCATCGAACAGGCTTTCGGAATATTCAACCTGGAAGTGAACGGTCCAGACCCGCAGGAAGAGGCACTTGCCCGAAGGCTGCAACGCAAAAAGAAGAAGAAACGCCGTTCCCGTGGAATTTCCTAATTACCGAATTTATCAACATTAAAAATCAATTTATCATGCAACAGGAAGATGATTTGAGAGGACTGGCCAAGGTCATGGAGTTCATGCGTGCCATATCCATCGTGTTTATTGTCATCCACGTCTATTGGTTCTGTTACCGGTCGTTCGTGGATATGGGTATCAATATAGGTGTAGTCGATAAGATACTGCTTAATTTCCAGCGGACGGCAGGGTTGTTCAGCAACCTGCTTATTACGAAAGTTTTTGCCGTCATATTCCTTGCACTCTCGTGTCTGGGTACAAAAGGGGTGAAGAATGAAAAGATGACCTGGAACAGGATATACGCCGCTTTCCTTTCGGGGCTGGTGCTGTTTTTCATGAACTGGTGGATGCTCGACCTGCCGTTCAGCCCGACAGTCAATGCCGCCATATATGCGGTAACGCTTACCACAGGATATATCCTTCTCCTGATGTCCGGTGTATGGATTAGCCGTATGTTGAAGAACAATCTGATGGAGGATGTGTTCAACACCGCCAACGAGAGTTTCATGCAGGAGACGCGATTTATGGAAAACGAGTATTCCGTCAATCTGCCCACGAAATTTGTCTATCAGGGCAGGGAATGGGACGGCTGGATAAACATCGTCAATCCTTTCCGTGCCTCCATCGTACTCGGAACGCCCGGTTCCGGAAAGAGTTATGCGGTGGTAAACAACTATATTAGACAGCAGATTTCCAAAGGTTTCGCTTTATATCTGTATGATTACAAATTTGACGACCTTTCCATAATAGCCTATAACGAGCTGCTGAAGAACCTGGATAAATACAAGGTCAGACCGGAATTCTATGTGATAAACTTTGATGATCCGAGACGCAGCCACAGATGCAATCCCATCAACCCGAAATTCATGGCCGATATCAGTGATGCCTACGAATCAGCCTATACCATTCTCTTGAATTTGAACAAGACTTGGATACAGAAGCAAGGTGATTTTTTCGTGGAATCCCCGATCATCCTGCTTGCCGCCATTATCTGGTACTTGCGAATTTACAAGGATGGGAAGTATTGTACCTTTCCTCATGCGATAGAATTTCTAAACAAGCCGTATGCTGATATTTTCACGATTCTGACCTCGTATCCGTCCCTCGAAAACTACCTTTCCCCCTTTATGGATGCCTGGCAGGGCGGAGCCCAAGACCAGCTCCAGGGCCAGATAGCAAGTGCCAAAATCCCGCTTTCGAGGATGATTTCCCCACAGCTTTATTGGGTCATGACCGGCGATGATTTTACATTGGATTTGAATAATCCGGAACACCCGAAAATCCTTTGCGTGGGAAACAATCCCGACAGACAGAACATCTATTCGGCGGCATTGGGGCTGTACAACTCCCGCATCGTGAAATTGGTAAACAAGAAAGGACAACTGAAATCTTCCATCATCATAGACGAATTACCCACGATATATTTTCGCGGTATCGACAATCTGATTGCCACGGCTCGAAGCAACAAGGTGGCGGTCTGCCTCGGTTTCCAGGACTTCTCCCAGCTGACCCGTGACTACGGAGAAAAAGAGGCGAAGGTAATCCAAAACACGGTGGGCAACATTTTCAGCGGCCAGGTGGTAGGCGAGACTGCCAAAAGCCTTTCGGAAAGGTTCGGTAAAATCCTCCAGCAACGGCAGTCCATTTCCATCAACCGGCAGGACACATCCACTTCCATCAACACACAGTTGGACTCGCTGATACCTGCGTCCAAGATAGCCAATCTCTCGCAGGGCACATTCGTGGGCAGTGTGGCGGACAATTTCGGAGAGGAAATAAACCAGAAGATTTTTCATGCACGGATTATTGTCGATAGCGAAAAAGTGGCGGCGGAAACAAAAGCCTACAAGAAGATTCCTGTCATCAACGAGTTCAAGGATGAGAATGGCAACGACATCATGCAGCAGCAGATAGACCGGAACTATTCACAAATCAAGGCGGATGTAGTGCAGATAATCGAGGATGAGATAAACCGCATAAAGAACGACCCCGACTTGAAACACCTGATACCACAGGAAGAAAATGGCAAGGACAATGAATAGCAATTGAAAGACCGTTTTTTTATTTCCGCCTGCAAAGTTCGTCCCGTGCCTGTCAGGATTGAGCAAGGCCGGGCCCTTACGGGTTTCCGCAAAAATCTTCCGCGCTCCGCTTGCGGTATTTTTCCGGAAAGCCTTGCACAATCCGGCACGGGACAGCGAGGCAGGCAAGAAATAAAATATCGGCTCACGAGCCGGTAAGTGTTTAACTGAAAACAGCAGATGGTTATGGGTAGAACAAGAGTAGTCAATATCCGCAAAGAAGCCTATGATGCCTATATAGGCAGAGCAGGACATGGAATGGATGGTTATTTTGGTAATCCGTTCAGATTGGAACCGGGAATGGCGAGAGGAGATACGCTTGACCGGTACAGAAAATATTTCTATCATCGGCTTGGTACAGATGAAGAGTTCCGTAAACGAATCGAAGAATTGCAGGGCAAAACGTTGGGGTGTTTCTGCAAGCCGAATCCTTGCCACGGGGATATCATCAAGGAATATCTGGACCGCATGGCTGAAAATGAGGAAAAAATAGTCATCAGGCAAATCCATTGGAAAGGATGCGCCTATCCCGTCAGGAAAATAGATACCGGGAAACAGGTATTCAGGGTATCCGTGGAGAGCCTGCGGGATGAACTGATAAACGATATGCGTAACGGCATATATGAGGCGATGGAAGCATGCGAAGAGATAGACGGTTACTGTACCGATGAGGAATTGTGTACGTTGTCCGATGCCGAATTGTATGAAATGTATTGTTAAACCAACTATATAAATGAAGGAATATGAAAAGGAGAAGCAACTTCACACCGATGGAAAGATTCCATGAGATTCTCGTCGGTCATGGTCTGAGCGCAATGAATGTGGGAATTAACCATATTCGTATTTTCTTCAACGGCAAGAAGCTATTTGACTACTATCCGCTTAGGATGAAACTCTTCGATTACCATAACTGGTACCAACTGACCTATCCCTCTTTTGGCAATGGTGACGGGAAATGGGAGACCGAACTTGATGGTATTATACGGCAACTGATTGTATCACCGCAGTAAATGACACTGATATGAATGATAACAATAAAGAAACGCTCGTTTGGGACAACATTCCCGAATGGGCGATTTTTTCATTGGAATACGGAATTGAGGAAGAACTCTTTCTGACCGATAAAGACAAGGATTTGATAACCCGGTTTATCACTGAAAACTTCCCGAACGGGTACACGATGAGCGTGGACTGGGAATCATACAAGGAGTTCGACCGTTATCCTGCTTTCGGGAAACCGTGCAAGACTTATACGGTCAAGTTTTGTAATTTATAAATCAAATGAATATGAGAAAGATAACATTAAGTGAATACAACGCCATTCCGGAAGACTACCGTGGAATCTGGACTGTGGAGCGTTGGGACTTGCCGGATTGGGCTGAAATACGTGAAAGGCATATCGGCAAACGCACCATGATGGTCAATGACAACGGCATGTGCCTGTTGGTTGAAAGAATGGGCTTTGAAATCGTAGATGACAGTACATGGAAAAAGCCCGGTGAAGGAAGTCAGACGGGAAATTGGCAGTCTTTATCTGAAATTCTACAGCGGACAGGGGCGTGAACCTCATTATGCGGATTGCATTATCCGCTGGCTTGACACATTGGAAACAGTAGAGGCAAGGATTGCCTTGTCTATGGACTCCGATACGAAAATGGATGACGAAATATTCTATTACTGCAACGGGCTGAATGACCTGAAATCATTGGCGGATAAAAGCATGGAGGACTTTACCATAGCAGAGTGCCTCGGTTTCGGCATATATGAAGAACTGTTACAGACAACTTAAAATTATCGGATATGAAAATCAAATGTCAGGAACACTACGACAAGGTGGTGGAGTATGCCAAGAGCATTGGCGACACAACTTTTGAGAAATGTATCGAACGCCTCAAACAGTGGGAGAAGAACTCCAACGGCAGGTATGAAATTGAACTCTATTGGGATTTTGCACCGTATTCATTCGGTTTTGCTGAGGTGGCTGCGGACGGAAGCAGGGGTGTTGTCGGTGGATTGCTATACCATGGCAAACCGGATGAATCTTTTGCCGTAATCATGGAACCGTTCCACGGATGGAGCATTCACACCTGAAATTTTACCATACAAGTTTATCTGTGATTGGGCGAAAATGGTGCAGAGGTAATCAATATCTGATTACTTTTGCACCTTTTTGGCACATTGACTCGTAAACTCAATTTACAGAATCCGGAAATTAAATCTTTGTTATGAGAATTAATGCTCGTTTTTTGTAGTTTTTCCGCAAAATTTAAGAGTTAAATTCTTATATAGCAAATTTAGGTAACAACAATATCTCTTTTCCCGGATTCACCTGAATAGAAATAACTTGTGTTGCTTCAAGCTTGCAAGGCAGTTGTTTTATCTCATTCGCTTGCAATAAAAACGTATCCACATTCAATTCTTTTTTGAACTTGGTTTCCCAATCATATACGACAAACAGCCCTTTGCCAAAATGCTCAAATCCGTTCTTGTGGTTCGTTATGGTCAAACCGTCTTCATTCAAAGTGACAGACCAATTGCATCCACGTTCTTTATACAAAAATACGTCACCATAAGCAATTGTTACTTTTCCAATCAGTCTGCCGACAAGGATATCTACATTCGTATAAGGATTCCTGTTATAGATAGATTCTCTTGTTTTCAAATCACTTTCTGCCCTTAGCCTACATGCATTGACGATACCCTTCACCAAATTATCTTTGACAAGAGGGAATGTGGACTCCGAAGATTTGGTTTCCTGCCAATATCCCTTTTTCCTTGCATAACCGTTTATACAATTCTTGCCATCACAATCCTTTCCCGGATTCTTTCCTGTTCCACATTCAAATATATGCTTTTTGCCGTGCACTTTTTCACCGCATTCTGTCTCATTGAAACAATGGTAGATGTATTCAAAATGCAATAACAAGTAGTATTCAAAGCTACGGCTTGAAAAAGCTATATTGACTTTCTTGCCGTCAATTACTTTATTTGCTTCCAGATAGGCTTCTTCATGTTTCGGATGTTTGTCCTTATCATAGACCGCCCAGGATTCATCCACGCCCTCCGATAAAATTTGTCTGGCATATAGCACCCACTTTAACGGAGGTACTCCAGCTATCACTACATCCTCAACAGGGTTATTCCCGGTTTTGATTTTGCGCTTTTTGCCTTTATAATTACCGCGTGTGGAATTTTCCGGTTCTTCGTCCTCCGGTATATAAGGTTGGGGAATGGTCCGCACGTCCATTGCACCTTTGTCTTTACAATACAGGTCGCACAGACTTGTGAAGAATAGTGGCTCGGTCTTATTGCCTTCGCACACTATTCTTATGACATAATTGCTATGACGTGTATTTTCGTTATTTCTCGCCATTCTCCACAAAAAGTTTTTCTAATGATTGCAATGAAGGTACACCTCCAAATTTATTGTTCAAATACCATTTGGCAAACAAGGTATCTTCTCTCACATCATCGAAATCCGAGAGTGTAAACATTTCCGACACTCCGCATTTGTCTTTTTCCGTAAACCACACCTGATCCTTACGAATCGTATTTTGGTCAAGAAGATTCACATCATGGGTGGTAAAGACTAACTGGGCATTGTGCTTGTTAATTCTTTCGTTCCGGAAAATATCCACTATCAATTTTGTGATATAAGAATGAAGTCCTGAATCCATTTCATCTATAAAGAATGGACTTCCGTTCTGCAATGCCTGTAATATATGGCAGCCGATGATAAACAAGGCCCTTGTACCAAAAGATTCTTCCTTCAACGGCAAATCTGTAGTTTTGCCTGAATCTTCACCATCCTTATACAATCCGTGCAGACTTGTGACCTCCACGCCATCACTACGTTTTTCCAATTGAAAATCCGCCAATCCGGTATCTGCAAAACTCAAGAATTCTGCAAGCATCTTCTTGTTATCCGGATGTGAATACAGCCATCGGAGCATTTCCTTGTCCTCTCCAAGCATTGTATCTTCATGAAAGCCGTTAGATATGACAATATCCGCCAGATATCTTGCAGCATTGGTTATCGGCTCACACGGGGTATCTTTCAAAAATTTTGAAATCAACAACTGATTCTTGAATACCTGAAAGGGCTTGAAAGTAGAAAGACTTGCTCCGAATTTCAAAGTGTCGGATTCTTTATCTTCAGGAAGCAAGATTCTTTCAAAAAGTTGAGTCTGCTTGCCATTGGGGTATGATATCAATGACTCCGCTTCAATTTGCAGCCTGGTAAAACGGACTTCATACTTATACCTAACTTTTTGTGCTATAAACTCCATTGCAAATTCAATGGGAGCATTTACGGTTGCACTGTCAAACTTGAAAGGCTGATACAAAGCTATGTTTTCACCGACACGATTATCCAAATTCAGAACCCAACGTCTGAATCCATACAGAAACTTTATTATATTGGTCTTACCGGAAGCATTGGCACCAAAGATTAAAGATATCTTCAATGCTTTCTTGTTTCCCTCTGCAATGGTTTCCACGTCACACAGATTTTCGGCCTTTGCTTTTGAAGAGGTCGGTTCCGTTGTGAACGAACAAATGCCCTTGAACGAACGATAATTTTTGAATTCCAGATTTAATATCATAATTTCGCTGTTTTTTTGCAAAAGTAGTGTTTTAATTCCGTATAGGCAAATTTATTCCCCATTTTCTGCGAAAAATCCGCAAGGATTAAATATTAAAATTCATTTCGGTTCTTCTATGGATTTGTTTTTACTAACTTTCAGCACTAATACAGAATACTGCCAAAAGTTTGCAAAACAAATCATCTCTTACCAAATCATTTATTGGAAAAAATAGGTAAAGGTTCCAAATCTCTCCAATAGATAAGTACAAATGCCTGAATAATAACAATATATTAGGCGGTTGTTCATTGTTTAGTCGTGTTCATTAAGAATGAACAACTATCCCAAAGTGAACAAAACTGCTTTTATGGCGCATCGCTCTACAAAAATAATCAAAAAGAGATTACCTATGACACTATTCAATAGAGTCATAGTATCTTATTCCATATTCCTCTATAAAAATCCATCATAAGCCCCGCTTCCCTTGTCAAAGTCCCTTCAAGAAGGTAACTCGGAGGGACGATACCTTCCACGTTCAGGCCTCCGGTTTTCGCGCAAAAAATTCCCTGTGGTAATTTTTCACCCGAAAAAACGTTCCGGTATCGCCGTCCGAGTTGAGAGACAGGTCGGGACTTAGCAAGCGAAGCGACCTACGACGCATAGGACAAAATCAAAAAACATCTGGCGGATGTCTTTTGCCAATATATAATGTCCCAATGGATTACGCCGTCAATATCTCTAATACAAAATCTTCTTCCTGTCTTATAGAGTGACACAAGGAAGCGGGGACTAAAGGCAGCTCGCTCCCAACTCTGCATAATACAGTTTTTTCTTTATCGGTTTCGTGCCGTTTTCTGCCGTTTCCTCTTTCCGGTTCGGGGCTTGCCTCCCGTGTGTGCCCGCTCTCTTCCGCCCCTCGGATTCGGTGCGTTTTCCCTGCTTTTGCCTTTGATTTTCCCGTTTGTCCGTCCCGCGTCTTTCCTCCTGCGGTGAAACACGATGACAAGTGATGAAATGTGTATCATAATACATTGTAAACTAATTATTTATCAAAAACACTCCTATATATTTGCACTGACAATTCATAGTTACCAACTCTAAAAAACAAAGTTATGGCAAAGAAAAATGGAAGGGACGATCCCCCTAAACCGCAAGTCTCCGAGAACGAACAGATGAGCGACATCGTGTTTATCCTCGACAAGATGGAACTGATTTTACAAGCTGTGTCCGAAATCTCAAAAGACGGCAGGTACAGGACGGTTCCGGCAGACAAGGAACACCAAAATTCCTTTCTGAAAATCGACCGTTACGCCAACCTGTTCGAGAATTTCCTGAAGAACTTCTGGAGCCAGCTCAAGGACCCGACACGCTTCGGTATCCTTACCATCAAGGAAGAGACGCTGGACAACCCGGAAGTGAGGCAGGCGGTCGAGGACATCGTGGCAGGAAAGCAGACAAAAGCCGTGGAGGAATTTCTCAAGAAATACGAGATTGTTCCACGCAACAAGGAAAACCAAAGTATAAACCATCAAAATCAAGAAGAAATGGCAAAGAAAAATGAAACCCCGCAGCAGGCTTCCCAGGACGGCGGCCAGCAGCCCAAGTACCGCTACAACGAGTCCATGATCAACTGGGAGGAACTGAAGAACTTCGGGCTGTCCCGCGAGTATCTTCAGGAACGCGGGCTCCTCGAACAGATGCTCAAGGGCTACAAGACCAACCAGGTCGTGCCCATCAGCATGAACTTCGGCTCCGCCGTATTACGCACCGACGCACGTCTGTCATTCCAGCAATCCGTCGGCGGTCCGATTGTCCTCGGCATCCACGGAATCCGGCAGAAACCCGAACTTGACCGTCCGTATTTCGGGCACATCTTCTCCGAGGAGGATAAGAAGAACCTGCTTGAAACGGGCAACATGGGACGTGTCGTGGAACTGAAAGGGCGCAACGGCGAATACATCCCCTCTTTCATCAGCATCGACAAACTCACCAACGAGGTGGTCGCCATGCGTGCGGAAAACGCCTTCATCCCGAAGGAAATCAAGGGAGTGCAGCTTACAGAGCAGGAACAGAACGACCTGCGTGAAGGCAAGAAGGTGTTCATCGAGGGGATGATCTCCAACAGCGGCAAGGAGTTCGACGCCCACATACAGATCAATGCCGAACGCAGGGGCATCGAATACATCTTCGAGAACGACAAGCTCTTCAACCGCCACTCGTTGGGCGGCGTGGAACTTACCCAGAAGCAGATTGAAGACCTGAATGCCGGCAAGGCCATCTTTGTGGAGGGCATGGAACGCAAGGACGGGGAGGTATTCTCCTCGTATGTCAAGCTGGACGAGGCCACGGGCAGACCCGCCTATACCCGCTACAACCCAGACTCCCCGGAGGGCGCACGCGAAATCTATATCCCGAACGAGATCAACGGTGTGAAAATCACCCCGGAAGAACAGCAGCAGCTCCGCGAGGGTAAGACCATCTTCCTCAATGACATGGTGAACCGCAAGGGCGAAGAGTTCTCCTCGTTCATCAAGGCGGACCTGGAAACAGGACGGCTGAGCTATTCACGCACCCCTGACGGTTTCGAGCAGCGCGAACAGTTCAAGATACCCGACAAGGTATGGGACGTTCAGCTGAGCCGGAAACAGCGTGCCGACCTCCAGAGCGGCAAGGCGGTATTGGTCGAGGGCATCAAGGGCTACGACGGCAAGACCATCTCGCAGTATGTCAAGGCGAACTTCAACCAGGGCAGGCTGGACTTCTACAACGAGAACCCGGACATCAAACGTGACGCCTCGAAGCGCAACGTGGTGGCTAACGCGCAGAAGCAGGGACAGAACAGCCGGAAATCCAAAGGCGCAAGCATCGCATGATACGAGAATCAAATGAATGTGGAATCCTAAAACGAATAAATATGGAAATAAACAATGGAAACAACACGCCTTTCAAGGCGGAGGACGTGAACTGGAACGAGCTGGCAGGCATCGGCATATTGAAGGACGAGCTGGAAATGTCGGGAGAACTTGACACGCTGCTCAGGGGGGAGAAAACGAAAGTGATGCCGCTCAGCCTCGTGCTCCTCGGAGTGGACGTGGTGATGGACGCCACCCTGCAACTGGTACGCAAGGACGGTGAGCCGCTTATTGAAATCCTCGGTGTAAATCCGTCGGCATAGCCATCGGAAACAGTCAATCCAACGAATAAAAAAGAAAATCAATGTCAAACCGCCGTTTCCTGTTTTCCGGTTCCGGTAACGGGGAACGGCTTAAATTTTATCCGGACATGAAAGCAATCATAGCAGAAAAACAGAGTGTAGGCATGGATATAGCCCGCGTGGTCGGGGCTACAGAAAAAAAGGACGGCTACTTTATCGGCAACGGTTACATGGTCACGTGGGCGTCAGGACACCTGTTGTCTTTGGCATTGCCCGGCACATACGGCTACACGAGGACTACGGCCGACGACCTTCCGATGATGCCCGATCCGTTCCGTCTTGTTACCAGACAGACCAGGACGGACAGGGGCATGGTGACAGACATGGCCGCTTCCCGGCAGTTGAAAGTCATCGATGGGGTGTTCTCCAGATGCGACAGCATCATCGTGGCAACGGATGCGGGGCGTGAAGGAGAACTTATCTTCCGTTGGATCTATTCTTACCTGGGCTACACCAAGCCGTTCCAACGGCTGTGGATTTCCTCGCTGACCGACGAGGCCATCCGCGAGGGAATGGAAAACCTCCGGGACGGCAGCGGTTACGACAGCCTCTATGCCGCAGCGGACAGCAGGGCAAAGGCGGACTGGCTGGTGGGTATGAATGCCAGCCGTGCGTTGGCGATAGTCTCAGGATCGGCAAACAACTCCATCGGACGGGTGCAGACCCCGACACTCGCTATGATATGCGCACGCTTCAGCGAGAACCGCAACTTCGTCTCCACTCCCTATTGGCAGCTGCATATCACGCTGAAACAGGGAGGGGCGCACCGGCAGTTCATTCATTTGGAGGAGTTCAAGGACAAAGTAACGGCGGAGGCGGCATACCGGAAAATCACCTCCGGTTCCATTGTGACAGTTACCAAAGCGGAACGAAAAAGGACATTCCGGCAGGCCCCGCTTCTCTACGACCTGACAGCCCTTCAGAAGGACTGCAACATCCATTATGACCTGACGGCGGACAAGACCCTTTCCATCGCCCAGTCGTTGTACGAAAAGAAACTGATCTCCTACCCGAGAACGGGAAGCCGGCATATACCCGAAGATGTCATGGTGCATATCCCCGCCTTGCTGCAAAAGGTCGTGGCCATGCCCGAATTCAGGGAATACGGAAATACTTTTGACCTTTCCGACCTGAACACCCGGAGCGTGGACAACACAAAAGTGACCGATCACCACGCCTTGATTATCACAGGGATTGAGCCGCAAGACCTGTCCGAGACGGAATCGGCCGTCTATACCATGATAGCCGGCAGGATGCTGGAATCCTTTTCCTCTCCTTGTGAAAAAGAGTCGTTGCTCATGGAATGTACCTGCGAAGGGATGGATTTCCGTTCTCGCTCTTCCGTCATTGTCAATCCCGGCTGGCGCGGCGTGTTCCGCAGGAAAGAGGACCGGGACGAGGACGAGCCGGATGGCAACGGGGGAAGCGCGGTGTTTGCCGTCGGTGATGCCGTTCCCGTAACCGGGCACGGGATGGCGCAGAAGAAGACCATGCCCAAACCGCTTTACACGGAAGCGACATTATTGGACGCGATGGAGTCCTGCGGAAAGAATATCACGGATGACGAGGCGAAAGAAGCCATGAAGGATTCCGGTATCGGCACGCCTGCCACCCGTGCCTCCATCATCACCACGCTGGTCGGCCGCGATTATATCGCACGCTCCGGCAAGAGCATCGTACCAACCGAAAAGGGAATGTGTCTCTACGAGGCGGTGAAGGATATGCGCGTGGCGGACGTGGAACTGACCGGCAGCTGGGAGAAGGCATTGGCGCAAATAGAAGGACATACACTTGACCCGGAAACATTCATGTGCTCCATCCGTGATTACACCCGCAAGGCGACCGACGAGATATTGCGGCTTAATTTCCAGACAATGCCCAGCAAAGTCTTCACCTGTCCCAAATGTAAGACAGGGAAGATCATCATCCGTTCCAAAGTGGCCAAATGCGACCATGACGGGTGCGGGCTGCTGGTGTTCCGGCGCATTCTGAACAAGGAACTGACCGACATCCATCTGGAACAGCTTTTCTCGTCAGGCAGTACCAGGGTCATCAAAGGTTTCAAGGGAAAGAAAGGCGTGTCTTTCGATGCGGCCGTCACCTTTGACACGGAGTATAACCCTGTATTCTCGTTCCCGAAACACAAGGGGGACAAGAAAAGATAACACCGTCATTCCAATTCGCGGGCAAAGGTAGCGTACCGCCCCGTTCCACCTGCAAGGTCAGGCCCTTTGGGTTTCGGGGAAAATCATCCTCGCGCGGCTCCGGTATTTTCCCCGAAAATCTTGCCTGTGGAGGCGGTACGCGCTCCGGCCCTTGAAATTGGAAATGACATGTTTCACCTATATAATAATGTAAGGTCATGAAAACAAGGGAATGTATCGAAAGGCTCAGGACAAGCAGACGGATACGGATTGCGGCATTGGCCGTTGTTGCCTTCATCGTGTTCAGCTATCTCCATTCAAGAGGCATATCACCGGTATGGACGGCGGTCGCCATCGTCTGTTTCAGGGGATTTTTCAGGTTCATCTACAGGATTGCCTGCTTCCTGCTGGCTGCGGCGATACTATTTTGCATCCTCAGTTATCTGGTCTTCTGACAATACCGGGATATGAAACGTATATACCATACAGATTTCTGTAAATCCTTACAGAACGGAGCTGTCCTGCCGGGCAGCTCTTTTTGTATTCCAAACCTAAGGATGACAACGACAAGAACACGGACAGAGAAGCAAATACAGCCATTGACAGACCGAAGAACTACCGGGCAAAGTTGGCAAACGCCTCTTTCGGACGGCAAGGTCGGGCCTTTCAGGTTTCGGGAAAAATCATCCTCACCGTTCCGGCTCCGGTATTTTCCCCGAAAACCTTGCCTTACCGGAAGCGTTCGCCGTAAAGCCCTTGTAGTTCAACGGGCTGCCAAAGCCCGAGTATTCACAATTAAAATAATAAAGTCATGAATCAAGCAATCATTTCAAGACCGCCGTCGGCGCCACCCTTACAGATACGCATGCCGATACCGGTAACGAGAAAGAAAAGGACAGTGGAGCCGGAACCGGCAGTCAAACTCCCGCCCCGCGGAACGACCAGACCGGTGCATATCTCCAAACTGCTCGAACCCTTGCAGCAGATCATTCACCATCCGGACAGGAACTGGCTGTTGGCGGAATTTTTCAAGGACGCGTGAAATCAATGTCTAACATTTAATACTTCAAGTTATGTTTTTTACTCAAATCAATCAATTGATGGCCCAGAGCGTGGATATCACGATGGTCATCCGCAAGTCAGCAACCGGCATGACGGTATCCGTGTTGCCGAAGTCGAACGGTCTCAAGGACGAGGCCCAGAACCACATCGTCCCGCTCACGCTGTCGGGGCTGCCCGGAGAACTCGACGCGGGATTCATGAACGCGATTGCAAATCCTGTCCGGAAGGTTTCCGGACTCCTGACCAACATGGCGGAGTTCGAGAAACAGGCGGACAAGGCGGCAGCCAATAGCAAGGCGTCGAAGGAACAAAAAGCCAAGGAGACGAAGGAAGAAAAAGAAAAGCGTGAGAAATACGAGAAGCACATGAAGAAGGCGGAGGAACTGATTGCCGCAAAGAACCACAAGGAGGCTGTCACCGCACTGGGACAAGCCCGGTTATACGCCACCGAGCAGAACCAGAAGACGGTGGACGAGAAAATCGAGGAGCAGAAAAGGGCGATGAACCAGGGCAGCCTGTTCGACCTTATGGAGCAGGCCGAGCAACAGCCCGGGCAACAGGCACCCCAACCCGTGGCGGAACAGAAGCCTATGGCACAACAACCGACCGGACAGATGCCTCCACAGCAACCCCGGCAGTATGTACAACAGCCGGCACCGCAGCCGATGCAGGGACAGCAACCGGCGTATCACCGGCCGGCACAACCGCAGATGCCGCCGCAACAGCCGTATCGGTATCCGCAACAGGGAACTTACCCCCAGGGAGCACAAGGCGGACAACATCCGCATTACGGGGAGGAAATGCCCCCTTACTACGTCGAACAGCAAACCGCGTACCGGAACCCGACATATCCGCCGCAGGATGAACCTGCTTATCGCCCGGAGGATTACGAGGAATACCTGGACTTCCCGGCAGACATGATTCAGACAACCAATTACCAACATCAAACAGCATAAGTTATGGCAATGACAGTAAACGGTCTCAATCGGACCTTCAAATTCAGGAAAGGAAGTGAAACAATCGTACTGGCCGACCCGATGCCGGGTGAGATGCCGGACGCGGTGATGAACTATTATGCCAACATGTATCCAGAGCTGACAACGGCGACGGTACACGGTCCGGTCATCGAGAACGACACGGCAGTGTACGAGTTCAAGACGACCATCGGAACCAAAGGTTAGGAGATATGGATAAAAAGAAAAGCAAAAGAAAGGAAAAGTCATGTACGCCCTTGAAAAAATATCAACTGGAACAGCTCGCGAGACTGGCCATCAGCCAGACGGAACGGAATATCCGGCATGGAGTGGACAGGACGGAAAGAATTACGGCTCCGAGCGGGGCTGTAATTCTTTTCTAAACGTATCATTCGTCCCGATAGCCCCGCAATCGGTCACAAGGGAAGGTCATGACGGGATATCGCACAATCTGATCACGCAGGAGAATTACGAGTTCCTGCGTGATTCTTATTTCCGCTATGCCGGACTGCTGAATGTCAATGCACCGCATGACCGAGGCAAAAGTATCGGGGAAGGCATTGCCAACCTCTACAATGAATTGTCGGCACTCTTGGATGAAACGGTGCATGTAAATTATGAAGAACGGAACGGCCGGCTGTATTTCAACCTATGGCAGGCCCATACGTGGGGAGAGTACACCCTGTATTATTTCCCCGTCAAATTCGTGGAGGCCCTGAATCCGAAATTGAGACGCATCGCGTTGTCCTTCCTGCATCACCTGATGAGTGCGAACGGTTTTTCCACCATAAACGACGAGGAGGACACGAACTGGGTGTTTGAAATGTTCTCGCAGGATGATGACGGTGAGGACAGGAAAGAACGTGCGGAACGGCACAGGTTGTTGCATTCATACAAGGAGGGCAGGATTTACAAACTGCTCGACAAGGTGTATCGCAAATCCTATTACAAGAATCTGCCGGAAGCCATTGACAAGTACGAGTGCCGGAACGGCTTGGAACAGGAACTCATCGCCCTCATGAGGCAAGGGCTGGAATTCGTCAATCCGGACAAATCCATCATGTCCTATGCCTATGACCCGTGGTTCGATGAAGAGCCGGAGTATTATCCCAAGGGACTGGAGCAACAAATCCGGGTGGTTTATGATTGTGAGGACATAATGACGGAATACCTGATTGATTTCTATAATTCGAGCAGGCAGGAGACGTATGACATAATTCCTATTACGACATTCGCATTGTCTCCGGAAACGGATAAGGTATTCTCCAGGGAAGACAACTATCCGGAACGTTTCTTCAGATGGGCGGACAAATTCATAAACTTCATTTACTGACAAGATGGAAACTAACAAACTTACCAAAGAAATCAACGACATACTGCATCCGCGTGTAGCGTTGATTGCCTACGCTTCCCAGGAGGGAGAATCCTTTTTCGTTGAAGCAAGGGAAATAGACGAAAAAGGTAAAATGGGCGAAGGTGTGCCCGTGACGGTAGAGTTCATGAACGAACTTGTACGGGGGTATTCCGAACATCACGGCAATACCCCTTACGGGAGAATCCCGTCCAACATGCTTTGGTGCGACTCCCGCAAAGGCAGCGAGAAGTACATCTGGTACAATTCTCCACGGAAAAGGATGATGTTCTTCCATGAATCGCTCAAGGTTGAGAACGCGGAATACAACCTGCCGGGAATCATTTACGAGACTCAAGGAAACGGACTGAATGTCTATGCCTATAAGGACAAGGAACCGACAGAGAAAACGGAACTTTATGCCGCGCCGTTCTTCAATGTTACAGGAGCGAACGTATGCCTGGGAAATGCCAAGATAGATATGCCGAAAAACCTGACCTATGAAAACCTGCTGGAATACTGGGAAAAGAAGTTCTGGCTGACGGAGTTCTCGCATCTGGGAGGCGGTGGAAATCCCACCAAGTCCAACCTGGTGCTGGTGACGAAGGCGGCAAAGGACAAACCATTCGACCTCGAAGAGTTGAAACCGTTAAGAAATTTGAAACTTAAAGACATACTGAAATGAAAAGAGTACATTATATCGACAACTACCTGATAAACCCGCAGCATCCGGTAACGGTAAACCTGATTGGTGCGGGAGGAACCGGCTCGCAGGTACTGACCGGCCTGGCACGCCTGGATGTGACACTCCGGGCACTCGGACATCCGGGACTGTTCGTGACACTTTATGATCCGGACATCGTGACGGAAGCCAACATCGGACGCCAGCTGTTCGGGTATTCCGACATGGGACTGAACAAGGCGCAATGTCTTGTCACTCGCATCAACAACTTCTTCGGGAACGACTGGAAAGCGGTACCGGACATATTTCCGGCCATGATCAAGAATGTTTGTCGGGATAATATGGCAAACATTACCATCACTTGTACGGACAACATCAAATCACGCCTTGACTTATGGAATATCCTGAAGGCTATACGTATCCCGGATTACCGCGATTATACAACCCCGCTTTACTGGATGGATTTCGGGAACACGCAGACATCGGGACAAGTCGTTCTGGGAACCGTTCCGAAAAAGATAAAGCAGCCGGCATCTCAGCTATATGAAACGGTCGGTTCGCTGAAAGTAATCACCCGGTTGGTTAAATACGCGAGAGTGAAAGAAGAGGATTCCGGTCCGAGTTGCTCGCTGGCAGAAGCATTGGAGAAGCAGGATTTGTTCATCAACTCCACGCTGGCTCAACTCGGATGCAATATTCTTTGGAAGATGTTCCGCAACGGGATGATTGAACATCACGGACTATTTCTGAATTTGGGAACGATGAAAGTGAATCCGGTTTTGATATAACTTTAGAAGATTGAGAGTTAAAATTGATAAATAACCAATGCAAATATATATTATGCAACATAAAATATATAGTTGCATCGGAATATTATTTTGTCATTTTCAAATTCAAGATGAAAGTTTATAATTTCTAATCCTTTTAAGCCTCTGTTTACAGTTACCTCCACCCCATGAACATACGGGCGGTTTCCGCATCGTGGTGGTCGAAGAAAAGGCTTTCACCCGTGTCGAGCGTGGCGATGGCGGCCATATCCTCGTCGGAGAGCGAGAAGTCGAAGATGTCGATGTTCTGCTGCATCCGTTCGATGTGGGTCGATTTGGGGATGATGATGACACCGCGCTGGATGAGCCAACGCAGGGCGACCTGCGCCACGCTTTTGCCGTACTTGCTGCCGATTTCGGCAAGAACCGGGTTCGTGAAGAAGCCGTTGCGCCCCTCGGCAAGCGGTCCCCAGGACATGATGCGCGTACCGAACTCCTCCATGATTTGCTGCGGCTCGATTTGTTGGTCGAAGACGTGCGTTTCCACCTGATTGACCGCCGGAACGATTTCCACGTTGCTGGCGATGTCGATGAAATGGTCGGGATAGAAATTCGAAACACCGATGGCCCGCAACTTACCTTCCTTATACGCCTCCTCCAACGCCCGGTATGCACCGTAACGGTCGCAGAACGGCTGGTGCAACAGCATCAGGTCGATGTAGTCGGTCTGCAACTTGCTCAGGCTCTCATCGATGGAAGCCTTTGCCTTTTCGTAGCCATAGTTGGAAATCCATACTTTCGATACAAGGAAAATTTCCTTGCGGTTTATGCCGCTGCGGCGCACGGCATTGCCCACGCCCTCCTCGTTATGGTAGGCTTGCGCCGTATCAATCATACGATAGCCTACACTGAGGGCATCCGTTACACAGCGCTCGCACTCGGCGGGCGATACCTGATAGACGCCATAGCCCATCTGGGGCATCTCGACGCCGTTATTCAATTTTACCGTATTCATTGCCCGATCCATTTTTTGATTTCTTCCGATTTAGCAGGCAAACGAAGCCCTTTTCTGATTTTCAAATCAGGATAGCCTTTCTTCAATGTGGCGTCGGCTTCCGACATCGGGCTTTCGTAGGAGGTGCAGAAAGGGAATATCACCTTGCCTTTCAATTGTTCGCCGTAATTGTCGAGAAAAGTACGGATTACTGCCGGTTCTTCGTGCCACCAGATAGGAAAACCGATGAACACGGTATCCACCTTTGCAAAGTCGATATCGACAGGTTTAATAGACGGCCGAAGCGATTGATTGAGGTGTTCCTGCGTGCAGCGGGACTGTTCGTTTACCCAATCGACATCTTCCGATGAATAGGGTTGTTCAGGCAAAAGCCGGATCATTTTGGCTCCTGTCACTTCCGCAACCTGCTTGGCGGCAAGTTCGGTATTGCCGGAGTATGTGAAATATACGATTACCGATTTCATGTTATTATCAATTTTTGTCTGAGCCTGTGCCATACTGCCTGATATGGCTAACGCCACGGTCATAGCATAGATGTATTTGAATATGTTCATAATTATCAGGATTATATGTTATTCAATTAGTCCAATCTCTCTGAGCCATGATGAAATGTTCTGTTCGTTGATTCGTCCGCTTGTCAGTCCCTCTCCTGTCAGATGTGCGGCATCGGGTGTCAGCTCCACGATGCGTGCCAGCGTCTCATCACGATAGGTCGAAGCGTAGGTACAGAACGGGACGACGGTCTTTCCTTCGAAATCGTAGCTTTCGGCAAAGGTGCAAATAATCATCGGTGTAGTCCACCACCATACGGGACAACCGATGAATACCGTATCGTAGTCCTCCCAATTTTCCACCGTTGCGGCAATTGCCGGACGGGCATCGTTGTTTTTCTCTTCGAGTGCAACCTCGGTACAAGGAGTGTATTCGGTCGGATAAGGCACTACCGGCTCGATGCGGAACAAGTCGGCTCCGGTTTGGCGGACAATCTCCTGCGCCATGCGCTGCGTCGTGCCGCCCCAACTGAAATAGGCTACCAGTATTTTGCTGTCGCTGTCCGGGGTGTCTGGATTGTCTCCGGGTTGATCCGGGTCATCGGGATTTTCCGGATTGTTCGGATTATCGGGTGTATCCTCTCCTCCGTCATCCGGCTTTTCGGGATTTTCGATATCCGGTGTCTGAGGTTCATGCTCGTCTTCGGGCGAACAGGCTCCGAATGTTACGATGGCCGCAGCCATCATCAGGTAAATCAGGTACTTTTTCATATCTACATTATTGTTTATTGATTGTTTTTGCAATTATCCGGATGCAAAGTTAGATACGTCCGTTCATACCGGCGGAACAAAAAATACGGCTCGAATTACCATTTTTTCAGAAAATGACAGCGAAGCTCGACAGCTTCTGTATCGGACGGATGCAAAAACCGAAATAAGTGTAGTTTCAACCGAATTTCTTGTAAAGCCTGCCCGAAAGGTTCTCCCTACTTTTGCAACGTCGGACAAAGACAACGTATTACATTAAATAGATAAAGAAATGAAAAAGAAAATCATTACCGGACTTATGGTGTTGGCTTCGATGATCGGCAGCACCTCTTTCGCGCAGGATATTTATAAGACTGCCGCCAATGTACCGATGGTACAACTCAACAACGGTATTCTGATGCCGCAATTCGGACTTGGAACGTTCCTTCAGCCTTCGGATGCAGTGTGCGAACAGTCGTGCTTGACGGCCTTGAAGGCAGGTTACCGTCATATCGATACCGCCCATGCTTATAACGATGAAGCCGGTGTAGGCCGAGCCGTGAAAGAGAGCGGCATTCCGCGCGAGGAGATATGGATTACCAGCAAGCTCTGGCCTACGGAATACGGTGAGGGCAAGACACTGAAAGCCATCGACGAGATGTTGGAGCGTATGCAACTGGAATACATAGACCTTTTGTATGTCCACCAGCCTGTGGGCGACTTCGTGGGTGCATGGAAAGATATGGAGAAAGCCGTGGCGATGGGCAAGGTGCGTGCGCTGGGTATCAGCAACTTCGATGCGAGCGACGAGGTGTTCGAGAAGATTATGAGCGAATCCACTGTAAAACCTGCTGTGCTTCAAATCGAATGTCATCCGTATGCCCAGCGGCTGGCCATGCGCGAGAAGGTAAAACCTTACGGCATCCACGTCACCTGCTGGTTCCCATTGGGCGGTGCGATGAGCAACGGCGCACTATTCAAAGATCCGACTATCATCGCCATTGCCGAAGCGCACGGAAAGTCACCGGCACAGATTATTCTCCGCTGGCACATGCAGGAGGGTTTCTCGGCCATTCCCGGAGCATCCAATCCCGATTACATCAAGGAGAATATCGAGATTTTCGACTTCGAGCTGACCGACGAGGAGATGGCGCAGATGCGTGGACTGAACAAGGAGGAGCGTTTCTTCAACATGTCTTTGGAGGAAAAAGAACGCTCCTACCCCGGCAAGATGCAGATTCCGACACAACATAAGTAGTTGTAACCTTAAAATTATAGAAATGGACAATTTTATTTATCAATATCCGATCAAACAGTATTTCGGTGCGGGGTGCGCCGAAGAAGCGATTAAGACAGAACTGAAAAAGGTGGGCGAAAACGTGTTGCTGGCTTATGGCGGCGGTTCGTTGAAACGCACGGGACTTTACGATAAACTGCGGACATGGTTGGAGGCATCCGACAAGAATGTAACGGATTTCGGCGGCATTATGCCTAATCCGACCTACGCCAAAGTACAGGAAGGGGCACAGCTTGTCCGGGAAAACAACATTGATTTTATCCTCGCTGTCGGAGGCGGATCGGTCATCGACTGCTGCAAGATTGTCTCTGCACAAGCCTTACTGGACGAAGATATCTGGGATATGTGGTATGTCGGGCATCGCCTTCCGACGGAATTTATTTCGATGGGGGCTGTCGTAACCGCATCCGGCACTGGAGCGGAACAGAACAACGGAGCTGTGATTACCCACGAGGAGAAGAAGTTGAAACAGCCACTTTTCGGTGCGTTCCACTCTTTCGCCGTGTTGGACAGCGATCTGACGAAAACCGTGCCCATGAAACAGGTAATCAGCGGTGCATTCGATACCCTTTCGCACTGTATGGAGACTTATATGGGCAAACCGCAGGCAACGAATCTCTCGGATGAAATCAACGAAGCGGTGATGCGGAACGTGATAACGAATCTGCGCCGTCTCATCCGGAATCCCGATGACGACTTTGCGCGCGGAGAACTGATGTGGGCTTCGGCGATGGCCGAAAACGGGATGCTGAAACTTGGCAAGCAAACGGACTTTCAGTGTCACATGATAGAACATGCTGTAGGAGCCTATACCGATTGTAATCACGGACAGGGCTTGGCAGTGATTCATCCCGCACTCTACCGTCGTTTACTGGAAGCCGGCAAAGAAAAACTGGCACGTATGGCGGAAACCGTATGGGGCGTGAAAGGCACGACAATCGAAGAGACCGCCATGCGGGGTATCGAGGCTCTGGAAGCGTTTATCCGTGAAATCGGACTTCCTACTCATTGGAGTGAAATGGGTATTACGGACGAAAGTATGCTCCGTGCCGCTGCCGACACGTGTTTCATCACTCCTGGGTGCTGTCGTCAGCTCACCAGAGATGAAATCTTCGAACTGTTGATGGAACGGATGTAATGTTATAAATCAATATACTGAATAAAAATGAAAAAGAGATATTTTATCGGCAGTACGCTGGTAATTGCCTTATGTGCTATTGTCCTTTGCGCTTTTGCCGATCAAGAGCGTGCGGATGCTTCCGAAGCGGTCGTGTCCGAACGGCCGATACCAACTACTGTTTCCCGTACCGGGGGCAAAGTTCTCGTGGCTTATTTTTCCGTGCCCGAAACCGATGGCGTGGATGCTTCTTCGGGGGCAAGCCGACTGGTATCGGACGGAAAGTTGCAAGGGAATACCGAATATGTGGCGACTGTTATCCGCGAAGCTACCGGCGGTGACCTTTTCGAGATAAAGACGGTGCATACTTATCCTGGTACGCACAAGGAACTTATCGACGCAGCCAAAAAGGAATCGGACGAGGATGCCCGTCCTGCATTGGCTACCCACATCAAGAATCTGAACGAGTACGATGTCGTGTTCGTCGGGTTTCCCAACTGGTGGTACGATATGCCCCAACCGCTCTATACGTTTTTTGATGAGTATGATTTCAGTGGCAAGACCGTCGTTCCGTTCTGCACGCATGGCGGCAGCCGTTTCTCGGATGCTATCAAGACTATCCGCGAGATGGAGAAAGGGGCGACCGTCCTTGATGGCTATGCCATTGCCCGCGACCGTGTAAGCAGCTCCAAAGACGGGATACAGAACTGGCTGAAGAAAATCGGGATGACGGAATAGGAATGTAAATCCATGCAGGCCGTTCTTCCGACATACCCGTCCGGGAGAACGGCTTTTGTATGTCAGGGAAAAGAAAACTACCGTAAAAATCGCATTACGTCCCGTAATTTCTGTAAGACTGCTCTTGGGGGTATCATCTACCTTTGCAACAGACAATAGATTACAATAATATTTAAGAATCAGAGATATGAATGAGGATAATAAAATCACCCGCCGGGATGCTTTGAAGCGCATGGGAGCTGCCGTAATTAGCGGAGCGGTCGCTTCTTCGGGCTTGCTCTCACTGGCATCCTGCGAGGGAAAAAAGAACAAACGCATTATCTTTTATTTCACCGGAACGGGCAACAGCCTCCATATCGCCCGCCAACTGGCCGAAGAGCATACGGAACTGTTGAGCATTCCGCAGATGGTGAAACGTGGAAAGTATGACTTCGAGGCAGACGAAATCGGCATCGTCTATCCCATCTATGGGCACATGCCACCCTATATGGTCCGGCAGTTCATCCAAAAAGCGAAGCTGAAAGCCGGATACAAGTTTGCCGTACTTACATACGGTGCGAGAAAATGCGATGCGGTGGAGATTTGGGACGGCATATCCCGAAAAGCGGGAAATGCGTTCGATTACATCAACACCATCGTCATGGTGGATAACTGGCTGCCCAATTTCGATATGAACGAGCAAATCAAGATGGACAAGCATATCCCGGAGAATTTGCAAAAAATAACGGCTGACATCAATGTGCATCGGCGTTGGTACGAACCGGTGACGGAAGAGGAACGCCGGATGCACCGGGGATTCATGCAGTGGACGAAACTCGACCCGGAGGTGGGCTTTTTGATGAAAAGCGAGAAGTGTTTTACCGTGACCGATGCCTGTATCGACTGCGGTATCTGTACTTACGTGTGTCCGCGCGGCAACTACGAACTGACATCGAGGGGCGTGAAGATGTCCGGCGACTGCGAGTTCTGTTTCGCCTGCATACAGAACTGCCCGCAGAAAGCGATACAGTTCCGCAAGTCGGAAGACGGCTCTTTCCCCGATGGAACGGAGGTGAACCCGAATGCCCGTTACCGCAACGAGCACATCTCGCTGATGGATCTGAAGCTGGCAAACAATCAGAAGTTGTAACCCATCCGATAAAGCGAAGACGATATGTTGAGAAAAATAAGATTGACGCTTGCCGTGCTGTTCTTTGTGGCAGTCACGGCTTTGTTCCTCGATTTTACGGGAACGATTCATGCGTGGCTGGGCTGGACGGCAAAAGTACAGTTCCTACCTGCATTGCTTGCGGTAAATGCAGGCGTTGTCGCTCTGCTGGTGCTATTGACGCTGCTTGCGGGTCGTGTCTATTGCTCGGTCATCTGTCCGTTGGGCGTGATGCAGGACATTGTGTCGTGGATAAGCGGACGGCGCAAAAAGAAAAAGTACCGTTTTTCCTATTCTCCGGAAGTCAAGTGGCTGCGTTACGGGGTATTAGGACTGTTCGTCATTGCATTGATAGCCGGTGTCGGTTCGTTCGTGGCCTTGCTGGCTCCTTACAGCTCCTACGGGCGTATCGCCACCAACCTGTTTGCTCCGGTGTACCGGTGGGGAAACAACCTGCTTGCCTACTTTGCCGAGCGTGCGGACAGCTATGCCTTTTATGAAACGGAGGTCTGGCTGAAAAGTCTGCCTACATTCCTTATTGCCGCCGTTACGTTCGTCGTGTTGATTATTCTTGCATGGCGGAACGGGCGTACTTACTGCAACACGGTTTGTCCGGTGGGAACGGTACTGGGATTTTTCTCCCGTTTCTCGCTGTTCCGTCCAGTGATCGATGCGGAGAAATGCAAGAATTGCAGTTTGTGTTCCCGTGGATGCAAGGCTGCCTGCATCGACTACAAGAACCATCGCATCGATTACAGCCGTTGCGTAGCGTGCATGGATTGTATAGACACCTGCAAACACGATGCGCTTCGGTTGGAATACCGCTGGAAGAAAACGAATAAGACGGCAACCGACAAACCGGCACAAACTGTAACTTCCGAACAGATAGACACCGCCCGCCGCAGTTTCCTTTCGGCAACAGCCGTGCTTGCCGCCACGTCTGTGGTAAAAGCGCAGGAAAAGAAAGTGGACGGCGGACTGGCGGTCATCGAGGATAAAAAGATACCGGTACGTGCCACACCGATTGTACCGCCGGGTGCATGGAGCGCACGCCATTTTGCCCGGCATTGTACGGCCTGCCAGCTTTGCGTGTCGGCCTGTCCCAACAACGTACTCCGACCTTCAACCGAACCGGCAAGGCTGATGCAGCCCGAAGTGTTCTACGAACGGGGATATTGCCGTCCGGAGTGTACGCGCTGTTCCGATGTGTGTCCGGCTGGGGCAATCCGTCCGATTACCATTGAGGAGAAATCATCCACCCGTATCGGCCATGCCGTATGGATCAGGAAAAATTGCATTCCGCTGACCGACGGCGTGGAGTGCGGCAACTGTGCCCGTCATTGTCCTTCGGGGGCGATACTGATGGTTCCGTCCGACAATGGTGATCCGAACTCAGTCAGAATCCCCGTTGTGAATGCCGAGAGGTGTATCGGGTGCGGCGCGTGCGAGAATCTGTGTCCGGCACGTCCGTTCAGTGCCATCTATGTGGAGGGACACACGATGCACAGCGTGATGTAAAACTTTATAAGCAGGAAGAATATGAGCAATCAAGATAACAAGAAGAAAGTCCTGTCCCGCCGGGATTTTCTGAAAACCATAGGAGCCGCCGGAGTGGCCACGACCGGACTGTCAGCGTGCGTGGGTGGCGGGAAAGACGGGACATCGACGGCAGCAGCCGGAGAAATCCCTACGGACCGGATGACTTACCGGACGAATCCGACATCGGGCGACAAGGTGTCGTTGCTGGGTTTCGGCATGATGCGCCTGCCGTCTGTCGGCGGCCGTAGTGCCCGCGAAGGAAATGAGGAGATAGACCAGGAGATGGTAAACGAGCTGGTGGACTATGCCATCGCCCACGGAGTGAACTATTTCGACACGTCGCCCGCCTATTGCCGGGGCAAGTCGGAACACGCCACCGGTATTGCGCTGAGCCGTCATCCGCGCGACAAGTATTTCATCGCCACCAAGCTGTCCAATTTCTCCCCGGCCACGTGGAGCCGGGAAGCCTCCATCGCCATGTACCGTAATTCGCTGAAAGAGTTGCAGGTGGATTATATAGACTATCTGCTATTGCATGGCGTGGGTATGGGTGGCGGCATGGAGGAGTTTGAAAACCGCTACATGAATAACGGTATCCTCGACTTTCTGCTGGAGGAGCGCAAGGCGGGACGTATCCGCAATCTCGGTTTTTCGTATCACGGAGATGTCCGGGTATTCGATTATCTGCTCTCCCGGCACGATGAATACAAGTGGGACTTCGTGCAGATCCAGTTGAATTATCTGGACTGGAAGTACGCCAAGCAGATCAATCCTCGGAATACAGATGCCGAATATCTGTATAGCGAACTGGAAAAGCGCGGTATTCCGGCTGTCATCATGGAACCGTTGTTGGGCGGTCGGCTCTCCAACGTGCCGAGCACCATTGTGGCCCGCCTCAAGCAGCGCGAGCCGGAGATGAGCGTGGCTTCGTGGGCGTTCCGTTTTGCCGGCAGCCTGCCGGGCGTGCATACCGTGTTGAGCGGCATGACCCGTATGGAGCATTTGCAGGACAACCTGCGCACCTACGCTCCATTGAAGCCGCTGACGGAGGAGGATTTCAAGTTCCTGCAAGAGACGGCTACACGGATGATGCAGTTCGACACGATTCCCTGCAACGACTGCAAATATTGTATGCCCTGCCCGTATGGTCTGGACATTCCGGCCATTCTGCTCCATTACAACAAATGTCTGAATGAGGGGAACATCCCGGAAAGCATGCAAGAGGAGAATTACAAGAAAGCACGCCGGGCCTTTCTCGTGGGCTACGACCGCAGTGTCCCGAAATTGCGTCAGGCGAGCCGGTGCATCGGCTGCAACCAGTGCAGCGTCCACTGTCCGCAGCGTATCGATATCCCGAAGGAACTGCATCGGATAGACGCATACGTGGAACGGCTGAAACAGGAAATCGGATGATGATGGACGAACTGGTTCGGATACTGCAAGACGGGAACCATTCCTTGGTGGTAGCCGGTGACGGAATCCGCACATTCGACGGTCGAGGCATATCCGACTTGTATGGTCTCCTGACGGAACACCCCGATTGGCTTCGGGGTGCGTCCGTGGCGGACAAGGTGGTCGGCAAAGGGGCGGCCGCGTTGCTAATACTGGGCGGCGTCCGGGAACTTTTCGCCGGTGTCATCAGTACGTCCGCCCTCGGACTGCTTGAAGATTCCGGCATATCGCTCCGTTTCGCCGAGAAAGTCCCTTATATCATCAACCGCAAAAGAGACGACCTCTGTCCGGTAGAGACTTTGTGCAAGGATTGTGTGACTGCCGCCCAATGCCTTCCGCTTATCAGAGAGTTCGTTACAAAAATACCAACTTAAAAATAGAATCATATAAGAAGCATCATGGAAACAACCGTAAAATTATACTCACTGGCATATAGCGATGCCAAGACCTATCTGGCAGCCTCGTTATTCGTATTGGGCAATATCGCATTGCCTCAAATTTTTCATCTCATACCGCAAGGGGGAATAACCTGGCTGCCGATTTATTTCTTTACGCTTGTCGGGGCATACAAGTACGGATGGAAGGTCGGGCTGCTGACAGCCGTCTTGTCTCCGACAGTCAATTCGCTTCTGTTCGGTATGCCTATGTTGGCATCACTTCCGTCTATCCTGCTGAAATCCGTCCTGCTCGCTCTCTTCGCGGGGTTGGCGGCGGCACGTTTTAGAAAAGTGACCGCGTGGATACTGCTTTCCGTCGTACTGGCCTATCAAATTGTCGGAACGCTCGGAGAATGGGTACTGAAAGGAGATTTCTATCTGGCGGTGCAGGACTTCCGCATCGGCGTTCCGGGAATGCTTTTACAGGTATTCGGCGGATGGGCATGTATTAATAAACTACTGAAGAATTGAACAAATGAAAGATTTTATTTTCAGAAACGACACGAAACTATTATTTCGTAATGACATACGGACAGCCGTCGTCGAAATAACCAAAGGGCACAAGGTCATGTTCGTTTACGGCGGCGGCTCCGTAAAACGAAACGGCTGCCATGATGACATCGTGCAGACCTTGACCGACAATGGTATTCCTTTGGCGGAATACGGAGATTCCTCGCGCGAGTTCGCCAAAATACAGGAGGGCATCCGAATTGCCAAAGAGAACGGTATAACGATGATTATCGGTGCCGGCGGAGCCAGCGTGATGGATAGCGCAAAGTTAATAGCGTTCGGCTTTTATCACGAATCTGACCTATGGAATTACGTGAAAGGGAAAAATCCATACGGACTGGAACGTCTTCCGCTTGCGCTGATTCCTACCTATCCGTCCAGCGGTTCCGAGAACGGGCTGGGTGCGGTGTCCGTCGATTCGAGGATCGGAGATTTCGGAACGGCCTACGGCATCGCCGCCGACTACGCGATTCTTTGTCCCAAATATTCGCTGACCTTGGACCAGGAAATGACGACCTATACGGGATTTGTCACGTTGGTTCAACTGTCTGCCGGCATTCTCGGTGACAGAAATAGGATGTCCTACGATGCGGGGATTTCCTATATCCGGAATGTGTTCGAAGCGACACGGACCTTGCAGAAAAATCCGGATGACCTCGATGCGAGGGGTATCATCATGATGGGCGCCTCGCTTTCCACTTCATCCCGGCTGGGAATCGGGAAAGAGGAACCGTTCGCTTACGAAATCTACGAATTGGAGTTCCTGCCGGAAAAGTTATTCGGCAGTTCTTATCGCAGGAGCCTGACATCCGTCTTTCCGAGATTCCTTCAAGCTATGGGCAAGCATCATGCGGACGACATCAGAAAATACTATCATGACGCATTCGGCTTCGATTCATCCATCGAAGAATCATCCCGAAAATTGGTAGAACTGTTTGAAGGTTTCGGAGTGGAAATGTATTATGACGGAAAAATTACCCGCGAACAAGTCGATGCCATTCCATGTCATACGGAATTGAGCAAAGAGGAAGTCTTTGATATCATAAACTCGTTAATCCGATAATTAAGAAAGAAAGTAAAAAGGAGGAAAGAAAAAATGTATTACAGAACATTGGGATTAAGCGGTCTGCGCATATCCGCCGTCGGGCTTGGCTGTATGGGCATGAGCCATGCCTACGGCGCACCGGCAGACAAGCGCGAAATGACGGAACTGCTCTCCGATGCGGTGGAGATGGGTTACACCTTTTTCGATACGGCCGAGGTTTACGGCACGCCCGACCGACCGCACGATAACGAGGAGTTGCTGGGCCGGGCTTTGCGACCGTTCCGTGACCGGATCGTGCTGGCTACCAAATTCGGACTGACGTTCGATGCACCCCATGCAGCGGGACCGCACGCCCTGATTCCCGATTCGCGCCCGACGACCATCCGCCGTTCAGTCGAGGAATCGCTCCGCCGTCTGCGTACTGACCGCATCGACCTCTATTACCAGCACCGTATCGACCCGAAGGTTGCGCCGGAAGAGGTGGCAAGTGTGATGGCCGACCTGATTCGTGAAGGCAAAATCCTCCACTGGGGTATTTCGGAAGCTACGGAAGAATATCTGCGCCGCGCCCACAAGGTCTGTCCTGTCACAGCCGTGCAGAACCGCTATTCGATGATGGCACGCCGGCACGAGGCGTTGTTTCCCGTGCTCGAAGAGTTGGGCGTGGGCTTCGTAGCCTTTTCGCCGCTGGCCAACGGGCTGCTGACCGATTGCTATACGGCGGACACAACGTTCGATGTCACGACCGACTACCGGGCTTCGATGCCGCAGTTCCGTCCGGAGAGTTTCGAACGGAACCGTTCGTTGTTCGCTCTGGTCAGGGGACTTGCGGAAGAACATCACGCTACGCCGTCGCAGATTGCTCTGGCGTGGATGATGAACAAACGGCCGTGGATTGTACCTATTCCGGGCACGCGACATCTGTGCCGGTTGAAAGAGAACATCGGGGCTGCCGATATTCATTTGACCGCAGAACAAGTGGAAAACATCGATGCGGCGCTCGGTGCGATGCGGATGAGCGAAGTGTTCGGAGGATCACCCATAAAGCAGTAAATTATGAAACCGAAAATAATATGTCATATCATGAGTTCCGTCGATGGGCGTTTGCTCAACGAGCGATGGACACAGCCGTTCGACGGTACGCCCGCATCGGATTTGTTGCAGGTCTATGCCGCCATCGGACGAGAATTAGGTACGGATGCGTGGATGTTCGGAAAGAACACCCTCCGTGCCGCATTCCCCTATAAATGGGGAATCGACGGACATGCAGTGTCGTCGGATTCGCCTATCGTGTTCGTCGGCGAACGCCGCTCCGAGCGGATGTTCATCGCGGCCGACCCCGAGGCCGACATTTTCTTTACATCCTCCTCTCTGAGGGGCGACAACATCCTCGTCATCGTAGGGCAGAATGCAACGGAGGAGTATCTTGCCCATCTGCACGAGAAGCGGATTTCCTACGTCATCGTCGAAGATGCGACCGACCTGAGGGAAGGTCTCGAAGCTGTCGGACGTGAGTTCGGCATCCGCTCCGTTTCGGTACAGGGAGGCGGCATATTGAACGGTGCGCTGCTTGCTGACGGATTGGCCGATGAACTGAGTCTGGTAATCTATCCCGGCATCGACGGACTTTCGGGCATCCCGTCCATCTTCGAGTATGTCGGCGACGCAACCGATCATCCGGCAGGAGGGCAGAGTTTGCAACTGCTCTCCGCAGAGCAGCGGGAACACGGCGTCATGTGGTTGCGGTATAAATTTCATAAGAAACTACACAAATGAAAACGATCATATTGCAAACCATACTGCTTTGCTGTCTGTGCATGGCTTCCTGCTCGGACAGCGAAGGAAACGAACCGATACTGCCGTCGGATCAGGAGCAGGAAGAACCCGTCACGCCCGACCGTCCGCAGGATTATGCGGGGCTGATAAACAAGACCTATCCCGTACCGGCCTCTTACGGGCAGGAGGCGGAGCATCGGGGCGAAGTGGTGCGTATCGACTACCAGACGCGAGATTATGCCGAAAGTACGGGTGCGGCACGCACGAATACGGCATACGTCTATCTGCCTTACGGCTACGACGAGCACACCGACCGACGCTATAACGTGCTTTACTTCGTACACGGACACTACGGTACGGCGTCAACGACATTCGAGGCGGAAAACGGTCTGTTACGCAAACTGCTCGACCACATGACCGAGAACGGGGACATGGCTCCGACCATCGTAGTGTCGCCGAGCTACAACTACGGGCAGCCGACTGCGAACTATGCCGATGCCGACCCGTATTGCGAAGCTCTGCCTGAAGAACTTGCAAACGACCTGATTCCCATTGTCGAGAGCCGTTACCGTACCTATGCCGAAAGTACGGATGTCGCAGGTTTGGAGGCTTCGCGCGGGCATCGTGCCATCGGCGGTTTTTCGATGGGAGCCGTAACGACGTGGTACGCACTGGAACATACGCTCTCCTGTTTCAAATACTTCATGCCGGTCAGTGCCGATTGCTGGTCGTTAGGACGATTCGCCGGGATGAACCGCCCCGATGAAACGGCACGCTATCTGGCGGATATCGTTAGCCGGTCGCCTTACGCCGGCGATGGGTTTTATATTTGGGCGGCGAGCGGAACGGACGATTCGGCCTATCGGGAGACACTGGTTCAGGTCGAAGCGATGGCAAGGCTTACGGATGTGTTTCCGCTCTCCAATCTCACTTTCCACGAGAAAGAGGGCGCACGGCATGAATACAGACCGATGGCGGAATACCTTTACAATGCGTTGCCGTTCTTTTTTCCGAACGGACAAGAAGGGAATATGAATACTTACGGACATCTGACCACGTCTAACACGGTAAAGGATGTGGTGGACCACGAGGCTTTCGCCGGCTTCGGGCAGTTCATCCTGCCTGCCGAACGGAGGTATGACGACGATTTGCCGCTTCGGAACGTGGCGAACATGCTGCCTTATCACAACTATGTGACGGGCGAGCTGGCTGTGGAGACCATCAACACGATGATCGACTATGTACACGACGGCAACAGATTGTTCTACGATATCTACTCCGAAGCGGAGAAGCGGGCGGATTCACGAAAGAACGATACAGGACTGTTCTTCTTCCGGGGAGAACCGGGACGGCCGTTCGCCATCGTCTGTCCGGGCGGAGGTTGGTCGTATGTCGGAGCGATCCACGAAGGTTTTCCGTTGGCCATCGCTTTAAGCGAAATGGGGTACAACGCCTTTTCCATCCAGTACCGGACGGGCGGTGCGCAGGTGGCGTGCGAAGACCTCGCCCAAGCCATCGACTTCATCATGCGGCATGCCGGAGAGTTGCAGGTCTCGACCGAAGACTACTCGCTGTGGGGCGGTTCGGCGGGTGCACGCATGGCGGCCTATCTCGGCTCTTATTCAACGCAGGGATTCATCGATGTTGAGAATCCGCGTCCGGCTGCGGTCATTATGGGTTATACCGGCCATGCCGATTATACGCGCAACGATCCGCCGACCTACGTGGTCATCGGTGATAACGATGGCATAGCGAGTGCGTCGGTCATGCGGCAGCGGGTGGAAAATCTTCGAGCAGTGGGCATAGATGCCGAGTTTCACCTTTTCCCGAATCTGCGTCACGGTTTTGGATTGGGCATCGAAACGAGTGCGGAAGGCTGGGAGAAAGATGCCGTGAAGTTTTGGGAGAAATACATTTTCCGTAAAAATGGTATTTTTTACGGAAAATAATGTAAAGGGAGTCTCATGCTCCCTTTTTACATTTGCATATTTGTAGAATGTATATAAATAATTAGCAATGAAAAAGATACTTACAGTTGTATTGTGCGCGGCACTGGCCGTCTGCAATACATTAAACGCACAGGAGACAATGAAAGAGAACGAAGCATTCGCCGCGGCAGATATGTCTGCCTTCAAGAGCCACAACAGTAACCCGTGGGGATTGGTCTATGCCGATGCCATTACCGAAAATGTTCCGGGCAAGGTGAATATCCGCCCCATTACCTACGACTTGAACGGGTTGAAAATTGCCGCCAACGTCTATACGCCTGCGGGCTACGACCCCGCGAAAAGCTATCCTGCCCTCGTCGTAGCGCACCCTAACGGCGGAGTGAAGGAGCAGGTAGCAGGACTTTACAGTCAGCGCATGGCGGAAAAAGGTTATATCTGCCTGGCGTTCGATGCCGCCTATCAGGGAGCCAGCGAGGGCGAGCCGCGCAATACGGACAAGCCTGCCCACCGCATCGATGACATCCGCCGTGCCGCCGACATCCTGTTGCAATATCCGGGTGTGGATGCAAACCGTGTGGGTATTCTCGGCATCTGCGGCGGTGGCGGCTATACGCTGGCAGCGGCACAGACCGACAAACGGTTCAAGGCGGTCGCTACGCTCAGCATGTTCAATACGGGACTGGTGCGCCGTAATGGATTTCTCGACTCGCAGATAAACAGCGTGCAGGAGCGTCTGACAGATGCCTGCGTCACCCGCCAGAAAGAGGCCGAGGGTAGAGAAATCGAATACGTGGGCGACATGAGCGGCGTAACGCCCGAACAGGCTGCCGCACTGCCGTTCGACCTCTATCGCGACGGCTATGGCTATTACCTGCAAAGCCATGCGCACCCCAATTCTACGTTCCGCTATACGAAAAGTAGCCTCGTGGACTTGATGGCGTTCGACGCTTCGGCCAATATGTACCTGATCGACCGGCCGTTGTTGATGATGGCCGGCAGCATCGCCGACACGTTCTACATGACCGAACAATGTTACAGCCGTGCCACCGGCACGCAGAACAAGGAGCTGTTCCTGATTCCCGGTGCGACGCATATCCAGACCTACTACGTGCCGGAGTATGTGAATCTGGTAGTGAATAAACTGACGGAATTTTTCTCTAAAAACTTATAAAATCAATCGAATATGAAACATGGAATTATCAAAAGTCTGGCGATCGCACTGCTCGCCGGCTTTGCCGTCTCCTGCTCGGAGAGCGGCGAAAACGAACCGCAGCCGACCTATACGGTCACGGTATCAGCAGCCGAAGGCGGAACCGCCGCAGCGAACAAGAACACCTGTCCGGAGGGCGAGGAAGTGACCGCAACAGCTACGGCAGATGAAGGGTATCTTTTTGCCGGATGGTACGAAAACGGGGAAGCGGTTGCAACGGAGGCCGTTCATACGTTCGTCATGCCGGCGAGAAACGTCGTGTTGCAGGCACGCTTCGAGCAAGAAGCGGCAGTACCTGCCGGTAATTTCGACCATCAAGTGACCCAGCCTGCACCGGGCGGAAACACTTCCGATGGAGGACCTCAAGCGGTATCTAATATAACATCGGTTTCCGGTGTTCCGCTTGTAAGGCTAAACAACGGTGTCATGATGCCTCGTTTCGGACTGGGCACCCAAGTACAAAGCATGGAAGGCGCAAACCAACGGCAGCAGCTTAACGAGACAGTTCGTGGCATGGTCATCTCGGCACTCCGGTCGGGTTATCGTCATTTGGACGATGCCATGTTCTATTATAATGAACGTGGAGCAGGCTGGGGAATAAAGGAAAGCGGCATCCCTCGGGAAGAAATATGGGTAACAAGCAAAATATCCGGAGACTTGGCAGATGCGCAAAATGCGTTTGAAGGAATGCTCAAGCGGTTACAAGTCGATTATATAGACCTTGTATATATTCATCACCCCGCTGGCACTTTGGAAGATATACTCGCATGTTGGCGTGTGATGGAAAATGAATATAAGGCAGGCAGAATACGTGCACTCGGTATCAGTAATTTCGACAACCGCATGGAGGCGTTCAATTACGTCATGCAAAATGCGGAAATCAAGCCGCAAGTGGCACAGATAGAGTGCCATCCGCTTGCCCAAAGAAAGGAAGCCAGACAACTCTATGCTGACAATTACGACATTCAGGTGGAGTGTTGGTATCCGCTGAACCACAACAGAGGTGACGTTAATAATGCTATACTCCGACAGATTGCTACTGCACACGGAAAATCGGTCTATCAGATTATTCTCCGCTGGCACATGCAGGAAGGGCTTTGTCCTGTTCCCGGCTCAACCAACCCGGATCACATTCTCGAAAACATCAGCATTTTCGACTTTGAGCTGTCCGATGAGGAAATGTCAGCTATCCGTGCCATTGACCTTGGCGATGCGGGAAGGTCGTTCAATATATCCTACGGTAACGGAAACTTCGGAAATTTTCAGGATTATACCTATGATCATACCTACACGCCTACAGCCATCGAATCTGTCCAAATATGAAACGGAACATATTTCTCTATGCAGTCTTGTCGCTGTTTACAGTTACCACAGCAACAGGATGTGACGAACGCTCGGACAACCCCATGCCCGATAGCGCCATCCGTGTCGAGACAGCCGAAGTGACGGCAATAACCTCTGAAAATGCCATATCCGGCGGTCGCATTATCGGCGAAACGCAAGCGGTAAAGGAGTTCGGCATCTGTTGGGCGACAACCGACAATCCGACCGTTTCCGACAACCACAATGTAGGGGCCGGGGATGCAAATTCATTTGCCTGCTATGCAACAGGGCTTTAGGCAAATACGACCTATTTTGTCCGGGCTTATGCCACGACTTCCGCCGGAACGGTTTACGGTCAGTCCCGCCAATTTACGACGCTTGCCGGTTCGGATGACGATACG
>OHRZ01000002.1_pt1 | contig 105129 bp, 100 predicted proteins | sample 1578621 | NCBI WGS metagenome assembly OHRZ01 (sample SAMEA3879554, study PRJEB24766) | human gut metagenome | biome: human-associated habitat; feature: feces | place: USA | collected 1985/1987 | reverse complement strand
TAACATACACCTACAATGCCTGGGGCAAGATTATGTCAATGACAGGCAATATGGAAAGAAGCGGGCATTCCAAGTAGCGGATTATCAGGTGGACAGACGGCACATGAATTATACGAGATTACTGGTGGAAAGGTATCAATTTTTTCTGTTGACAGCACGATCCATTCAAGAAGTATTTTCTCCCACAATGGTGGAGTTAGCCACGCATCTGAGATCATAAAGTCCTTTAAAACAAACAGCTTTGCAAGGAATGAGATAATGACCGTATTCAGACAGACATTCAGCATACCACCTACATTGCATTCTTTTAAGTCAACATTTTAATCTACAATAAGGAGTATAAATCTATGTTTGGTCGCAAAAAAAAAGAGGAAAAATTACCTATTACGCATAATGTTTTGGGTGATATTGTTATTGAGCCCTTCGTTCGCACAGTTAACTCTTATGAAATTTCGTTATTTGGTAGAAAGTACACTTTCTATCTATATGTAAATTCATCTGAGTATAAAGGAAAAGGATCTTTCACCACAGAACAGGAAAGAACGATTGCTTTTTTTATTAGCAATCTATCAGACATTGAAAAATCACTTGAAAATCAATTAAAGTGCTTTTTTGAGTGCGATGATTATAGCGTTTTCATCAACTCAATTATATTAGAAAATATCACTATTTCAAGCGATGGCGAGTTGGCAGCTTTTTTTAATTCGAATTTTTCGGATGAAGAATTAGCAAGTGCTAAATCAAATGCCTGTTTTACAGAAACATTTGGGATCATTATATATCCTAAAGAACAGGTTCTATATAATGAAGAAGAATGTTACAAATTTGATTCTTAAAGGAAGTGAAGTATATAATGGATTACACACACCACATTGCAGATTCAAATTTGGCATTAAGTGCTGGTGATTTTGAAGCCGCATTAAAGGGCGCAGAATCAGCACTCTCCGTGGATAAAGGAAAAACCGAAGCATATTATTGCGCCGGTAAAGCGCTCATGTCTATGGGGAAAATTGATGAAGCAATTTCATATTTTCAAAAAGCACTGAAAATCAATGATCACGATGGGAACGGATTCTTCTTATTAGGTTATGCTCAGGCAATGAGTGATAAAACTTACGAGGCGCTACGAAGTCTGACCAAAGCATTAGAACTGAATTGCGAAACTATACTCAAAGGACAGATATACCGTATTCTTTCCATGATTAATTCTGATAATGGTGACTTCAATGACGCATTGATGAATCTTGCCCAAGCGGAGGAGTACGGAGGACTTGATTTAGAAATACTTGAACAAAGAGCAGCCTGTTACGCTTCATTAAAAGATTATCATCAAACGTTTTATACTCTAAACCAAATAAAGCTTCTAACTCCAACGAATTATTACACAAACAATGATTTTGCTTGACAAATTGAAACATATGCGTATACAGTTCCGGTACGCAGATACTCAGCGAGAATAACGGAAGCAACACTACCTACTATCTCTATGACGAAAGCGGTTCATCTGTAGGACTTACCTACAAAGGTACTACATATTACTACCGCAAGAACCTGCAGGGTGATATTATCGCCATTGTCAACAGCACAGGAGCAAAGGTAGTAACATACACCTACAATGCCTGGGGCAAGATTATGTCAATGACAGGCAATATGGAGCTTGCGGTCTAAGTATGCTAATCTAAGTATCTACAGTTCACTTGGATTATATAAGTCCTGTCTATCAAATAAGGCAAAGAAAAACATTCGTGACTGATTCATCACAACTTAAAAAATAAGGAGAAAAATAAATGATAATCAAAATAATTGTTCTAATGTCGCTATGTGCTGTTATTGCATTCAGAAAGCACTTTAAAAAACGTGCTTTATTTGTATTTGCTTTGATTGTGGCTATTTGCGCAAACATTTTTATTCCGGCTTTTGAATTTTTAGTTCGTTCAGAGCCTCAGAATGACAGAATATTGGATTATATCAGTGAACTCGATTGGCATGACAGCGACTTGTTAAAATCAAAAGGTTTTGACTGTGACGGTGAAACAGGTACATACACAGATGATGATAAATTCAGCATTCACGTTGCTGATGCGACTTCTTATGATAAAGCAGAAATTGTTTCGGAATATAAAAATATTCATTATGAGTATTTTTCGTACTTGTCGGATACTCTCCTGATTCCGCAGTTGCGTAAGAGTTATTCGGTCATAGTAAATGATAAGGTTGTTGAGGTTAATTACAAAGACTGCCTTAGCAAGCCGGGCATAATGGATAAGCTGGAAGGAATATTCGGTGCAGCTGCGTAACCACATGACCGATAATGCCGCACTTTTTAAAATCATAAAACAGAAATTAAATCACGACGATAGAAAACCGACTATCGCCGTGATTTTCTTTTTCTGATAGCGAAAATACAAAGCTGTGCCGATGGGTACGGGCTTTGTATCAAGATTTTTTAGAACATAAAAACACCCCATCGCAAATAAATGCAATGGGGCTTTCTATCTGGAGCTAATACCCGGATTCGAACCGGGGACCTCATCCTTACCAAGGATGTGCTCTGCCGACTGAGCCATATTAGCAAACTCCTGACGGTTATTAATTATATCATACCATATCGACTTTGTCAAGGAAAATTTTCGAATTTTCAACTGCGATATACCGTAACGGTTTTATCAACGGTCAATATGTCATAAAAATCAAACAAACCGCATTGTTGTGCGGCTTGCAAATCCGGAGGATTATAAAATAGATTTTTCTCCTTTTCGGTCGATATTTATTTCCTTCTTTTACGATTATTACTATATAGTTCTTGAGAATGAATTTTGTCACCGATACAGCGAGAAAAAGCGCCTGTCAAAGTGACCGACGCCAAAACCGCTTATTGACTTAATCGAACATAACGCCGGGATTGAGCTGCGACGGGGAGCGCCAGAGGATTCCGTATTCAAACAAGAACCGAGCTTTTAAATTCCAGTATTCCAGACAGAAATTCATCTGTTTGGCTTTTTCTATCTTTTCCTCAACCTTGTCAATCACGGCAAGATATTCCTCCGTTTTTTCAATAGGATCGTTTTTGATGAATCCCCTTCGGTTTTCCTGCGCCGAGAGAAGCAATTCACGGATTCTTTCATCCGACAGACTGCCTGACACGATTGCGACAAGGTCGGAGCAATCGTCAGGTTCATAATAATTTCTTGCTTTGACCGCCAGATAAAAACAGCTTTCAAATTCTTCCATGTCCTCGCTGTCATATTCTCTGAGTTTCATAAGCTCTGTATGCGCTTGAAGCTGCGGTGTGTAAAATTTCACCGACATTCCCGCACGGCACATTTTGTCATAAGACTCAGTAAGATACCAAAGCACCGGAATGATTTCTTCCAGCGTTTCTATATCGTGATCACGGGGAGCAAGCGCAATTTGCGCCATTTCGGCAAGATAAGGGCTGTCTTTATAGGTGGGCGCTGCGTTGCTGTGCTCCTTATGACCTTCGATAATGCCATGCAGTTGTACGATTCTGTTTAATTCCTGTCCGGAAATGTGCATATTATACCTCCTGCTTATAGGCCTATTCTATCATAGCCTTGATAAATCCGACGACATTCTGTGCGGCATTATAGCGAAGCGTACCTATACCAAAGGGAAATTCGTCAAGGCGCTCTTTTGAAAACGGAAACAGCAGCTTGACCGAGTAGTAAGGCTCATCCGCCTTGTCCGCAATGATTCTTCGCAGTTCGTCCTCATCTTGTGCCATCAGTCCGTTTTTATAGAAATAGTTGATTTTATTGGGGTCGCATTTCGGATAAAATTCGGTATCAAAGCAGTGATCGGCGGCAATGTCGGCGTCGCACATATTAAAATAATCATAAGCCGCTCCGCCAAAACGGGAATCCCAGGCCGCATCGGTATGGGCGGTTACACCTTTTATACGGGTGATATTCCAGGAATGAGGCTCCCGCCGTCCGTTTTCGTGTAAAGCCTCTCCCACAACCACAATTGAGGCGATTCCAAGTCTGTTGCACAACAGTTTATATGCCTTGGCAAATCCTTCGCAGACACACCGATCACGGAGCAATGCACCGACCACCGAAAAGCAGTCGCTGTCAAACGGCTCCTCGGCCGTGCGAATGGTGTAAAGAAAATTATGCACCTTGAGTTGTTTTGCGAGGGGACTCATATCCGGCTTTATGTGGTTTTTTATAAACAATTCTATCCGATTTTCCACCTCTGCCCAAAGCTTCTCGGCTTCTTCTTTGGTATAGTCATACTGAAAAATAAGTTGAATGTACATGGGGGTCTGTTTGGTGATTATCCGACGGCGGTCGAGATAGAAAAAAACGGGATTGTCAAACAGCACGGCGGTCATAATCTTTTTAGCGTCTACCGTAAACGCCTTGCCCATACCGGCATGGATGGACAGGGCAGGTTCAAAACGAAGAAGAGCCTCGCATATCCGATCGTATAGATTTTTTTCGCCGTCGGTCAGACGGGAATAATAAAACTTGGAGCCGTTATCATTCATGACGTTACCTCGTTTTTGGGAGCTTGCTGAGATTTTTCAAAAGCCGTCGGGTTTTGACGCACAAAATCCGTATTGACAATAATTCCTACCGACATATCATCTCCGCTGCCTCTTTCCGAAAGGGTCGGCAAATAATCTTTTAATTGCGATACGGCAGTTTGATTGTTAGTTTGGGCAAAAGATCTGAGGGTCAGGCGGTAAAAATCATACAGCCTCTCATCTGTGGCAAAGCAGTCGTCGATTCCGTCACTGCCGATGAATACGGCGGAGGGAAGAGTGCGCTCAAAACAAAAGCGGAACTCCTTGGCGGCGTTTTCATCGCATATTGATGTGGTGACATTCAAAAAGCACTGCTCGTCCCACGGAATCGGCTGCGAAAATTCGCCGTCTTTTGATACGGCAACGCATTTTCCGTCGCCAATCTGCAAACCGAGCCAGAAATTCTCGGCCAGTATAACACCGATAAGGGTCGTGCCGTATGCTGATTGCAGGCGCTCTCCTGTTTCGTATCTTCTTTGCGCTTTTCCCGATATGCCGCTTAGTTCATCCTCGCTGAAGGGATGTTCCTTTATGTCCCGTTCCACAAGCTTGTTCCAGCGGGCAATAATGCTTTTTATGAGCTGTTCTATGTGAATATACTGCTGTTTTTGCGTGGCGGCAGCCGAAAGGACGCTTATGACATCGGGATCTTTCATACATTCGGTAAAGGCTTCTGCGGCAAAGTGGCTGCCCCTGTCCGAGCGGAAATAATCGGCTCCTCCGTGACCGTCACATACGACGGAAATTCTGCGGTCGGGCAATTCACAGCTTAACGAAAAGTCCTGACAGACCGTGCCTCTTTTTATGTGGGAAGCACCGATTACCGTCATACCGAACGCTCGATAATCGGTTACCATTCCAGATCACCGTCGTCATCAGGCTCAGCGGCCTTGACCTCGTTGATTTTGTCAATCATTTCGTCCTGCTTGTTTGCGGCTTCGTCCACGCCGCCTTTACCGACTCCGCTTGACTTAGATCCGATCTGTGATGCCGTAACCGAAACAAAGCGTATCATTTTTGTGAGAGCCTCGGGCGTATGTACCGTAAGCACCGCTTCCTTGTTGCCTGTAAACTGCGCAAGCACATCACGGTTGGCGTCATCGCCGATGGCAACCGCAACCTTAATGGCTTTTTTGAACCAGTTGTTTTCTTTCAGTTTTGATAGCTCACCAATGTATTCGTCAGTCGGTTCTCCGTCAGAAAGCAGAAATATTGCAGGGGCAAATGAGCCTGCCACATCACTCATAAATGCCTTGCGGGACAGCTTTTCGTTAAGCTGTTTGCAGGCTGCGCCGAATTCGGTCAATCCGTCGGCTGTGAGAAAACTCCAGGTGAAATCCTCTGCATCCATCGGAGCGGGGGTTATCCATCTTGTGCCGCTTGAAAACTCCAGCACAGCGATTTTTATGGCTGCATCGGCATTTTCGGCAGATATTTTGCGGATTTCGGGAATAACTTCTTCAATTGCAGAGTTAAGTGTCCCCATTTTTGCACCGTCCATACTGCCTGATGCATCAACCATAAAGAAAAGGGTCATAGTTCTGCGGGAAACCTCAACCGCACCTTCATATATATTTGCCATTTTTAAAGTCTCCTTATTCGATGATCCCGATACAGTTCGGGAAATGAATCTGTTTTGTTTTTGTTACAACCAGTACCTCGTTTTTGCCGATTGTTTTTACATTGCCGTCCTTTGTTTCGACTTGCCAGACCTCATCGCTGAGATTGCGAAGCCCCCATATAGCAGGATTTTTAGGATTGCGTATAACCTCGCCGACAATTTTCTTGAAATCATCGCTGTCACGGTCGGTATGACAGCGGTAGAGCTTTATGCCGGGGAATAGGGCAACCTTATAGCGATTCTGCGATGATAACACAGGCGGCTTCGGAATTTTAAGGCCGCAGTTTATGCACAGGCTGTCGCCCTCAAAATCGAGAAATGTTTCTCCGCCGCAGGGACATTTGACAATGCAGTCACGAAGCTGTGTAAAGATGATTTGCCAATCGTTATCGGTGGGGCGAAGCGCCTTTCCGCTCATGGCATCCTTAGAAAATGCTTTCAAGAATTGCTCACGAATGAATTTCGGATACAACGGCCAAAAGCGCATGGCGTTTGCGTGTATACCATGCACAGGGCGGTTGGAATCGTCCGTTTTATCATAAATGAATACCGGCTCTTTGCCGTAAAATTTCAGTTCCAGTTCTTCCGTCAGGCAAGGATGCTCTACCACACGCTTTCCCTCCAGAGGGTGATCGAGAAATAAAAGGCGGAACAGCACAACCGCCAGAGAAAATCGGTCGCTCATAATATCCGGACGTTTGATATTCCGCACCACCTCCGGCGCCATATACCGTGCTTTTCCGGCAATGCCGAGGCTTTCTCCGTAGGGTGCCACATTGTCGTTGTCGCAGATAAGCACCTCTCCGGTCGTCGGATCGAGAAAGAAGTTTCCGTCATTCAGATCCTGATAGGAAAAGCCTTTTCTGTGCAGTTCCCTGAAGCCGTTGGTAATATTCAGTGCCGCATTGGCAGCCGCCGACAGAGAGGAAAAATGCACCTTTGCCAGCAGAAAATCCGAAAACTCCTTATAATTTGACGGGCGTAGCTTCATAACGTAGCCAAAGCTGCCGTCCTTTTCCTTTGTCAGAAATTCCGGCCACAGAAACGCAGGGGAAGGCGCACCCTGTCGGATATTGTTTTCAAGATTTTTGTAAAAGCGGCGTGGATTTTGCAATGCGCCTTTATGATACCATTTCAGCGCATATTCTTTTTCGCCGATATGCACACGGTATACCGTGCCTTGCCCTCCCTCACCGAGTTTTGCAATCACTTCGGCCGACTGTCCGTTTTGCAACGGGATTATGCTGCCTTTTGTAAAATACCGTTCCATATATAAACTCCCTTTTATGAGCGGTCAATGCCGAAGCGGATACCGTCAATGCGATTTTTGCCCTTTCCGAAGAAGAAATAGGCGTAGCCGTCGATATTGTCGAGAAAACCTGTGTTTTCTGCCAGCGGATCGAATTGCAACAGCAATTCCTCGTCCGTTTCATAATCGGAGGAGGGAACACCGAACAAACGGGTTCCGTCAAAATCTTCATCGACAGGTTCGAAACTCATCAGCCAATCCTCGTTCAGATGAGCAAACTGCGGTTCAGCTTCGTTGAAATCATCAACAACGACATTCGGCTCGCCGTCATAATAATATGCCATCGCCTGATAGGGATACATCTCAATATCAAGAAACAGATAAAGATAGCCCGTATGCGGCAGCTTGTTTTCCGTGTCAAGCTCTGCAATATCCGAAAGTCGTATTTGTGCAAAAAAGATAACATCATCGGAAAACGATTCCGTCCACTTTGCAGGAATTACCGGAGTACCGAAAAATTTACTTGCGCTAAGGTCGTGCTTTCCGTCCGCCTTTTTTATTTTTATTCCGATAGCATTCATAGCCGTTCCTCCTAAATCAGTTTAAATTCATAGAAATACCCGCCGTCAAAGGAGCGTGGCCGATAGGTTATTTCTTCACCCTTGTTTATTATCCACGTTTTGTTATATTTCGGATCGGCGCAGTGTACCGAAAGGCTGATACTGTTTTCTGTTACCTCGTCTACGGTAAAATGCCGCTTGCCTTTTCCGAAATCGGTCAGTTCCCCGACTTCGCAGTGAAAACACTCATTGGCGGTTATTCTTTCACGGTAACCTCCTGCCATTCGATTGATTGCCCACGCAGTTTCCTTGATTTTAAGTTTCATTTAATTTGCGCCTCCTTTAATCCCGTCCCTCGCCGGAAAGCCACAGATAATGCGCCGCTTTTTTACCGTCCGGCTGAATGTGTAAAAGGCCTTCGGTGTATATCTCATAAAGCCTTATCATAGCCGAGCGCACGCCCTGTTCGGCGGCTTCGATGTAGAGGAGAAGTGCCGCGTCAATATCCCTGTCCGTGCCAAAGCCGTTTTCATACAAATGCGCCGTCTGATACATTGCCGAGCCATCGCCCGCATCTGCCGCACGGGAAGCCCACAAAAACGCTTCACGGTCGTCACGGGTTTCGGGGTAGCCGAGATGATACGCCATACTCAGAGCGTTCATTGCGTCGGTATCGCCTGCTTCGGCGGCAAGACGATACCACGCCATCTGTTTTTTGTGCTGCTCTTTTATTTTTTTCTTCGGTCGCTTGTCGGGATATTCCAAATCCCGAAGCTGTGCCGCCTGCTGCCAAAACGAGATATCTGTGTCTGTAAGTTCCAAATCGGCAAGGAGGATAATCGCCTGAACACTTCCGCCGTCGGCGGCACGGCGAAGATACTGTCTTGCCGGTTCTTTATTGTAAAAGCCGCTGTTTTTGTCAAGATAAATCGCCGCCACACTCAGCAGAGCATCGATCTGTCCTGCTTCAATGGCTTTGTTAAACCACTCGGCGGCACCGTTCTCATCGTTTTCCTTTTTGCATAACTGTGCCATCTGCCAAAGGGCGTCAATATTGCCCTTTTCAATTTGCTCGAGCAAAATTTCACGGATCGGGCGGAGGTCAAAGCCGTCGGCAAGCCGTGCTTTCGCCTTTTCATCTCCTAGTCCTGCCGCCTTTTCGCACATTTCCTTGGCTTCGGCGGCTTGCACATCGTATACGCCGCTGTCGTGTAAATGACATAACGCAAAGCAGGCACGGGCGTTGTCCTTTTTCGCCGCCGCACGCAGAAGCGTGAGGGCTTCCTGCAAATCCTTTGCACAGCCGTACTGACCGTATACACGGGCAATGGCAAGATCTGCCATCGCATCGGGATTACCCATATCGGCGGCTCGATTCAATGGTGCGAACACCTCGTTCCACTCGCCGCTTTCCATAAATGCAAGCGCCTTTTCATAACACCGTTTGCCTTCAATCGCCATTTTGCGGCGGCATTCGTCTTCACGCTCCTGCACGCTCTTGCTTGTAGGTACGCCCTCATAGCAGTGTACCGCCTCCGGCCAGTCCTTATATAATTCGGCAAGAAATCCTTTTCGTACCAGCACATCGAAGTTATATCCGTTAAAGCTCCCGGCAACGATCAGATGATGCAGTCCGCATTGTATTTCCGCAAGTTCGGAAACCGAAAAATAACAGCCCGCAAAGCTCGCGTCGGCTTCGTTTCCCAGCGGAAAATCGCCGTCGAACGATGCGTTTTCATCGTCCGCTATCTTTGCCATTTCAATATAATACATATCTTCGTGCGATGATGAGGGCGGCTCAGGCTTATTTCGCTCCGTAATCAGCTCACAGGCTTTTTCGGCACGTTTCGAGAGCCTTTGTGCCAAATCCTCCGCACCCGGAAACTCCGCCGCAATGGCAGCATATTCTTTTAGCCATTCCTGCAATTTTGCCGTGGGGTCTTCTCTGTGTTTTATTCCAAGCACCGTTTCGGTTTTCATACGCTCGCCTCCTTTACAACACAATAATAGCGTACGATGAAGATTGTTTGGTCGCCGCTGCGGCGACATTTATTGGCTGTTTTTTACAGCTTCGATACGGGCACGGAGCCACTCGGTTTCTTTGGAGTATTTTGGCATTTCTGCTACTCTGTCGGCAAAAGCCTCCGCCTCTTGTACATCAGGCTCGTAACCCCAGCCGTATAAATGTGCCAAAGACAGATAAGGAGCAACGCAGCCATAATTTTTGCAATCCGGCTGTGCGTTCAAAGCGAATTCATTGACCTCACGGTTAAAATCCGGACGGCGGCGGAAAATCTCACCCATCAGTTTCATATCCTCGTTGATCATCTCCGGTGAATAATCAGAAAGCATATGTAACATAACAAAACCGAACACGCTGTCAAATACGCTATGACCATATCTGGCTTTAAAAACTCCGCAAAGCATGCCTAAACAGAAATGAAGTTCTGTTCGTGCATTGTTTGTCTTTGATTTGCATACGCATTTGAATGCGGCTTTAAGTACCGCAGTCGGTACCATTCCGTCCATCAAAAGGTTAAGTGCTTCGTCATACGTCATTTTATTATAATTTCCAAACAGTCCTATAATTCATTTTCCTTTCAGTCTGTATTTACTCTACGGTTTCATATTTCGAATAATTCGGTAATTTGCCCATAGAGGATTCATAGTATTGCATCTTATAGCTGAGCCTTTCTTCGCCGCTTTCATCAAGGACGTTGATGCGATTGCCGTCCCCGGAACAGCTGTGATACGGTTATATAAAGCTGTATAAATTCTTATTCGTTTCGCACAATTCCGATTAAATCCGTATCTTCCATACTTAGACTTCTTTTTTCAATACCGTTTGCCGCCCACGCTTTTAAAGCATAATTGCCGACAGGCATACCGTTTTCCCAGTCTGCAAGATATTTTTTTCCGTCTATTGCCGTATATATACCCTTGCCATGATAAAGATTTTTCAGAAAGCCGCCTTTGTAACCGACAATTCCGTCGTCACAGATAAACAGTGCTTCGCCCTCACCGTTAAGATTTCCTTTTTCGTCAAAGTCGCCGTACAGTACAATATTATTGAAGAAAGACACTCCGTGTACAAGGGAACAGTTTTTAAACAGCCCCAGTTCATAGCCGCCGTTGGTATATCTCTCGCCGTAACCGACAGGACAATCTATAAGTCTGCCATTTATATACGCAGACCCCATCTGACCGTAATATCTCGTTGCGCCTTCATTTACTCTTTTGAATGAACTTTTATAACGAAAGACCTCTTTGTATGTCAGGTTTTCGTCATTTTTATATATTCCGGCGGATATACATCCGTCAGCGTAAATATAAATACCGAGACCCGTATACATATCATTAACCACACCGCCGTAATATGCATCTCCGTTTTTATATATGACGCTGAAAAGCCCGTTTGAAATACCTTTTCTCCATGAACCTCGTGTAATAGCGTTTGAATTTTTACGGATTCCAAAGCCGTCGTAGCAATCAAATCCATCAAAGCCGCCCTCGTAGGTTTCGCCGGAAGGATAGGTTATCTTTCCATATCCTTTTGGTTTGCTAAAGGAAAAATTGCCCTCATATACAAGACCGTCAGAAAATATATATTTGCCCTTACCGTGATATTCGTTGTTTACAATATTGCCTTTATATACATCTCCGTCCTCGAAGTGTAATTCTTGATATCCGTTGGCTTTCTCATCCTTATATTCTTCAAACGGCTCTCCTGTCAGCTTCAGCCGCATATCGCTGTACATATTGACAAGTATACTGTTTTTCGGCGCACCTCCTATACCATTTTTAAACATATATATAACTTCGTCAATAGCTGTAATTTCGCCCATATCCGCCGCCTTGGTCAGCCAGTAAACAGCCTGTTTGCCGTCACTTCTGTAAATATGAAGACTTCCGTTTGCCGAAAAGGTGGGGCAAGGCTTATCTGTTTCTTCATAGCATAGACCGAGTACCGTTTGCGCTTTTGCGTAGCCTTGTTCTGCCGCCATTGTGATAAGTGCTATTCCTTTGTCGATATCCTGCGGTACGGGATTTTTTTCTTCGTCAAACCCATTTATCAGCTCTACGCCTTCGGTAAACAGATCTTCCGGGTCATCGCAGTCGAAAAAGTCGTCCGGCAGTTTGTCGTCAAACAGCTTCAACACGGGCTTTACTGCGGTCACCTTTGAAAGTTCATCACTGCTCAGCACCTCTTGTGCATGTACTTCATCGCCGCCGCGGTTTACAAAATCTTCAAGATAATATTTTGCGTATGCAGGCGCATCAGGTAAAAAGAAAGCATAGTAATAGCACATACCCAAATAATAACTACCGTACAGTTCACCTTTATTATACGCTCTGTACGCCCAGTATGCCGCAAGCTTTGAATTTTTACAGCCGTATTTAGACAAATAGTATCGCTCTATGAGTGGAATATATGTACTATTGTTGCCGTTGTCCGCACCCTCTTTCAATAGCGCAATTATTTCGCTGTTGTCCGCACCGCTGATTTCTTTATAATGATACATACTGCCGATGTTTCCGGCATCATATTTTTTTCCGCTCTGATACGTCTTTTTGTACCAGTAAAAAGCCTCTTCGGGATTTTCCTTAACACCCTCGCCGAAACGGTAGGCATACGCAAGGAAGCTCATGGCTTTAACATGACCAAGCTCTGCGGCTTTTTTGTAAAACTGTGCCGCTTTGACATAATCTTTATTTTCGTATGCCTTATCACCTGTCTCGAAAAGTTCTTCGGCGCTTCCGCCTGCAGCTTTATTATCCGATGAAAACAGTCCCATAATTCATTTTCCTTTCAGTCTGTATTTACTCTACAGTTTCATATTTCGAATAATTCGGTAATTTGCCCATAGAGGTTTCATAGTATTGCGCCTTATAACTGAGCCTTTCTTCGCCGCTTTCGTCAAGGGCGTTGACGCGGTTGCCGTCCCCGGAGCAGCTTAAAGATACGCCGTCCTTTTTTAGGACATAATACTGCGAATTGATGCCGTATTCGCCGCCCGATACCTTTTCGGTAAGAGGTTTTAATACTGCAGCCGGATTAAACGCCTCCAATTTTTCGATATGTTTGCCGAAAAACTCCGAGCCTTCCATATACACCTTGCCGTGATCATCATCAATGAGTGCCCGTTTGCCGTTTATATCCGTGAGATAAAACTCGCCCTCAAGCCCTGTGCCGAAATCATAACCGCTGAAATAGTAGCGGTAGACTGTTTTGCCGTCCACCGTAAAATTTGAGGTCTTGGCACAATCGGAGGAAGAACCGAAAATGCTCGATATAAAGCCCTCTTTCTCCGGAGAAACGGTCAATTCACAGATTTTATATGTACTGCTTCCCGAAAGTGCTGTGTTAATGACGAACGAGCCGTCACCCGATTCCGTCTGCGTAATTTCAAACGGTGCAAGCAGGTTGCTTTCATTTTTAGAATAGGAATAATATTTAATTCCTACAAACACGACGGCTGCCAAAAGCAAAAGAATGATTACCGTCCGCCAAAAGCTGTGCTTGACCTGTTTTGGAGTATGGACGGTAGTTCTTCCGTCACGGTATTTTCGAACAATGTTTCCATCCTTATCGGTCGTCATGCTCTCCAAACCGTGCTGTGCGTTCCATTCTTCCTGTCTGCGTCTTTGTTCCTCTCGTCTTTTTTCGTCTTGCTCATATCGTCTTGCGCTTGCCTTGGCTTCCGCTCCCTGGCAGGCGGTGCAAAGCCCCGTATCCCAGGGCATATAATTTCCGCATTTCATGCATTTCCCCATAAATGTAACCTCCTATTTTATATCGCTGTAAACTTTGATTTTCACCGTTTCCGCTTCCGGATGCTTATCGGGAGCGTAAGCGGTATATTGTCTTGTTATTTCATACGGCACATCGGTAATGCTTACAAAAATCTCGCCGCCGAGGTCCGCTGTATCTTTGCTGATTTTTAAGCGCTTATATCGGCAAAGCGGGTATTCAAGACGGCTTAAATCGTATTCGCCGTCCTGAAAGGCAAATTCCGCCTTTGCCTTTCTGGCAAGTCCGCCGCCCTCAGCCGTCATTTCGATGCAGATCACGCTTTGAAACAAGTCCGCTATATCCGGCTCTGTTCCTATCGTTCTGCCGCAGTCAAGGCAGATTGTCTTTTCTTTTCTGCGGTCAAAAGGATTGCCGACGTCTCCTCCTGTGGTTTGTAAACGGGATGAGCCGCAATAAAGACAGGTCAACATCCGCTATCACCCTCTTTCTTTAGCTCACTGAGCAAGTTAATTAGTGCTTTGATTTTGTATTTATTCTCACAGTTTTTCTCCCAAAGGCGGGTTTGGTCATCCTCTTCGCCGCCCATCAGCTTGTTTGCCATGGCGTCGCCGTAGCCGGAATGACTCGCCTCCCAATACGCGTCCGCGAGACTTTTCAGCTTCTTCTCTAATGTCATTGAATCGTTTACAAGATAGGAAAGCTCTTTTTCGAGCTCTTCGATTCGTTCAAGTTTATCATTTAACATTACAATGCCTCCGTTATATCTGATTGCTTATAGAAAATTCATTTTTCGAAAATAATCGCTCTTGCCTGTTCGTCAAGTCCTGGCGGCAACTCATCTGCAAAGAAGTCCTCTGCTGTGTCATCAAATTTCATTAAATTCGGCTTGCGTGGAACAACCAACAGATACCTTCTGTCATTGAACTCGGTTTTGGCGGCTTCCATATCGGGCAGAGCCTGCTTATAACAATACTTTGCATATGCCAGATTTTTTTCAAAAAACATACCGTGCTCATACATTATGGCAATTAAGTACCAGCATTTCGTATGCCCTGATTCCAAACCTCTTAAAGCCCAATAGGCCGCAAGACGGTAATTGATAGGTATCTTATCTGTGCCAAAAAGATAGGTTCCCGAAAGCGGAAACATGGAATCAATTATGTCGTCGTGTGCCGCTCTTAATAAATAGGGAAAAGCCCGGTCGATGTCAGGAGCCAGCCCGTCAACATGTCCGTTATAATATAACTCACCGATGTTACTTGCTGCCAGGTCATTTCCTGCCGCTCTTGCTTTTTCAAACCATTCAAGCGCCTTGTTTACATTCATTTCGGCGCCGTCTCCCAATTCATATATCAAACCGAGATAGTACATAGCATCCGCATTGCCCGCCTCCGCCGATTTTGAGAAATATTCAAATGCTTTTGTTGTATCAACATCAATCATCTTCATTCCTTCGTTAAATAATTCAATATCGTTCATGCTAATTAACTCCTTTTAAATTTATATGCACTATATTATTCTTTACACAGGGCTTATTTTGCCGTTTGTTACCCGTATCAGCTTTCTTGCCTCGTAGTCGGAGTAGCCCATAGACCTAAGCTCTTCATAGCTGTAACCCGGAGGTTCCATTCTTCTGATTACGGTATATAATTGCCTGCCTTTAAAGCGGCGGCTTTTTTTGCATTTCTTTTTCGATAGAGAAAATTTACGATAAACACGGCAACGATTGTCGATATACGGTATATCACAATGCCTGTTATCGTTTTGTAAAACAGGCGGACGACGCCGTTATAATCCGTCAGTCCCACCAATGCAAGCTCCACAGGCTCGGACTCCGGAAGCATTTTCACCGATTGTCCGCTAATGTCCTTTACTACGATCGCCTGACCTTCAGAAAACGGAGGTGCGGCATAAAAGTACAGTCCGAGCACCAGCGCGATAAACAATCCCGTTACAATAAGGTAAATTTTCAGCGGTCGCCAGCGGCGCTTTGCGTTGCGTTCATATCGGGCAAGGGCAGTGGCAGATGGCTGTGCAGGAGCGGCGTATGTATGCGGGAACTGAATGCCTGCCGTATTGCTATCGGGCGGCTCGTAGGTTTCCTCCGGCTGAACTAAGGCGCTTTCATAGGCATCTTTCAGCACATCCACTTGCGGCCACATTTCAAATACGGCATACAGCATACAATAGTTCATCGTGACGACTGCCATTTTTTCATTCTCGTCAAGCGTTTTAAACAGGCGTGTCAGATGTTCGGTAAACGCTGTTATCTGCGGCGGTGTCATGAGGTTCCGCTCGATATTTGCATATCCGGGAACGGTCAGTGCAAGCGGCAGGTCGTCGCACAGGCTGTTGAGGTTTGTCACATACAGCTTTAGTCTTTCGGACATACGCTCCTTGTCGGCAGAGCCTGCTATGTTCCAACCGCCCGATACCGCCGAGCAGGCGATAAGCAGTGAAATATCTTGTATCGGGTAGCTTCCTCCGCCGTCATCGGAAAATCGGGATAACCCCTCGGCACAAAGCCGAAAGCACGCCGCCGCTGTTTCGATGGATTTGTCGATTCCCTCGGCGTATGTCTGCATTGCCTGTTTTTTTAATTCGTCACATATGCTCATAGGTTTTTCTCCTTAAAACAATTCGCAATCGGATTCCATCTGTTTTATAACTTGTATATTTTCCGTGTCTGTTTCTTTCGGTAATCCTTCTCCAAGTTATATCTGCGCCGCTTTCACTTCGGAAAAATCGCACGCTACAAGTTTCTCTTTTCCAATATAAAAGCACAGCGAACCGTTATCGTTGAAGCGAATTTCCGCATCCTCCGTTTCAAGCGAGCCGATACGCAAAAGCGGCAGATAATCTTTTAGAAAATCACAGCTTTGCGTCATATCCCCGAGCAGAAGATGAGATGATTTTTCATCTGCATCTGCCATATCAAAATCTATTTTCTGCTCCGAAAAAGACAAACTGTTGCCGTTCTCATCTGTCAGTAGCATTTCATGCAGAACGGACAATTCGCCGTTATACCACAGCACCCGTGCCGACCGGCTGTTCGACATTTCCGGCATGGTATCGAGATCATAAAAGAAATAGAGGATTCCGGATTGCGGAAGCCAACCCTCTTTATCCAAAGCGGATACCTCCGTACAGTTTATCTGACACAAAAAGGTCAAGTCGTACTTTTCGCCGTTTTCCTCGATATACGGCCATTCGAAGCCGTCCCACACATCAGGATTGCCGAACAGCTTGCTTGCCCCCGGAAAAAGCTTATCCTTTGGTTTTGATATTTTCAGCTTAATACCGTTCATGTCGCCACCTCACTGTATCTTATTTCACCCATACAGCCTTCCATTCATCCACGCCCGTAAACCACGGGCCGTCGTATGACGCCTGATACTGCCTTATGTCAAAAAGGAAGTTGATTCCTTCGTGCAGGGTGTAGTCATTTCCGTTAAAGGTTATGCTTATGTTGTTCTGACCGACGCTGTTTATTTTCAGAATGTACTTGGGCTCCCAAAAATAGGGCGAAAAATCGAATGTGTATTCTCCGACCGCGGCAGGAAATGAAATGCTGTAGCGGTGAATTTCTCTCGGGCGGTCCTCGCCGATATTTCCCTCAAGTCGTATTGTCAGCGTGTCTTTTTCAAGCCCTTCATAAGGATCCACTTTGTCAAAATACTCGTCGTATTTTATTCTATCCATTTTATTCATGTCTTTGTCCCCCTTTTTTTGCCTTTTTTCATTTTATCTGCCGCAGGTCAGCTTTCTGCCTGCACTATGGCACTGTCGTCAAAGGAATAGTCGTTTATCCACTCGACAGCCGGAGTATATCCTGCCTTTGCTGCAAAAGAGATAAGTAAAGCCGCAGTGTTTATGTCCGCCTTTACCATCCGCCCGGTTTCAAAGCAGATTCCAAGGCGGTACAGGGCATAAGGTTTTCCCATTTTCGCCGCTTTTATCAGCTTTCTTAATTTCTTTGGTTTTCTCATAGTACAGTCGCCCTCCTATTCCGAAAATCATTATATACCGAATTACTTGTAATTTGGTCGCCGCAGCGGCGACACTTTTTGAAACTCAATCTATAGTACACCCGTTCAAGTAATATTATACAATTTTTTGGCACCATCTGCAAGCGTTTTGCAAGATAAATTGCTTGTATATTTATTTCTGAATATAGTGCATAATAATATGCAGAGAGGTGAGATTTATCATGCTTGAACTTGAAAAGGGCTTTGAATCCGTAAATAAAACATTCCGTATTCCCGTAAATATTGTGGAGCAGCTTGACCGCCTTGCCGGCGAGTACAACACTTCCATGAATAAAATCGTTGTGCAGTGCCTTCAATATGCGCTCGATAACCTGAACACATCGGATGATAAATCCGTGGACTCAAAATGATACCCTGCTGCCGTTTTCCGACGGTGGCTTTTCTTTTTCAAAACGGCTCAAAACCGAAATGAACAAGCACATCGTTGATGTCAAAGAAATTAAATATTTTCTTTTCAATGCAAAAGGCAATCACAAGATCGAAATCATCGGCACGGGATAAACTGTATCCGGCAGAGGAAAGAAGCTTATCCGCATCTTCTCTTGATAATTCCAATGCAAGACACAAAGCGATTACCGTTCTCTTTGCAGGTATGTATTTTTTGTTCGACCGTATCTTGGAAAACAATCTGCGGTCGATCAATGCTTTTTTATAGATATCACTGTCTTTCTGACCGGTACGATCAATAAAGGCAAACATCTGCTCTGTAAAATAATTCTCCCTGTGTTGCTGTAAATACTGTTCCGCGGCATCGGTATCAATGTCCATCATCTTATGGTAAGGTATTTCTATTCTCCCGAAAGACGAACCGGCAAGAATGCCGCCGTTTTTGATATATTGCTCGCACTCAAGCAATAGCTGTGCCGTCATCAAGTATTCACCTCCGATTTTGAAACTGGAATGAAGTCGCATATCGCTCCGATATTACTCTCCGGATATTTGCAGATTCTTTGCAGAACAGCCGGCGGCACTTCATCTTTAACCATAATTAGTATATATTGTAACTTATTATAGCATAAATAACCCCTGCTTACAATACAGTATGATATAATTTCAGCATACAATCGTAATTTGTTGCGATTGCTTGCTGAAATAACGACGGCTAATACACTAATTTTTTATCACTGATTCCTCGTTGTTTTTTTCTGCTGTAATCTATTTTCAGTTGAGTAGTTCACTTTCTCCTACCGCTATGGTGTCAACCTGCCCAAAAATGCACAAAACAGACACATTCCAAGAAAACAAAAACGCTCGATAAATGGCTTGGTTGAGCCAAATATCGAGCGTTTTTCAAATATTGTAGCTGGTACGGGTAACAGGACTTGAACCTGCACGCTTTCGCACCAGAACCTAAATCTGGCGTGTCTGCCAATTCCACCATACCCGTATATAAAAACGACGCTGAAAACTCAGCGTCGTGTGGCGGAAAGAGAGGGATTCGAACCCTCGAACGGGTATTAGCCGTTACACGATTTCCAATCGTGCGCCTTAGACCAGCTCAGCCATCTTTCCACGACTTTAATATTTTATCATATCCCCGAAGAATTGTCAAGAACTTTTTTGAAATGTTTTCTTATTCCTTCACGCATTGGTATTAATTTCGAAAAATTGTGCCCAAGCCTCTTGACAAACACAATATGTTGTGGTACAATTGAGAAAACAACGAAATGTACTTACTGCTTTTATATACAGTAAATTGAAAGGAAGATTGTTATGGTAAAAGTAAATGTAAAAAACGGCACACTCGATCAGAAAGAGATCGACGCTTACGTTCAGTATGCTATAGAAGCAAACCCCGGAAAACTGGTCACCGAGCTTGATATAGACATTGACGGAGATTTTGCAAATCTCACCTATCATTTCGGCGAGATACCGTTTGACCGTATACGCCGTATCACAGGTTACCTTGTAGGTACGCTTGACAGATTCAATAATGCGAAAAAGGCTGAGGTTGAAGACAGAGTAAAGCACAGCATAGCGCCCGATGTCGAAGACGATATTTATGTTACGGCTTGATTTGTCTTTGACAGTAAATTGACAGAATAAAAAACGTTATTCCGTCCATACTTTTATTGGAAAATGAAAGTATGGGCGGTGTTTTTTTGTATTACAACAAGGTTGAAATAAGCGGTGTCAACACAGCGAAGCTGAAGGTCCTCAAGGAGTCGGAAAAAACCGAATTACTCAGACAAATGCGCAGCGGCGACCCGACAGCCAGAGAGAAGCTGATAAACGGCAATCTGCGTCTTGTTCTCAGTGTGATACAGCGTTTTTCGGGCAGAGGAGAAAACCCCGACGATCTTTTTCAGGTCGGATGTATCGGCCTGATGAAAGCTATCGACAATTTTTCTACTGATTTTAACGTCAGATTCAGCACTTATGCCGTGCCGATGATAATGGGCGAATTGCGGCGCTACCTGAGGGACTCAGGCTCGATCCGTGTCAGCCGTTCAATGCGTGATCTGGCTTATAAAGCTATGCAGGCAAGAGAAAAACTGACCAATGACAATTCTAAAGAGCCTACGATCGAGCAGATAGCCAAAGAAATAGATGCAAAACGTGAGGACGTGGTAATAGCGCTTGAGGCTGTCAGCGACCCTATTTCGCTGTACGAACCGGTGTTTTCGGAGTCGGGCGATACCATATATATGATGGATCAGATAGGCGACAACAATGATGACAGAAACTGGCTCGATGAAATAGCTTTGAAAGAGGCGATAATCGGACTTGACGACAGAGAGAAGAATATTCTTAAGCTGCGTTTTTTCAGAGGCAAAACTCAGGTGGAAGTCGCACAGGAAATAGGGATAAGTCAGGCGCAGGTATCACGGCTTGAAAAAGGCGCTCTCGGTAAGATAAAAAAGGCATTATAACATTGCAATCATATATTTCTGCTTGACTTATACAGTATATTGTGGTATACTTACTGCAAATATTAAATTAAGGATAATAGTAGAAATATGAAACGCTTTCTTTTGCTCATACCGGTGATGATTCAGCCATATATTTTACTGTTTGCTCTCTACTCCATATTTATAAATCAATATATTGTAGAGCGTTTTTTCGGCGGTAATGGGCTTTGGCTGTTATTTGTGATATTTGTGACAATTGTCATTTCGTTTATATGCACGCTTGTGTATATGCCGTTTTGCCTTGCAAAGGGGTGGGGAGCAAGACAGACAGCCTTTTTCAATATGCTTATAAAGCTTGTTCAGATACCGGCATATCTTGCTATATTTGTGCTTGGTGTATTATTTTTCCTTACAATTTTCACTTATGCTTTTTCTGTTTTTTTCGTGCTGTTCGATTGTATAACGATATTCCTTACAGGACTTGTCGGATTAACGGCAAATCTCAGGCTTTATAAGGAACGTAAGTGTTCCGGAAGCTTTGCGGCATTGAATTCTGTATGTCAGTTTGTTTTTTGTATAGATGTTATAAGCGCTGTTATTGTTTATATATGTTCAAGAAAAGAGCCTGTGCAGTGAAATTATATTGAAAAAATGCTATAATTCAGTGTGTTGACTTGTTGTGGTTGGCACACTTTTTTATGCTACCCAAAAATGCTGATTATAACTATTGAAATTCGCAGAATAAAGCAATATAGGCATACAGCAAATGAGTTTTATATAAAGAAGGTTATTTCTGGCAACAAAGCGCACTTTTTTGAAAAAACACACTTTTTCTAAAAGCTGAAGATGGATCAGATTGGCAATAAAAACGATGACAGAAACCGGCTCGATGAAATAGCATTGAAAGAGGCGATAATCGGGCTCGATGACAGAGAGAAGAATATTCTCAAGCTGCGTTTTTTCAGAGGAAAATCCAGGTAGAAGTTGCACAGGAAATAGGAATTAGTCAGGCACAGGTATCACGGCTTGAAAAAGGCGCTCCGGGAAAAATAAAAAAAGCACTGCAGCAAAAACGTGTCAATCTGCGAAGGTTGACACGTTTTTCTTTCTTTGCCTTATTACAATTTGTCTTTTTGGTTGACAAAAAAATTGCTCTGTACTATAATTAAATAATGGTTTGGATTGGTGATAAAACATTTAAGGCAGGGGAAAAGATGAGTAATATCCGTATTTTTGTATCGCACAGGATAGATATTGACAGTGAAACAGTAGACACTCCCGTTTATTTTCCGGTCAGATGCGGTGCGGTTTATGATGAAGAAGGCAACAGCAAGATTCAGGGCGATGACACGGGCGATAATATTTCAAAGCTCCGTATGTCGTTTTGTGAATTTACGGTTCAGTATTGGGCGTGGAAGAATGTTGATGCCGATTATTACGGACTTTGCCATTACCGGCGGTATCTTTCTTTTTCGGATAAACGCTATAAAAATACGGTGTTCAATATGGTGCGTGAGTTAAAATTGACACCTCACGAAAAGAAAAAATATCATCTTGATGATACGAAAAAAATCGAAAAAACCGTAAAACGATATGATATGATAATTCCCGTGGTTGCAAAAGCGTCCGAAATGAGTTATAACAGGGCAGAGGTCAAAACGCTTCGTGAAATGTGGGAAAGCTATAACGGCGTGTATTTCGAGCAGGGGATAATAGACAAGATGTTCTCTCTTATAAAAGAGCTTTCGCCCGAATATTACAATTCTGCCTGCGAATACTTTTCCGGAAAATATCACAGGGCGTTCAATTGCTATATAATGAAAAAAGAGCTGTTTGTCCGTATGTGCGAGTTCCAGTTTCCTATTATGAAAAGAATTACGGAAATCACCGATTGCAAAACCTATCAGCGTGCTCCCGGGTACATAGGCGAAATACTAAATGGCATTTTCATCCACCATATGCTGACGGTTGAAAACAGGTCGGCCAAGGAAACTCAGCTTGTGTTTTTTGTAAATACGGAAAAGATAAATTCCGCAAAAGAGTATTATAAGTACAGAATTCATTCCGTTGCCGATAAAGCAGTGCGGAGCGTTGCCGATAAGATACTCCCGATGTACTCTCCCAGACGTGAAAAAATCAAAAAGATTTTCAAGAGAAGATAATATTTGGTAATATAGCAAAGCCTGAGTATTGCTGTTGTCGCCATTTGGTGAAAATCACCCAACTTAATCCGCCCTCATTGACAAAAATGCTTTTTGTGATATAATTATTTTGATATTAGTGTGAAAATGCGCTGAGTTTTGATATTTTTCAACATCAGCAGGAAATGAAAGGATAAATAGCAATGAAAGTGTTAGGAATAATTCCCGCAAGATACAAGTCGAGCCGTTTCCCCGGCAAGCCCCTTGCGGATATATGCGGAAAGCCGATGATATGGTGGGTATACAACAGAGCCATAAAAGCCGAAACTCTGACAGAGGTGTATGTTGCCACCGACGATGAACGTATTTACAATGCCTGTAAGGAAAACGACATTAATGTAATAATGACCTCCGATACTCACAAGACAGGAACAGACCGTATAGGCGAGGTCGCAAGGAAGATCCCCGCAGATTTATATGTCAATATACAGGGCGATGAGCCTATGATCGAGCCGGAAACAATAAACAAGGCGGTATATCCTTTCTTCGAGAATCCCGATCTGCAGATCACGAATCTTATGACTAAGATAAAGGATCCTGTTGATGTAGTAAACTTCACAGTGCCTAAGGTCATAACGAATGCCGACAATATAGGCGTATATCTTACCAGAAGCACCGCTCCTTATCCTAAGGGAAGCATAGACTACAGCTATTACAAGCAGGTGTGCGTTTATGGCTTCAAGCCTGAGGCGCTTCAGTTCTATTGCTCTTCTCCCAGAGGAAAAATCGAATCTATAGAGGATATTGAAATACTCAGATTTATCGAAGCAGGCTACAGAGTTCAGTATATTGAGGTAGATTCCGAAACAGTAGCCGTTGACACACAGAACGATCTTGAAAAGGTCAACAGGCTGATAGCGGCGAAGCTCGAACGGGAAAAGAATTAATTATTACAGGTGGGTATGAAAAAAATACGGATACTTGATTGTACTCTGCGTGACGGCGGATACATAAATAACTGGAAATTCGGTTTTGAAAACATAAAAGACACCGTAAAACGTCTTATACAGGCAGGTATTGATATAATAGAGGTGGGTTATTTATCGTCAAAGGGCGATTTTTCTGCGGATGAGTCGCAGTATTCCTCGGTTGACGCTATAAAAAGAATCCTTCCTGCCGACAGAAAAAATACGCTGATTGCCGTAATGATAAACTGCGGCGATTATGATGCAGAACTGCTGCCGCAGTATGACGGCGCAGGACCGGACTGCATAAGGGTTTGCTTCCACAAGTCACAGGCATTGCAGGCGGTTGAACTTTGCAGAAAGATCAAGGACAAGGGCTATAAGGTATATTTTCAGCCTATGGTAGCTCTCAGCTATTCCGATGCCGAGTACCTCGGTCTTATCGGTATGGCGAACAAATTCCGTCCCGACGGTTTTTATATCGTTGATTCTCACGGCTCTATGAAACAGAAGGATGTTGCACGTTTCTTTTATCTTATAGAGAACAATCTCGATAAGGAGATAGCTGTCGGATTCCATTCCCATAACAACCTTCAGCTTTCGTACTCAAACGCTCAGTATTTAGCCGCTTTGCATACCGATCATAATCTAATAATAGACAGTAGCATTATGGGTATGGGCAGAGGTGCAGGAAATCTCAATACCGAGCTGTTTGTGGAATATCTGAACGAAACCGCAGGCGCCGATTACAGCACAGAGCCTATACTCTGTTCGATTGACAATACCATAGCACCTATTTATTTGACTACGTCGTGGGGTTATTCCTTATCTGGCTATCTGTCCGCAAAATACAGATGCCACCAGAATTACGCACGATTCCTAAGTAACAAAAATACCCTCACATTCGAAGGTATGAACGCTATTTTCTCGAAAATAGAGCCTGAAAAGCGTGACAATTATGACCGAGAATATATAGATAAGCTGTATACTGCTCATATGTCTGCAGGCGGCGAAAAAACGCCCGAGGCAGATCTCAGCAGACTTTTCGAAGGACGTAATGTTGTTATTATCGCACCCGGCAGGACAACATCTGTAGAATCTGAAAGGCAGAAGGTCTTTGATAAGGTCAAAGCTACCGATGCGATAGTGATTTCCGTAAACCACTGTCCCGAATGGATCAAATGCGATTATGTGTTTGTAAGCAATATCAGACGTTACGAAAAGCTGAGCGGAATAGAAACCGACAAGCTGATAATCACATCTAATATAAACGCACAAGCGGGCTACACAGTAGGCTACGAGCCTTTGCTGTGTTCTATAGAAGCTGTCCGTGACAACGTTACACTTATGCTTATAGCTTTGCTTATAAGATCCGGAGCAAGTTCCGTTTATCTTGCCGGAGTTGACGGATATTCATTCAAGGAACGTAACTTTGCGTACAGAGATATGGAAACATACGAAGACGAGCAAGTAGCCAAAGAGCAGAACAACGGTATATCAGCCGCAATCGCTCAGCTTTCACAGCAAATACCCGTTTCATTTATAACAAAATCACTTCTTGAAAGAGAGGAAAACCGTTCATAATGAAGGTAGTTTCTTTTGGAGAAATAATGCTCAGGTTATCGCCCGACGGATATTACAAATTGTTTCAGAAGCCGGAGCTTAATACATCGTTTTGCGGTGCTGAAGCTAATGTAGCCGTTGCCCTCAGCAACTTCGGAGATGAGGCTGAATTCGTGACCGCACTTCCCGATAATGATATAGGCAGAGCGGCTTGCAGAGAGCTTATGAGATACGGCGTAAAGACGGATAATATAGTTTACACGGGCGACAGGCTCGGGATATTCTTTGCCGAAAAAGGCGCAAGTCAGCGTCCCTCAAAGGTGATATACGACAGAAAGAACAGTGCGATAGCGTCGGCTGCCCCTTCGTCGTTTGATTGGGAAAAAATATTTGACGGTGCGGATTGGTTTCATATTACGGGAATCACTCCGGCGCTTTCCGACAGCCTTGCAAAAATTTCTGTCGACGCCGTAAAGGCCGCCAAAAAAGCCGGGCTTACCGTAAGCTGCGATATAAACTACAGAAGCAAGCTGTGGAGTGCAGGAAAGGCACGTCCCGTAATGACCGAGATAATGCAATATGTTGATGTCTGCATAGGAAATGAAGAGGACGCTGAGATAGTGTTCGGAATAAAAGCAGGCGCTACGGATGTCACAAAGGGACAGCTTGATACAGATGGCTATAAAAAGAGCCTTCAGACCGTTGCGGAAACATTCGGCTGTAAAATAGTTGCATACTCACAGAGAAAGAGTTATTCCGCAAGTGATAACGGCTGGTCGGGAATCATTTATGATGACGAAAAAAAGCAGGTTTATACATCTGCACAATATGATATAAGAATTACAGACAGAATAGGCGGCGGCGATGCATTTGCGTCAGGACTTATTTATGCCCTGCATAACAATATATCGCCTGAAAATGCTATAGAAACAGCTGCTGCGGCAGGCTGTCTTGATCAGACGCTTGAGGGTGATTTCTGCCTGTTTAGTATAAATGAAGTATTAGACCTTGCTAACGGCGATTCGTCAGGCAGGGTAAAGAGATAAAAGAAAGGTATATAGGTATAACAATTATGAAGGACAACAAGAAGATTGCTATTTTTGTTTCTCACAGAATTGATATGGATTGTGAAGTTTTAGATAATCCTTTGTATGTAAATATGAGATGTGGTGCTGTTTATGACAACAGACCAAATGTTACTATGCTTGGTGACAATACGAAAGACAATATATCAAATTTGCGTAATAGCTTTTGCGAGTTAACTGTTCAGTATTGGGCATGGAAGAATTATAAATCTGACTATTACGGATTGTGCCATTATAGAAGATATTTATCTTTTTCAGATAAGAAATATCCTGTCATACGCATGGCTGTTATAAATAAAGGGTCTATTATCAAGAATGCGTTTCGATTCGAACTGAATAATGAAGAAAAAATGCGCAAAGAAATTACATCTTATGATGCAATTATTCCGGAATCTATTAATATAGACACTGCCCCCATCAAGAACCCCGGCGAAAAACCGTATTACGCTACAAGCGTATACGATTGGTGGATCAATAAAAAAACTCAGATTGATAAGGAATGTCTCGATTTTACTATAGAATTAGTTAAAGAGCTAAAGCCCGAGTATTATGATACTTTAATGAGTTACTTAAACGGAAAAGAGTTCTTAGGCTCCTGCTCATATATTCTTAACAAAAAGCTGTTTAATGAATTGTGTGAATATCAGTTTACAGTTCTTTTTGAATTGGTAAAAAGATTTGATTGCTCAAAATATACCGGCGAATATGCAAGACAGCCCGGTTTTATGGGTGAGATATTATATGCTTCGTTTATGATGTATATTCAAAAGAAGTACAATTGTTGCTTAAAACAGCTTGTTTTTTTTGAAAATCCAACAGTTGACTCTGAAAAGGCAAAAGAATATGATAAACTTCATTTAAAAGAGAATCTGCCGGTTGCTGTAGCTAAAGAAACTCCTGACTTTACACCTGTTTATGATAATACCAAGCCTTTCAGGACTTTTTTAAAGAAGGTTCTGCGCACTATTTCTCCCACTTTCCGTACAAATTTAAGAATTGAACAGAAAATGGATTATATCATAAGAAATGGCTTAGATGGTGCGAATACTAATTCAACCGCAACGCCCAAGCCTGAGATACTTACAACGCCTAAATGGACAAAATACACATTGACATCTATGCCGGAATTGTATTCCGCTTGCTTTGCTCTTGAAGTTCACGATGCACATCAAAAGGCTTTTGCGGAATTTAAGAATTGTAATATTTCCAAGTCGGCTGTTATTGTAGCAACAGGTCCTACTATGAAGTATTATGATCAAATTAAAGATGCTGTTCATATTGGTGTAAATGCCGCTTTTAAAAACGAGAAAGTTAAGCTGGATTATTATTTTACCACGGACTACGAAAGTAAAAATCCTTGGTTTGATGAGTTGAAGAATTATGATTTTATAAAATTCTTCGGACAATATTCACAGGGTGTATACAGAGATCGTTTTCAGGTCAGCGAAAAACTTATGTTAGAGAATAATGCCAGAAAATTCTTCCAAGGTGCACCTTGTGAAGATATTCCGTACAATATAGAATTCTATCCTTTAATGGGATTCTATTCAGTGGCTTTTCAGGCATTAAACTTTGCGGCGTATACCTATCCTAAAAAGTTATATTTAGTAGGTTGCGATTGTTCTAACAGTGGATATTTTGATGGTTCCAAGCAGTTGTTCGCAAATGTTAATTTGTGGATAAAAGGGTATCAGAAATTCAAACTATTTATGGATCATTTCTATCCCGATACCGAAATTATTTCAATCAATCCTATCGGTTTAAAGGGAATTTTTAAAGATGTTTATACAGAAGATTTCTTAAACGATAATCCCGGTATCGACAAAAACAGCGTTGAGATAGTAGACCTTAATAATCTCAGCGAATAAAACATTATACGGAGCAAACAATGAAAGTAGTAATTTTAGCCGGAGGTTTCGGCACAAGAATCAGCGAAGAAAGCCAGTTCAAGCCAAAGCCTATGGTCGAGCTTGGCGGTATGCCTATAATATGGCACATAATGAAGCTCTATTCTTCTTACGGCTTCAATGAGTTCATTATCTGCGCAGGCTACAAACAGCACGTTATAAAAGAATATTTTGCAGACTACTTCCTGCATACATCCGATATTACATTTGACTTCACAAGCGGCAAAAACGAGATGATTGTTCACCGCAACAACTCAGAACGCTGGAAGGTGACCGTAGTGGACACAGGTCTTAACACAATGACCGGCGGACGTGTAAAGCGTATAAAGGACTATGTCGGCAACGAGCCTTTTATGCTGACATACGGCGATGGTGTTTCCGATGTAAATATAGCCGAGCTTGTCGAGTTCCATAAAAAACACGGAAAGCTGGTAACAATGTCGGCTTACAACCCCGGACAGAGATTCGGCGTTCTTGATATTGATGAAAGCGGAAGAATAAATGAATTCCGTGAAAAGACATCCGGCGACGGAAGTCTTATCAATATCGGCTATATGGTATGTCAGCCCGAATTCATCGATTACATAGACGGCGACGAAACCGTTCTTGAAAAGAAGCCCCTTGAAACAGTAGCAAAGCTCGGAGAGCTTATGGCATATAAGCATACGGGCTTCTGGCAGTGTATGGATACTGTAAGAGAAAAAGAACAGCTTGAGAAAATGTGGAGTAATAATAATGCTCCGTGGAAGATCTGGAAATAATGAGTAAATTATCCGATAAACTTGCGGAATTCTTCGGAAAACTGTTTCCGATGTCACGCAACAAAACGATAAAACTTAACAACGAGATACGGCAGACGGAAAACGTACATTTCGTACAGCTTTGCGAAATGCTTGAAGTTCTCGAAAAGAGCATAAACGAATGCACTGCTGTCTGCAAGAGCAACTCAGAACAGATAAAGCAGTGTCGTGAAATGCTTCGGATATTTGCCGATGAACAGACTTCTTTCAGTGAAGCTACATCGGATAAGTTTGCCGCACTCAGGCTCAGCGTTGAAAAACTTGAAAAGGAAAATTCGTCTTTCTTTGAAAAGTTATCCGCACAGTCTGTTGAGCTTTCCGACAGAATTTCAGCCTCTGTTGCTGAAAAATCCGAAGCAATACAGAGTGCGATGGCTGACAGCGGCAAGATTTCTTTTGAGGAAAGCCGCCGTATCGCAAGTCTTATTGAAAACGGTATTTTCGATAGAAACAAACAGTATGAAATATTGAAATCGGCAAATGCTTCAATTTCGTCAGAAATAAGAAACCTCGGTGACAGCGTTGCCGAGGGTTTTGCCGCATCATCAAAATCGGGCGAGTATGCAGATGCGCTTAACGGCTTATCGGCAGATAACGAAAGTATCTCGGCTGAGATTAAGTCGCTTTCGGACAGCGTTACCGCAGGCTTTGACAAGACCTCGAAAACAGGCGAGTATGCGGATGCGCTTAACGGCTTATCGTCAGATAACGAAAGCATCTCGGCTGAGATTAAGTCGCTTTCGGACAGCGTTGCCGCAGGCTTTGACAAGACCTCAAAGACGGGCGAGTATGCGGATGCGCTTAACGGCTTATCGTCAGATAACGAAGGCATCTCGGCTGAGATTAAGTCGCTTTCCGACAGCGTTGCCGCAGGCTTCGACAAGACCTCAAAGACGGGCGAGTATGCGGATGCGCTTAACGGCTTATCGGCAGATAATGAAAGTCTTTCGGATGATATTAAGTCGCTTTCGGACAGCGTTGCCGCAGGCTTTGATAAAACCTCAAAGACGGGCGAGTATGCACAATCTCTGCTTGATGCAGAGAATACGGCAAATACGATCCGCCGTGAAATGAGTTTGTTCAAAAGACAGTCATATCTGCGTTGCCTTTATGCTAATCACGTTGAAAGAGAAGCAATGGCAAAGCTGTTCAGTGATGCTATGAGCAGGGAGGACAGCGCACAAAGATTTAATGCGCTTATAAGCGGACTTGACAACGAGAGCAAAAATACCGTTTCTGATATAATTCATCGAATGGAAGTAATATCCGACGGCAATAAAGCCCTTAGAGATATTTTTTCTCAGCGTGAGCAGGATGAGTTTGTCCGTATGAACGATGAATTTAAATCAAAGATAGTAAAGCTAAACGATAATCTGTATTACTACAATGGTTATTATCTTCCTGTGAATCAGTTTGACAGCAGTGTTTTCTATTCAAAATACGCTATTGACGAGCTGACCACACTGGACAGTGTGAGAAATAAGGATATAATCGACGCAGGCGGATATGTCGGTGACACGGCGCTTCTGTTCTCGTCATATACGGATAAGAGCATTCATGTATTTGAGGCTTCTCCCTCAAATATGGATATTATCCGTGAAACGATAAGGCTGAATCAGTTAGAGAACATAGTGCCTGTAAGCAAGGCGCTGGGCGAGGAAAGCGGCACGGCAACATTCAGTCTGGGTGAGCGCAATTCCTGCAATTCCCTTGTTGAACGTCCCGGTTATAATTATCCGAATCATATCGAAGTTCCCGTTATTACTCTTGATGATTATGTACGGGAAAACAATCTCGAGGTCGGTCTTATAAAGGTTGACATCGAGGGAGGTGAGCAGCTGCTGCTCAAGGGCGCTGTCGAAACCATCCGCACTCAGCACCCGATACTTCTCATCAGCATTTATCATTCGGCAAACGATTTCTTTGAGATTAAGCCTATGATAGAGAAAATGTGCGACAAATACACCTTCAGAATAATTAAACCCGCCAATTCGGCTATTGTTATTGAAACAATACTGTTAGCCGAGGTCAGAGATGAAAGCGGCGAAAATATCATTAATTCGTAAAGGAAAAAGCAATATGGATATGTCATTTTACAAGGGTAAAACTGTACTGATAACAGGTCACACAGGCTTCAAGGGAAGCTGGATGTGCAAATTGCTTTCTATGGCAGGAGCAAAAGTTATCGGTTATTCTCTCAATCCCCCCACAACACCCTCTCTTTTTGAGCTTTCCGGAGTTGAGAAGGAAATAGTTTCGGTTATCGGCGATATAAGAGATCTTGCAAAGCTGAACGAAACAATGCAGAAGTACCGTCCCGAAATAGTAATTCATATGGCGGCACAGCCCATAGTAAGAGAAAGCTACGCAAAGCCTGTCTACACATACGAAACAAATGTTATGGGTACTGTCAATATATGCGAGGCTGTAAGACTGTGTGACAGCGTAAAATCATTCGTAAACGTAACCACCGATAAGGTTTACAAGAACAACGAATGGGAGTGGGGATACCGTGAAAATGATGCGCTTGACGGCTATGATCCTTATTCCAACTCAAAGAGCTGCTCGGAGCTTGTAACAAGCTCTTATATAAAGTCGTTCTTCTATAACCGTGACATTGCGGTTTCTACCTGCCGTGCAGGTAACGTTATCGGAGGCGGTGACTTTGCTAAGGACAGAATCATCCCCGATTGCGTAAGAGCAATGGAGGCTAAGCAGGAGATAACAGTAAGAAATCCTTATTCAACACGTCCCTATCAGCACGTTCTCGAGCCGGTCGTTACATATCTTGTGCTTGCAATGAAGCAGTATGAGGACAAGAGCCTTGCCGGTAATTATAATATCGGTCCGGATGACTGCGACTGTGCCGCAACAGGCGAGCTTGTCGATATGTTCTGTTCACACTGGGGCGATGGCGCTTCGTGGAAAAACGTTGCGGATAAGAACGCTCCTCACGAGGCAAATTTCCTCAAGCTCGATTGCTCAAGAATAAAGCGTGTACTCGGATGGAGTCCCCGCTGGCATATTTCAGACGCTATCGAAAAGGTGACCGAGTGGAGCAAGGTATATCTTTCAGGCGGCGACATTAGCGCCGTTATGGAAAAGCAGATAAACGAATATCTGGAAACGGATTAATTGGAGGCATTATGAAAACAGTTGCCGTAACCGGTGCCGGAGGCTTCATCGGGCGAAGACTTACACGGTATCTGTGCCAAAAAGGAATCAGAGTTTTGGCATTAGATATTCCTGCCTGTGAAGATGTCTGTGTTTTTGACGGGGCAAATTTTAAACAGTTGGATTTGTCGGATGCCGAAGGGCTAACGAAAGCCCTGGTTGATGCCGATGCAGATGTATGCTACCATCTGGCTTGGGCAGGAGTCAGCACCGATATAAAAAATGACATCGGTATGCAGATGCAGAATTTATCATGGCTGATAAATGTTATGACCGCTTGCCGTGAATCCGGTTGCCGTAAAATAGTAATTCCCGGTTCTGCATCCGAATACGCTTATTGCGGTGAGATGATTACCGGTAAAAATACTTATTCGCCCGGAGACGCTTATGCTGCCGTAAAAGCGGCGGGACAGGTTCTTGCACAGTGGTATGCCGATAATAAAGAGCTTGATTTGAATTGGTTGCTTATAGGGAGCGTTTACGGTCCCGGCAGGAATGATAACAATATCTTGACATACACCATAAAGGCACTGCTCAACAATGAGAAAACAAAGTTTTCAAAGCTGGAACAAATGTGGGATTATATTTACATAGACGATCTCATAGATGCCTTATATCTTGTCGGAAACTACGGTAAACCGGGAGCGGTTTACCCTGTAGGCTCAGGAATAGCGATTCCGTTAAGAGAGTATATAGAAAAGATAAAAAATATAATTGCTCCTGAGGCTCAACTCGGTATCGGTTTGTTGCCGTATAAAGACGGTTGTAAACCCGATAATTCGGTATTGGATATTTCTGCATTATGCAATGATACAGGCTTTGTACCCAAGGTGTCATTTGAAACGGGAATACAAAAAACAATACAATATTTTAAAAAACTGGAGAACAATAATGGAACATAAAGCAATAGTAGTCGGCTGTGGACTTTCCGGAGCGGTAATCGCCCGTCATTTAGCGGAAAAAGGCAAGAAGGTCGAGATATGGGAACGCAGGGATCATATCGGCGGCAATATGTATGACCATGTTGACGATCACGGAATACTCGTTCAGGATTACGGTCCGCACACATTCCACACGAAAGAAAAATATCTTTTTGATTATATGTGCCGCTATGAGCAGTGGTCTGATTACAAGCTGACCTGCGGTGCGGTATGGAATGATACATATACCCCCACCCCCTTCAACTTTACCACGATTGATAAGTTCTTTGATAAGCAAAAGGCAGAAACGCTCAAGGCAAAGCTGACTAAGGCTTACGAGGGCAGACCGACCGCTACCGTGGTTGAAGTTCTCGAAAACGAGGACGATGATATAAGAGCATACGCTCAGTATCTTTTCGATAACGACTATGCGCCGTATACCGCTAAGCAGTGGGGCGTATCTCCCTCTGAGATCGACCCGTCCGTGCTTAAAAGAGTACCTCTGCGTTTTTCGTATGACGAGGGATATTTCGATGACGCTTATCAGGTAATGCCGGTACATTCATTCACGGAGTTCTTCAGAAATCTGCTGAACCACGAGAATATCACGGTTAGAACCGGTGTCGAGGCGCTTGAGCGGATTGCCGTAAAGGATAATAAGCTGTATGTTGACGGCGAGCCGTATAATAACATTCTTGTATATACAGGAGCGCTGGATGAGTTATTCGGCGAAAAGTACGGCAGACTTCCTTACCGTTCACTGCGTTTTGAGTATAAGTATACCGACAAGGACAGCCTTCAGGACGCTCCTGTTGTCGCATATCCTCAGGAAAAGGGCTTTACCAGAATCACCGAGTACAAGAAAATTCCCGTCCAGGATGTAAAAGGCAGTACCTATGCGTTAGAATATCCTCTACCGTATAAGTCGGGCGAAAAGCTCGAGCCGTATTATCCCGTTCTCACAAAGGAGAGCATGGAACAATATGAAAAGTACGAGGCTCTGGCATCGCAGATTGATAATCTTATCTGTTGCGGAAGACTTGCCGATTTCAGATATTACAATATGGATCAGGCGTTAAAACGTGCGCTTGAGCAATGCGATAAAATAGATAATATATAACGAATCCTCTTAGCTGTGGGTCAATGCCCACAGCTTTATTTTTTACACTTATTGCAAAACGCTTTCAGCCATGTTATACTGGTAGAAAAGAGGTGGGCAGATGAAAAAAAGAATAGCACGGTCATCCGTTTTACATATAATATTGATAATAACCGCCATAGCCGCCGCAATGCTTTGCAGACAGCTTGACAGGATCGGTACTATGCAAATATTCGGCATTATCAGAAGTCTGATATATATTTTTATGTTTCTGATATGGGGAATCACCCTGAGAAACAGGATAGTGCAGATACAGGCAAAACGCTTTATGACATCTATAGCAGGGCTTATTGTGTTCTGGGTAGCTATCCGTTCGGTGAAGTTCGTTATAGCCGAGAATCCGCTCGCTGTCAGAACGCTGTGGTATATGTATTATATCCCGATGGTATTTATCCCTATGTTTGCACTGCTTGTCGCTCTGTCGCTCGGAAAGCCCGAAAACTACCGCCTGCCCGCAGTTACATCCTTACTGTATGTCGCTTCTGTCCTGATGGTAATATTCGTGCTTACAAACGATCTGCATTGCCTTGTGTTCAGATTTCCGGGAGAAAGGGAAATGTGGGACGACAGAGATTACAGCTATGCAGGCGGATATTACATAGTGGCAGGATATATGCTTTTATGCACAATCGGCGCATTTGTGACTTTAATATCCAAGTGCCGTATACCAAAGGAAAGAAAAACGTTCATTATGCCGTTACTGCCTGTTGTTGCAATGGTTATTTACACGTTGCTCTATGTGTCCGGAGAAATCACGGGCGGTACGTTCATTCACAGACTTGCAGGCGATATGACTATTACCGTAAGCCTTCTTACTGCGCTTTCTTTTGAATTCTGCATACAATGCGGACTTATCCGCTCGAATACTTATTACATACAGCTTTTGCAGCCGTGTACAGTTCCTGCTTTGATTACCGACAATGATTACAATATACTTCTCTCGTCCGATTGTGCCGAAAAGATAGACCGTGAAATAATGCAGATGGCAAAGTCCTCTCCCGTAATGCTCAGCAACGGAAAACGTCTTTCCTCCGCCAAAATAAAAGGAGGCTATGTCTTGTGGCTGGACGATCTTTCCGAGCTTATCGAGATAAACGACAAGCTGGCAGAGGCTAAGGACGATCTCAAGGATGATTACGATCTGATTTGCGAGGAATACGATCTCAGAAACAGAGAGGCTCACATACTTGAGCGTGACAGGATATATGACAGGATCAGCCGTGAAACGTCAGGTCAGATAGCTGTATTGAACAGCCTTACAGACCGCTTCGAGCTGTCAGAGGATGAAGATGAGCGCAGAAAGCTATTGGGTAAGATGGTGGTAATCGGCGCTTATCTTAAGCGCCGGAACAATCTCATATTCATATCGGAAAGAAGCAGTATGATAAGCGAAAAAGAACTGTACCTTGCGTTCCTCGAGCTTACGGATAATCTTGAGCTGTACGGCGTGACCTGCGGACTTAATATCAGATTAAATAAGTCCGTGCCGGCTGTGGCAGTAATGGAGATGTTCGATACATTCGAAAAAATGATTGAGCTGTCACTGGATAATTTATCGGCTGTGAATATATCCGTGACGCTAAACAGCGGTATATTCACAATGACGGTCACTGCTGAAAGCAGTACGGATTTTAATGTAATGAACGGTGATTATGTAACGGCGGTATGTGATGATGACGGCGAATGGCAGATCGTATACAGAAGGGAGGCTGGAAGATGCAAGGCTTAGGCAGACGCTATCTGCTGCGCAGGACGGTAAAAGACGCATTTGATAATCTCCCGTCGGGTATATGCTTTTTCGACAGCAACGGCATAGCAGTCCTGTGCAACAAGCAAATGGACAGGCTGATATATGAATTGAAAGGCTTTGACGTACAGTGCCTCAGCGAACTGCAGGATATATTTTCGGAGCATAACAGCGGCTCGGTCGTACTTGTAAAGGGAAAAGCATGGCGCTTCAGACTTGATGTGGTTTCTCTTAACGGTGTCGGCTACTATACGCAGGTAACTGCAACGGATGTAGATGAGCTGTACAAACGTCAGCTTCAGCTTGAAGAAAGCAGCAGAAAACTCGAACGTGCAGGCAGACGAATGCGAAAGCTGACAGAGAATATAAGAACGGTTATCCGTGAAGAAGAAATACTCAGTATGAAGATTCGTGTACACGATGATATAGGTAGGAGCGTAATTGCGACCCGTAATCTGCTGTCAAATAACAGACCGACAAGCGAGTTGGATCTTACAGCGTGGAAGAATGCTGTAAGACTTCTTATGAGGGAAAGCGAAGAAAACTACGGAGCGAACAGCTATGATATATCCGGTCAGCTAAAGGAAACATCTTCCGTTCTCGGAATTGAAATAAACGTTGAAGGAGATATTCCCGACCCGTTTTATTATAAAATATTCATAACGGCTGTCAGAGAGTGCGCAACGAATGCGGTACGTCACGCAGGGGCGACAAAATTGAACGTTAAATGCAGTAAAAGCGGCGGCAGACAATGGATAGCCTTGTCTAATGACGGAAAGGCACCGGTCAGCGCCGTCACTGAAGGCGGCGGTCTTTCGTCACTGCACGACAGAGTAGAAAAAAGCGGCGGAACTATGAGCATTAATTCATATCCGTATTTCGAGCTTGTAATTTCATTTCCGCTCAACAAGGAGGTAACACTATGACGCAGGTACTGATTGTAGAAGACCAGAAAATGATAAGGGAAAGCCTTGAAAATCTTGTAGCACAGGCAGACGATCTTTCTCCGGCAGGCTCGCTGTCTTGTGCGGCGCTTGCCGAGCAATACTGTATGCGTGGCAATATCGACCTTATATTAATGGACGTATGCACGGAAAACGATGAGAGCGGATTTGTCGCTGCGGAAAAAATAAAAAAACGCTTCCCCTCGATTAAAATTATCATAATAACCTCAATGCTTGATTACAGCTATCTTGATAAGGCGAGAAAAGCAGGTGCGGAGAGCATCTGGTTCAAGGATGTAAGCGCAGAGGAGTTACTCAGCGTTATAAAGAGGACGATAGACGGAGAAAGCGTATATCCCGATAAAATGCCCGAAATACCCGTAGGAAACGCTACCAGCTACGAGTTTTCCGATGCGGAAATCAGAGTTCTGCGTCTGTTGGTCGAAGGTATGACGTATAAGGAGATGGCACAGGAGCTTTGCGTTACTCCCGATTGCGTAAAGGCACACGTCAGCAGTATGCTTTCCAAAACCGGTTATTCGTCAAAAACCAAACTCGCCGCAGTTGTTACATCAAAAAAACTGATTGTTAACGGATTTTGACAGAAATTTCTTGCATTTGCTTTTATTTTACCCATTTGGGTAATGGTTTAATTGGAACGGTATGGTATAATAACCTCAGACAGATAAACCGCATAAGCGGCTTATCCCGTGCAAAAGCACGGTAGGCGGTTACCCGCCTGTCTGAGGACATTTTATCATCAAATCCTTTTGTCAATTTCAAGTTAAATATGGTTTATTTGATTATGACGGAGAATTATTATGTATCACTCATTGAGCTTTGAGGATTACTGCAACGGAATGGTTCGTGAAGAAAATAAATCAGACGGTACCGTAAAAGTATCCGGTTTATCCGCTGTACATAGCGCTATGTCAAGCCGCAATTGCTATTCTTTTTCGCTGTATCACGCAAAGAACGGTAAATATGTCATGGACGCATTCTGTAATTGTGCTGACGGCTTCGAAACAAAGCGGATAGATATGGGATATACAGCAATAGAAGACGAAGACGCTTTAGCAGTGCTACGTCTTGCGGATACAACAGGTCTTATAAAAAGAATAGAGGAGTACAAAACCCGGAATAACAGTTGTCCTGCGGGTATGCAGCCGCACGACAAACCGGTAAGAAGTTGCTTGTTATATTATTCGGACGGTTCTGTAAAGAGTGCGCCTTTTGAGATTGACGATGAGATAAAGAGCGCTTTTATAAAGCTGGCTGAGAAATACACTAAAGGCAAGGCCTGTACGCAGAAATGAGTTGAAAAAGGGGAGGGAACACATGGGCTTTTTCGAAAGAATGAAAAAATACAATTATAATGATGTAATTGAAATCTATGCGTCCTGCGGTCATATGTGTTACACCTTTAGCTATAACTTCGATCTTAATAAAAGCGGCGATAAATGGCTGTTCAGCTGTAATTGCTCGGTAAGCGACAAAGAAGAAAGAGTCAAATCGGATAACCGTGAGATAACGCAGGAAGAAGCCGAAAATGTAATCAAAGCGGCTAAGGAAAGCGATCTTGCGGATAAAATCAAGAAATACCGACCAAGACCGTTAAGCCGTGTGGTTTTTGTAAGCGATGAAACGATGTATTCGAGCAGCCTGAAGTTTGCAGACGGCACTAATCTTAATGCAAATTGTAAGGTAAGCGAAAACGTAAAGGATTTGTTTTACGCACTGGCAGAAAAGTACGCCGAGGAAGAGGATTCCTGAGCGGAGAAGTAATAGCTCCATACCGCCGCATTGATAAATGATATTACGAGATATTACGATAGAAAACATAAATTAATTACCCGGTAAAAAGCTAATCAGCTTAAATACAGATGATACAGGAGGAACACAATGGGACTTTTTGACAAACTTAAAAACACAGCGGCAAGCGCTGTAGGAGGTGCGGTAAATAACGCCGCAATGTCTATAGGCAACAAGAGCGAAACATTTACATTCACAGCACTCCCCGAAAGTCTTGCACAGATGCAGGCACTGCCTGAGGCAAGCCTTGATTCGCCGTTCAAGGCGGCTGCGCTTACTGTATGCGCACTGTGCGCTTATGCGGCAGACAAAAATATCGGTACGGAAATGCTCAACTGGCTGAGAGGTCCACGTCCGCTCAACGGTACGGAAATATCGTTCCTTAACGACCGTTTCCGTGACGGAAAAACCTATATTCCGTTCTCATATTTTGAGGGAGCAACACCCGATAATGATTACACGCCTTCAGAGCCGTTCAGAGTAACGGTACAAAGTACGCACGTTTCAGGCGAGGAGCAGGGCTATATGAAGCTGTTCATTCCCTGTGGCGGTGCTGACAGCCCCAGACCCATAAAACTGCGTATGAAGGGTGACGGCAAATGGTTCTTATGGGAGCAGTACCTGCTTACAGGTATACGCACACCCAAATCCGCAGATCCCTGGGCATAAGCTGTAACGGCATATGTTCGCATAAATCAGGAAAATTCAGAGTATGAAAGGATGAATAGTATGAATCTTATCGGTAAATGGAAAGTTAAAGAATTGCCGGTTTATCCCGAGCCGGGTAAAATGATTTTCGTAGCAGTTGAAGACTTCCCAAAGTATATCACTGACGAGGATCTGCTTAACGATTATATGCAGCAGGCATCTTTTATTTACGAATTCTGTGAGGACGGCACGGTTGAAATAATGATGCCTATTCCGGAAGAAATGATGGAAAAGGCAAAGGAGCAGGGAGCTAAGATAAAGGGTAACTACGGTGTGATTGAAACTACCGAGTGGAAGGAAGAAGACGGTAAGATCTTCTATGATACAAAGATAAACGGTACCGTTATGGATGAGCCTGTTTCTTCATTCGCTGAAATTAAGGAAGCTGAGGACGGAACTATCCGTTTTAACGCAGGCTTCACAGTTTTAGAAAGAGTATAATCTCCTTGTTGATCTGGGGTTACCACCGTATGCCTAAGGCATACGGTGGACTTTTTTATAATTTTACGTTTTTTGTCTTGCAATCTTCCGGACAAAGTGTTATAATCATACGTCGAGTGATTAAGAAAAGAAGGTTATTTTTTGGCAGAAAAAGCAAGATCCGTTTCTCCTGAATTTTTCGGAACAGAAAGCGTGTGGAAGATATTGCTCCGTATAACTCCGCCTATAATGCTGGCTCAGTTGATACAGTCAATGTACAATATAATCGACAGCCTTTTTGTCGGACAGTATTCCGATGACGGACTTACCGCCCTGTCGGCTATCTATCCCGTTCAGCTTATTATAATAGCTCTTGCGGTCGGCACGGGAGTAGGAACCAATACGCTTATGGCAAAGCAGTATGCGCTGAAAGATGAAAAAGGCGCCAGCCATACGGCAGGTGTCGGAACTGTTCTTGCAGTGATAATGTGGGCACTGATTTCCGTAATATCAATAGTGCTTATGGGACCGTACGTTGCAATATCGGCTCAATCGCCCGTTGCAATGCAGTACGCAAACGAATACGGTATGATAGTAAGCATAGGAAGCATAGGACTTTTCCTTGAAGGAAACTGGACAAAGGTGCTTCAGTCGGAAGGCAATATGAAGCTGCCGATGATTGCTCAGATTGTCGGAGCGGTAACAAATATCGTTCTTGACCCGTTGCTGATTTTTACCGCAGGACTTGGGATAAAGGGTGCGGCAATAGCTACCGTTATAGGTCAGATAGCCGCCGCAGTTATCGTCGGTATAAAAGGCGCACGAAAGCCGCCCGAAATAAAGCGTATCCCGTGTATCGCTAAAAGCATATACAAGCTTGGTTATCCGTCAATATGTATGCAGGCTCTTTACACTGTCTACATAGCCATTCTGAACATTATCCTTGCAGGATTCTGCGATGAGGCGGTGACCGTACTCGGTCTTTACTATAAGCTACAATCGTTCTTCTTCATACCGCTTATAGGATTGCAGACGTGCATCGTACCTGTACTCAGCTACAATTATACATCGGGAGATTACTTAAGGTGCAGAAAAATCTTCCGCAGCTCACTGATAATATCCGGAGTATTTATGATACTCGGTGTGCTGTCCTTTGAGCTTATCCCCACTCAGCTTATAGGGCTGTTCACTCAGAGCGAAACGGTAAAAGACATAGGTGCGGTTGGATTCCGCCTGATAGGAGCCAGCTTTATTCCCGCTGTATTTTCGTTTATGACGCCGATTTTCTTTCAATCTATCGGTTATTCAAAGACCAGTACGTTCCTTTCTGTATTACGTCAGCTTATCTGTCTTGTGCCGTTATTCTGGATATTTTCTTTTATCGGACTTGATTACGCTTGGCTTGCATTCCCTCTGACAGAGATAATTACCGGATCTATCGGTATGGGAATGTACTATTATGCTGTAAAACGTTTCTGAATTATGATATAAAAATTCCCCGTTTATCTTTTAGTAAGCGGGGCTTTTTTTATAGGCTCTGTAATAAATGATGGAAAAACCAAGAACCGAAATATAGAAAAACTCCGCCCTTGCTACAGAGCGGAGTTGAATGTTATTCAATTTCCTTTATATGTTTATTACTGTTGAAAATAAGACATACGGCAACGCCCATAATGCCTATTATGAAAAATATGAGTGCCGCACCCGAGCCTTTTCCGCTTCCGAATATATTGCACATAAGCGAATTATGGGGCATAGCCGCCATTAAAGGCTCTGCAAAAGTGTCTACTGCCAATCCGCCTAAAAAATTGCCCAGCGGAATAGTAAAGAACTGCAATGTGTTTCTTGCGGAATATACACGTCCCTGCATATCGCAAGGTACTTTTGTACGCATTATAACATCAAGGTTTGCGCTCATCATCGGTATGAGTATCCATCCAAGCACAGCGCCTGTACACCATAGAAGCGGTGTTTGCCCGAATGCGAGAAAGAAGTTTTCCGTACTCATCGAAAACAGCAGAGAAAGACATATCACCCTTCTTCTGCTTTTGGGCTTTGGCATGAGTGTAGCAATTATGCTGCCTATAAGCGTTGCAGCGCCTACACAGGTACTTACTGCGCCAAGTGCCTGCGTGCCTCCGCCTTTTCGTGACAGTACCATAGCAGGCAGAACTGCTTCATACATAGACGCAACCAGATTTATTGCCGACAGATACATGATAAGCATGAGTATCTGTTTGTGAGATTTTAGAAAATCAAGACCGCTTTTAGCGGATTTGATCAATGAAAGTTTGGCGCTTTCTGCGGATTGCTTTGGTATACGGATAAAAAACATCAGCGTAATAAAAGCTACCGCAAATGTCAGAAGATCGACTGTCAATACTGCTTCAAGTCCTGAGAATGAATAAACCGCAGTGGCGATCACAGGGGTAAGTATAGAGGAAAGCGATGATGAGAAATACCTCAGACCGCCTATTTTCTGATAATGCTTTTCGGGTACAAGCGCAGTTGACGCTATTTCTGATGCAGGCTGCTGAACAGTGTTCATCAGTCCGCCTATCGCATTTACAATATACAAGTGCCACACCTGCAAGGCGTTACACGCAAACAGCAGTATAACCGTAATGGTACACAACGCCGCTATACTGTCGCATATAAGCATGGTTTTCTTTTTGTCAAACCTGTCGCACAGCGCACCTGCAAATATGCTGAGCAATACATACGGTGCATATGATGTGATCGTAAGCATAGCTGTATACAGCGCCGAGCCGCTTTCTCCGTACAGCCAAAGTACAAGCGCATAGCTTGTCATAGCACTTCCCAGTGCGGAAAGTGATTGAGTGAGCCAAAGCAGTATAAACTGCCCAAAGCTCTTACTTTCATTATTTTTATTCATAACCTTGCTCCTTATATTTTATGATTTCAAAAAAGCAAGGTCAGCGGATAATGTATTAAGTTTTCTCCATGCGGTTATCCGCTAAGCCTTGCATGGAGGTAAGATGGCGCAGATTACCAATGTAATCACTCCTTAAGAAAATTTAATTTAAATCAGAACTTGACAACTTCCTGCGGCTTTGTGAACGATGACAGGGTAGCGGTGGCATTTTTAAAGTAAAATACCTGCGTGTTGCCGTCATCCGCATCATACAGAGCCTTAAGCTCAGGGTAGGCATCAAGCATAGAAATTCTTGCCGCACGGTCGTCGTCCTCGACAAGCTCCCCTTCAATTCTCAGCCAGTCGCCGTCAGCCATAGCGCATATCTCAACATTAGGATTTGCGGCTATCTGATGCGAAACCGCCTTTTTCTTTCCTGTCTGGATATACAGCTTTCCGTTGTAGATGTGAGCGGTGCCGAAAGGTCTTACCCTCGGCTTATCGCCGTCTACGGTCGCAAGGTAATATGTACCTGCGGCTTTTAGAAATTTGCACACATCAAGTAAAGTTTTCATAGATATACCTCCTGAATTAAAACCCTTTCGGGATATTGCCGTTATCTTATAGCCGCCTTGAAAGCGTTATAGTTGTCTGTCTCACGCTCGGTATGGAATACGGCAAATTCGACAGCCTTGAAACAGCCTCTGAATGACTGAAGCTGCTCTGCGAAAACCTTTGCCACAACTATCGGCGGATTTTTGAACGCACCGCAGCCGAACGCACCGAGTATCAGCGCCTCGTTGCCGTTTGCCGCCGCAATCTCGAATATCCTGCGTATCCTCGATGTCAGAAGCTGTGCAAGCTCTTCATCGTTTATATCAGCCCGTTTGTCGCCGGCTCCGGGATTCATACAGTTGCTCGGCTTGTGTCGCAGATTCGGTGCGGCACAGGTGATTATGTTCACCTTCTGCCATTTGCTTTCGGGAAGCAGCTTCGGTACGTTTGTGTCGCTCTTTATCACATATACATCGGGGGTGTAGATGCAATCGTTGTTGTAGAGCGGATTTCCGGCTTGTCTGTGCGGAGTGTAGAAACAGCCCCACATATCGCCTGTGTTAAGGCAGGGGTACAGCGTCGAGCAACGGCAGATTGATTCTTCCTGCGCCGATGCGCCAAGAGTAACACCGCCGCCGGGATTGCTTGCAGAGGCAAAGTTCAGTACGCAGGTCTTCATACCTTGCTTCGTATACTCAACAGCCGCCTCAAGAGAGCGCTTTCCGCTTACAGTAATGGTCGGCGAGTATCCGGCACACTGCGGCAGATACACCGTTTCGTCAGCCGCTGTAAACCTCTGGTTTGCAACCGAATTGCTTACAGCCGCTTTAAGCGTGGGATTGCTCTTATAGTGCTTCATTGTGTCTTCAAATACTTCTATGTTGATTTCTCTTCTGTCTTTCATTTTATCGTTCCTCGTTTTTGGGATCACTTGTCGGTTGAACCGAGTAAATCGGTCATGATGTCTGACGGATCGTCGGAGCCGTCCATTCCGTCGAGCATTTTTTCGACAGTGGTCTTGTCCTTGTCGTCCTCATATTCGCTCTTGTATTTTTTGGGCTTGTCATTGTCAAGGCGGCGCATAAGAATAGCCTGCTTATATAAGTCGGGCATCTCCTCGGCAAGTTTTTTCCTGTCCGTCATAGGCACCTTATCGCCGTTCATTATACGCATTGCTATCTTCAATAATTTACCATAATCTGTAAATTTCTTGCCGCTTTTTTCGGCTTGTTTTTCCGCCTCACGCTGTTTCTCAAGCTGCTGAATTACGCTGTCGTACTCCTGCTTTTTTTGCTCTCTCAGTTGCTCAAGTCTTGTTTTTTCTTCGGCGTGCTTATCCTCGTTCGCTGAAATTTTTTCTTTATTCTCTGATTTGTCGGAATCGGCTTTGTTAAGCGGTTTTTGCTGATTGTTCTTTATCTGTGACGGGGAGTAAATGCCGGTTTGTTTGAATGTTACGTTCATAAATTTCCTCCTGTTTCCGTGCGTTTTTGTTTGCATATTTGTATAATTGTGGTAAATCATCACTTAAACCGCCAAATGTAGTTTTATGATGAAGAAAAAGGGCAGACTGTCACCTTGTCTGCCCCGATATTAAGTCGATAAATATGCGATAATATAAATATGAGAATTTTACAATAAGCCTCACATCGTGATATTATATAAAACAATTACTTGGAGAAGCTGTACTTATCCGAAAAATCGAAAGTAGCGAAATAATCCTCCGGAGTTTCTGCTCGGCGGATGAGTTTGAACGAGCCGTCTTCTTTCAGAAGAACCTCTGCACTGCGGAGCTTGCCGTTGTAATTGTAGCCCATTGAGAAACCGTGTGCGCCTGTATCGTGGATATAGATTATATCGCCTATATCAATCTTAGGAAGCATACGGTCAACTGCGAACTTGTCACAGTTCTCGCAAAGACCGCCTGTTATATCGTATTTGTGGTCGCAGGGCTGATTTTCCTTGCCCATAACCGTAATATGATGATATGCGCCGTAGATGGCAGGACGCATAAGGTTAGCGGCACAAGCGTCAAGACCGATATATTCCTTATAGATGTGCTTTTCACGGATAGCCTTTGCAACAAGCGCACCGTTGGGTGCAAGCATATATCTGCCAAGCTCTGTGAAGATAGCAACATCGCCCATACCTGCGGGAACGAGTATTTCTTCGTAAGCCTTGCGGACGCCCTCGCCGATAACCTTTATATCGTTTGCGGGCTGGTCGGGCTTATAAGGAACGCCCACACCGCCGGACAGATTGATGAAGCTTAATTGTACGCCTGTCTTTTCCTTTATCTCAACAGCCGTTCTGAACAGAATGGCGGCGAGTACGGGGTAATACTCGTTTGTCAGCGTGTTGCTTGCAAGGAATGCGTGCATACCGAAACGCTTTGCGCCCTTTTCCTTAAGTATCTTGTATGCTTCGATTATCTGCTCGTGGGTCATACCGTACTTTGCATCCTTGGGGGTGTCCATTACGTTGCCCTTTTCACTTGTCTTGAATTCACCGCCGGGATTGTAACGACAGCAGATGGTTTCGGGGATACCTGTCAGCTTGTCGAGTACATCTATGTGAGTGAAATCATCAAGGTTTATTATAGCGCCGAGCTTGTAAGCGAGCTTGAAATCCTCGTCGGGAGTAGCGTTTGAACTGAACATAATGTCGTGCTGTTTTGCACCGACCTTATCGGACAGCATAAGCTCTGTATAGCTTGAGCAGTCAAAGCCGCAGCCCTCCTCCTTAAGTATCTCCATAATGTAGGGGTTAGGTGTTGCCTTAACGGCGAAATACTCTCTGAAACCCTTGTTCCACGAGAATGCATCATACAGCTTTCTTGCTGTTTCTCTTATTCCTTTTTCATCGTAAATGTGGAAAGGTGTGGGGATCTGCTTGATTATCTCCTCCAGCTTTTCCTTAGTGGTGAAAGGTACTTTGCTCATTTTTATGCCTCTTTCTTTTGTTTATATTCTGCCGTTCACGGCTTGGTTTATAGTTTGCTTTTACTCAGACTCCGAGATACTTCGCAAGGAAGTCGACCGACATCTTTATCCACTGCTTGCAGTTATCAAGATAGAATGCCTCGTTCCAGCCTGTTACCTTGTCGCAGGTCGAAAGTCCGTGAGGTCCGCAGTCGAACATATGCAGTTCAACGGGTACTTTATTTGACACACACGCTTTAGCCATAACAAGACTGTTCTGTGCGGGAACGCAGTCATCGTTTGCGGTACACCATAAGAATATGGGCGGTGTTTTGGGCGTTACACGGTTTTCTATAGACAGCTTTGACAGCTCATCTCTGGTAGCGTCCTTGCCGAGCAGTACGTCAAACGAGCCCTTGTGCGGATTTGTCGTTCCGCTGATAACAGGGTAGCTGAGTATTGCCGCATCGGGGCGTATGTCCTCGGGCTTGCAGCCGAGTGCCTTGTATATCGACGGATCCTGCCACATAGTTGCGGTACAAGCGGCAAGATGACCTCCTGCACTTGCTCCCCATACTGCGAGCTTGTTCGGGTCTATGCCGAACTCCTCGCATCTCTGACGTAGCTTCAGAATAGCATAAGAAGCGTTAAGGAGCGGAGCAGGGTGTCTTGCGTTACAGCTGTATATAAGCACGAAAGCGTTATAGCCCTCGGCAAGATAGTGCATTGCAACAGGCTCTCCCTCTCTTGCAGAGCAGAATTCATATCCTCCGCCGGGAAGAATAAGTATACCCGGACGTTTTTCGCAGAAGGGAAGTCCTTCTACGTTATCAAGCATATATGCCTTTAAATAGACCGTTTTATCTTCGCTGAGAAAGTATGTCTTTATAGTCATACGATAGTCCTTTCTTTATGTAAATATCCGCATTTAAGCTCAGATAGAGTTTCACACAATAATTGTACTACTTTTTTTGGGAAAAATCAAGTACCGCAACATAATAATTGCGGTACTCAGATTCGGTTATTTCACTGTATACTTGATAATATTGCTTATCGGCACATACTGACCCTTGACGTATGCCGAGAGATAAATTTCATAGCTGTGTCCGGGCTCATTTCCGAAATAGCAATAGCTGAACTCGTTCTCTGCGTTTCTGTGGAGCATCTCCTTTCCGTCCTCATATACCATCCAGCCGAGGTTCGAATAACCTGTGACTTCGGGACGTGTGACGGTGTAGCTTTCATCTATCGTTATTGTAACGGGATCGTCTATTTTTATCTCGCTTTTCTGCTGTTCGTTCCACGAAAGGAAATCGAATTTCTTGCCGTTTACCTCAACATCTGCGGTGCAGTTTTCTTTATCGCAGTTTGCTTCATAGCCGAGAAGTGAGCCTGCACTGCTTCCGTTTACAGTTCCGCTGACGTGGCAGTTTTGATAATTGCCCATAATAGCCTGACCTGTGAGAATGCCGACATTGTCATCGCCTGTTACAATGGCATTTTCAATATCAAGATCGAACACTCCGCATACCGTTCCCCAGCCGATAAAGCCTGCGTTGCTGTAGTCCGAATATATCGTCATATACGTTATCTTGTGATTTTCGCCGTATACACAAAATGAAAACGGATGGTCTGAATTGCCGCCTCCGCTCCAGCCCATAGGCGCCCATTTATAGTCGTAAAGGTCAATATCTGCTGTAAGGACGAGCGAAATCTGACCCTGCTCTACAGGCTGAGTGTTCACATAGTAAACAAAGCTCGCAAGCTCCTGCGGCGTTCCTGCGGTAAAATATCCGTTTTGGACGCACTTGTCGATATGATCCTTATCCGCAAGGGATAATATGTCGCCGCATTCGGCATTGTTCAGCCAGTTATCGTTATCCGGATAGGCGCTCAGCAGATCGGCTTTTTCTTTTTTCAGCTTCTGCATTTCCTTTGCTCTTTTTATCTCATCGCTGTTTTCACGGTAGAAGAGAATCTGCGGATAGCGGTCGCTGCTGTCTGCGCAAACGGCAAGTATATCGCTTCCGTACATAACGATACTGAACAAGGTATCATCGCCTGAATAAACATTTATAATATCGTTCTTGTATTTTGCGGATATGTCATAGGCCTTTCCGGAAAGGCTGTCGAATTTTTCGCCAAGCACCTCTTTAAAAGCGTTGCCTGTCACGGTGAGCGACTTTCCTGCAAAGAATGTGAGCGTTGTGTTCAGGTCATCGGGATCTACCCATACGCCGTTAATAGCAGAACCTGCATCGGTCAGCTTATTATACTCATCACTATCTTTTTTTACCAGTGTGCAGGAAGAAACCATATCGCCGTAAGAAAAAATAAATATCAGTTTATCGCCGTCAAGCCTTGCGTATGTTTCACTGCCGTCCGATTCGAATAACGAGTTGCGTAGCTTTACACCCTCAAGTCCGACGGTAATCTTATCGCCGGAGAAATCGTTTCCGAGCGATGTCAGAAAGGTGAATTTTCTGATTTCTACCGTTTGCGCATAGCCGTATTCACACATTGACCAATCTCCCGAAGCGGCGGTAAGCAGATTTTCGCAAAGCTCTGCGCCTTTCTCGCTGTCGGCATGGTATGCGGTATAATTCTTATCCTCGCAGGAAATGCTTATCGTATCTTTATCCTGTGCCGTAATTTTTACGGATTTTCGGGTCTGCTCGTCTGTCTGCTCGTCAAATACCGCTGTCCTGCCGTTTTCTGAAAAGCTCGCCACAAAGCCGTTTTCATCGACCCATATACCTTTCAGAAATTCGTCTTTATCCGATATTTCGCCTGACGGCACAGAGGTCACGGTGCGTAAGGAACTGTTCAAGCTGCCTGCGGCTGATGACGCTGAGCTGTTTTGTAAAGAGGCGTCTGAATTTGCTCTGCCTGCGGTGCAGGAGGACAGGAATATCGCTGTGATCAGTGCTGTTGCTGTTATTGAAAATAAAAACCGATTTTTTTTCATATTGATTCCTTTCTGATATTTGCAGTAATGCAGTGCCTTGATTTCGTTAACCGTTGTGAAGCGTTTCTGTACATAATTTTATCATAAAATTATGTCAGACTGTCGATAAACCTCTATCGTTGTTAAAAATGGGGCTTGGGGCATAGCCCCAAGGCAGGTCGCAGGGACGCCAGTCCCCGTATTTTCCCCCGGCACGGATGCCGGGCGTGTATGCACAAATGCTCTGAACGATGCAGAGCCAACAAAGCATACACAGCCTTTCACCCGGGAAAGGGGGCAGGGGGGATAGGGATAGTAAGTCAGAAGTTTGTTTCAAAAACAGAATTTTTCTTCAAGCTGACATAATTTTACCATAAAATTATGATTATTACAATAGGGCAAGCAACATAAAAGCAAAATTATTCATTTTGAAAATACATTTACATATCAGCTTAAAAATTCCTGAAAAAAGCAATTTATTTCACCTAATTTATTAGTCTGCAAAAAATAAATAAATATTTTTCAAAACCCCCTTGACAGTCTGTTGGCATTGTGCTAAAATACCCAAAGCAAAACCGATTTTTCCGTGTAATATCGGCTTTGTAAAAAGAAAGAGAGCTTGTGCGGAGCGTTTATTGCAAGGCTCTGCACAAAAATGTGAAAACGATTACCGAATTTGGTCTGCCGTTAGGTAAATTTTTATCTATATATTGGCGGACAACAGGAAAGGTGTGGTGAAATGTTCCAGTTCAAATGGATGCTCGGAAAGATGAAGGGCTACCGTGCGGTGTATGCCGTTGCGCTGTGTCTGTCTGTAGTGATACAGTCATTCTTTCTTACAGGACCGATGATCGTAGAACAGATAATCAGTATATTTATATCCTCGCCCGACGCTTTAAAGAACATTGAAAATCAGCGTGATCTGCTGATACTGCTTTGCGTTGCGATGATTTTATTCGTATTCGTGCGTACCTGTCTTCAGTTCCTTGCGAAAACTCTGTATGAGATAGTATCGCAGGGAGTGCTGCAGAAGGTGCGAAACGAGCTTTTTGAGCGTATTCAGAATCAGGATATGCACTTCTTTGACACTCATACAAAGGGCGACCTTGTAACAAGGCTTACAGGCGACCTTGATATGATACGTCATTCTATCGCATGGATAATAATGATGGTGGTTGAAAGCTGTGCGTTGTTCCTCTTTACAGTTATATATTTCTTTACGCTTGACTGGCTGATGACACTTTGCATACTTGCGCTTACCCCGATACTGTTCATAGTGACCCGTATGTTCTCGAAAAGAGTAGGTCCTAAGTATGTGGTACTGCGTGAAAAGCTGTCAAGGCTCAATACAAAGGCACAGGAGAATATCGCCGCTAACCGTGTTGTAAAGGCTTTTGCCCGTGAGGAATACGAAAAGGAAGATTTCGATAAGTACAACAGGGATTACTGTGAGCATAATCAGCAGGCGGCTATGGTATGGCTCACATTCCAGCCTTACATAGAAACGCTTGCACAGGCACTTTGGGCTGTACAGATGCTTGTCGGCGGTATCTTTGTCATAAACGGCAGGATAACCATAGCTCAGTACACCGTATTCTCCGGGCTGTTATGGACAATAGCAAACGCTATGAGAAATATCGGTATGCTGATAAACGATTTACAGCGTTTCTTTGCAAGTATATCAAAGATAATAGATGTATACTATGCACGTCCTAATATAGAGAATAATCATAACAGCAAGGAACGTCCCCGTCTTAACGGTGATATAGAGTTCAGGAACGCAACGGCAAAATTCGGAGATGTTACTGTGCTCCACGATATAAATCTTCATATAAGGCACGGAGAAACCGTTGTAATAATGGGCTCTACGGGTTCGGGAAAAACAACGATGATGAACCTTATAGCGAGATTTTACGATGTGTCGGAGGGCGGAGTATATGTTGACGGAAAGAACGTCAAGGATTATGAGCCTGATGTACTTCGTGCGAATATCGGTATGACTACTCAGGAGGTATTGCTGTTCTCGGATACGGTTGACGGCAATATTGCCTACGGCAAATCCGACCTGCCTTTTGAAGATGTAAAAAACTTTGCTCATCTTGCCTCGGCATATTTTATCGAGAAGATGCCCGAACAGTATGATACCATAATAGGTGAGAGGGGCGTAGGTCTGTCGGGCGGTCAGAAGCAGAGAATAGCACTTGCAAGAGCTATGGCTATCCGTCCGCCGATACTGATACTTGACGATACCACCTCTGCGCTTGATATGGAAACAGAGGCGGAGATACAGGAAAACCTCAATAATCTTGACTTTGAGTGTACGAAGCTTATCATAGCTCAGCGTACATCCTCCGCAAGATATGCAGACAGAATCGTTATTCTTGAGGACGGTCGCATAAAGGAATGCGGTACGCACGATGAGCTGATGCGGCAGCGTGGATATTACTATGAAATATATACCCTCCAGAACGGTAATGAAGAGGAGGCGGTTTAAATGGCAAGAAATAAATTCGACGTTGACGAAAGACTTGAAACACCATTTGATTTCAAGCATTTCAAACGTGCAATGGTTTATGTAAAGCGTTATAAGTGGAAGATGATACTGGCGCTTTCGCTGTCCGCAATATCGGCAATAGTTGCGCTTATCGGCCCTTTGCTTACAAAAGAGGCGGTCGATGTGGCAATACCCGACGGAAATATCCCTTATATAGTATTTTTGTCGATAGGCTTTTTACTGTCTATAATTGTCAGCGTTGTACTCGGAAATATACGTCAGCGTATTATGACAAAAGCCGGTCAGCTTATGATATACGATATAAGAAAAGATCTGTTTGCACATTTGCAGGAGCTTCCGTTCCAGTATTATGACGACAGACCGCAGGGTAAGATACTTGTTCGTGTCGTAAACTATGTGAATAATGTATCGGATATGCTGACAAACGGCATAATCAACTTCATTCTTGAAATATTCAACCTTATATTCATAACGATATTTATGTTCTCGGTTGACGCAAGGCTGGCGCTTGTAATATTTGCGGGCGTTCCCGTGTTCATCATTGTGATGATAATACTGAAAAACAAGCAGAGAAGGGCGTGGCAGGGAGTTTCAAACAAGAACTCCAACCAGACGGCATATCTTGCGGAGAGCATTAACTGTATGCGTGTAACGCAGAGCTTTGCGAGGGAGAACGAAAACCTCGGCATATTCCGCAGACTGTCAACAGCCTACAGAAAAGCGTGGATGAAGGCGGTCACGGTAAACAACTTTGTCAGCTTCTCGGTCGATAATATAAGGGCGGTGGTCGATTCGGCACTGTACTTTGTCGGACTGCTCGTTATAGGCTATCCTGCGGTATCGCTCGGCTCGATACTTGCGATGAGCAACTATTCCTCACGCTTCTGGCAGCCGATAATCAATATCGCAAGCCTTTACAATAACTTTGTAAATGCAGTGGCTTACCTTGAGCGTATATTCGAAACAATGGACGAGCCTGTAGATGTAAAGGACGCCGAGGACGCTTATGAAATGCCTGATATTAAGGGCGAGGTGGAATACCGTGACGTTACGTTTGCATATGAAGAAGGAAAGAACATTCTCGAAAATGTCAGCTTTACGGTAAAGCCCGGAGAAAGCATTGCGCTTGTAGGCCCTACGGGTGCAGGCAAGACTACTATTGTAAATCTGCTGTCACGTTTCTACGACCTTACGGGCGGTGCGGTATACATAGACGGAAACGATATAAGCAAGGTCACGCTTCACTCACTGCGTGAAAAGATGGGTATTATGATGCAGGACAGCTTCATATTCTCAGGCACTATAGAGGATAATATCCGATACGGCAAGCTGGACGCCACCGAGGAAGAAATAAGGGCGGCGGCAAAGACGGTATGTGCAGATGAATTTATCATGGGACTTGAAAACGGATACAAGACCGAGATGTACGAGGGCGGCTCTCAGCTTTCGGGCGGTCAGCGTCAGCTTGTATCCTTTGCGAGAACGCTTATATCCGATCCGAAGATACTGATTCTTGACGAGGCGACTTCATCTATCGACGCAAAGACCGAAAAGGAATTGCAAAAGGGACTTCAGGAGCTGTTGAAAGGCAGAACGAGCTTTATTATCGCCCACAGACTTTCAACAATCAAGAACTGCGATAAGATAATGTTCATCAGCAATAAGGGCATTACCGAAGCAGGCACGCACGATGAGCTTATGGCGAAGAAGGGCGACTATTACAAGCTGTGTATGGCGCAGAAGTGATATAATGATGAAACTTATAAAAAATACAGCAATAATACTGCTTGCACTCGGTGCTGTTCTGTTCACATCGTGTACCGCACAGGTGCAAATATCCGACAACGGTGAAGGTGAACCGGCATTTCAGACGGCTGACGATGAAAAATCGCTCAAAACGGCAAAATCGTATTTGGACAATATGACCACGGAAGAAAAAATCGGTCAGATGTTTATCGTTCGTCCTGAGGCTCTTAACGTAAGCGGCAATGCCGAAACTGCACAGGCGGTCGATACCGTGACGGAGGTAATGCGTGAGAATATGGAAAAATTCTCCGTAGGAGGCATAGCTGTTTTTAGCAAAAACATCACAGGAGCAGAGCAACTGCCGAGATTTATTTCCGATTTGCAAAGCAACAGCAAATATCCGCTTTTTATCGCTGTAGACGAAGAAGGCGGCGATGTTGCCCGTGTCGCAAATTCAGGATTTTTCGATGTAGCAAGCTATAAGAGCATGGCGGAAGTCGGAAAAATCGACAATCCCGCAAAAGCGGAGGAAGTAGGCAGAAAGATAGGCTTTTATCTTAAAAAGCTTGGCTTTAATTATGACTTCGCACCTGTAGCGGACGTGAATACAAATCCCGACAACATAGTGATTGGTGACCGCTCATACGGCAATAATCCCGTTACAGTCGGTAAAATGGTATCCGCACAGCTTGACGGTTTGCATAAAAGCGGTATTATAGGAACGCTCAAGCATTTTCCGGGTCACGGTGATACAAAGGATGACACACATTCGGGATATGTCAGCGTTAATAAGTCGTGGGACGAGCTTAAAGCCTGTGAGCTTGTACCGTTCATTTCCGCCCTTGATAAGGCTGATACAATAATGGTATCGCATATTACCGTCACCTCTATTGATAAATTGCCCTCGTCGCTGTCTTATGAGATTATAACCCGTAAATTACGCAATGAGCTTGGATATAACGGAGTAATCATTACGGATTCTATGGCTATGGGAGCGGTTGCTGACAGCTATACGTCCGATATAGCGGCTGTTATGGCTGTAAAGGCGGGTGCTGATATTATTCTCATGCCTGAAAGCCTTGAAAAATCCTTCAACGCAGTGCTGAATGCCGTGAACAGCGGAGAAATAAGTATAAGTCGTATTGAGGAAAGCGCAGAACGGGTATTGACCTTGAAAGCAAAATATAAAATAATATGATTTACTGACTGCTGTAACTGACGGTTACAGCAGTTTTGTTTTGTCTATATTTACTAAATCTTCGGGTTTGCTGAGGAAAATATTCTGTTATCGGCTGAAAATACTGTCATTGCCATATAATTTTTATATTGCCGACTTGCTTTTATGTCATATTTGTGGTAAAATGTAATCGAAAAATGCGGGTAGCCGTATTTGATTATTATAGGAAATATATCAATTCACATCTCGAAAGGACACATCATGGAAAATAACAACATGAATGAACAGCAGACAAACTGGCAGCAGGCACTGAATGAATTCAGCGATCAGCCTCAGCAGCCTGTTTCGCAGGCACAGCCCCAGCAGTTTGCACAGCAGGCACAGCCTCAGTTCAACCAGTATGCACAGCAGGGTCAGCCCCAGCAGTATGCGCAGCAGGGTCAGCCCCAGTTCAATCAGTATGCACAGCCTCAGCAGTTTGCACAGCAGGGTCAGCCTCAGCAGTATGCACAGCAGGCACAGCCTCAGCAGTTTGCACAGCAGGGTCAGCCTCAGCAGTTTGCACAGCAGGGTCAGCCCCAGCAGTACGCACAGCAGGCACAGCCTCAGCAGTATGCACAGCAGGCACAGTTTGCACAGGCTGACGGACAGTTTACACAGCAGGTACAGCCCGGTATGCCGGCTTATGATGCAGGCAGTTTTGCGGTTGTTCCGCCTAAGAAAAACAGTGCGCTTAAGATAATCCTTATTGTTCTTGCGGCTGTTATCGTAGTCGGCGGAATACCTCTCGCTTTGTATTTTGCAGGAGTTTTCGGAAAGTCCGGCGGCGGATATGAAACTATTGAAAAGAACTATTTTGCTGCGGCAGAAAAGAAAGCCGATGAAATTTTCGGCGGAGCTAAGAACATAAAGACAGGTATCGAGCAGACCTTTACCATATCCGCATCCAAGGATGTACTGGGCATTAATGCCGATGTTGCTCCTACCGTAATCAAGGCAACAAGCTATGCGGATGCTTCTGCAGAAAAAGGCTCGGGTACAGCTTCACTCGGTGCCGGCAGTGATGAGTATCTTACGGTAAAATACTGGATGTCGGGAGATAAGCTGTATTTCACTGTTCCCGATCTTACCGAAAAGTACATAGTAATGGATGTCAAGGAGCTTGCTTCTTCGATGAAGGATATTTCTTCGGGCAGATCCGATATCAGCAGTATACTTACTCTTTCGGATGCTACGGAAGAAATGCCCTCGTCATCATCGGAATATGAGGATATTTTAAATAGCATAGACGAAGAAACTATCAACAAGGCTATTGAGATCATAACAGACGCTTACTTCAAGAATTTCACTGCAACGGAGAATAAGTCTGATTCTTTAAAGGTATCTGACGGCACTGTAAACTGCACATCGTACACAATTGATTTCACAGCCGAAAATATAATCGCTTTCTGCAAGGACGTACTCGCTGCGGTTGAAAAGGAAAGCAAGATAATGGACGTACTTTCACAGTTCGGAATCGACAATGCTTCATTCCAGTATCTCAAGACGCTTGTAGACGATGCTACAAAGGGTGCACCTGAGGATGAGCTCAAGTCTGTAATGGCTACAATGATCGTTTATGTCAAGGATAACAATATCATCGGCAGAAAGATAACAATTTCCGGCGAGATAGAAATCCTTCTCGTAACATACTCGGACAATACTCAGTTTGATTATTCGCTGACAGCGTCAATCTCAGGCGATACGCTGTACGCAGGTGCAAAGGGTACTGTAAACGGCAATAACTACACCGGTACAGGTTCTGTAACATTTAACGGCGAAGCAGCTATCACGGCTGATTACTCATTTGACGCAACAAACGGCAACGGTACATATAATTTAAAGGTCACGACAGACGACAACGAGAGCTTTGAGGTAAAGTTAAACGTAGCTATGGACGGCAACAACGGTACTTTTGACATTGCGGTTGCTTCAAACGGCACAGAGATGCTTTCTATCAAGGCTGAAAGCAAGGAAATAGCTTATGTTGACGAGGCGCTTCCCGAAGTAAATGATTCAAATACGGTTGATATCAATGACAGCGCTGCACTTGAACAGTTCAGCACAGAGATCTCAGCAAACATTCCTCAGTTAATTACAAAGATTCAGAATGTAAAGACTCCCGATATAGTTTGCTATGCGTTCAGCGAAATAATCGCCGCAGGCGGATCATTTTAAGAATTGAAATCGCAGTAGGATAAATCCGATATTAAATGCCTTCGCTTAAGCCTTTTGAAACTTAAGTGAAGGCGTTTTCATTTAATATGCTTATCCTCAAAAGCACTTCATCGGTTTTAAAAGTGCGGAAAAAAGCATCAGAGGAATCTTTCCGAAACAGCCGTAGATCGTATTTTGATGTGATTATATCGTGTAAAATTATATAAAAGAGTTGCATAATAAAATCTAGCTGATTCATTGCTTGAAATATTTTTGAATAGTAAAACAATTCAGTTTAATTTATCATCGGCTTACGGTGCGTTTTTATCAAGTGCTCAATTATAATTAGATAGATATTTTGATAAATCGTATGAGAAATTAATAACAAATCGTGCTGATGATAGGAAAGCACATCAATTATTCTGCTTTTCTTTATATTTTAAAAAATAAATGTGTTATTTCTATGAAAATGCAACGATTAATATTGACTTTTTTGTTGAGATGTGCAATAATATTAGTTAAAGATAAGGAGGTAGTTATCTTATGATGGGAATTAAGGAAAACTTTAAAAGAGGAACGCTCGAGATGCTCATTCTTCATCTCTTAAAGGGTGAGGAAATGTACGGCTATCAGCTGACTCAGGAAATCGGCAAGAGAAGTAACGGTACATTCAGAATTACTGAAGGTTCTATGTATCCTACGCTCTACAGACTTCTGGACAAGGAGCTTATCGCTGATCGTCTTGAGCTTGTCGGCAGAAGACGTACTCGTGTTTATTATCACATTGAGCCTAAGGGTCTTGAGTATCTGGACAAGCTGGAGAAGGAATATGAGCTTACCAGCGCAGGTATTGATGCCATTATGAGTTATGTTCCTGAAGACGAAGAATAATTGATTCTTCGTTGTAAACGGCGGTGTACGTTAAGTGGTACACCGCCGTTTTATCGCATTCCGGCATATTATTAAGGAGAATGATATGTTAAGTTACAGTAAATATATAATAGATGCACACGCTCATATTTTTCCCGATAAAATCGCACAGAAAGCGACAGACAATATCGGCAGCTTCTATGATCTGTATATGAACTTTGACGGTACGGCAGATATACTTATAAAGCAGGGAGATGAGTGCGGTGTTTCAAAGTATGTTGTACAGTCTGTTGCTACTGTGCCGCACCAGGTAAAGAGAATCAACGATTTTATCGTGAAGTCGGTTGAAAAGTACCCCGATAAGCTGATAGGATTCGGCTCGCTACACCCGGATATGAAAGACAAGGAAGAAGAAATCGACAGGCTTATTTCTCTCGGCCTTCACGGAATAAAGCTACACCCGGACTTTCAGAAATTTGCTATAAACGATGAAAAGGCCTGCCGGCTGTATGATGCGGTAGGCGATAAGCTTCCGTTTCTTATTCATACCGGCGATAAGCGTTACAATTATTCCAACCCGGCACTGATGGCGGAAATAGCGAGAAAATATCCGCATACCCGCTTTATTGCCGCTCATTTCGGCGGATGGTCGGAGTGGGAAAAGGCGGAGCATGAGCTTGTGGGACTTGATAATATATGGGTAGATACCAGCAGTTCTTTTTATGCGATGACGCCCGAAAAAGCCGCAGAGCTTATTACTAAGTTCGGTTGCGACAGGGTGTTCTTCGGTACCGATTATCCTATGTGGAGAGCAGACAAGGATCTTGAGTTTATTGATAGGATACCGCTCGGTGAGGATGTCAAGGAAAAGGTGCTGTGGAAGAACATAAATGATTTTCTTGAATTGGGGCTTTGCTGATGAACTTTGAAAAACCTCTTATATTCGTATCTCCGATAAAGAAAAAATCCGTAATCAAATCCGGCTATCACGGGTATTCTCATAAATGCGGAATATTACTGCTTGAAAAAGCGTTTTCTCATATCGGGCTTGATTTTTCGGAAAACGATATAGTAAAAGCCGAAAACGGAAAGCCGTATATCAATGGAAATCCTGTTTATTTCAGCATTTCTCACTGTGACGGACTTGCTGTGACTGTTTTGTCAAAGGCTCCTGTAGGGGTTGACTGCGAGAGCGTGCGCCGTACAAGCGGTGCTGTTATGAAAAGGTGCTACGGCGACAGGGAAGCGAATCATATTCTGACTTCGGCGGACAGCGACAAGGCATTTTCACGGCTGTGGACGCTCAAAGAGAGCTATGCCAAAATGACAGGCGAAGGTGTAGGCTCTGATCTGAAGATGAAGTGCTTTGATGAGGAAAACGGCAGGACGCTTTTTGAAAGCGGTGCGGTTTTTTATCATTACGGCACACGTTTTAATAATGAAGATTACTTTATAAGCGTCTGCGTCAAGACGGACGATAAAAAGTCGGTTGATATTATTAAAAAGGCAGATTTTGACATTGACAACGAACATATTTTGTTGTACAATGTATCAGACAACTGAAAAAAGCGAACGGGAGCTTGTTTGACAGGCTGAGAGGGAAATGAAATTTCCGACCGATAACTTGATTTGGGTAATGCCAACGTAAGTAAAACAGCGCATACGGTGGTGTTCCGTATGCGTTTTTTATTGCCCGAAAGGAGTTTATATATGAAAATAACACCAAAGCAGATGCTTTTATATGCGGTAAGCGACAGAACGTGGAGCAACAGTGACGAGGAATTTCTGTCACAGGCAAAGCAGGCGATAAAGAGCGGAGTTACAATATTCCAGCTTCGTGAAAAGCACACCGACTATGAGCATTTCAGAGAGCTTGCCCTTAAGCTGAAGCCGATATGCAAGCAGTACAATGTTCCGCTTATTATCAACGATAACGTAAAGCTGTCAAAGGAAATCGACGCAGACGGTGTTCATCTGGGGCAGGACGACCTTGACATAAAAGCCGCAAGAGAATATCTCGGAGCGGATAAGATAATAGGCGTATCCGCTCATAATGTAAAAGAGGCACTGGAGGCAGAAAACGGCGGTGCGGATTATCTCGGAAGCGGTGCGGCATTTGTAACCTCGACAAAGACGGACGCAGGTGCGATAGATCACAAGGTATTGTCCGATGTTGCACATTCGGTAAAAATACCTGTGGTTGCGATAGGCGGCATAAATAAGGATAACATATCACAGCTTGAGGGGCTTGGTCTTGACGGAGTGGCGGTAGTGTCGGCAATTTTTGCGGCTGATGATATTTCGTCTGCTGTCATAGATTTAAAGGCTAAAGCCAAAAAAGCAGCGGAAAGTTCGGTAAAATAAGAAAGGACCTGATATTATGAAAAAGATACTTACAATAGCCGGCTCGGACTGCAGCGGCGGTGCGGGAATACAGGCTGACATAAAGACAATCACGATGCACGGAATGTACGCAATGAGCGCAATCACGGCACTGACGGCGCAGAACACAACGGGTGTGTACGGTATCATGAACAGCTCGGCTGATTTTCTGAAGAATCAGATAGACTGCATATTTAACGATATTCGTCCCGATGCTGTAAAAATAGGTATGGTAAGCGATGTCGAAATAATCGAGGCGATAGCGCAAAAGCTGAAAGAATACAAGGCTGTGAATATAGTAGCCGATCCTGTAATGGTAGCGACCAGCGGCAGCCGTCTTATCAGCGAGGACGCTACAGACGCACTTATGACAAGGCTTCTTCCTCTTGCGGATATTATCACGCCGAATCTTGCTGAGGCTGAGGTGCTGACCGGTATGAAGATAACCACAAGAGAAGAAATGGAAAAGGCGGCAAGAGTTCTTTCCGATAAGCTCCCTTCAACCGTCGGAATAGTAATAAAGGGCGGTCATCTTGACGATACAGCCGACGATCTGCTTTATGTCGGCGGTGAAAATCACTGGATAAACGGCAAGCGCATAGATAATCCGAATACGCACGGCACCGGCTGTACATTCTCATCTGCCATAGCCTGCAACCTTGCTCTGACAAATGACAAGGTAAAGGCTGTCACAAACGCAAAGGAATATCTTGCGGGAGCAATCGCCGCAAAGCTGGATTTAGGGCACGGCAGTGGTCCGCTTATGCACAACTATAAGATAGTCGAAAAGGATATATAAGATGTCCTTTGTTGAGTTTAACAATGTCACCTTCGGCTATAAGGAGGACGATTATCTTCTGCTTGAGGATCTGTCGTTTTCAGCTGAGAAGAATGATATAATTACCGTTATCGGTGCGTCCGGCTGTGGAAAAAGCACGCTGTTCCGTCTTATGACCTGTCTTGAAACGGAATATAAAGGCAGTATCACGATAAACGGGAAAACACCGAAAGAGGCGACCGGCACAGCGGCATTCATGCCGCAGAAGGATCTGCTTATGCCGTGGCGGAACATACTTAAGAATGTGACCTTGCCGCTTGAGGCACTGCCTATGCCAAAGGCCGAGCGTATCTCGCAGGCAAAAGAGGCAATAGAAAAAGTGGGGCTGTCGGGCTGTGAGAATAAACGTCCGTCGGAGCTTTCGGGCGGTATGCGTCAGAGGGTATCGTTTGCAAGAACGCTTGTACAGCTGTGGCACGGCAGGGAGCTTATGCTGCTTGACGAGCCGTTCTCGGCGCTGGATTCGCTTACAAGGATCTCTATGCAGGACTGGCTTATCGGGCAGGTAAAGGGACTTGACGCCACAGTTATGATGGTAACGCACGATGTCGAGGAAGCTATGCTTGTCGGCAATAAAATCTTTCTGCTCAGCGGCAGACCCGTAAAGCAGATAAAGGTCATTGATGTAAGTCATATCACCTGCCGTGAGGATCTGTATACACCGTCATCTGTCGAGCTTAAAAACGAGCTTGTCAGGGCATTCCTTACGGAAAAAGCAGAGAGGGGAGATAATATATGAAAAAACACCTTCCCGCAGTGCTGACCGGAATAGGTCTGCTTATATTATGGCAGGTCATTGCAATGTGCATAAATGCGGCGTACATTCTGCCGTCACCGACACAGATTGCAGTGAAAATATGGGAGCTTCGGGAGCCGCTGTTTACGGTACATACTCCTGCGACAATGCTTGTAACGCTTATAGGACTTCTTATTTCCGTGGTTCTCGGTGTTGGGCTTGCCGTTGTGATGGAGCGTTTTGAGTGCGTAGAAAGAGCGTTGTACCCTGTAATCGTCACAACGCAGACGATACCGGTCACGGCGATAGCTCCGCTCTTTGTGCTGTGGCTCGGATACGGCATATGGAGTAAGGTGCTTGTTGCGGTGCTTATAACATTCTTCCCGATAACCATATCGGTACACGACGGACTTAAATCCGCAAAAAGAGAAAACGAGGAGCTGCTCAGGACTATGGGAATGAGCGGTACGGCGATATTTTTCAAGCTGAAATTTCCTGCCGCATTGCCGTCATTCTTTTCGGCAATAAAAATGGCGATACCGCTCAGCATTCTTGGAGCGGCAATGGGCGAATGGCTCGGTGCGCAGAGCGGACTGGGATATTTCAGTAAACGTATGATGACACAGCTTGACGGTGCGGGAGTATTTGCTCCGGTAGTTGTTCTTGCGGTGTGTGCAATGCTGGTTGTAGCTGTTATCAGTGCAATAGAAAGAAAACTAATAACATGGAGAAAGGAAATTTAACATGAAAAACAAAAGATTTACGGCGGTTGCCACAGCGGCGGCCATTATGCTGGGCGTGTGCGGCTGTGCAGGCAACACGGCTTCGTCTACGGTAGGAGGCAGTACCGATGTTTCTTCTGCAAGCAGTGAAGCGAAGGATCTCGAGGAGGTTTCTGTTGTACTGGACTGGTACCCCAACGGCTCGCACGTTTTCCTCTATGACGCTATAGAGGAGGGCTATTATGAGGAAGAAGGACTTAAGATAAAGGTTGAGTTCCCCTCTAACACGAATGACGCTATTTCAATGACCTCCGCAGGCAAGGCTGACATCGGATTTTACTATATGCACGATGTAATACAGGCTAATGCCAATCAGAATATTCCCGTTGTTTCTATCGGTGCGGCAGTACAGAATCCTGTAAACGTGCTTATGTCGCTCGGTGACAAGAACATAAAGACGGTAGCTGATTTAAAGGGCAAGAAGATAGGCTACGGCGGATCTGTCCTCAATGAAGCGTTTGTAAAGACGATGCTTAAGAACGCAGGTCTTAAGGAGGACGATGCGGAGCTTATTGATGTCGGATTTGAACTTATGTCTTCTATGACAACAGGTCAGGTTGACGCTACGATCGGCGGATTTATCAGTCACGAAGTGCCTGAGCTTGAAAATCAGGGCTTTACAGTAAACTATATCAAGCCTACCGAAAACGGCGTGCCTGACTATACTGAACTTGTATTCGTAACATCTAAGGAAAACGCAGAGAAGAACGCTGACAAGCTGACACGATTCCTCCGTGCGACAAAGAAGGGCTATGAGCATGTAAAGGCAAATCCCGAAAAGGGCGTTGAGAACCTGCTCAAGAATCAGAACACCGAAAACTTCCCGCTCAACAAGGACGTTGAAACAAAGAGTGTAGCTACTATCCTTTCTCTTGCTGAAAAGGACGGCGCACCGTTCTTATCGCAGAGCGAGGAAACATGGACAAACAATATCAAGTGGATGCTTGACACAGGCATTATCACTAAGTCCGTTGACGCTAAGGATATGATAGTAAAGCTCGTTGACTAAGGGTGAAAAGCGTATAAGTAAATACCGGCATCGGTTCAGGATGCCGGTATTTTTTATATTATGATTCCGCTGAGGTGGTCAACCTCGTGCTGTATTATCTGAGCAGTGAAGCCCTCGTACGTTTTTATCTTTATCTTGAAATTTCTATCAAGATAACGCACTTTTATCTTCTTGTATCGCTTTGTTTTCCGTACACCGTCAAGCGACAGACAGCCTTCTTCCGTTTCATAAGCACCGTCTGACTTTATTATTTCGGGGTTGTACATAAGAATATAATCGCCGTCATCGTTTATGGCAATAATGCTTTTAAGTATGCCTATCATATTTGCCGCCATGCCGACACAACGTTCGGAATTTGCAATCAATGTTTCGAGCAGGTCTTCGCCGGTTTGCCTGTCATTTTCTGTCGCAGGGGCGGACTTCTGCGACAGCAGGAAAATATCTCTGTTAATTTCTTTTATCATAATACATCTGCCTTTTTCTTTTTATTTTACCATATTTCAAGCTGTTTTGGCAAGTGGGGAAAAATGACGTTTGCACAAAATGTAACCTAATTGTGCTGAATACGATATTGCTTATTGTGCGTTTATGTGTTATAGTAACTTAAAGAAAATAATCTGCCGAAAGGAAAAAACAGCTATGCCTAATCCATATTTGCCTTTATGGGAATATATCCCCGACGGAGAGCCGAGAGTTTTCGGTGACCGTGTATATATCTACGGTTCGCACGACAGAGCAGGCTCAGATGAGTTTTGCGACTATGTTTTAAAGTGCTGGAGCGCACCTGTGAACGATCTTGACAACTGGGTATGCCACGGTGTGACGTTCCGTGTAAAGCCCGACGGCGATTTTCCGTCCGATACCGACTGGACACCCGATAAAAATCAGCTCCTTTTTGCGCCCGATGTTGTTTGCAGAAACGGAAAGTACTATCTATATGCATATATTGTCAATGCGATAGGTTGCGTTGCGGTGAGTGACAGACCCGAAGGACCGTTCACCTTGCTTTCAAAATACAAGTACACTATACCCGATGAGGTATGCTGTAACGGCTGGTTTATTGATCCGGGCGTGCTTGTTGACGATGACGGAAGAACTTATATTTACTGCGGCTTTGAGCGTTCTTTTATGGCTGAGGTCGATACGGACACGATGTACACGATAAAGGATAACAGCTGTATCGAGCATATCATACCGATAACCACAGATAATGACGGAGGCTTTGACAAGGAAGAAACGCTTTTCTTTGAGGCTTGTTCTCCACGCAAGGTCGGTGATACATATTATCTTATCTATTCTCCAAAACGTGGTTCACGTCTTGCTTATGCTACTTCCGACAAGCCTACGGGGCCGTTTAAGTACAGAGGATATATCGTAGACAACGGTGTTGATTATCCGGGAGGCAACGATCACGGCTCAATAGCTCAGATAAACGGTCAGTGGTATATATTCTATCATCGTATGACTAACGGTACGATAATGTCAAGGCGTGCCTGCGTTGAAAAGATCGAGATACTTCCCGACGGCACTATACCGCCTGTTGAAATGACTTCGCTCGGCTTTGAGGACAGCCTTGATCCTTACAGAATAACGGAGGCTGAGATTGCCTGTGTGCTTAAAGGCGGAGCGTTTGTAACGGAGCATAATAAGTTTGAAAGAGTGATAACGGGTATAAAGGACGGCGCTGTAATAGGCTATAAATACTACGATTTCGGGCTTGACAACGGCAACGGCAGAATGTACTTCAATGCCGATATAACGGGACTTGGCGCTGACTGCAACGTGCATATACGCATCGACAGCGAGGACGGCGAGGAGATAGGTTCTTTCAAGGTCGGTCATGGCAACAGCACCTATACGACAGAAGTAAAGCCTGTCAGCGACAGACATGCAGTGTTCCTTACGGTTGACACGGATTATACAGGCTGGACGGCTTGCTATTTCAAGGAAAGACCGTTGTTTGAGCTGAAGAGGTTTGTATTCACAAAGTAATTTTCGGTTGTTACGAGGTGAAAATATGAAGATAGGTTCTATCGGATATAATTATGTTCATGATATGAAATATGAAAATTTCATTATGGACAGACCAAAAGGACCGGGTGCGGTTTTACTGCTGCTTATAAAGACACCTGCGGTTTTCAAGGTAGACGGGGTGCAGTATCAGGTCAAAGAAAACTCGTTTATATTAATGTCGGCGGATACTCCTTGCTACTATACGGCGCAGGAGGATGTGTATACAGATGACTGGGTGTATTTTGAGAATGACTACTGGGATAAGGGCTATGTTGAAAAGCTGGGGATACCGATGGATATACCTGTGTATCTTGGAGATATTGACGAGCTTTCTCACCTTGTTCATATACTTGTATATGAACATTATTCGGGCGCTGTGAACAGCGAAGAAATCGAGAAAAAGTATATAGATGTACTGTTTCTTATGCTGAGCAGAACGCTGAAATCCCGTAACTGTATGTCATCAAAACAGCTGAGTGAAAGGCATTATCGTTTTACGCAGATACGAACCCTGATATTCACTATGCCCGACCATGTCGGCAATGTAGACGACCTTGCGGCACAGGCGGGTATGAGCCGTTCCGGCTTTCAGCATCTTTATAAAAAGCTGTTCGGAACAACGGTTATAAAGGATATAATAGAGGGCAGGACGCAACGTGCGAAACGTCTGCTTTCCTCTACAAGACTTACTATAAAAGAGATAAGCGCACGCTGTGGTTATACAAACGAATACAGCTTTATGCGGCAGTTCAAGGAACAGGTCGGAAAGACGCCGACAGAGTACCGCAGCAGTATATAATATATAAGGAGAATGTTTATGAAGAAGATATTGTCTGCTATACTGGCACTATGTATGATAGTTTCGGTTACTGCTTGTTCATCGGGAAACGAATCATCCGTTCCCGAAGAAGTAAAGGGCAGTGAGGATCGGACGATGCGTGAGATGACAACGCAGGAGCTTATCGAGGATATGGGACTTGGTATAAATCTCGGAAACACCTTTGAATCCTGCGGAAACTGGATAAACAAGTCGTCTGTTACAAACTATGAAACAGCGTGGGGAAGTCCTGTTATTACCGAGCAAATGATAAAGGGCTACAAGGACTGCGGTTTTGGCGTTATGCGTCTGCCTGTTGCGTGGAGCAATATGATGGACAAGGAAACGTATACTATAAATCCCGACTATATGGCAAGAGTAAAGGAAGTGCTGAACTGGGCGCTTGACAGCGATCTGTATGTAATTCTCAACATTCATTACGATAACGGTTGGTTTTCGGGCTTTGCAGATGATAAAAAGAGAGATGAATGCTTTAAAAAGTATGAGGCTATATGGAAACAGCTTTGCGAAGAATTCGGCGATTACGGCGATCATCTGATGTTTGAATCGCTCAACGAGGAAGGCGGTTGGGAGGAACTGTGGAACAGATACAGTAACGAGGGCGACAAGGAAAAGTCGTTTTCGATACTGAATGAAATCAATCAGAAGTTTGTTGATATAGTAAGGGCTTCAGGCAAAAATAACGGCAAGCGTCATCTGCTTATTGCAGGATACAATACAGATATTGACCTTACCTGTGACGAACTTTACAAGATGCCTGCCGATCCTGAAAACCGCTGTGCAGTATCGGTACACTATTATACACCCTCAACCTTTGCAATTCTTGAAAAGGACGCAAGCTGGGGTAAGGCAAAAACAACGTGGGGCAGTGAAGCCGATAAAGAGCTGCTGACAAAGTATATGGATATGCTGAAAACTACCTTTGTAGACAAGGGCATTCCCGTTATTATAGGCGAATACGGCTGTTCGACAAAGAACAAGCAGGCAAAATACATTAATCTTTATCTTTCAAGCGTATGCAAGGAGGCATATTCGAGAGGTATGCTCCCTGTGCTGTGGGATATAACCGATGTATTCTATGACCGCACGACCTGCACGTTCAAGGATAAGGATTTACTGGACGGACTTATGGCAGTAAAAGAAACCGAAAGAAACATATAACAAAGTAATCACCTCTTTATAAAATGACTCCCGAAGTGAAATACTCCGGGAGCCTTTTTATATGGTTGTTTACGCCTTCAGTTCAAATGACTTGCAGTCTGTGCAAGCCTTCTGTGTGGGGTCTGCCTCATGTGTGCCGATCTGGATATGATCGAGCGAGCAGTAATCCGCACAGCAGCAGTGATGCTTACAGTTTGTTATTGAACATGCGATGCACTTGTTTGCGTGTTCTGTTCCCATTTTTTCGTACTTCCTTTCAGAAATAAATATGAGTAAAGTTGTCTTTACGCACATTATTATAACCAGAAAGCCGAAAAATATAGCAGAATTATCATTCCATTATTATGCTTAAAATATCGGAAAATTCAGGCACGATATAATCCGCTTTATATTCTTTAAGCTCGTCCTCCGAGCCGAAGCCGCATAGTACACCGACAGATTTTATACCGCACTGTTTTGCACCGATTATGTCAAATTTCCTGTCGCCTATCATAATGGCGGATGAACGGTTTTCTATATGCTGATTATCAAGCACATAGTTTATTATGCTTGCCTTGTCCTCAAACGAGAAGTCAAGTGACGCTCCGCATATAAATGTAAAATATTTTGCCAGATCGAAATGCTCAAGCACGATTTTAGCGAGCTTCAGCGGTTTTGAGGTGGCAAGGTATATCTTCTTGCCGTTGTCATAAAGTGTTTTCAGCGTTTCGGGAACGCCTGCTATGACCTTGTTTTCATATACTCCGACAGTGTGATAGCGTTCACGGTATTTCAGTACCGCCTCTTTAGCTTTTTCTTCGGGGAAATCATAGAAGATATGGAACGATTCCCAAAGCGGAGGACCGATAAATCTTTTCAGATTTTCTTCGTTGTTTTCTTCAATGCCGTAATAGTGAAGGGCATACTGCACGCATTTTGCTATACCCTCGTATGAATCTGTCAAAGTACCGTCAAGGTCGAATAAAATATGATTAAATGCCATTTTTCCTGTCCTGCTCTATAAGTATTTTTACTGCGTTCACTGCTGTTCTTATCGCTCTGTCGCTGTCCATACAGACAGTATCGGGAAGTCCTGCGTTGCTCCTTTCGACATTCCAGAGGGCTGTGAATACAGCGCCTGCACGTTTTCTTCTTGCAAGGGCTACGGAGAATATTGCGGCGGATTCCATTTCAGAAGTAAGACAGCCGCATTTTACATAAGCCGACCAGCTACCCGACAGCTTATCTCCTACAGGCATCTGTAATGGCTCTATCTCGCCGTAAAAGCTGTCCTTGCTGTGAACTACTCCGACATGGCAACGCTTGCCGTCAACGTCTTCCGATAATGCGTCGGCTGCGGCTTTAAGCGCAGTGGTTACTTCAAAATCCGCTACCGCAGGGTAGTTTTCGGGGATATACTCGTGCGATGTTCCCTCGCTTCGTATTGATGCCTGTGCCACAACCAAGTCACCGCCGGAAACGCTTATATCCATACCGCCGCTTGTGCCTATTCTTATAAAAGTATCCGTGCCTGAGCGGATAAGCTCTTCAACGGCAATTGCGGCGGAAGGACCGCCGATACCCGTTGACACAACGCTTACCTTTTCGCCGAGAAGATAGCCCGTATAGGTCGTATATTCACGGTTTGACGCAACAAATTCCGCATTGTCGAGATATTTTGCAATAAGCGGAACTCTGCCGGGGTCGCCGGGAAGAATGGCATATTTTCCGACATCGCCTTTTTTGATCTTAAGATGGAACTGTTCGTTTTCTGTAAGAAGTGCCATAATATCACCCTTTCGCAAAACGTTTATTTCTTAGCTTTAGCTCTTTTCTTAGCGGCTTTTTTTGAAATTGCTTCGTCAGCCGGAGCGGTAGTGCCGCCCAGAACAGAGGGTGCAGCCTTGTTCTTTTCCTTTTCACGCTTTTCGATATTTCCGTGTATCTTATCCCAGTTACCGAATATTGCAAGAAGTATGCCGAGTACCGTTATAATAAGGAGCGGCATATAAAGGTATCCGGGATCGCCGGGGAGCATTTCGTGCAGGATAAGTACGCATATCAATCCGACAAAGGTAAGAGCGCCGCAGATAAAGTATTTTTTCAGCATAGCAAAGAACACAGGCGCTATATAGCATATAACGGTGAATGACATCCAGAATATCAATATGCCCATTATCGAGCTTACATCGGTAGTCTCGGTAGTTATCAGCGAAATAAGTCCGAGAATATTCAGCACTACCGCTATTACTCCCGTTGCTATCATCATAAGTACCTTTAATACGATTACAAAAATCTTCATTTTATTTTTTAAATTTCTATAATTTAATGATAACACAAGAAACCGGAAAAATCAACATATTTATTGTGAGCATCCTGTGAAGAAAATTGCATTCGGTTTTGTTTTTTCCAACCCGTACAATTTATAAAATTAAAAAATACCTCTTATATAAAAATTGCACACGCAGATAATAATTCTGTGAGAAAAACGAAAGGAAAAGATTATCCGATGCCACAAAAGATAAAACTTATCAGCGGTATTTTTACTGCGGTTACGCTTTTTTCAAATATAATGTACGGCGGTGCGTGTGCAGAGAAATATATATCCGTTAATTCGCCGTGTTACCCGATGAAATGCAGTGCAGAATACGAAAGACCTGAGCTTTATGTCTGCGGAACGCCGTTTGGTATCAAGCTGCTGACAGACGGCGTTATAGTAACCGGATTTGCTAAAGTAGGCGACAGCAAAGACGCTTTTGAATTATCTCCCGCCGGCAAAGCAGGAATAGAAAAGGGAGATGTTATAACAAAAATAAACGGGGAGAAAATTACGTCCTCGGCAAATATGAGCGAGCTTATATCCGGGTGCGGTGAATATGCAACGCTGACTTATATAAGAGATGGCTGTGAATATACAGCCGATGTTGAAATAAAGTGCGACAGCGATGGTGAAAAGAGAATAGGACTTTGGGTGCGTGACAGTACGGCAGGAATCGGTACAATGACGTTTTATCAGCCGAAAACACTTGCGGGTGCGGGGCTTGGACACGCTGTATGCGATGTCGACACGGGGGAGATTCTTCCGCTCGGAACAGGTCAGATAGTGCCTGCGGTGATAACCGGTGTAAAAAGAGGGGAATGTGACTGTCCGGGTGAGCTTTGCGGTACGCTGAAACCGTCGGACGTAAAGGGCAGAATAACCGATAACTGCGGATGCGGACTTTATGCCGTGCTTGAAGAAGCAGATATGCAGGGGCAGTTGATGCCGCTTGCATTCGCAAGTGAGGTACAGTGCGGACAGGCTTATATATTATCGACCGTAGACAGCGGCAAGCCCGAAATGTACAGCGTTGAAATAGAAAGCGTTGACAGAAATTCTGTGGACAACAAGAATATGGTAATAAAAGTAACAGATGAACGGCTGACAGAGCTGACGGGCGGAATAGTGCAGGGAATGAGCGGAAGCCCGATAGTGCAGAACGGACGGCTTGTCGGAGCGGTAACGCACGTTTTCATAAGCGACCCTGCTCACGGATACGGGATATTTGCACAGAGTATGTACGAGCATTTGCTGTCACTTAGTGAAACTGAAGAACAGGCGGCGTAAATTTGTAAACGAAAAACGCTTTCGCAAAGTCTTTATGAGGCTATGCGAAAGCGTTTCGCAGTTATCACAGCAAAAATCGTTTATTCGAAGAAACGTGATAGTACAGGCTTATTTTATTCACATATGAAAGCTATAATACGACATATATATTGTGCAAAATCACGAAAATGGTTTTATGTTGCAGAAATTTGTCGAAAAATGTTGAAAACGGTCATTTTGCGGATATATAATAAATAGGAAGAAGCAAATTTCTACATATTGGGTTAGGTAATCCGATAATTCGTTTTTATATTATCAATTCGGACTTCGATTTGAAAAAACTGAAAAAATTTGGTAAAATCATCTTGAATTATTTTCCAGTTTGTGTTATATTATAGAAGCAATAAAACTATGGAGGTAAGAAAATGTCACAATCTATCAGAGTACTTATAGGGGATGATTCGTTAGAGCTTGGAATATCATGGGCTACCGCTTTTAAAGAGGCAGGGCTGTATGCAATAACCAGACCGAAGATGGGAAAGGTTCTTGTTGATTATGTGCTTACGGAGCGTCCTGCTGTGGTTATCCTTGACGCAAAAACACCCGGTCTTGATGTCTGCGATATAATCAGGACGATCAAAGGAAGCGGAGAATATGTTCCTGTTATATTTGTAACGGCAAACTACGATTCGGCAAAGGTCGAGTTTGAGGTGATGGACGCAGGAGCGGATTATTATATGATCCGTCCGTTTGATCCGGAAACGCTTGTGTCAAAGGTTTTGTCGGTATATAACGACAAGATAAACGGCAGACGAAATACCGCATCGGACGAATCGGATATGGAGTGCGTGGTGACGGAGATAATACATCAGATCGGCATACCTGCTCATATCAAAGGATATCATTATCTCAGAACCGCAATCATGCTTTCGGTTGAGGATCCCGATATGATAAACTGTATCACAAAGCTGCTCTATCCGACCGTTGCCCGTATGTATGAAACAACGCCGTCAAGAGTTGAACGTGCAATACGTCACGCAATAGAAATTGCGTGGGACAGAGGAGATGTAGATACGCTCAACAGCTATTTCGGATACACTATTCATACATCGAGAGGAAAGCCGACAAACTCGGAATTTGTTGCTCTTATTGCCGATAAATTAAGGCTGAAGTACAGATGTACGGCAATCTACGGCTCTAAAAGAATGAAGAATTCACCTGAGGATTCGGTGGTACGCATTTAAGCGTGTAATAGGATAAGTAAAAATCAGAACCCCCGTCGTGTGACGGGGGTTCATCTTATTTACTTTATATCTGCGTGGTGTGCCTGAATTGACTTTACGCCGAAGTGCTTGTTCGCTTTAAGGGACTTTATACCCTCGATGCTTGCCTTAGCGGCCGCCATTGTTGTGATATAAGGCACCTTATGTCTTATAGCGGATTTGCGGATGTAGCTGTCATCGTTTGCACTCGTCTTTCCTGCGGGCGTGTTGATGATAAGCTGAATATCGCCGTTTGCAATTGCATCGGTGATGTTGGGTCTGCCCTCGTACATCTTATTGATACGTTCAGCGGTGATGCCTGCGTCCTTTATCATATCATAGCTCTTGCCTGTTGCAAGGATACGGAAACCAAGCTCGCTGAATGATTTTGCGATTTCAAGCAGTTCGGGCTTATCTCTGTCGCATACGCTGAGGAGAACAGTTCCCCCAAGAGGAAGCTTTACCTGCGTTGCTTCCTGTGCCTTGTAGTACGCTTCTCCGAATGTGGGGGCAATGCCGAGAACCTCGCCTGTTGAACGCATTTCGGGACCGAGAACGGGGTCAACCTCCTGGAACATATTGAAGGGGAATACCGCTTCCTTAACGCCGTAGTGATTGATAACCTTGTCGTGAAGCTCGGGTACGGGGGAGGGCTTGCCTGTCAGCGATGATGTGATTATCTGAGTAGCAAGCTGTACCATATTTATATTGCAAACCTTTGATACCAGCGGCACTGTACGGGATGCTCTGGGGTTAGCTTCAAGAACATAGACAGTATCGTCTTCAATAGCGTACTGCATATTCATAAGACCGCATACATTCATTTCAACGGCAATCTTCTTTGTGTAATCCTTGATCGTTGCGACCTGCTTTTCCGTAAGGTTCATAGAAGGCAGGATACAAGCGGAGTCACCGGAGTGAACACCTGCAAGCTCGATATGCTCCATAACAGCGGGAACAAAGCAGTTCTTGCCATCGGAAATAGCGTCAGCCTCGCACTCTGTTGCGTGGTGGAGGAAACGGTCGATGAGTATAGGTCTGTCGGGGGTAACGCCGACTGCCGCAGACATATAGACCTTCATCATTTCGTCATCGTGAACAATCTCCATACCTCTGCCGCCGAGAACGTATGAAGGACGCACCATTACGGGATAACCGATGCGGTTAGCGATTTCAAGTGCTTCGTCAACGTTTACAGCCATTCCGGATTCGGGCATCGGGATTCCGAGCTTGTCCATCATAGCACGGAAGTGATCTCTGTCTTCCGCAAGGTCGATAGTTTCGGGAGTTGTGCCGAGAATGTTTACGCCGTATTTCTTAAGATCGCTTGCAAGGTTGAGCGGTGTCTGACCGCCGAACTGAGCGATAACGCCGAGCGGCTTTTCCTTATCGTGAATCGAAAGAACGTCTTCAAGAGTGAGCGGCTCAAAGTAGAGCTTATCCGATGTATCGTAGTCGGTTGAAACTGTTTCGGGGTTGCAGTTTACGATGATAGATTCAAAGCCGAGCTTTTTGAGTGCAAGTGCCGCATGAACGCAGCAGTAGTCAAATTCGATACCCTGACCTATTCTGTTGGGGCCGCCGCCGAGAATCATTATCTTGGGCTTGTCGCTGACAGGGCTTTTATCCTCGTCAAGATGATAGGTGGAGTAGTAGTAAGCCGCATTATCCGTACCGCTTACATGAACGCCTTCCCACGCTTCCTTTATGCCGAAGCCGATACGGGCATTTCTGATCTCTTCCTCTGTAACCTCAAGAAGTGAGCTTAAATAACGGTCGGAGAAACCGTCCAGCTTTGCCTGCTTTAGTACAGCCTTTTCAGGAACAGAACCCTTGATCTTGAGCAGTGCTTCTTCTTCGTCAACAAGCTCCTTCATCTGCTGTAAGAACCAGTCCTTAATCTTTGTAAGGGCGTGAATTTCTTCGATAGTAGCACCCTTGCGAAGTGCTTCATATATAACAAACTGTCTTTCGCTTGTGGGGTATCTGAGCTGTGCTAAAAGTTCTTCCTTTGTCATATCGTGGAAGTTCTTTGCAAAACCAAGACCGTATCTGTCCTTTTCGAGTGAACGTATAGCCTTCTGGAAAGCCTCTTTATAGGTCTTGCCGATGCTCATTACTTCACCGACAGCTCTCATCTGTGTTCCGAGCTTATCCTCTGCACCCTTGAACTTTTCAAATGCCCAACGTGCAAATTTGATTACTATATAATCTCCGTCGGGGTAATACTTGTCAAGTGTGCCGTACTTACCGCAGGGAATATCCTTAAGGGTAAGACCGCAGGCAAGGAGGGCGGAAACGAAGGCAATAGGGAAGCCTGTAGCCTTTGAAGCAAGAGCGGAAGAACGTGATGTTCTGGGGTTTATTTCGATTACAACAATACGTCCTGTTTCGGGATTGCGGGCAAACTGACAGTTGCAGCCGCCGATAACCTCGATGGATTCGATAATGCGGTAAGACATTTCCTGAAGCTCTTTCTGAACATCTTCGGGAATAGTCAGCATAGGAGCGGAACAGAACGAGTCGCCCGTATGCACGCCGATGGGGTCGATGTTTTCAATAAAGCAAACGGTGATTTTATTGTTGTCGGCATCACGGACAACTTCAAGCTCGAGCTCTTCCCAGCCGAAGATACATTCCTCGACAAGAACCTGACCTACGAGAGATGCCTGCAAGCCTCTTTCGCATACGACCTTAAGCTCGTCAACATTATAAACCATTCCGCCGCCGGCACCGCCCATTGTATAGGCAGGACGAAGAACTACAGGGTACTTGAGTTCCTCGGCTATCTTGACAGCTTCATCAACCGTGTAAGCAACTTCACTTCTCGGCATACCGATACCGAGATCCTTCATCGCATTCTTGAACTCGATACGGTCCTCGCCACGTTCGATAGCGTCAACCTGAACGCCGATTACCTGTACGTTGAACTTTTTCAGTACGCCTGCCTTGTCAAGCTCAGAGCAGAGATTAAGTCCGGACTGACCGCCGAGGTTGGGCAGAAGCGCATCGGGACGTTCCTGCTCGATAATCTGAGTAAGTCTGTCGAGGTTGAGCGGTTCAATGTAGGTAATGTCCGCTACATCGGGGTCGGTCATAATAGTTGCGGGGTTTGAGTTTACAAGAACTATCTCGTAACCGAGCTTCTTGAGTGCTTTACAAGCCTGTGTGCCTGAATAGTCAAACTCACAAGCCTGACCTATGATGATAGGGCCGGAGCCTATTATCATAATTTTGTTAATGTCCTGTCTTTTTGGCATATTTCTCTTCCTTACCGCACTTTTGCAGTGCGAAATTTTTATTTGCCGTATTGTTGGCATATTTTATTAGGATAATAATATCACAAAATCCGACAGAATGCAATAGAAAACTTCCGGATATGGCAGATTTGTCATAAAAGTAACATTTTCAGGAGGATGTTCGGTTTTGGGTACGAAAAAGCCGACCTGCCGGAAAAGGTCGGCTGATGATATTAAATCATATTTTTTCAAATATAAGGATTTTCTGAGTTACTTTCTTGATTAAAGGGAGGTTTCTGAACGGTTTCAATATCGGCATGATTTCTGTCATACCACGGATGATATCGTCATTTTTTATACATCTGAAACCGTCTGCCGCTTTACCTAAATCATCAAAGGTATCAGCACCAAACACGAATTTTGCACCGGTGTCCTGAATTGATTTTTCGGTATGCTCCTTGTTTACCCACTTTTTAGCAAGGCACTCCATAAGCACTGTCGCATTATCGAATTTATCTCTGATAATCGACAGCATCTGAGCGTTTTCATCAGAGGTAAGGTACATTGAAAGACCTTCGATTATAAAAAGCATTTTTCCTCTTTTTGTTACCTTGTCAGCCCAAGAGGGATCGGTTGCGGAGATGCCTATTGCAGACACTCTGCCTGATTCATGATATATTGCATCACGCACCTCGATAGTTTCCGGCAGATCAACATTGTACCACGTTATTCTGCCGTTATCCATACGGTAAAATCTTGTATCAAGTCCGCAGGCTATGTTTACAACTGTGCAATCTGGATTTTTGTTTATAAAGTCTTTGACCAATTCGTCAAATACGATGGTTCGTGCGATTACCCCGTTGCTCATCGTAGAATCCTTTTCTGCTTTTGAAAAGTCATAGTCTATCTTATCGACAAGCTCTATAGCCTTGGCATCGTAAAACTTAGCATTCTTTTTTCTTGAATACTTTGCTCTTGCATAGAAGCTCTGAAGCATCGTTTCAGCAGAGCCTGTAAGCAGGGGATTGATTTTATTGTTTTCCATATTATCACCGCATCTTAATTAAAAATATCTCAAGTTAAACAACGCTAACTTGAGAATATTGTAACACAAAATCACAATTGTGTCAACAATGAAACGTTATCTTCGCTGAAACGGAGCAGAATAAATTTTAAAAAATCTTGTGACGAATATTCGGTAAAGTTATTTTTATGATGCTTTTCAAATCAAAGTAAAGAAATATTGAAAAAAGACTTGACAAACACTCTGAGATTTGTTATAATAAATCACGTTGTGAAAACAACTCAAAAGTTTTATAGCTTTTGAGCCACTAGCTCAGGCGGCAGAGCACCTGCCTTTTAAGCAGGGTGTCCCGGGTTCGATTCCCGGGTGGCTCACCAAAGTCCTTCGATTAAATTCGGAGGATTTTTTTATTTGCTTTTTAATCAGTACCGAATTGCACTGACTGAAGCTGTTTTTGCGGTGCCGGAAAAAATTTTACGACAAAACTTGACATCGGGGCAGATATAGTATAATATATAGTTATAATTATCAGAAAAGAGAACTGTATGACCAAAAAGGAAAGAGCAGGGCTTGTTATAGACGGGCTTGCCGAGTGCTATCCGGATGTGAAATGCGCTCTTGTTTATAAAAAGCCGCATGAGCTTCTGATAGCGACAAGGCTTTCGGCACAGTGTACCGATAAGCGAGTAAATATGGTTACTCCCGCACTTTTTGAAAAATTTCCCGATATTGACAGCTTTGCGGCGGCAGAGCCTGATGAGGTTGCGGAATATATACATTCGTGCGGACTATATAAGACAAAAGCAGTCGATATTGTTATGATGTGCAGAATGCTCCGTGATGATTTCGGCGGTGAAATTCCCGATACAATTGAACAGCTTGTAAAGTTGCCCGGGGTCGGAAGGAAAACAGCTAATCTTATAGTGGGCGACCTCTACGGTAAGCCTGCTCTTGTATGCGATACACACGTTATAAGAGTGAGCGGAAGGCTGGGTCTTACCGACGGAACAAAGGATGCGCTGAAGGTTGAAAAACAGCTTGCCGCAATAATAAAGCCGGACGACAGATTGATGATGTGTCACAGGCTTGTGTGGCACGGTCGGCTTGTGTGCAGTGCGGCAAAACCGAATTGCAGCGAATGTAGGCTGAGCGGTTTTTGCAAGTTCTTTTCGGGGACAAAATCAAATAACGGCTTGGAGTGAGTATTATGAAAGGGAAGGTACGCAACGCAATAATAATTGCCGCAGGCGTGCTTATCCTTACCGTAATGCTCACTGTTGTTTTATATTACTATAACGACAAAGTAATGCGTGATAACGCATGGGTGTTCTCTGTGGATGAAACCTCATACAACGAAAGCTCGTATTCGTATGTGCAAAAACCGGATATTAATTCGACAGATCTTGAAACGCTGATGCAGATAAAAGGCGTCGGGCGGAAAACGGCACACGATATTATAAACTATCGTGAAAAGCACGGGAAATTTACATCTATGTCACAGCTTAAAGAGATAAGTTCGGTAGATGATGAAGTATATATGATACTGTGCAGTCGGTTTACCGTTGCCTCCTCGGGATATTACACTAAAAACGAGTCTTACGGCATTCGCAAGGTAAATCTCAATAAAGCTTCCGTAGACGAGCTGATGAGCGTTGAGGGAATAACGGAGGAGATTGCAAAGAACATTATATTGCGCCGTAAAGACCACGGAGATTATACCTCTGTAAGAGAGCTTCTTGATACCGAGGGCGTGACGATAACTCTTTACAGCAAAATTTCCGATAAACTGACAGTTTGATTTTATATTATTTTAGTGAGAAATTGCCAAAAAACTATTGATTTTATTGCAGTGATTTGGTATACTTAATTAATAAAGCATAACGCTTTATATATTTACAGGAAATACAAGGCGTTACGGAGGTCATTATGGATTATAACATCAAAGACGTATCCGGCAGACTGAAAAGCACAAGAGAGTACCTTGATATATCTGTCGGCGAAATGGCAAATAAAACAAACGTCACTACAGACGAATATATTTCACTTGAAAACGGAGAAAAGGATTTTTCGCTTTCATTCCTGAATCAGGCGGCGGACGCACTCGGCATTGAGCTTATAGAGCTTCTTACAGGTGTTACGCCTAAGCTCAATACATATTCGATAGTCCGTAAGGATCAAGGCTTACCGATTGAGCGTCGGGAAAGATTTGCCTATCAGCACCTTGCCTATCTTTTTAAAAACAAGAAAATAGAGCCGTTGCTGGTAACAGCTCCTTATGATGAGGATGAGCAGAAAAAGCCTATACACCTGTCTGTACATGACGGTCAGGAAATGGACTATATAATATCGGGAACGTTGAAGTTCCAGATAGGTGATCATATTGAAACGGTAAGTGAAGGCGACTGCATTTATTACGACAGCATGAATCCGCACGGAATGATAGCCGTTGACGGCAAGGACTGCAAGTTCTTGGCGATACTGATCTGATAAACAAAGGAACGGAAAGAAAAGTATATGGAACAGGTTAAAAATTACTACAAGAGATTTGTAAAAGAAGGCTTTGATGAGAACGGGATACTGAATAAGTTCGAGATAGATTGCCCCGATAACTATAACTTCGGCTACGATATTATAGATAAGTTCGGAGAAATCGACCCTGACAGGAGAGCACTTATCCACATCGATCTTCAGGAAAACCGTCACGATTTTTCCTATTCACAGCTTTCAAAGCTGTCAACGCAGGCGGCAAATCTTTTCAAGTCATACGGTATAAAAAAAGGCGACAAGGTAATGCTGGTACTGAAAAGAAACTACCAGTTCTGGATTGCGATAATCGCTCTTATCAAGCTAGGTGCGGTTGCTATTCCAGCAACGCATCTGCTGACAACGCACGACTTTACCTATCGCTTTGAACGTGCAAGCGTAAAAGCTATAGTCTGTACGGGCTATAATCCCGATATAGCCAAGTATGTTGATGAGGCACAGGAAGAAATCCATGCTGACGGTCTTGTTAAATTTATAGCAAACGGTCACAAGGACGGCTGGATCCCGTTCGATGATGAAATTGCCGGAATGCCCGAAACTATGGAGCGTGTGCAGACGGATACAAGGGAGCATATGCTGTTATATTTCACATCGGGTACTACGGGCTATCCCAAGATGGTTGTCCATAATCACAGATATGCACTCGCACATATTCAGACGGCGGCACACTGGCAGAATGTCGATTCTGACGGTGTTCATCTTACAATATCCGATACAGGCTGGGGAAAAGCCGCCTGGGGCAAGCTGTTTGGTCAGATGTCGCTCGGTGCGTGCGTGTTCGTGTATGATTTTGACAAGTTCATACCGACCGATATGCTGAGAATAATGCAGAACTATAAGATAACTTCATTCTGTGCGCCTCCCACCATGTTCCGTTTCTTTATAAAGGAAGGACTTGAAAACTACGATCTTTCGAGTCTTAAATATTCCGCTATTGCAGGCGAGGCACTCAACCCTGAGGTGTATAACAAGTGGCTTGAGTTTACCGGCCTTAAGCTGATGGAGGCATTCGGTCAGACCGAATCGACAGCACTGCTTGCAAATCTTGTAGGTATGACACCTAAGCCCGGCTCAATGGGCAAGCCTACTCCGCTTTATGATGTCGACATTGTCGATGATGACGGAAATCCGGTGCCTGTCGGAGAAGTCGGTGAAATAGTTGTCCGTGCCGAACGTGGCAAGGACGGCCTTTTTGACGGCTATTACCGTGATGATGAGCTTACCGCTCAGGCATGGCACGATGGGCTGTATCATACAGGCGATACCGCTTGGAAGGATGAGGACGGCTACTTCTGGTATGTCGGAAGAAATGATGATGTTATCAAGGCAAGCGGTTACCGTATAGGACCTTTCGAGATCGAAAGCGTTCTGATAGCACATCCTTCTGTGCTTGAGTGTGCCGTTACGGGTGCGCCCGATCCTATAAGAGGTCAGGTGGTAAAGGCAACAATCGTTCTTGCAAGAGGCTATGAACCGTCTGAAGAGCTTAAAAAAGAGCTTCAGACTTACGTTAAGAAGAACACTGCGCCTTATAAATATCCGAGAATAGTGGAGTTCGTTGACGAGCTTCCAAAAACTATCAGCGGCAAGATAAGAAGGGTACAGATTCGTAACGAGGATAACAAGAAAAACAGTTAATGACAGAATTCGCCGCAGGTAATACTTGCGGCGATAGTTTTAGAGGGCTTTATGGAGTATTACATCTATCTGTTGCAGATATTCGGCGGCGGTAACCCGAAAATTCACGAGGTGATAAAGGCATACGGTAATGCAAGACTTGCGTATGAGCATATCAGCAGTGGCGATATGTCGCATATACCTTCTAACCGTCACGAGTATGTCCGCAGAGCATCGCTCGAACGCTCAAAGGCGATAATGGATTATTGCGCCGGAAATAATATCGGCATTGTCACAATTGACGACAGAAATTATCCCGAACAGCTTAAGAATATATATAATCCGCCCGTTTTGCTGTTTACTGCGGGAGATATAAACTGCCTGCAGGGTAAGCTGGCGGTGTCGATAGTAGGCCCCAGAAAGCCGTTTGGCAATGCGATAAGGCTTGCGGAAAATATTTGCTACAATCTTGCAAGAAGCGACATTGTTCTTGTAAGCGGCTTTGCTCTGGGTATAGACAGGATAGCGCACAACAACAGCATCCGTCACCACAAGCCGACCGTGGCTGTGCTTGCCTGCGGAATAACTATTGATTATCCGAATAATTCATTCGGGCTGAGAAAGAACATAATCGACAACGGCGGACTTATTCTGTCGGAGCTGCTCCCGGACACGCCGTGCAATTCCGATTATTTCAAATTCAGAAACCGTATTATTTCAGGACTTTCAAAGGGTACTGTCGTGATAGGCGGCTACAACGGAAGCGGAAGCCTTATCACCGCAAACCACGCATTTGAGCAGGACAGAGAGGTATTCTTTACTATACCTGACGATACGTTGGATAAGAAATACAGCCGTGTTATCAGATTTTTGCGTGACGGGGCGCATTCCGTTTATGATTTCTATGATATTATCAACGAGTTTTATCCGACTTACCGTGACATAATCGATGATACATATCTTGATAAGGAACAGCTGACGAGTTTTGTGATGCACGAGGATGTCAGGGAAACACCGCCTGATGAGGATCTGCCGACGGTTAGTGAAGCAAAGAAACCTGAGCCTGCGAAAAAAGATGAGAAGAAGCCTCTGCCTAAGGTGAAGGCGGCAGACGCACCACGCTTTAAAATCACCGGTGTCAAGGATAAGGAAAAGGAAATAGATTATTTCCGAGTAACTCCCGAAAATGTGCTGAAAAAGCGGAAAAAAGCGGGAAAGTCTGCCACCCTGAATGACACGGCAGTAAAAGAAAGAATTCCTATAATAGCGCCGATTGCCGAAGCCGATAACACGGACGTGAGTAAAGCAGAGCCGGTAACGGATACGGAAGAAAAGCAGAGCGGACAAATTGCGGAAGCCGCAGAAAATGCATCGGAAGCCGTAGAAAACGCATCGGAAGCCGCAGAAATTCTCGGTATCATCTCAAACAGTGACGGAGTAACGCTTGATACGTTGCTTTCTGCCTGCAGCTTATCATTCGGGGAACTCAGTGAGATACTCGCCGACCTTGAAATAAGCGGCGCTGTATCCTGCGGTGCGGGCGGAATATACACGGTAAAGAAGGAGCGGTAATGAATCGTTCACAGCTTGACAAATACATAACCGACTATTACGGCGTTACAGCCGAAAGATTGTTTGAAAAGAATCCCGGGTTTCAGGCGTATCGTCATAATGATACGAAAAAGTGGTTCGCTATGATAATGGATTTGCCTGAAAGCAGGCTTGGACTTGACGGGCAGGAAATTATAGATGTCGTCAATCTCAAGTGCGACCCTATCCTTATCGGGTCGCTGAGGCTGGAGCATGGCTTTTATCCTGCATATCATATGAATAAGGAAAACTGGATAACGGTCGCCCTTGATGAAAGTGTACCAGATGAAAAACTCAGGATGCTTGTCGATATGAGCTATGAGCTGACAAGGAAAAAGCTAAGAAGAAAAAATAAGTAAAGAATACCGCCTGTGAATGCAGTGAGCAAACACAGGCGGTAAATGTTTTATTTACTTTCTCATAAGTCTTAATGAATTGAAGATAGCGATTATCGAAACGCCAACATCTGCGAAAACAGCCGCCCACATATTAGCAAGACCTAAAACGCCGAGAACCTGAATTATCAGCTTTACACCGAGTGCAAATATGATATTCTGCAGAACTATGCGGTTTGTCTTTTTGCTGATTGCAAATGCGTCGGCAAGCTGCATTGGGTCGTCCTTCATAAGAACGCAGTCTGCGGTTTCTATGGCACTGTCAGCGCCCGAGCCGCCCATTGCAACGCCTATGTCGGCAGATGCTATAACGGGAGCGTCATTTATGCCGTCGCCTACAAACATTACCTTTTCCTTGCCTGGAAGCTCCGATTTCATCTTAAGCGTAATTTCGCTCTTGTTTTCGGGGAGAAGCTCTGCGTAGTAATCTGTGATGCCGAGCTTTTCAGCCGCCGCAGCCGCCGCAGATTTATTGTCTCCTGTGAGCATTACGACCTTCACACCGTGATTTTTAAGCATCTTTACGGCTTGGGCCGAGTGTTCCTTAGGCATATCTGCGATTTCGATAAGACCTGCATATTTATTGTCGACAGCCACATAAAGCACTGTGCCGTTTGCTTCAGGGCAGTTTATGCTGTTGTCAGCCATAAGTCTGCTGTTACCGCAGAGAACTGTCGCACCGGAAATCACAGCCTTGATGCCCTTGCCGGCTATCTCACTGCACTCTGTAATCTGCGACTGGTCAATATCCGCACCGTATGCCTTTCTTACCGAAACGGCTATAGGGTGGTTGGAGTTGCTCTCGGCATAAGCCGCATATCGTAACAGCTCATCTTTACTCATTCCTGCAGGCTCTGTTCTTGTAACCTCAAACTGACCTTTTGTAAGCGTGCCTGTCTTATCGAACAGTACGACCTTAGCCTTTGAGATTGCTTCAAGGTAGTTACTGCCTTTAACCAGTATACCCTTTGACGAAGCCTTGCCGATACCTGCAAAGTATCCGAGCGGTACGGAAATGACAAGTGCGCACGGGCATGAAATTACGAGGAAAATAAGACCTCTTTGTACCCACGTTACGAAATCAAAGCCGGTGAACAGGGGAGGGATAAGCGATATTATCACCGCCGCAAGTACGACTATGGGGGTGTAGTATTTTGCAAATACCGAGATGAAGTTTTCTGTCTTTGTCTTTTTCTCGACAGCGGATTCGACCATCTGAAGCATTTTGTATACCGTGCTGTCGGTGAACTGACGTGTAGTTTTAAGCATGATAACACCCGAAATGTTGATAGCACCTGCGGGGACTTCATCGCCGACCGTAATATCTCTCGGTAAGCTCTCGCCTGTGAGGGCTGAGGTATCTATTGAAGTATTACCGCTTTCGATAATGCCGTCAAGCGGTATTTTTTCGCCCGGCTTTACTCTTATTATACTGCCTGTTTCAACATTTTCGGGGTCTACAGTAATATATTCGCCGTCAATCAGTACATCGGCTGTTTCAGGCTTTGTCTTGATAAGAGAAGATATGCTTCTTCTTGACTTGTTGACGGCTATTGACTGGAAGAATTCACCGACAGTGTAGAACAGCATAACGGCGACCGCTTCTTCGTATTCTCCGAGTACGATAGCGCCGATGCTTGCGATAAGCATAAGTGTGTTTTCGTTGAAGAAATTCTTCTTTGCTATTGCCTTTATTGAAGTGATTGCCACCTCAAGTCCGCAGATAACGTACGCTACAAGATACATCGTAAGTATCGCTATCTTTGGCACAAGCTGCTCTGTACCGATAGTTTTTTCAAGGATAAAAGCAACTATGAACAGAACGCCTGCGCTTATCATTTTGAATATATCTTTGGTATAGCTTGCCTTTTTCTCAACGTGATTTTCCTTTTCGCTGACCGTTACATCGGGTTCAACGGCAGTTACCGTTGCTGTTACCTTCTTTAAAAGCTCCTTGTTGGAGATTATCTTTGACGGTGTTACGGTAAGCTCCTTTTTGATGAAATTCATCTTTGCGCCGTTCGCATAATCCGACTTTTCAACTGCCTCTCTTACTTCTTCCGCACACTGTGCGCAGTCAAGGCCGTCTATTATATATTTCTTTTCTTTAAAAGTCTGTCTTTCCCTGACGGTTACATCGGGTTCGAGCTTTGCGACAACTTCGGTGACCGTTGTCATAAGCTCGTCGGGCGAACACGAATTATCCGCTTCAACGGTAAGTTCCTGCTTCATAAAGTTCATTTCCGCCGATTTCACACGTTCGTCCTTTTCGACTTCCGCACGAATCTCCTCTGCACAGTGAGCGCAGTCAAGACCTTCTAAAATATAGATTCTTTTCATAAGCTACCACCTTTGATATGCTTGAAGTTTTGAACAATTGAGTAACTGTTCAAATGTATTGCCCGAAAAAACAGGAGATGCTATCTCCTTTGATTTTCCCGTTTTACTCCATAATATGCTCAAGCGCATTGCTGAACACCGTGTTTACATGGTTGTCACTGAGCATATAGTAAACGACCTTGCCTTGCTTTTCACTGCGTACAAGCTCTGCTTGCCGTAATACTCTCAGCTGATGAGAGATCGCCGATGCTGTCATTCCGAGCAGGGCGGCGAGGTCGCACACGCACATTTTTGAGCGTGACAGCGAGTAGAGAATTTTAATCCTTGTTTCATCGCTTATAGCCTTGAAGAACATTGACAGCTTTTCAAACTGCATCTGTTCAAGCATCCTCTCACGCACATAGTTTACTACGTCCTCGTGTATCACATTGCAGTTACAGAATTCATTTTCGTCTTTTGCTGTGATATTTTCCGACTTTTCCGATTTGCTGACCGCCATTTTAACCTCATTTCATTTGAACGGTTGTTCAACTGTTTGTATTATAACACCGTCATACTGCATTGTCAATAGTTTCTTTATGATTTTTTGCTTTTCCTGCAAAATATTTTTCTGCGATACAGGAAAAGAAAGTTGTCTTATCGTTTTCGGTGAAATCCTCATCGTCAAGCATAGCCGATACTTCGTTCAGAAGCACATCGGCCTTTTCTCTTGTTTCTGTCGGAGAAGTGCCGTTGAAATACAACTTTTCATCGCCTGACAGTATCAGATCCACAGTGTCGTCAGTCAGCAGCTCCTCGCTGACGCCGAGCAGTACAGCCATATCCGACAGCGTCTTTGATCTCGGGGTCCTTGCACCGCTTATGTAGTTTGCAAGCGCTCTGTAGGTTATGGATACGGCAGACGCAAAGTCCGTCTTTTTATAGCCGTTTCTTTTAATAAGTATTTCCAGCTTGTCCTTAAGTTCCATAATTCCTCCGACTGAATTTCCTTTTACTATTATTATATCCTTACATTTACGGCTTGTCAATCAAAAAAATACATAAAAATTCGCTAAAATTCAACAATTATTCACTATATACAGTATATTATGCAGTTTTGTGCATAAAAATACTTGACTTTGATGTGAAAAGGTGTATAATATTCAATGTGAGTTAAATCAGAAAGCAGAACGCCCGAAAGCGTCTGTGAGATAGAAAGGAAATAATAAAATGGCTAAAGAAATCAAAAAGATCGTGCTTGCTTATTCAGGCGGACTTGATACGTCCATCATCATTCCGTGGTTACACGAGAATTATCCCGGCTGTGAAGTAATCTGCGTAGCAGGTAACGTAGGACAGGACTCTGAAATAGTAGGTCTTGAAGAAAGAGCTAAGAAGACAGGCGCATCAAAGCTCTACATAGAAGATATACAGGACGAATTCGTAAACGACTTCATATTCCCCACACTCAAGGCAGGCGCTAAGTACGAGGGTTATCTGCTCGGTACTTCATTCGCTCGTCCTCCTATAGCTAAAAGACTTGTTGAGATAGCTAAGAAGGAAGGCGCTGACGCTATCTGCCACGGCTGCACAGGTAAGGGTAATGACCAGGTACGTTTTGAGCTTACTATCAAGGCTCTCGCACCTGAGCTTGAGATTATCGCTCCCTGGAGAATATGGGATATTAAGTCAAGAGATCAGGAAATCGAGTATGCAGAGGCGCACAATGTTCCGATAAAGATCACTCGTGAAACAAACTACTCAAAGGATATGAACCTCTGGCACTTATCACACGAAGGTCTTGACCTTGAAGACCCTGCAAACGAGCCTCAGTACAATAAGGAAGGCTTCCTTGAGCTTGGCGTTTCACCCGAGCAGGCTCCCGACAAGCCCACATATGTTACAATACACTTTGAAAAGGGTATCCCCACTTCGCTGGACGGCGAAAAGATGGACGGCGTAAAGCTTATCAAGACTCTTAACAAGCTCGGCGGCGAGAACGGCATCGGTCTGTTCGACGTTGTTGAAAACAGACTTGTAGGTATGAAGTCGAGAGGCGTTTACGAAACTCCCGGCGGAACAATCCTTTATCACGCTCACGAAGTTCTCGAAACTATCTGTCTTGATAAGGAAACACAGCACTACAAGTACGGTCTTGCACAGAAGTATGCAGACATCGTATATAACGGTCAGTGGTACACACCTTTAAGAGAGGCTATGGACGCTTTCGTTGACAAGACACAGGAAACTGTTACAGGCGACGTTAAGCTCAAGCTCTACAAGGGTAACATCATCAACGCAGGTGTTACATCACCCTACACACTGTACAGCGAAGACTTTGCTTCATTCGGTGAGGACGATGTTTACGATCAGACAGATTCAAAGGGCTTTATCAACCTGTTCGGTCTGCCGATAAAGGTCAAGGCTCTGCTTGACGCTGAGAGAAACAATAAGTAAGCTATAAAGCGTTACGGTAAATCCCGCAAGGTGTAAAACTATGCCTTGCGGCTTTTACGGTTTTTAAGATGCGATTTAAAACACGGTCTATACGGCTGTGTTTTAAAAAGCGTTTTAATTACTTTTATATTTATAACGGAAAAAACAAAACGCTTTTTGCGTTATGAACATAAATCTGAAAGGAAATAACAGTATGTCTAAAATGATGTGGGCGGGAAGATTTTCAAAGGAGGTTGACTCAAAGGTCAACGATTTCAATTCTTCCATCTCATTTGATGCAAGAATGTACAAGCATGATATAAAAGGCTCTATAGCACACGCAACCATGCTCGGTGAGTGCGGCATTATCGACCCTGCGGACAGCAAGGTGATAATAGAAGGTCTTAACGGAATTTTAAGCGATATTGAAAACGGAACACTGCATTTTGATCCCAATGCGGAAGATATTCATATGTTCGTTGAGGCTGAGCTTACCGCACGAATAGGCGATGCGGGAAAGCGTCTGCACACTGCAAGGAGCAGAAACGATCAGGTGGCTCTGGATATAAAGCTTTATCTCAAGGATGAAGTCGATGAGATTGCAAAGCTCGTCCGTGAGCTTATAAACACTGTTATAGATATTGCAAAGCAGCATACGGAAACGGTAATGCCGGGCTACACCCATTTACAGCGTGCGCAGCCTGTTACATTCGCACATCATCTTATGGCATATGCACAGATGCTGACAAGAGATCTGACAAGACTTGCAGACTGCAAGGAAAGAATGGATGTAATGCCGCTCGGTTCGTGTGCGCTTGCAGGCACTACATACCCTCTTAACAGAAAGAGAACAGCCGAGCTTCTCGGCTTCAAGGATATTACGATGAACAGCCTTGACGGCGTATCGGACAGGGATTTCTGCGTTGAGTTATGCTCCGATATTTCAATGCTCATGATGCACCTTTCGAGATTTTCGGAAGAGATAATCATGTGGTGCTCGTGGGAGTTCAAGTTTATTGAGCTTGACGACGCATATTCTACAGGCAGTTCGATAATGCCGCAGAAGAAGAACCCCGATGTTACGGAGCTTATAAGAGGCAAGACGGCAAGGGTATACGGCGATCTGCAGACGCTTCTCACAATGATGAAGGGACTTCCGCTTGCATACAACAAGGATATGCAGGAGGACAAGGAGGCAATATTTGACGCAGTGGACACAGTAAAGCTGTGTATCTCGACATTTACTCCTATGCTTGCGACTATGACGGTACTTAAAGACAATATGCGTACTGCCGCCGCAAAGGGCTTTATCAATGCTACAGACTGTGCAGACTATCTTGTAAAGAAGGGACTTCCTTTCAGAACGGCATATAAGATAACCGGTACACTCGTTGCGCTTTGCATAGAGAAGAATACAACGCTTGAACAGCTACCGATAGAAGAATACAAGAAGCTGTGCGAAACGTTTGATAATGACGTATATGACGCTATCAGCCTTGATACCTGCGTTATGCAAAGAGGCGTTGACGGCGGACCTGCTCCCGACGCGGTAAAGCGTCAGATAGCAGAGCTTGAAGACAGACTGGGCGGTATCAACATCTGATGATAACTTATGAATACAGATTACCGCACGATATAAATTCGTTCAGACGCAGTGTAGGTTGGTATGAGCTTTCGCCAAGACAGCTTAATTGTGCGCTTAAAAGCTCGGTGTTTGCGATAACGGCGCTTGACGGAGAAAAGGAAGTCGGCTCGGCAAGGGTAGTCGGTGACGGAGGCTATCAGTTCTTTATCAGCGATGTTATTGTGCGTCCCGAATATCAGGGACAGGGAATAGGCAGAGAGATGCTTTCAAGGCTTATGGATAAAGCGTTGTCGGTCGCTGACGAGGGCGAAACGATAATGATAAATCTTATGGCGGCAAAGGATAAAGAGCCGTTCTACGAAAAGCTCGGATTTATGCGCAGACCTAATGATGAACGTGGCTGCGGAATGACAAGATTTCTTAAAAAATAAGAGGTGCTTATATGAGCGTAAAGGTGTATATTGACGGTCAGGAAGGAACGACCGGACTTAAAATTCTCGAACGTTTCAAGGACAGGAACGATATTGAAATAATGAAGATAGATGAGGACAAGAGAAAGGATAACGATGAGCGTAAGAAGTTTATATGCTCGTCCGACTTCACGTTCCTTTGTCTGCCCGATGCCGCCGCAAGAGAGGCGGTAGAGCTTGCAAAGGGCAGTAACGTCCGAATTATAGATGCTTCTACGGCACATCGGACAAATCCCGACTGGGCATACGGTTTTCCCGAGCTTTCAAAGCAGCACAGAGAAAAGATAGCGGCTTCATCGAGAGTGGCTGTTCCCGGCTGTTATGCAAGCGGTTTTATTTCGCTTGTATATCCTCTTGTAAAGGCAGGCATAATGCCGAGCGATTATCCCGTAGTCGCTCATGCGGTATCCGGTTACAGCGGAGCGGGAAAGAAGACTATCGCAGTGTATGAAAGCGATGAAAAGCCCGAAGAATTTTACAGCCCCAGACAGTATGCGCTTCCTCAGGAGCATAAGCACTTACCTGAAATGATGAAGATAAGCGGACTTGATTACAAGCCTGTATTCAATCCTCTGATATGCGATTATTTCAGCGGCATGGTAGTAACTGTTCCCGTTCTCACAAGACTTCTGCCGAAGAAATATACGCTTGCCGATATTCATAAGGCTTTCACGGAGCATTATGCAGACGCAAATCTTGTAAAGGTAATGCCTGTTATGGGCGAGGGTGTGCTTGAAAACGGTTTTCTTGCCGCAAACACATTATCGGGTAAGAACAATATGGAGATATTCGTTTGCGGAAACGATGACCGTATAGTGCTTTGCTCAAGACTTGATAACTTAGGCAAGGGCGCAAGCGGTGCGGCTGTTCAGTGCCTTAACATAATGATGGGCATTGACGAAACGACCGGACTTGTATAATAAGTGAGGTAATAACAATGGTTGAATTTGATAATTATAAATTAGTGGATAAGGGTGTATGCGCCGCAAAAGGCTTTAAGGCGGGCGGCATCAATGTCGGTATAAAGCCCGGCTCGAAAAAGCGTGACCTTGCTGTGATAAGCTGTGACACAAAGTGCACTGCGGCGGCAATCTACACGCAGAACAAGGTGAAGGGCGCACCGATAATCGTTACAAAGGAACACCTTAAAAACGGTGTCGCTCAGGCTGTTATCGTAAACAGCGGCAACGCAAACACCTGTAACTCAAACGGTATTGAGATCGCAGAGCAGATGTGCGAGCTTTGTGCGAACGAACTCGGTATTGATAAGAACGATATGATAGTAGGCTCTACGGGAGTTATCGGACAGAAGCTGTCAATCGACCCTGTGAAGAACAATATCAAGACGCTTGTAGACAGCATAAGCGAGGACGGAAGCTCGCTTGCGTGCGAGGCGATAATGACGACCGATACACGCAAAAAGGAGCTTGCGGTAGAGTTTACGCTTGACGGCAAGACATGTCATATCGGCGGTATCAGCAAGGGTAGCGGTATGATAAATCCCAATATGGCTACAATGCTTGCTTTTATCACAACCGATGTAAAGATAAATGCGGAGCTTCTGCATAAGGCACTGAAAAGGACAGCCGACATTACTTACAATATGGTAAGCGTGGACGGTGATACATCCACAAACGATACACTGTGCATAATGGCGTCGGGACTTGCAGAAAACAAGGAAATAACGGCAGAGGACAAGGATTATGAAGTGTTCATCAACGGTCTTTACGCTGTAATGATGAACCTTGCAAGAGAAACCGCCCGTGACGGCGAGGGCGCAACAAAGCTGATGGAATGCGTTGTTGACCACGCACCTACAGAAGCTGTTGCAAAGAGCGTTGCACTGTCTGTTATAAACAGCAGTCTTTTAAAGGCGGCTATATTTGCGGCGGACGCCAACTGGGGACGTATTCTCTGTGCGATAGGTTATGCCGAGGGCGATTTTGATATTTCAAAGGTCGAGGTCGTTCTGTCATCTTCAAAGGGTAGTGTAAAGGTCTGCGAGAACGGCGCAGGTGTTGACTTCTCGGAGGATGAGGCATTCAAGATACTTTCAGAAGATGAAATTGTTATCAGGATTGATATGCACGACGGTGCCGATAAATCGGTAGCGTGGGGCTGTGATCTGACTTATGAATATGTAAAGATAAACGCAGAATACAGAAGCTGACACCGAAAGGACAAAAGAAGATGGAACTTGAAAACGAAAAGAGAGCAAGTATACTCAGCGACGCACTTCCTTATATACAGCAGTATTCAAACAAGGTAGTAGTAGTCAAGTACGGCGGTAACGCAATGACAAACGACAGGCTGAAGCAGGCGGTTATGTCCGACCTTGTTCTTCTGTCGCTCTGCGGTATCAAGATAGTGCTTGTACACGGCGGAGGACCCGAAATAAACGCAATGCTGAAAAAAGTCGGCAAGGAGAGCCAGTTTGTAAACGGCCTTCGTTACACCGATGACGAAACGATAAACATCGTTCAGATGGTGCTTTGCGGTAAGGTAAACAAGGATCTTGTCGATCTGCTTTACAGCCACAAGGGCAGAGCGGTAGGTCTTTGCGGTCTTGACGACCATATGATAGAGGCAGAACAGCTTGACCCGGATTTAGGCCTTGTAGGCGAGATCACGCAGGTAAACGTAAGCCTTATAAACGATGTTCTCGAAAAAGGCTATATCCCTGTAATTTCGACCGTTGCGGCAGGCAAGGACGGTACTGTTTACAATATCAATGCAGATACGGCGGCGGCAAGAATTGCGGCTGAGATGAAATCCGAAAACCTTATCCTTATGACAGATATAAAGGGACTTCTTGAGGATAAGGACGATGACAGCACTCTTATACATACTGTCGGAGTTTCAGAAGTGCCTTATCTCAAAAAGCAGGGCATAATCTCAGGCGGTATGATACCTAAGATAGATTGCTGTGTTGAGGCTGTCCGCAGAGGTGTAAAGAAAGCAAATATCATTGACGGAAGAATACCTCATTCAATACTTATAGAACTGCTTACAAACGAGGGCGCAGGTACAATGATTATCTGACGGCAAACGATGCAGGCGGAAAGGACAGATATGAATACTATAGACAAATTCAATTCTCATATAATGGGATCATACGGCAGACTGAATGTCGTTCTTGACAAGGGCGAGGATGACAAGGCAGTTGACGAAAACGGCAAGACGTATATAGATTTCGGAAGCGGTATCGGCACAAACTCGCTCGGTTACTGCAACAAGGAATGGGCTGACGCTGTGTGCGAACAGGTACGCAGTATACAGCATACCTCAAATTATTATTACACAAAGGTACAGGCTGAGTTTGCCGAGAGATTATCGGAAGCGTCGGGAATGAAGAATATGTTCCTTTGCAACAGCGGTGCTGAGGCAAACGAATGCGCTATCAAGATAGCAAGAAAGTACAGCTTCGACAAATACGGCAAGGGCAGACACAATATAATCACCCTTGTAAATTCATTTCACGGCAGAACGCTCTGCACGCTGTCGGCTACGGGACAGGACGTGTTCCACAACTACTTCTTCCCGTTTGTTGACGGATTTATAAACGTTGAAGCAAACAATATAGAGGATCTTAAGGCGAAGCTCGATGATACGGTATGTGCCGTAATGTTCGAATATATACAGGGCGAGGGCGGTGTTGTGCCGCTCCGGCAGAAGTTCGTTGACGCAATATTTGAGCTTTGTGCCGAGCGTGATGTTCTGACAATCTCGGACGAAGTACAAACGGGCGTCGGAAGAACGGGCAAATTCCTTGCAGGCGATAATTTCGGAAAGAAAGCCGATATAATAACGCTTGCAAAGGGCATAGCAGGCGGTATCCCGATGGGTGCGTGCCTCAGCGGTGATAAGTGCGCAGATGTACTTACCCCCGGAACGCACGGGTCGACATTCGGCGGAAATCCTATCGCTTGTGCAGGTGCAATTGAGGTACTGAAAAAAGCGGCAGATCCGATTTTCTTGTCGCAGGTTGCAGATAAGGGAAGATATATAGCCGAAAAGCTGAAAGAGATACCCGAGGTCGAATCGGTTACGGGTATGGGTCTTATGATTGGCATAAAGCTAAAGACAAAGAATGCAAAGGATATACTGAATGCCGCTCTTGAACACGGACTTCTTATCCTTACCGCAAAGGAAAAGTTAAGACTTCTTCCTCCGCTCACTATCTCTTATGAGGATATTGACAGAGGTCTTGAAATACTCGCAGAACTTTTAAAATAAAAACTAAAACCGAAAGGAAAAAATTATGAAACATTTACTTAAGATGATGGATCTCAGTACAGAGGAGATTATTGAGATTCTCAATCTCGCAGATCAGCTCAAGTATGAGCTTAAGCATGGCATTCCTCACGATCATTTAAAGGGCAAGACGCTTGGCATGATCTTCCGCAAGGCTTCTACAAGAACAAGAGTTTCCTTTGAAACAGGTATGTATCAGCTCGGCGGCAATCCTCTTTACCTTTCAGCAAGCGATATGCAGATTGGCAGAGGCGAGCCTATACAGGATACCGCAAGAGTTTTATCACGCTACATTGACGGTATTATGATAAGAACATTCGATCAGGCTGAGGTTGAAAATCTTGCTGAATACGGCAATATCCCGATAATCAACGGTCTTACGGACCTTTCTCATCCTTGCCAGGTGCTTGCTGACCTTATGACAATCCGTGAGTACAAGGGTAAGCTTGACGGTCTTAAGATGTGCTACATAGGCGACGGCAACAATATGGCAAACTCACTTATTGTAGGCGGCTTAAAGACGGGTATGAGCGTATCTGTTGCCTGCCCTGAGAACTACCACCCTGCCGCTACAACGCTTGCGTTTGCTGAGAAGTATGACTGCTTCGAGCTGACAGACGATCCTATAAAGGCCGCAAAGGACGCAGACGTTATCTTCACAGACGTATGGGCATCTATGGGTCAGGAAGGCGAAGCCGAAATCAGAAAGAAAGCATTCAAGGGCTTCCAGATAAACGATGAGGTTATGGCTGTCGCTAAGCCCGACGCTATGGTACAGCACTGCCTGCCCGCACACAGAGAAGAAGAAATTACAGCCAAGGTATTCGAAGAACACGCAAACGAAATCTTTGACGAGGCTGAAAACAGACTTCACGCACAGAAGGCAGTAATGGTACTGCTTATGGGCAATAAGGATTAATCCGGATAAAACTTAAATATCCGATACGGAGCAACGCATTATGTTGCTCCGTATTCGTGTAATATGGAGGAATAGTCATGACTAATCTGCTTATAAAACTGTTTGTAAAGGACAGCAAAAACACATCCGATCCAGCTGTCAGAAAGCGTTACGGGTATCTCGGAGCATTTACCGGTATCGTTCTTAACATACTTTTGTTCCTCGGAAAGCTGATTGCAGGTATATTATCAGGCGGTATCTCTGTAATCGCAGACGCATTCAATAACCTTTCAGACGCAGGCTCATCAATAATGACCTTTGTCGGTTTTAAAATGGCAGGAATGCCTGCAGACAGCGAACACCCCTACGGTCACGGCAGAATGGAGTATGTTTCGGGCATAATAATTTCTTTTATCATAATGATGATGGGCTTTGAGCTTGGTAAAAGCTCGGTCGAAAAAATCTTCTCGCCCGAAAAGTCGGAGTTCAGCATACTTGCCGTATCGGTGCTTGGAGCATCGCTTCTTGTGAAGCTGTGGATGGCACTGTTCAACACAAAGCTCGGTCGGAAAATCGACAGTGCCACAATGAAGGCCGCAGCGGCAGATTCGCTGTCCGACTGCATTTCTACATCGGTAGTAATCATCTGTATGTTCATACAGCTGTTCAGCGGCTTTGAACTTGATGCATACGCAGGTATCGTTGTTGCGCTTTTTATCCTCTATACAGGCTTCAGCACATTCAAGGAAAGCCTCACTCCATTGCTTGGCACTAAGCCGAAAAAGGAACTGGTGGAGGAAATTGAAAACACTGTAATGAACTATGACGGAATAGTCGGCGTACACGATCTTATGGTGCATGATTACGGTGTAGGCAGAATGGTAATATCGCTCCATGCCGAAATAAGCAGTAAAACAGATATAATGCTTGCACACGAGCTTATAGATCTTATAGAGGACGATCTCAGGGAAAAGTACAGATGCAGTGTTACGATACATATGGATCCTGTCGTTGTGGATGACAAGAAAGCGGACGAGGTAAAAAAGGTGGTTCTTGATATAATAAAAAATATCGACAGCAGCCTTACTATCCACGATTTTCGCATTACCGACGGTGTTTCAAGGATAAATGTAATTTTCGATCTGGTAACGCCTTTCGGCTTCAGATATAAGGACGGGGAGCTTGCTCTTATGATAAAGGATGCAATCTCGGAAAAGGACAGTAGGCTCAATGCCGTAATCACCGTTGAACGTTCAATGTGCTGAATAATGCTTTTAAACGCACAAAGTCGCAAAAGACTTTGTGCGTTTATTTTAAGTTGACTTGACATGGATTTTGTGATAAAATAAAACTATACTATATTATGAGAGAGTGTTTGTATGAACGGCAATAACGGAAAATGCGGAAAACTGTTTGTTATAGAAGGGCTTGACGGATGCGGTAAAAGCACACAGCTTGAGATGCTGAAAGCAAGCGCAGACAGCAATATCCGTTTCATCAGCTTTCCGAATTACAACAGCGCAAGCGGTGAGATAATCAAGGACTATCTCAGCGGTAAATTCTGTGAGGAAAACGGCAGAACGGGTGCATATACGGCAGGCAGTTTCTATGCGATAGACCGTTATATCAGCTACAAGACCGACTGGGAAAAGGATTATAAAGCGGGCAAGACCATAATAGCCGCAAGATACACCTCCTCAAATGCGATATATCAGATGGCAAAGCTGGAAAAGTCCCGATGGGACGAGTACCTTGAGTGGCTTGAGGACTACGAGTACGATAAATTTGCAATTCCACGCCCCGAAAGAATCGTATTTCTGGATATGCCCGTAGAGGTGTCGCAAAAGCTCCTTTCCGCACGTTACGGCGGAGATGAGGCGAAGAAGGATATTCACGAAAGCAACATTGCTTTTCTGAAGGCCTGTCGGGAAACTGCACTATACACAGCCGACAGGAAGGGCTGGTATATACTGCCGTGCTCGGACGGTGAAAATCCTTACGCTCCCGAAAAGATAAATAAGGAATTATCGGCGCTGATTTACGGCTGATAACAGGCAAAAGCAAGGTAATATAAAGTGTTGGAATTAAAGAAAATTGAACTCAGCGACAAGCAGTGGATAGATCCGCTTCTGAAGCTGTCTGATTTCAGAGGTTGTGAGTATAACTTCACAAATAACTTTGTGTGGAGCGGTGTTTACAACATTACTGTAGGACGTTTTCAGGATTTTTATGTATCAAAGCACGGAAACTGTTTTGTGTTTCCTGCAGGAAAAGGCGATACGGACGCACTGCTTTCAGAACTTAAAAATTACTGCGACAGTACGGGAATACCGTTTGAATTTTGCAGTATGGATATAAAGGATAAGCAGATGCTCGAACAGCGTTATCCCGGTATGTTCACTTTCGATACAAGCGAAGATCTGTATGACTATGTGTATCAGTCGCAGTCGCTTGCAACGCTCGGCGGAAAGAAGCTGCATTCAAAGCGTAATTATATCAACCGTTTCAAACAGCTTAACTGGAGCTTTGAGGATATTACGCCTGACAATATTGACGAATGTAAGCAGATGAGCCTTGAATGGTGCATACGCAACGATTGCGATAAAAGCGAGGATAAGTCGGAGGAAATGTGCGCTGTCGGAATAGGACTTGAGCATTTCTTCGACTTAGGTCTTGTCGGCGGAATCTTGAGAGTCGATGGCAGGATACAGGCGTTTTCGTACGGCGAACAGCAATGCAGTGACACGTTTGTGACCCACGTTGAAAAAGCGTTTACCGATTATGACGGAGCATATCCGATGATAAACTATATGATGGCAAACAGGTTCTGTAAAGGACTTGAATATATAAACAGGGAAGAGGATATGGGAGAGGAGAATCTCCGCAAGGCGAAGAAGTCTTATCACCCGTGTTTTATGGTTGAGAAGTTCAGTGCGGTTTATAATGCCGGGAAAGGACAATCAGAATGATATATGTATTTTTAGCAGACGGATTTGAAGAAACCGAGGCAATTGCCCCGATCGACATTTTAAAGAGATTCGGAAAAGAGGTAGTCACCGTCGGAATAGGCGGCGGTAAGATTACAGGCGCACACGGAATTACGGTTATTGCCGATATTACCGACAGTGATGTTATTATGACAGACAAGGTCGAGATGATAGTTCTTCCCGGCGGTATGCCCGGAACGCTCAATCTTGAGAAAAGCCCCGTTGTACAGGCGGCTATAAAATTCTGCGCCGATAATAAGAAAGCGATAGGCGCTATCTGTGCCGCTCCCTCCATAATCGGAAAGCTGGGACTTCTGAAAGGCAAAAAGGCAACTTGCTTCCCCGGCTTTGAACAATTCCTTGAGGGTGCAATGTTCACGGGCGACCTTGTAAATATTGATGATAACATAGTTACAGCAAAGGGAGCAGGTGCGGCTGTAGAATTCGGACTTGCACTCGGAGCATTGCTCTGCGGCGAAGGAAAAGCAGAAAAGACAGCTAAGTCTTTACAGTGCAGATGAACGTAAACGAGCAGAAAAAACAACTGAGAAAAGCCTTGCTCCAAAAGCGAAAACTGTTTTGTGACAGTGAAACGGCTGTTAAAAATGCCGCTATAACCGAGAATCTTTTAAGCCTTGAAAAAGTGCAGACGGCGGATACTATACTGCCGTTTGTTTCGACAGACGGAGAGGTAGATACGAGAGAATTCATAACACAGTGTCTCAAAGCAGGAAAGAATGTAGCTGTGCCGAGATGTATAGACGGCAGTAATATGGAATTTTGCGTGATACATACGTTTGACGATCTTGAAAAAGGTATGTACGGAATTGACGAGCCGAAAAAGAGCTGTGCTGCGATCGATGCCGCCGGTGCAGAAAACAGCGTGCTGATAGTTCCTGCACTCTGCTTTAATGCTAAAGGCTTCAGACTCGGTTACGGCAAAGGCTATTATGACAGATTTATAAACGGTTACAAAGGCTATACTGTCGGAGTATGCTATGAAGAATTTCTGACGGAGGATATACCTGTCGATGATTACGACAGATGCGTTGATATAGTCATTACAGAAAAACGGAAAGGACAAAAATATGGAGAATAATCCTATGGATTTAACTCATAAGGATGAAAATACCGAAAGCACCGAAGAACGCACAATTATGATGGATTCGATAAAAGCGCTTCATACAGGCGAAGTGCGGAACGAAGATCCATCTTATGACAGCGGACACGAAAGCGTTCCCGGCGGTGAAGAATCGCTTTCTGGGGACGGTGAGCCTGCGGAGGACGAGGTAACAGAAGAAGAATATCAGGAATATCTTGCGGCAAAAAAAGAACGCAACAAGAAAATCAAAGCAAAAAACCGACACAGGAGAACATTTTCGCATATTCTCACAGGCGTTCTGCTGTCTGTTTTCATCATATCGATTTCTGCGTTTCTTGCTACATACATTGTAAAGTCGGCGCTTGATTTTACGGGTATCGGAAAAACCTATTGCCAGGCTGAGATACATATAAACGAGGATTCGACAACAGATGAAATCGCTCAGGATCTTGCGAATCTCGGTATTATAAATATGCCTGATGTATTCAAGCTCTATACCAAAATGTTCGGCAAGGGCGATAAGTTCATAAAGGGTACCTTCACGGTTGATACAACAATGTCGTACAGTGCGCTTATTTCTGAGCTGCAGACAGTGTCTACTGTAAATCAGACGGTTTCAATACAGATTACCGAGGGTATGACTATTGATGAGATTGCTCAGATGATGGAGGATAACCGTGTCTGCCGTGCCGAAGATTTCATGGAGCAGTGCAAGACGCTCGGAGATACTTATAAGTTCCAGAAACGTCTTGAGAATGAAAAGCTGAAATATTATCAGATGGAAGGATATATATTCCCCGATACATACGAGTTCTACATTCTTCCTGCCCTTGAGGACAATAAGGAGCTTGATACAAGCGAGTATGCTGCAGATGCTCTTGATATTATATATCAGAACTTCAATAACAAGCTGACGGCACGTTACTATAACCGTATGAGCGAGCTTGGGCTTACGCTTGACGAAACCATAACGCTTGCTTCAATAGCACAGCGTGAGGCGGATACTACGACCAATATGGGCAATGTTGCATCGGTATTCTTCAACCGTATGGCTGATGCGGAAGCGTTCCCGCATCTTGAATCAGACGTTACCGTGCATTATGTTGATGAGCATATAAAACCGCATCTCACCTCATCACAGTACGATCAGAAAATGTTTGACGCATATAACACCTATAAGTGTGACGGTATACCGATAGGACCTATCTGCAACCCTGGTCTTGACGCTATAAAGGCAGTGCTTTATGCGCCTGAAACAAGCTATTACTACTTCTGTGCTGACCCCGAAACAACAGAAATGTATTTTGCAGAAACTATTTCGGAGCATGAGGAGAATCTCCGCAAGTGCGGACTGGATCATGCGATAGCCGAATAATCAAACAATCAATATTCCGCCGCAGAGCTTTCTGCGGCGGAATGTCATAATAAGGTAAAAGAAAGGTTAAGTTTATGTTAGAACTTTTATCGCCGGCGGGCGATCTTGAATGTCTTATGTCAGCCGTTGATTACGGTTGTGACGCAGTATATCTCGGAAGTACAATGTTCGGTATGAGAGCAGGTGCGGCAAAATTCGATCCCGAAACGCTTAGGAAGGGTGTTGAATACGCTCACGCAAAGGGTGCAAGAGTATATCTTACCTGCAATACCGTTCCGTCAAACGATGAGATAGAACTGCTCCCCGAATTTATAAAAACCGCATACGACTGCGGAATAGATGCCGCAATAGTAAGCGACATCGGCTGTATTGCTCTGATAAAGCGTACCGTTCCCGATCTTGAGATCCACGTTTCTACACAGGCAGGAGTGGTAAACTATATAACTGCAAACGAACTGTACAAGATGGGCGCAAAGAGAGTAGTGCTTGCCCGTGAGGTAGATATCGAAAATATAAAGCGTATAAGGGATAACATACCTGAGGATATGGATATTGAAGTGTTCGTTCACGGGGCAATGTGCGTTTCATTTTCAGGAAGATGCCTGCTTTCCGCTTTTATGACAGGCAGAAATGCCAACAAGGGCGAATGCGCTCAGCCTTGTCGCTGGAAATATCACTTAGTTGAAGAAAAACGCCCCGGTGACTACTATGAGCTGTCTGAGGGCGATGGCGGCTCTTATATCCTTAACGCTAAGGATATGTGCATGATAGAGCATCTTAAAGAGCTTAAGGATGCAGGCGTTACCAGCTTCAAGATTGAAGGCAGAGCAAAATCCGCATATTATACGGCAACGGTTACGAATGCCTATAGAGCGGCGCTTAATGCGGTGAAAAACGGTGAACCGGTACCGAAGTGGGCGGTTGAAGAAGTTTACAAGGTAAGTCACAGACAGTATTGCACCGGCTTTTATTTCAACAAGGATGACGCAAACCAGTATTATGAGAACAGCGGCTATATCCGTGAGTGCGACTTTGTCGGAGTCGTTGACAGCTGTGAGAACGGCAGGGTAAATATCACGCAGAGAAACTATTTTACCGTTCACGATGACCTTGAAGTGCTGTCGCCGGGAAAAACACCGGTAAAGCTGGATATTCCTTATCTGATAAATTCAAAGGGCGAGCAGACAGAGATAGCAAACCGTGCGACAGAAAAGATGTACTTTGACTATCCTGTTTCTTTCCCCCCTCATTCGATAATAAGAAAACCGTTGAGCAAAAAGTAAACTACGGAGGTAACTATCATGCTGAAAGCTCCGCAAAACCTGTTCGCTACCGCTTATGACGGATCGGTGCGCTCCGACTGGCAGACGGTAGAGGGCGCAGACGGCTATATATTGCAGTTCTATAATGCAGATGAACCGGAAAAGTGCATTAAAACACGCTATGCACAGAATAATTCAAAGCTGGTACTTGGGTTTCGCAACGGCAGAAAGTATCTTGTACGGGTAAAAGCGTTCAGCTATTGTGACGGGAAAGAGGTATACGGCGAACTGTCACAGCCGGCAGAATTTACGCCGATGTGCCATCACCTTAAAGCACAGAATGTAATCACGATGAACAAGGGCGAAACGTCACAGATAGTATGGGAATGCAGAAATAAAGTGCCTGCCGTTACTTTTGAATGCGATGACAGCGATGTGGCGACCGTAACAAAGGGCGGACAGGTTACTGCCGTTTCGGACGGTGCGGCTGAGATAAAGCTGACGGCTGATGACGGTCAGATTTTTACGGTGAAGATAGTTGTCGGCAGGGATATGTCACGTTATCCGGCTACGGCAAGGATCATGCTCTGCGGCGATATAATGTGTTCGCTTGAGCATCAGCGGAAAGCCGCTTTGCGTTCGCTTGATTTTACAGACACATTCAGAACGCTTAAAGATACGGTCAGATCAGCCGATTATTCTGTAGCGGTGCTTGAAACGACCTGCTTTAACGGAGCACCATTTGAATATGAAAAGATACGCACTGACAGCGGAAGTCCCAATTGCAATTCTCCGTCCACCTTCATAGACGCAGTGAAAAACTGCGGATTCAATGCACTGGTAACCGCTAATAATCATAACTGTGATACGGGGCTTGAAGGGCTTCACGCTACCGTACAACGTATCAGAAACAGCGGTATGGCGAATATCGGTACGCTTGACGATGAAACTCATATTGCCGATATAAACGGCATAAAGGTAGGATTTGTCGCAGTAAATTCAATATCAAACGGGCTTGAGAAAAATATACCGCCCGAAATTATCGGGAAATATGAGCCTGAGCATTTCAGACAGCTTGTTGAAACGCTTAAAAATGAAGGCACAGAATATATAATCGCATATCAGCACTGGGGCGTTATGAATTCCGTTACTGTCCGCAATTCTCAGATAAGGACAGCTGAATATATGGCACAGTGCGGCGTGGATCTGATTATCGGTTCTCATCCGCACGTTATGCAGAGGGTCGGTAAAATACACACATCCGACGGCAGAGAGGTGGCGTGCTTCTATTCTCTGGGCAATCTTTTGTCATCTATGAAAGAGCTTCGTGAAAACCGTGAGAGTGTAATTGTAAATCTGATTCTCACAAGGACCGAAAGCGGAATAAAGTCCGATATATCGTGCATTCCGACGCTTTGTAAAGACACCTCCGACGGATATACGGTAAGCGTTCTTGACAGGCCGCTGACGCAAACAGAACAGATTTCCGAAGATCGCATAAGAGATATACTCGGCAAAGAGGATGTTATTCGAAAATATCCTAAATTCTTGCTGCAAGGCTCGGCTGTGCTGAGAAATATTTTCCGTGACAGCGGCTTTTCTTATGACGATACCGCACTTATTCTGTCGCCGTTATCGCTTGTAAGCAAAAAAAGCAATCTTTCGGGAAAAGCCGGCAGCCAAAGAAATAAAATTGATATAAATAAAAATTTCAAACCGTTTTTAGACGGTTCAGACAGCGACTATATCGTAATCGACCTTTATACAGCGGCGGCTGTTTCGTGCTACAAGTACGGTGACAGCTTCTATACGGCATCGGGCAGTTTTATTTCTTCTGATTTTTACAATTCCAATAAAGACAGGCTTGAAAAAATATCTCCGCCTTTTGACGAAAGAGCAGTAAAATCTGCACTTAAAGAATATGCGAAAATTGTCTTGTCAAAATATGATAAGGATAAAATCATATTGGTGCGATTAAAATTCAGTAATATCTGCGTAAAAGAAAGTCAGCTCAGAAACGGTAAAAACAGAAATGCCCTGAATAAGCGGTTGAGGCTGTATGAGGATTATCTGATTTCGCTTTTACAGCCGGTGGTTATTGATGTTTCCGGCAATTATTTTATGGCGTCAAAAAGCGACAATATGATGTCCTTTGAGCCGCTTTTCTATGATGATGTAAGAATCAAGCTGAACTCAGCCGTAAAACGTATCCGTAAGGATACATATTTTTCTGCACCGGAAATAAGGCTGCAGCTTATGCGTGTCATAAAATATTATGATAATATGACGGCAAGAGCCTATCAATCTGAACTGCTTGACAGAAATTATGTATCGGACAGAATGGCAGAGCTTACGTCAAAACAGTTTGTCGCTGAAAATTTCGAGTATTTTGTATATCTGCGTGAAAATGAGATCCGTACCTATGATGATGCAAAAATTCTGCTTTCCGCTAAAGCCGGTGCAGAAAGGCTTATCTCGGCAATAAAAGCCGCTGAGTGTATTGACGGCGACCTTGGCGATTGCAGTTACGATGATATAAGAATCGTTTTCGATGAGAACTTCCTTATGAAAAAACAATTATCCAGTAAACTTTCTGAGGTTTACAAATATACTGTTCCCGATAACTGCGAACATATTTTTCTTATCAGAAATGACCGCAAATTGCTTGAAGACTACGAAGAACGGCACAAACCTGTATTGGTTGACATCTGGGGCAGCTGTATTTCCCGTGAATCCGTTAACCGTAATTCCTCAGGTATCTATGTTGATAAGTACATTTTCAAACAGCCGTTTTTGCTTGCAGACGAGCCTGAAATACCGTTTGACAACGATTTATCAGCTGATAAATTCTGTGGCAGTAAGTGGCGAAGGCGCACTGTCAAAGAGGCGTTCTTGCACGAAGGAAAACGCATTCTATCTGACAGTAACGCTGAATGGCTGATTGTTGATATGTACGACCTTATCTGCAATATGCGTAAGTACGGCGATTCGCTTTTCGAGGTGGATGATTTCATACTTCGCACCGCTTTTTACAAGTCGATTTCCGATAAATGCGAAAGTACCTATTTATTTAACGAAAGAAGCCGTGAATATCTCGAAGGAGCGCTTGAAAACTTCAGTAAATTTGTCACTGAGCGCTATGGAAAAAACATCATTTTAATTAAAGCCGATCCTAAAGACCGTTATATTTCGCTAGACAATACGTTAGAAATGTTATCTGACAGCGATAATACATTCAAAACCAAAAAAGCATTTATAAACGGATTTGAAGAAGAATTCGCACGTCTTACCGATTGCTGTGTAATTGATATTTCTAAAAGGTTTTATGCCGATGACCGATTTGCACTTGGCGGTGCGCATATCGTCCATTATGAAGATGAGTTCTACAGTCAATGCTGTAAGCATATAACGGCTTTCCTCGGCGGTTCCGACAGCCGCTACAGCGATAAGGTCGATGAGGAGTATATCGCTCTGAGAAATCTAAGAATTGAGTAATCGTTCAAGTAATCTCCCTTGCAAATTAAGCATAAGGGAGATTATTTTTGTACTGTTTATGGGACAACTAATGTGGTATAATTTTTAATGTATAATCATCAATATTCAACAAATTCGACAAAAATTATAGCGATCAGAAAAGATATTTGGAAATTATTCTTAGAAT